>Ga0070712_100000335_pt1 | contig 26710 bp, 25 predicted proteins | sample LARL81metaG_FD_71396 | JGI IMG/M metagenome (GOLD analysis project Ga0070712, IMG submission 71396) | Corn, switchgrass and miscanthus rhizosphere microbial communities from Kellogg Biological Station, Michigan, USA - LAR L8-1 metaG | ecosystem: Host-associated > Plants > Roots > Rhizosphere ...
ATGACGTAAGGTCGCCGGTGTCCTGGCTGACAAAATCAGTATTGGTAGTCATACGATCTGCGGCGTGATGACTTCCGCTTTTCTGGCATTTTCCAAATCGCGCGGCAACGATCTTTCGACACCAGTGCCGGAACTCGGCTTTCCAGGCTTAAAATCCGGCCATCGTTGGCGCTTATGTGCACCCCGCTGGCAGGAAGCATTCATCGCCAACTTGCTCGACATGACCAAGCTCGAATCCGGCGCGGTTACACCCAATGATCATTGCTACGCGCGGATATGATTTTCGGGAACGACGGCAGCCGACGCGATGGCGACGATCAGCTTGTCTGGGAGAAGGGGTAGCTATGGGTCGCCACGTATCTGCGATCCTGTCATCCCGAGCGAAAATTAAACTGAAAATTCAATGGTATATGTGTTCGCAGTTTTATTCTGACTGGCGCGCCATTTTCATTTACCAAATTTACCAGTCTGCGCGCGGCCCGGCGCGTGGGTAGAGCGACAATCGCCCCAAATGGCAATACCCGCGCGCAGCAAAATTGCACGCATCACGCGTGGGGTGTCACGCTTGGCACCGGCAAACTGCCATGATAGCCTTTTTTTACCGCTCAATGCCTTGAGCCAACGACAATTCTAGCCGGCTGGTGGCGCGGCAAAGGCTGCGCGCTGGCGCGGTTTCCGGGATGAGAAAGGATGCGCCATGGCGCAGAAACCGAGTGCTTCCATGAGTTCTGATACCGAAGCCATGGCGTCGGCGTCCGCCGACGCGCCCGAGCAGCGCGACCAGGTCGCGTCCAAGCTGGTCGATCGATTTGCCATCTGGTCCGGCGTTGCCGGGCTTGTGCCGTTGCCCGTGGTCGATGTGCTCGCGGTCGGCGGCTTGCAGGTGCAGATGCTGCGCCGGCTGTCGCAAATCTACAACGTGGAGTTTTCGCAGAACCGCGGTAAGGCGCTGATCGCGGCGCTTGCCGGTTGCATGATCCCGGCGACCAGCGGCATGGGCGCGGCGAGCGCGCTTAAGGCGGTCCCGGTGGTCAACATTCTGGCCGCCGGCTTCGTCATGCCGGTGCTCTCGGCCGGCGCCACTTTTGCCATCGGCAAAGCCTTCATCCAGCACTTTGAATCCGGTGGCACGCTGCTCGATTTCAATCCGCCGGACTATCGCGAGTTCGTCAAAGCACAGAAAGAAATGTGGGAGTCGCGAACAAGAGGCCGTAGCGCCAGTTCGACTACGGCGACCTCATCTCCTTAATCTTTGCCGATTTTGCAAAGCGATGAGGGTGTTTTAAGGAAGCGAGGGGCCGACACGTCGATCAGGCGCAACTTCGCGTGACAACGGCTGCCGCGTCCTCGTTCGTGGCGCTCGTCAATCGGTCGGCGCGCGGCTGAAGGCTTCGCGAGGTATATTCGGGGGACTTGGTCCGGCAAGCTCGGCCAGTAAACGCGTGACAGTTCATTCGTGGCAGTCAAGTCATGGCAGCAGCCATTCTCGCCTACATCGTCGCGTGCCTGTTTACAGGATTTTGCGGCACCCATCGCCGGATGGGCTTTTGGGGAACATTTTTTCTCGCGCTTTTTACCACTCCGTTGCTGGTATTGCCGGTGCTTTTCATGACCGGCCCATCCCGTCGATTTGAATGGCGCCCCCGCGAATAGATCGGCTTTGTCGCCGCCGGCAGGCGGGTCCGCCAACGCATTTGGGCCATCAGTACCTGCATTAACGTAGAACGGACGAGCGTACGATCATGTCTTTCTTGCAGCTCGTTCGGCGCGAAATGCACGGTTCGATGCCGAAGCTCTTATTCATGTCCAGCGTCGGCGGCATTAGCAACGCTTCGATTCTCGCCGCCATCAATACCGGCGTGCAGGATACCAGCAGCGGCCAGAAGCCCGGGCTGTGGGCGGCGGCGCTGTTTTTGGTCGCGCTTTTTTTGTTCATGAAGTCGCAACAATTTGTCACCATCACCGCCACCGCCGAAATCGAAGCGATCATCCATAAGCTGCGTTTGCGGCTGATGGATCTGATCCGACGTTCGGAGCTCCTCGAGATCGAGAAGATCGGCCGAGCGCGGATCGTCGCCTCCATTACCAGCGACACCGCTGTGTTGACGCAAGCGAGCAACATGCTCTGCTTCACCGTGCAGGGCGCGGTGTTGATTTTGTTCGTCGGGTTCTACGTCGCCTATCTGTCGATTGTCGCGTTTTTGCTGACGCTCGTTATTGTGTCGGGCGCGGCCACGATCTTTCACTACAAAAACCGGCAACTGAGCGCGCAGAAGAGCGAATCGGCTGCATGGGAGCGTCGGCTGTTCGACCGGCTGACCGACTTCCTCGACGGCTTCAAGGAAGTCAGGCTCAACGCTGCGCGCAGTGACGATCTGTTCAATGACGCGTTGGAGGTGTCGAAGACCGCCGCCAATATCAAGATTCGCACTCAGGCCGAAACCTTCAGAATGATCGTGACCTCGCAGATTTCGATGTACATCCTGCTTGGCGCGGTCGTGTTTGTGGCGCCAAATCTAAGCGACACGCTTGGCGGCGCATCGATCGCGAAAACGACCACGGCGCTCTTGTTCGTGGTCGGCGCTTGTTTCGGGCTCGTGCAATCGATTCCGATCTTGCTCAACGCCAACGCCGCGGCCGGCCGGATCGATCGGCTGGAACAAGCGCTGGCAGAGACGCTCGTCGAGGAAGAGCGGCGCGCCATTACCGCGCCGAAGCGTTTCGAGCGGGTTGAAATGCGCAATATCGAATTCCGCTATACGGACAGATTCTCCGACACCGTTTTCAAAATCGGGCCGATCGATTTCACTCTGCAGCACGGCGAGCTTGTTTTCATCACCGGCGGCAACGGCTCCGGCAAATCGACTTTTCTTCGCGTGCTGTCAGGTCTTTATCCGCCGGATTCCGGCGAGGTCCTGCTTGACGGCCGGCCGGTAACCGACGCCAATCGCGACGAGTATCGCGGATTGATGTCGGCGATTTTCTTCGATTATCATTTGTTTCAGCGGCTGTATGGGATAGCGGATGCCGATTCGTCCGATGTGAACCGGCTGTTGACGCAATTTCGTCTTGCCGACAAGACCTCGCTCAGCAATGGCGAGTTTCGCACGCTCGATCTTTCCGGCGGCCAGCGCCGCCGCCTGGCGCTGATCGTCAGCCTTCTGGAAAAGCGGCCGATCATGCTGCTCGACGAATGGACCGCCGAGCAGGATCCCGAATTCCGCCTCAAATTCTACGACGAGTTGCTGCCGGATATGATGCGCGCCGGCGCGACGATCGTGGTTATCACCCACGATGACCGCTATCTCGACGAGCTGCACCTGCCGGCGCGCCGTATCAAGATGGATTACGGCCGTATTGTCGAACAGCGTTCAATGGGTGGATGATAGGGCCCGGGCGGAGTTAGGTGATGGCAAGCTATCCGGAAACCATTGACGACCTGGCGCCCCCGCCGCAAAGGCGAGGATGGCGGCGTTTTCTGGTGCGCCATCTGCCCGGATTGTCGTTCATCGTCCTGCTCGGATTGTTGATCGCCGTCGTGCTCTGGCCCTACGTGGTCATCACCGTGCCGAGCGGCTATGTCGGGGTGCTTTGGAAGCGATTTAACGGGTTCGATATGTACTGCTGGTGCTGGGTCGGCCGCGGCACCGTGCTTGATCCGCGCGAATTGCGGGAGGAAGGCCTTCACATCATTTGGCCGTGGGATAAGCTCTACCTTTACAATTTGCGCCTGCAATCCACGCAACAGACTTACAACGCCATTTCAAAGGATGGCGTGAATGTCAAAGCGCAGATCAGCGTGCGCTATCAGCTGTTGCACAATTCGGTCGCGGTGCTGCACAAATTCATCGGTCCGGATTTTCTGACGTCCGTCGTCAATCCGGAAATCGGCAGCCAAGCGCGGCAGGTCATTTCGCAATTTACCGCGGAAGCGGTTTACACGTCGCGGGAGCAGATCCAGAAACAAATTCGCGACGCCACGCAAAAGAGCTTGGCTGCGAACCTCAACAAGCTGGTGCAGCCGGAAGCGATGGAGCAACCGGACCCGAAGCACTACAACGATTTTCTCCAGGACGCGATTCAGATCCTCGACACGCTCGTGCTGTCAATCGAGCTGCCGCCGGACATCGTGGCGGCGATCAATCGGCAGACCGAGCAGTTTTACATGATCCAGGAATATAAATTCCGCGTCGAGCGCGAGGCTGAAGAATCCAAACGCAAGCAGATCGAGGCCGACGGCATCGCCGCGTTTCAGAAGACGGTCAGCCAGGGAATTTCCGAATCCTATTTGCGCTGGCGCGGCATCGAAGCCACGCTTTTGCTCTCGCAATCGCCCAACGCAAAAGTCGTGGTGATCGGTTCGGGCAGGGACGGCCTGCCGATCATCCTCAACGCCGAGCCCAATCCGCCGGGCGCGGCCTCGCCATCCGGCGGCAGCGGCGCGTCATCGACCACGGCGCCGTCCGGTTCGGGAGCGTCGTCTTCGGGGACTTCTTTATCGAGCCCGTCCGGCAATGCGCCGCCGCCGGCGCCAAATACCAATGCGCCGCCGAACACCTCGACCGCGCCCGGCGCGACTCCGGGGAGCCCCGGCTCGCCTCCGGGCAAGCCGCCGCCCGGCACCTCGGGTGCGGCCACTCCGGTTGCTCCCGATGAAACCGCAAATGCCGGCCCTGTCATCCTGGCCCAGCCGGAAAAAACGGCGTCAGCGGCGACTGTGCTGGATATTCCGGGCGTGCGCCCGATCCTTTCGGGAATTTCCGGCGCTTTGCGCGCGGGCGCGGATTTGATATCGCCCCAAACGAAATCCAAACAATAGAGGGGGATGCGGTGAACGACAGCACGCCATCCAGCCGCCGTCCGGTTCCGCGGCCCGCGCGGTGGCGACGGCTCGCGGGTTACCGGCCCACAATCATCGTGTCCTGCATCTTCATCATTATCGGCATCCTGATCGGCGGCCGTTTTTACGGCAAGTATTTGTCTTCAGTGGATGTGGCCGAGCGTGAAGCCCAGATCGAGCAGCTGCGCGCGGAAAGTCAGAAGCAGAAAAGAGACATCGACTCCAAGAGCACGCAGCTCACCGCGCTGCAAGATAAGCTCAATAAGACGCAAGCGGCGCTGGACGCGATCATGCCTTCCGCAAACACCTACAATATCAATCCCAATCAAACCCTCATGCTCGGCGATGGGCATTTGACAGTCGGCCTAGTCGGCCCGCCCGCAAACGATAGCGTGGTGCTCAACATCAACGGCAAAACCCAATCAGTGGCCGCCGGACAGACGCTCAGCATTATTCCCGATCCAGCGACCAAGTGCCAGATAAACCTGCAGTCGTTTGATGTCTTCAAGGCAGTCGTTGTCGCAGCCTGCACCGCGGCCAAAGCGCAATAGCAAATTCCAAGCGCGCCCAGTTCCAAGTCCGTCCGCTGTGGCTAGCGACAGGTCTGGAACATTGCCGCCAGTTCACGCCCGCCCAGATAAATCGTTTGGGATCGCAATCCGCCGTGCCGCGCGATCCACCGGCGCACGTCGCCCGGATAATGCGACCACAAATATTTGGTCCCTGCTGCGTTGGTCTGAGCACCCGTCAGGCTGGGATCCCAGGCGGCGTGGAAAGCCAGCACTGCACGCGGCGTCACACAGATGCGATCGTGCGGGATTACGCCGAGCAAAAGCGTGCACGCTGACGCACAGGGTGCCGTCGATCGCGACGTGCTGGCCGGATTTGCGGAGCGCCTCATACCTCGACAGATAGGCGCCAATGCGCCCGCCGCTGTCATCGAGGATCCGTTCGGCCACGGCCGCCGCTGCGGTCCTGCTCATTGCCGGCTGCGCGGCCGTGATCATGGCGATGGCGAACGCCAAGCGCTGCAAGGTCATCCAACGACCTATCCCGGACAGCATGTTCTAGCGCCTCAAACTAGCCGGCACCCGGTAACGATAGACGTTCCTCGCGATTTTGATCAATGGCGTCGCGAACCAAGGTCCACTTGTCCACATTTGCAATTGCAAGGAACCGAACGGCGATCTTCCGCGTTGCTGCGCAACGGGAGGGTTCCGTGCCCAAATTCCAGGACCACCAAAGGCGCGCGGCCGAATGCCTGCGCTTGGCCCGCGAGGCCACGGACAAGACCAACAAAGCTCTGCTGATCGAAATGGCGCAAACCTGGGCCAGGCTCGCCGAGCAGGACAAAGCCAGAAGCGAGGACGAGAAACCGGAATAGCCCGGCCAGGGCCGAAGAATCCGGTCGGCGTCGTCTGGATCGATCTGACCGCGCCGAGCTACGGCATCCATGGCGCGCCAGCGCCGGAGAAGATCGGCAAGACCGAATCGCATGGTTGCATCCGGCTCACCAATTGGGATGCGCTCGATCTCGCAGGCATGGTGCATCGCGGGACGGTGGTGGATTTCGCCGGCTGACGCGCGGATCGTAGCGGTAGAGGCTCGCCTGCACGCTAAAGCGAGCGCGACATCCAATTCCGCTCGCTCCTTCTGAACCCGCCAACCAAATGTGCGTGGCGTCGGTCAATCCGCTAATCAAGCGCGCGCGGAAATTTCCGAATGAGGCGAACACAATTACTTTGGAATAATGAAAAGCTACGGGCTAGAACTGCTCCAATGTTTGCTAACGCCCCGATTTTTTGTTGACAGGAGAGACACGGTGGTGCGTTCTCACAGTACATGTTTTTCTATTCCCGTGCGGAGCAAACAAAACCGTGGATCGCAGCGACCCATGTGAGTTTCTTGCACGGTTGTTCGCTCGCTTGAGCGCGGCAACGACGTTGATGCTCGTCGCAACGGTCGCAGTCAAAGCACAGGATGCCGGCGCATTCCACGAAGTGGAGACCAAATACATATTCGGCAATTTCACCGTCGGATCGTCGACCGGCATCGAAGGGGAAAAGGCGTTCGAGCCGGAAACCGAAGCCAACTTTGGCAAGGGCGGCGGCGGACGTTACGCCGTCAGCCAGACCACGCTCGAATATGAATTTACGCCGACGCAATACATGCAGATCATACTTGGTCCGACGGTCTCCTATTACAACATCCGCGCCGTTCCGGGTCTCGACGACCGTAACATGGCGGCAATTAACGGCTTCGAGGCTGAGTTTCGCTCGGTCTTGATCGATCGCAATCCATCGCCGATCGCCGTCACGGCCTCGCTCGAACCGGAATTTCACAGCCGTGACGAGACCAGCGGCGCGAAAGTCGTGAACTACGGCCTGGAAGCCAAGCTCGAAGCGGATGCCGAACTCATCAAGAATCGCCTGTTCTGGGGTTTCAATCTGCTTTACGAGCCCGAGACCACCCGCGCCGATTTGGGCCAATGGCAGAACGAATCGACATTCGGTATCTCTTCGGCGCTCGCCTATCAGATCGTGCCCAATGTCGTGATCGGCGCCGACCTCTGGTATCTGCGGCATTACGACGGCGCGGCGTTCAACTCTTTCACAGGCGACGCCGTCTATCTCGGTCCGACTTTCTATTGGAAGATTGCTCCCAAGGTGCTCATGAGCGCCGCATGGGAAACGCAGATCGCCGGCCACGAGCCCGGCGTCAGCTCGACCCTCGATTTGACGGATTTTTCCCGACAGCGCGCGCGATTGCTGCTCGAGTTTGAGTTCTGATGCAGCGGTTCGATTGATCTGGAGGAATTGGTGCAAATGAATCTTTTGGCGTGCAGAAGGGTGTGGCCGGTAAGGGCTTGCTTGACGACCGCACTGTTCGGCGCCGCCTTATTGGCGAGCGAGCACGCCAACGCGCAGCAGAGCGCCAGCGTTGCGATCTCAGTCAAGGACCATCGCTTCCAACCGAGCCAAATAAGCGCGCCCGCCAATCGCCCGATCAGCATAAAAGTGAAGAATCTCGACGCGGCACCAATGGAATTCGAAAGCGTTTCGCTGCGCGTGGAAAAGGTCATCGCGCCCGGCAGCGAAGGCGTTGTCAATGTTAGGGCGCTGGCGCCCGGCCGTTATGAATTCTTCGACGACTTTCACCAGGAAACGCGGGGCGTCCTGGTGGTGGAGTGAGCGTGGGCCGGACGGTTGCGCTATCCCCCGGGCTCATTGCGCCAAAAGCGCAATTTTGTGTTGAATATCACATTCCCTCGGGGCGTGTCGGGGCACGTATCTATTCGGGGCCAGGATCCGTCGCGTTTGCACTTTGAACCGCATCCGGCCCCGATAGGGAGCATTCGCTCATGCCGGCGCTGCGACAGCTACGCCCCCGACTGCGTTCCGGTCGCAAATCCAAGGCTGTACGCGTTGCCGCGATTAGCACCGACCAGCTTGTGCCATGCCCGACCTGCGGCGGCTTCATGCGGTTGTCCGATGCGCAGGCCTTTGAATGCAGACAATGCGGCCGCGCCATTCGCGTCGAGGGCCTGCTCAAAAGCATGGACGGCGAGTAGCTTAGCCTCAAACAATCACAGCCTGGGCGGCGGCGCGGGGAAGCCTATTCCCAGATCAGTACATTGGGCAGCGATCGATCGACCCGCCGTAATAGTGTGTAGCCCACCCCGGCAAGTCCCCGAAACAAGCCCAAATTGAATTGCCGCTTGCCGCTGTTCCAGCGGTAATCGCCGGTTGCCGCCGCGCTGGCCAGAACGGCCGCCAGCCGCCGCGCCGCAAGCTCGCTGATCTCGCGAGCGCCCGCCCGGTCGGCCGCCTCGCAAAGAAATTCGATTCCGCCGAGCGTGCCGCAACACAAAGTGTCGAGCTGGCCGGGCCATGCTTGCTTCACGCTCTCGACAGCGTTGTCGATGTCCGCCGCGACACGCGTGCCGCCAAGCTTGGCGTCGAGCGCGGCATTGGCGCCGATGCGGCGGGCGGTGGCGAGCCGCGCCAAGCCGATCCCAGGCGCGCCGTGGCACCATTGGCACGGCCAAACCGGTTGTCCCGGCACGCGCAAATCCGGCCAGTTGTGCCGTGCCGGATCGTAGGTTCGATCTTCGAATGCGATGCACTCCGCCGCGGCGTCGGCAAACTGCTCGCGGCCGCTCGCCGCCGCCAACGAGGCCAGCGCATAGGCAAAACCTGCCGCGCCATGCGACATGCCATTGAGTGGGGAGCCACCGAAGCCTTGGCCGATCCAACTCTGCCGGCGTCCATCTCCGATCCGATCCCGCGCCAAAAGATGTTCGCCGCAACGGATCGCGCGGGCGAGCGCGACATCCGATTGCGTATCGCGATGCAAGCGAAGCAAAGCCAGGATCGCGCCGGCGGCGCCGCCCATGACGTCGAGCTGTTTGTCCGCGGCGATCAGTTCGTCCGTAAACAGGCGCGCCGCGCGTTCGGCGTCCTGCAGCAGGGCCGCGTTGCCGGCGCATTTTGCGATCACGCAAAAGCCATAGACGATCGAGCCCAACCCGGTGGCGGCGCCGATGCCAAGCGAACGCGCAAACCGTGCCGCGCTGCGGCTGTTCAAGTTTCTGCGGATATGGGCGAGGCCGGCAAGGGCAAGTTCGGCCGATGCTGCGTGACCGCGCACCGCGCCATGCGCGGCAAGGAACAGCGCAATTCCGGTTGCGCCATTGTAGAGATCGGGCCCAAGGCAAACGAGCTGGAACACTTCCGAATCGCCGAGCCAATCGAGGCCGATCCATGCCGCGCTGTTGTCGCGGCGGATCGCCTGCTGAGCCAGTTCGGCCGCCGTCTTGTCGGCTTCGGCCGCAAACAGCGCCTTATCAGGCGCGGGCGCGACACTGGTGTCGAGGCTTGGGCCAGGCTTGCGATTGCTCGGTCCGGCTGATTGCTGATTGAGATTTTCCCGGATCACCTCGATTTGCCAGCCGATTTCGTTCTGATCGAGCGTTTGCAACCGCGCGGCGGCGCGATCGAGCCCGGGCATGGCTGCGGTCTTCGCCGAAATGCCTCCCAGATCGAAGATCGCGACGCCGTCGCTTGCGGTAACGAAGTACGGAACGTTCAGAGCGAGGAGCGCCGCGCGCTCCGCCCGCTGCAGCGGCCAGAGCGGGTCGGTCGTCTTATCCCAATCGGCGAGGCGGGCCATGAAATCGGCCTGCGCCGACCAAATGGCGCCGTCCGCCATATTGCGATGATCCTTTAAGCGGCGCAGCAGCATGTAATAGAACCGCGTCGGCCGCACGACTTTGCGAACCGTCAGACCGGCAAAATCCTTTAACAGTGCCGCCGCTTTTAAATCTTGCACCTGGCGCCTGAGGAAATCGGCATAGTCGGCAAAGCCGGCAATGAAGCTTGCCACGTGATCGCCGAGCTTGGCATAGCGGCCGTTCACGTCCGGCAAGTTCGGCGTTCCAGCGCCGGCTTCTTCCACTTTGGCCGGGCGCATGGCATCGGTGTTGACGTGCTTCCAACTGATAACGGTTCGCGCTCCCCAGTCGGCCGTCATCCCGCCCATTGCGAACACATTGTTGTCGACGGATCTCCCATAGGCTGGCAGCAGACCGATGGTCATCACCGAATTGCCGACGATCTCCATCGCCGCGTCGAACGCTTGCGCTTCCGGCGCGCCGATCTTGTGCTCCTCGGCCGAGGGTTGAAGGATGGTCTCGAGATCGATCGGCACGGGATGATCGCCGACCGCGATCATATTTTCCTGATGTATGTCGGTCGCCGCAAAGCAATGGAGCAGCGCCAGCCAGGCACCGGCGCGGCGAAAAAAAGTGTCACAATCGCGCGCGTCGGCGCAGCCGGCGTGTTCGATAAATTCGGTCCAGCCGTAACCATTGCGCGACAAAGCGCGCGCCGTCTTTAGCGCAACGGGTACGTCGGCGCCGTTGAGCCGCTCGACCAATTCGCTCAAAGCCACGTCGAGCCGCAAATCCTTTGGCTTGTACACGACATGCGTGCCATCGGCGAAAGTCACGATGTTGACGCAGCGGCCGCCATTGTGTGGATCCGAAACGCCGCTTTTGATCTCGACAATGTTGGCGCCGGCGGGCGTCTTGATGAGTTCGCGCCGAATGGCCGGCAAATCGGCGGCCAGCCGGTCGATGAATTCGCGCGTCGCATCGATCCATTGCCGGGTCAATACCGCGATCAATCGCAGCAGCACCGGCTTTTGTTCGAACAGCTGGCGCAAACCGCCGCTTCTAAGATCGGCAATGAATTCGCGGTATCGGGCCGTGCCCGGCGCGTGGGCGAATTTGTTGAGATCGCGTGACTTGTCGAGGTCGCGTGATTTGGCGAACCGCTCGTAAAGGGCAGGCGCACAAAGCTCGCACAGCACGGCAAGGAGCATGTGCCGCAGCGCCACTCGCGCCCGTTCATCGGTACAATTGCAAGCGCCGGTATCGACGCCGGACCAAACCAGCGCTTCGGCACGTTCGATCAGCGCCGTGAACAAGTCTTCGAACGGATAAACCGGCGCGGTTTCAGGCTCGGTCCGGCTGGCTTCCTCCAAGGCCCGTTCGATCCAAATAGCGTCTTCCATCCATTGCGGATACGGCGCCGCGGCGCGGCGCCGGGAGCGCGCGAGCCGATTTTCGATGTCGACTTGCGACAGGCCGTCGCGCATTAATCTTCGCGCGAAGAGAGAGGCGTCGCCGGCGGTACAGGTCCGCTGCCAGGCCGCCATGCGCTGGGCGGCCAAGTCGGCATCCGCGGTCATCTCCGGCGAGACCTCAAACACGTCGGAAATAAGCTCGTCGATGGTTGCTGCGCGTAAACTCAAGCGCTGGTAAAATGCTTCCACCAAGTCCTCTATCGAGCGCTGTCGGCTACTTGCCGCGGGGGGCTTTCTGCAACGGCGGAGCCGACGATTTGCGGGCCTTTTTTGGCCTTGGTAAACGACCAAAATCGCCCACGGGCAAGGCGGTTTTGTCTTTATTTTAGTTATGTATCACAGCCGGCAGACAGACTTTACACTATCCGCCGCCGATGATTTAATGGATTTCTTGGCGGGGGGTTCTCACCAAGTTGCTCGACCTGCCTGGTGATGCCGGCGCCGCTGGCGAACGAGAGGAAGAAGGCCAATGACTGACAAGTACATCCAGAGGGAAGAAGAGATTCTCAGCTTCGAGGTTTCCGACGAAATGCTGGAAGCCGCGGCGGGCTCGGTTAAGGAGAAGGCTGGAGCTTTCACGCTCGCTTTCTGCTCGGGCCTCGACACCTGCCCAAGCGCGAGGGCCTAAGGCTCGTTTTCAAGCGAGTCTCGGCTTCATCTTTTTCGCCCAGGCTGTCGAAATCTATCTGATCCTACTGACGAGGTGCCGGATGCTCCGGCGCCTCGTCATACGTTTTTATCGTATTGCGCTTACCATGTTGCCCGGCGCCGGACACTCGATTTCCGCGGCGCGCGATTTGATTTTCGCTAGGCGTTGACCAGTGTTGACGGCGTCTGCGCCGTCCGTTCGGTCGATCCCGCATTCTCTTTCGGCGGGAGAGTGCAACGGTCAGCGTCCTTTTCGGCCGAAAAGGTCTCGTCCATATCGAACACGCGCACGCCGAGCTCCCTTGGCATCGGCGTCAGCCATGGCGAGGCGCGCAAGGCGCCTTGCGCATCGGCTACGCCCTGTCGCCATCGTCTTTCTATCGACGCGCGGCTGAACTCGTAGTCTTTCGAGTGGCCCTCCGGTTCGCTCGGACGATAGATAAGCTGGACGATGTCCATCTCGGTCACGCAGCCAAGCTCGTAGAGCCGCTCGGCTTCCTCAGTGTTCGCGATTTCCGGCGGCAGCAGTTTATGCAGCTCGTTGATCGCATGCCGGACGTGATGCTTGTCGCGCGTCGCATTGGTGCAGCTTTGCGTCCGGCTTGCATAGCGGACGTCCTTTTCGCGTTCCGACGTTTCATCAAGATTGGCCGGCAACCATCCCGCGGGCTGAAATACGTCGACTTGAAACGTCAGCCGGCTGCGCCGCGGTGAGTAGTCGATAACGTATTCGAGCGGCGTGTTTGAATACAGGCCGCCATCCCAATAGTATTCGCCATCTATTTCGATCGGCGGAAATCCCGGCGGTAGTGCGCCGCTCGCCATGATGTGTTCGGCGCGGATCGGCATTTTCACGCTGTCAAAATAAGTAAACTGGCCGGTACGGACATTCACCGCGCCGACACTCAAACGAATGTCTCGCGCTTTATTGATCCGTTCGAAGTCGACCAATCGCTCCAGCGTGCTTTTGAGAGCCGACGTATCGTAATAGCTGATCCGCTTCTTCGGCGAAAACCAGTCGTGCACATGCCGCGGAGCGAAAAATCCGGGTTGGCCGTACATCACCGCCATGAATGCGCTTGCCTGCCGCTGCCAGGCGGCAAATGGCCAGCCGAGTCCATCCGGCCAGGAACTGGTGTGGCTGGTGATCTCGTTCCAGAAAGCGCGCAAATGTTTCAGACGGTCATCGGGTCGATTGCCGGCGATGATTGCGGCGTTGATTGCGCCGATCGAGATCCCGGCCACCCAATCGGGCAGATATTCCGACGAAGCCAATGCCTCGTAAACTCCGGCTTGGTAGCTGCCAAGCGCGCCGCCGCCTTGCAAGACCAAGCCGACCTTTTTGTCATAGGCTGCGGGGCGTGCCGGAAGCCCGTTCGGCATTTCCGCCATGTCTGGCTCCATTTATTTAAATGCGGCGAGCGCCGCGACTATCGTCCAAATGATGTCTGCTAGTCGCCGCGCTCCAGCGCAAGCTCGGCGATGTCTCGCTCCGTTCGTAGGACGGGAGCCATTCGCGCAAGCGTGTTGTCGTGAATGACAAAGTGACGAACAAGTGCGTTCACGGCGTGGGCGGTGATCAGTAGACCCAAAGCCCATGCACCGGCCCGATGCAGCGAAAACAATATTGCTTCAACGGTAGGATAATGGGGTATCAGCGGCGGCACGTGTCCCCAGAACAAAGTGAACGAACGTCCCCGCGTTAACATCGCGCCAAAACCGATTGTCGGTTGAAGCACCAGAAGAGCGTACAGACAGTATTCGCTCACCTGTACAAGCGTGCGGTGGAGCTGGGTCATGTCGTCCGGAAACGGGGGTAATTTCGCATTCGTCTTGCGCCAGACGAGCCGCAATACCGTCGCCATCCAGACGGTCACGCCCAACGATCTGTGGACGCGAAGGAGAAGGACTCGCAGCACGTCGTCATGTGACAGCAGGGACCAGATTGCGGTCGTGAATAATGCAAGCACGAGCACCACGGTGGCCCAGTGGAATGTGAGCGTGACGCCGTCGAAAGACGTGCGTTTGTCGACCGATGGTAAATGTTCCACGCTGGAAGCGTGAGACGAATCCGCGGCGGCGATCCGTTGCCTAGCCAGGCTTGCCATTACTTCGCCTCCTTGGTCGCGATGCGATCAGAAACTTTGGGTTGCGAGATCGGCCGGCAGCAAAAAATCGCGCCCAAGAGTGGGCGCAGGACGTTCTCCCGTACGAGACTGCCAGACACGGCGATTATTCCCGGCCTTGAGTCCGGTCACCGGCCGCGCTCCCCAAAGAACAAAGCTCGAACGCGGTTCCGAGAACCCGGGAAACCGGGCGACGCGGACGCTTGTCGGATCGATTTTGATTTCAATAAAGAACGCGATCGCGAGCCAGCGCGCGGTCGCGCGGACCATAGCGACAGCGAGATTTGGCGAGCGCAGTTTCGCGCTCACACGTAATGCGGCGAACGTTTGCTCGCTTTGCCGATCAAGATCGCGGGATCGCGCGGTGATCCGGTTCGCGAAGAATGAGCGATCCTTATCGGCGAATTGTTTTCAATACAGAAAAACCTTCACCAAGGAATTTTTTTCAATAACGAAAAAGCTTTACCGGGGAATAAAGTCCCGAATCGCCAAATCATCGATGCAACGGATCACCGCGATTTGCTGCGCGGATTTGCTGCGCGCCGGATTGGGAGAAACAAGGTGTCGCCCACAAAGGTCATTCTGACTTTATTGCTGCTTGCCAGCACCATTACCCGCGCTTTTGCCAACCCGCCCGGCGGTTCGTATATCCAATGCGATCCAAAGAATCCGCGCTCGCCGGTTCGATGCACGCCGGACGGCTGTGATTAAGGCAAATAAAGCGGCGTTGGATTTGAATGCTCGGCGCTGCTGCGGCCTCGACTAAGCGCGCGAATAAATAACAATCTGAACAATAAAACTAGCGGACGACTCAAAAAATGGAAAGGTCTGATGAACGAATTTATTGAAGCCAAGCATGCCGACGAGGCGGTGCTGATGTTAGATGTCTCCGACGAGGATCTGGAGAACGCCGCCGGTTCAGTATGGGAGAAAGCAGGCGCGATGACGCTCGCTTTTTGCTCCGGTATCGACAGTTGCCCAAGTAGTGTGCGGGCTTAAGGCCATCGGACAGGTTTTTGGCCTCCTGTTTTCAGCCAAACTGTCGAACTGATCTGACGCGTTTGACGAGGCGCCAGCCCCGGCGCCTCGTCGCACATCTGTGAGCCCGCCGCCGATTTTCCAGGCCGGCTGCGGCCACACGTCAGTTGCAAATACCGTGGTGGACTACATGCCGAGATAGGCCACTTGTACTTGCTTGTTGTTTGCAAGCTCTGTGCTCGAGCCTTGGATGATCACTTTTCCACTTTCCAGGACATAAGCGCGCTGCACCATGCTTAGAGCTCGGCTGACGTTTTGTTCGACGAGCAAGATCGCCGTACCCATCGCGTGCACTTCGGCAATTTTAGCGAATGTGGCATCGGTCACGACTGGCGCCAGCCCGAGCGAGGGCTCGTCCAGCATCAGCAAGCGGGGCTTAAGCATCAACCCGCGTCCAACCGCGAGCATCTGCTGTTCACCGCCGCTCATGGTGCCAGCCAGCTGATTGCGCCGTTCGGCAAGAGCCGGAAAAATCGCGAATACCAGATCAAGTGTGCGATTGCGTTCGGCTTTGGCGCTTGGAATGTAAGAGCCGACTTCGAGATTCTCCTTCACTGTGAGCTCGGGAAAGACTTGGCGTCCCTCGGGTACATGAGCGATGCCCAACGCGGCGATCCTGTGCGCGGGGAGCGCTGCAAGATCGCGACCGAAAAAGCTGACCGTTCCCGAGGTCGGGCGTATCAAGCCCGAAATCGCGCGGAGCGTGGTGCTCTTGCCGGCGCCATTTGCGCCCAACAGGCCGACGGCCTCGCCCTCGCCAACGGTTATGCTGATGTCGCTGATCGCCGGGACCGAGCCGTAACGCGCGCTCACAGCGGACAATGTCAGCATGCGACGCCTCCCACGGTGCCCGCTGCAGGCGCTTCGTGCCGATAACCGGTCCCGAGATAGGCGCGAATGACCTCCGGGTTGGCAACGACTTCCCTCGGACTGCCCTCGGCGATCTTCTGACCGTGGTCGAGCACGACGATGTGCCGGGCCACCGCCATGATCGCGCGCATCACATGTTCGACGATGACAATGGTCAGGCCGCGCTTTGACAGGTTTCCAATCAGCGCCACCGCCTGATCGATCTCGGCGTGATTTAATCCGGCCATCACCTCATCAAGCAGCAGGAGCCGCGGTTCGGTTGCAAGCGCGCGAGCCATTTCCAGCCGCCGCTGATCAATGGTTGTGAGTTCGCGCGCCGCGGTATGCTCTTTGGCGGAAAGCCCGACGAAGTCGATTGCCGCGCGGGCGCGCGAGCGGGCAATGTCCAGGTTCGTATTGCGCAGAAAGGCGCCGGTCATCACATTCGCCAGCACCGTCATTTTCCCGAATGGCCGCGCGACTTGAAAAGTACGAGCCAATCCATGACTGCAGATGTTGTGCGGCCGCAGTCCCACCAGTTCGCGGCCGAACGCAGAAATCGAGCCGGTGTCCGGCCGATAATAGCCGGTGATCAGGTTGAAGCTTGTCGTCTTGCCGGCGCCGTTGGGTCCGATCAGCGCGACGGTCTCGCCGTCCCGCACGGAAAAGCTGAGATCCTGGACTGCACGCAGCCCGCCAAATCGCTTGCTCAGATTGCGGATAACAAGCGCCTCAGCCATCGAGCGGCACTTCTTTTGCTCGCGCCGCGCCGGCATGGGTGAAGCGCTGGTACAAATCGGTGAAAAGGCCGATCAGTCCGCTTGGCCGCCACAAGATAACGGCAACCAAAATCAGACTGTAAACGGTCAATTGCACGCCGCCATGGCCGCTGCCCAACCAGCTTTGCAGGAGCGCCGAAGTTGCCTCCAGCAAAACCGTTCCCACGACCGGGCCCCACAATGTGCCGATGCCGCCGACGATCGACACCAGCGCAGCCTCGACCGAAATATTGAAGCTGAACGCGGTATTCGGATCGATGAAGTAGATGTATTCGACGTAGAACGTGCCGGCGAGGGCGGTCAGGAATGCGCTAACCAAATAGATATGGCGCTTGATCTTCGTCGTATCCACGCCGACCGCTTCGGCCGCATCCTCGTCTTCGCCGACGGCAACCAGATAAAAGCCCATCCACGAGCGCTCGATGCGATAGGTAATAGCGAGCCCGAGCGCCAACAGGGCGAGCGCGATATAGTAGTAGGCGGCTCTGGACTCGAACTGCATCATCAACGGCGCGTCGCCGAGATTCGGCAAAGTCGTGCCCTCGGCGCCCCAGGCAAAATCGCGGAATTTGAGGAACAGCAGCATCAGCACCTGCGCGGTGGCGATCGTGGCGATCGCGAAATAGGGGCCGCGCAGCCGGAAGCACAGCGCGCCGATCGGCAGGCTCGCCGCCATCGCCACGACGCCGCCGGCGAGGATGCCGATCCAAGGCGAGATGCCAAAGCGGATAAGTAGGATCGTCGAGGTGTAGGCGCCCAAGCCGAAAAAGGCCGCATGGCCCAGCGATAGCTGCTTGGCATAGCCGCCCATCAGGTTCCAGGCGACGCCAATGAAGGCGAACAGCAGCACCCTGATGAAAATATCGAGCACGAATGGATTGTCGACGACAATCGGCAGCACAAGCGCAGCTGCCGCGAGCGCGGCGACCCAAGTCCAGGATCGTGCAAAGAGTGCCGATTTCACCGTGCCCAACCCCCGAACAACCCATTTGGCCGCAGCGCCAGCGTCAGCAGCAGCATAACGAAGACCACGATCAGACCCGAATCGGCGCCGACGAATTGCACACCGAGCGATTCAGCGACGCCCATCATCAGGCTTGCAATCAGCGCGCCGGTGATGTTGCCCAGCGTGCCCAAGACCACGGCGACAAAGGCCATCAGCACGAAGACCTGGCCGACCAGCGGATAGGCCGGATAGAACGGCATCAGCAGCGAGCCGGCGGCCCCCGCCAGCGCCAGCGCCACCCCGACCGCGACGCAAAACACGCGATCGGGATTGATTCCCATCAGCATGGCGACTTCGCGGTTTTGTGCCGCGGCCCGCATCGCTTTGCCGAGGTCGGTGCCGTGCAGAAAGAGATAGAGGATGGCACTGAGCAGCATGGCAATGACAAAGGCGATAAGCTTTGCCACCGGGAAATAAAGCGGGCCGATGTGGAAGGACAATTCGCTATAGGCGGTCTGCACCGTCCGGTAGTTGGCGGTGAACAGCAACAGCGCGATGTTCATCAACAACAGTGACAGCGCAAAGGTTAAAAAGATTTGCGGCATGTCGCCGAGCGCCAGAACGCGGCGGATCAAAAAGTGCTGCACCAGCACGCCGATGGCAAACAATGTCGGCATTGAAATCAGGAGCGACAGCAGCGGATCGACGCCGAAACTGCTGGCGAGAAAGAAGCTGATATACATTCCGATCATCACGAATTCGCCTTGAGCGAAATTGACGATCTTGACCACGCCGAAAATCAGCGTGACACCGATGCTCACGAGCGCATAAATGCCGCCAATGAGCAGGCCGTTGATAACCGCCTGTGCAAGTGTCGCCAGCATCGGCGCGGCCGCTGGTATTACGCTTTGATCAGCTGGGCGCGGGCTTCTTCCTTGGGAAAGACGGTCGCGAGGTCGCCGTGCTGCCACTGCACGCCGACCGGATGGGCGTAGATGTTCTTGCCGTCGGGACCGAATTTCACTTTGCCGCCGGGACACACGGCGGCGTAGCCATCGGAGACGTCGAGCGCGGCGATTGCATCGCGCACTTTTTGCGGGTCGGTCGATGCGGCGCGCTCCAGCGCATCGGCAATCATGAACGTTTGGGCGACAAGGCCGCCGGCATATTCGAACAAGAACTCGCCAAACTGCTTCTGATAGGCGGCATTGACCTTTTGTGCATTGTCGCTGATGTCGTGATTCCAGTGCGCGACGCCGAGCAAGCCCTCGGCGGCGTTACCAACGTTCCGGTAGAAATCCGGAATGACGAAGCCGCCGGAACCGCCGTTGATGGCGATCTTCAGATCGACCTGCTTGATGGCGCGAATGATCAGAATGAGATCGTTGAGGTACGAGACGGGAAACAGCATGTTCGCGCCCGATGCCTTGACCTTGTTGATCAGCGGACTGGCATCGCTTAAGCCCGCCGAGTAAGGCTCGAACATCACGATTTCCACGCCTTGGGCCGGTGCCTGCTCACGCAGTCCGTTCGACGTGGACGTCCCGAAGGCGGTGTTCTCGAATATGACCGCGACCTTTGGCTGATCGCTCACCAGCTTCGACATCTGCAGCTGCGCCAAGGCGAACTGGGAAGCGCGCGAAAACGGCGTGAAGGTGAAATGGCGGTCCTTATTGAGCTGATCCGAGCTTGAGCCGGTCAACAGCGGCACCTTGGCGCGCTCGGCGACTTCGCTCGCGATCAGTGTCAGGGCGCTGGCGAAAGCACCGTGAATCGCGGCGGGTTTGTAGCTCGAGATCAGGCGGTCGGTCTCGGTACGCGTCACCGTCGGATCGCTCTGAACATCCGATACGACTAGATTGAGCTTGGCGCCGCCCAGAGATTTGATGCCGCCGGCATCATTGACCATCTGCACCGCCAATTTCGCAGCGTTGACGCAGCCTTGGCCAATTTGCGCAAAATTGCCGGTGACCGGGTAAAGTCCGCCGATATTGACCGTGTCCGCCGCCGCCGCGGTGCGAATGTTAAATGCGCCGACCGCGCTCGCGGCGAGCGCGCCGGAGGATTTGACGAGGAAATCCCTGCGGCCAAGCCGCGTCGCGCCGAGCTTGCTATTGGGCTTTTTCATCTGATCCTCCCCGAAATCGAGCCCGCGCCATTGATCAGGCACCGGCATCTGTTGGCGTGCTGCCGTTTTAGCACTTTCGAACGACTGCAGCTTGCCGGAGGATATGGCATTGTATACAATATTGTAAACTGTTATTTTGGAAACGCCGATCAATGCGGCGCGGTCAAAAATGGCTATGGATTCTCCATGACTTCGCGGACCCGCAGACGCCGACTGCCAGCGCTGGAGAAGCGGCATCGCTCAGACCCCGCAACAGCCTCGTTGCCCCCCGAGCCGCGCCGGCAGGAGCGCGGCATGGCGGATAAAATCGCTACGCGACTTGAGGAGGACATTGTCCTTGGGCGGTGCCACCCTCGTGAACGCCTCGTCGAACAGGATTTGTGCGACCGCTTCAATACGCATCGCGCCGATGTTCGGTTGGCGCTTTTTGAACTTGAGAAGAAAGGCATCGTACAGCGTATCCCCAATCGCGGTGCACTCGTGCGCGATCTCACACCAAAGGAGGTCAGGGAAATTTACGCGGTCCGCGAAGAGCTCGAGGTCATGGCCGCGCGCATCTTGCCGTTTCCGGTCGCCGAAGCCGAAGTTATCAAACTAGACCAACTGCAGCGGCAGCACAGCACGGCAATCGACAACGAAGACATGCTCACCGTTTTTTATACGAATTTATATTTTCATCAGACTTTATTCGGCTTGTGCGGAAATGCCTGCTTGATCGAGACGATCAGACAGCTCGAGCAGAAAGTGTACGGGATCCGGTTTTATGCCAATGCTTTTCCCGAAGCGCTCGATCAGGCTCGCCGCGATCATCTCGAAATGATCAAAGCTCTACGCGCTGCGCGGCGCGACGACCTGATCGCATTGACACGCAGCCACTTGAAGCCGTCGCCGCAAGCTTATATCCGCGCATACGAACGTCGCTTCGGTTCTTCACTCCAAGCATGATTTCGGCATAGCTCGGTGCGAGCGGCCTGCAGTCGAGAAAGCGACGATCAGAGCAAGGCTTGCGTCTCGTGCCACAAGCGTTGAACGACTTCGCCGGCGGGTTCTGCTCTCGCCAATCGGGCCGACTGACCGGCCCAGGCTTGGATACCGGCGATGTCATTCGCTTTTGTGGCAGGCAGTTTCATACTAGGCTGAGGGCACGGAGTGTTGTCTGGGGCAAGGCGCCTCGCAGGGCGGAGCGCCGCGAGGGAGGGCCAGGTGAACAGGGAAATATCGCTTGTCTGCGCGCTGTGGCTTGCGTTGGCCGCAGTGCTTCCCGTCAACGCACAGACGATGAGTTACGCCGACGCAATTTCTCAGCTTGCCGCGGCGTGCCGAAACGACATTGCAAGGTACTGCAAAGGCGTGCCGCTCGGCCCTCGCCTTAAAACCTGCTTCGACACCAACGAAGCGCGAATGTCCCCGCAATGCCAGCAGACTCGCGCGGCAGTGTACACCTCGATTTCGCGGCGGGCCGCGGCGCAGCGCAATATTGGCGATGCTTGCGGCGCGGATATCCCCAGATTGTGCGGCACGTCATACGCCGATGCGCATCTCGTTGAATGCCTGCTCAGCGTATCGCCCGCGGCGATGAGCCCGCAATGCAATCAGACATTCACCGATACCGGCTGGCGTACGGAAAGGGCGCGGCAATGAAACCCCATCTCATTTCCGTTATCGCCGCCGCCTTTGTCATCTGGGCGGCAGTGACCGGCGCCCCGGCACAGCAGCAAATCAATGCAGGCCAGATGGCGACCAGTTTGGCCGGTGTCAGCAATACCAAACTTTCGCTGACCGGCGCCGAGATGCGCCAAGCGGTGCTCGACAACATCCGCAATTATCCGGGAGCGCTTCCGCCCCACCCGCTTACATTTCCGCAGCTGGAAAACCTCGCCCAATTCGTCGTCGAGGTGGACTTTGATTTCAACTCAGCCGTCATCCGGCCGCCGTCATACCGCACGATCGGCGCCATTGCCGACGCGCTGCACAATCCCATTCTGCTCGGCTATGGATTTCTTGTGATCGGTCACACCGATTCCGTCGGCGGTCGCCAGTACAATGTGGGCTTGAGTCAGCGCCGCGCCGACGCGATCCGCGATGCCCTGATCGATCCGTTCAACGTCAATCCGGCCATACTCGAAGCGGTCGGCATGGGCGAGGAGCAGCTGCGCGATCCCAAGCACCCGACGTCCGGAGTCAACCGACGCGTTCAGCTCGTCAATGTCGGCAAGAAATTCTGTTTTGGCCGCTCGAGCGAGCGGTTCGTGTGCCCGTGACCTTGCATCGCCTCGCGAAACCGTAGTCCGAAGCGGCCGCGCATAAGGATGTGAAGTGGCCGCATTCACCGCAACGGTGAGATTTTTCTTTGCGTCGGCCGCCGCCGCGCACACCTTCTCGATTGTGGCGGCGCCCCAGCCCCACGTTGGGCAAATTTATGGCTGGGCAGCCTTTGCGTATTTCACAATGCCAACGTACTCACGCCCCATTGCGCGTGAGGATTGGCTGCTGCAGTCGTGATTCGATGGGGCGTGAGTACACACGAATTGGGGGGGATCAATGCAATCAAAGATCCTATGGATCGGGCTTGCCCTGATACCGGCAGCAATTCTGGTTTGCGCTCATTCAAGCCTCGGTGAAGCGAAAGGCGATGAGTGCAAGGCCAAGCCCGATGGTGCCTCGCCGGCGGGCTTGCATTGGTACTATCGCGTCGACCGAGCTAACAACCGACATTGCTGGTATCTGCATGCGCAAGGCATGCCGGTTCACTCGCGTATCGATACGGCGTCACGCAGTTTGGATGTTCAAAGTGACGCCGCTGGTGACCAAGTCTGGAAAACACCGCCTATAACGCGCACTGCACAGCCGGAACACGAGCAAAGCGAGACGGCGGCTGAACAGCCGGCGGGGGATTTCGCGGACCGCTGGGTGGATCTGCCGAAATCGGTCGATTTGAACGCCCACGCCTTTGTCGCCGAAAGTAACGGGTATGCCGCCGAACACGCAGTGGACAATAAGCAAGAACAATTACCGCCGGCCTTGGCGAACGTTTCAGCTGCCAACGGCGACGTGCGGCAGAACGCCGGCTCTCAGACAAACTTCGGATCAATCAGTCTTGCCGGTGCGGTGGTCCTGGCATTGTTATTAATTTCGGAAGCGCTGGTGCGGTTTGCGCGCGCATCGGCTTGGAGTTTGCCGCGCCTTAATCGGCGCGCGGCTTCACGTCGCAGCACCGAGCATTCCGAGCCGGTCGTAGACGCCGCGCCGCATGGCCTCATCGAGCCAATTGCAACAGAGGTCGAGCCAATAACCCGAACGCAGACGGGGGTAAACGAGCTTCGACGCCTGTTGCAGCGTGCCGGTGCAGGACTGACGCCGCCTCAATCGTTCGCGCCGTCGGGATCGGCGCAGCACCATGAGGACGCCAATCGTGCTCGCGCACATTCCACGTTTGCGCGTCTCAAATCGCGATCCTTCAGCGGCATGACTTGGGCCCCGCTTTAATCCGGGGCCCCGCATTAATCTGGGCCCCGCTTTGATCTGAGCACTGCTCTGATCCGGAGATCGAACCGATGTATCCTTCGTCTACACCGTTAGTGCCTGATGACCAGTTTCACGAGCGCGATTTTGCTCCGCGCGATCTCGATGCCGAGCGGGATTTACAGCGCATGCGCCGGCCCCAGCGCCAAACCGCGATGAAAAAACCCTCCCTTGCCAATCGAACGGTGCGATCGGTGAGCCGGTTTTTCGTCTCGGTTCTGATAGGCGTTGCGCTTACGCTGGCCGGGCAATCCTACAGCGAGCAGTTAAACGAGATAATCGCGGGCTGGGCGCCGTCATTGGCTTCGCTGTTGCCGGCGCAAAGTTCGAAGCAAACTGCCGAGGGCGCCGCCTCATCGGAAGTAGCGCAGCAGGTTAAGTTGATCGCGGTCGATCTCGCGATTGTGCGGCGGAGCATGGGGCAGCTCGCTGCCAATCAGGACCAGTTTGCCGCCAAGCAAGAGCAAATGAATCAGAACATTGCGACGCTGCAGCAGGCCGAGCAAGAAGTCAGACAGCAGGTTCTTGCGCCGCCGGCGCCCAAGGCGGCGCATCCTCCGGCGCCCGCAGCGCACAACCCGCCGCAACCTTCGCCACGGTAAGCGGATGCGCTTAGGCGCGCTCTGCCGGTGCGGCCGGACTTATTCCAGCGACGCGCACCCTCTTATCCGAGGGTGTCCGCGTAGTCGCCGTCTCGGTCTTGTCGTCCGCTGCGCTTAATCCCGGAGGATGCCAAGCCCACAATATCGCGCCGAAGATTATGTAGAGCGCAATCGCACCCAGCGGCATGAAACCATACGCATATGCAAAGTCGGTAATGCGCCCGCCGACAAGATCGTTCGAGGTGCCGGCACGCAGCAGGAAGCTCGCCGCCAGCACAAAAATCCCGAGCGTGCGTATGCGCGGATCGGCGATAGTCGCCGCGGTCGCCAGAATGACGGCGGGAAGCACAAAGATATAGTGATAGCGGCTGGTCATCGGCGAAAGCGCCAGCGTCGCGATCAGAAGCACCGCCGTGTCGATGCCGACGTACTCCCTCCGGCGCGGTGACCTGAGCAGAAGCACGCCGACGATCGCGGCAAAGATGCCATCGACGACGATGAGGATCATTGTCGGCGTCAGGCCAAAGACCGGACCCGTCGCGAAGCGATTGATCAGGCCCCGCAGTGACTGGTTGTAGAGATTGGCGCCGTTCCAGATATCCCAGAATACGAGATTGGACGACGCGCCGGGGACTAGCGCCGGGCCGACGACCTGGCGCAGCCAGTCGGTGAAATAACCGGTATGGCCGCCGCGCAACGCGCCGATAACGTCAGGGATGAGACTCACCGCCAAGAAAGCGACAATGAAAACGACGCAAGCGAGCAGACGCCGCTTGAGAACCAGATAGGGAAGATAAATCAGCGGCGAAGCGCGGATTGCCGCCGCAACCGCAAGCCACAGTCCGCCCACAGCTTCGCGGCCGTTAAACAATGCCCAAGTCGCGAACATGATGAGCGCGAGCGAAAGTGGGTCATGCGAGGCATAAGTGACGACGTCGAGGAAATGCTTGCCGCAGGTGATCAGCATGATCGTGCGCAGCCAGAACAGGTTTTGACCGCGCGTTGAACCGGGATAAATGCGCTCGGCGATCGCTTCGGTCAGTCGAACCGCGAGCACCAAACAACCGATAAAGATCACGTACCAGATCAGTCTTTGCAGAACCGCCGGCAGAAACGCGATCGGAATGAAGAAAATCGCCAAAGCGGGCTGATAGGGGTATGGCGGCAGGCAGTTCAGCAGCGCTTCGCCCCGCAAAATGCAGCGCGCGGCCGTGCTGTAAAACGGCGCCATATCCGAGCTGCGGCCGAACATCGGATAGAGCGCCGCGGCCGTGATAATCAAAACGATCCAGTCACTCCAGGGCGCCAACCGCGCCAAGCCGGAACCTAGAAGAGTGCTCGGCCGAGAATTGGCGGTCGCGCCACCGCTCGAGCGCGCCGAAAACGCGGAACTCTGCGTCATTGCCCCTCAAAACACCAATTTCGAAGACCAGTCAAAAAACCGGCACCCGTCCCCACTGCGGAGCCATTCAATCAGAGAGGCAGTGGGTCGGCCACGCGGGCGGGTTGCAACGGCGGCCGATTTCCAGAAAGTGTCACTTCGACGCCACAGGGTTGTGGCCTGCCAAGCCTGTAAGAAAGCATAATGTCGCTCGCTCGCCGCCGCCTGATCTTGGGATGCGCTGCCGCGGCCGCCAGCGTTGCTGCGGTTCCAAGCTGGGCGGATGCTTCCTCCAACACTTGGCCCAGCAAGACAATTGCCATCCTCGTACCGTTTCCAGCGGGAGGAAGCGCCGATCTTTCGGCACGGCAGTTAGCCGAGCATCTCAAGACAGTGCTTGGTCAACCCGTTGTGGTCGTGAACAAGCCGGGTGCCGGCGGCAATCTCGCGGCCGCGGAAGCGGCGCGTGCCCAAGGCGATGGCCATACGCTGTTCATCGGCACCAACGGAACGCAGACCATCAACCAAAGCCTGTACCGGCATCTGCCTTACGATCCGGCGGCCGATTTTACCGCGATCGGCATGATGTGGTCGGCGCCGCATCTCGTTGTGGTTCATCCCGCTATACCGGCGCGATCGCTGGATAGCTTTATCGCTTATGCACGCGCGCGTCCGGGTGAGCTCAGCTACGGCTCGTCCGGAATCGGTTCGTCGACTCATCTCTTCGGCGAGATGTTCAAGGCGCGCACCGGGATCGACACGGTCCACGTGCCCTATCGAGGCCAAGCTCAAGCGCTCGAAGATCTGATTGGCGGTCGGATTGCGGCGATGTTTCCGATTGTACCGGATGTCATTGCGGCGATACGCGCCGATCAAGTGCGCACGCTGGCTCTTGCCGCCAATTCCACGTCCGCCATTCTGCCCGACGTTCCGCTCATGCCGCAGCTCGGTTATCCGGATCTCATCGCCTCGGCTTGGGTCGCCCTCTACGCTCCGGCTCCGACTCCCGCGTCGATCGTCGAGCGCTTGCGCGCGCAGCTCGACGCCTTATTGACGAGCTACGCTTTTGTCGAGCGGATGAAGCAAGTGGGAATCGAAGTTGAGCGCAGGCGCCTCGATGAATTCCTAGCCTTTGCGCAGCAGGAGCGCGCCCGCTGGGCGAAATTAATCCAATCACTCAAGCTGCAGCTTGAGTGACATCAC
>Ga0070712_100000338_pt1 | contig 26369 bp, 23 predicted proteins | sample LARL81metaG_FD_71396 | JGI IMG/M metagenome (GOLD analysis project Ga0070712, IMG submission 71396) | Corn, switchgrass and miscanthus rhizosphere microbial communities from Kellogg Biological Station, Michigan, USA - LAR L8-1 metaG | ecosystem: Host-associated > Plants > Roots > Rhizosphere ...
CCGACTTGGCCAGCCGGCGGACATCGCGCCGGCGGTGGTCTTCCTGGCGTCCGACGGCGCCGCCTTCATCACCGGCCAGGCCCTGTCAGTGAGCGGCGGGCTGACAATGAGCTGACCGGCCCGTCTCGCCCCGGACTCACTGAAAGGCAACGGAGCATGGACCTGGAGTTCTCCGCGGCGGACCTGGCATTCGCGGCCGAGGTCCGCGCATGGCTGCGCGATCACCTGACCGGGAGGTTCGCCGTCCTGGTCGGCAAGGGCGGCTCGCAGAACGAGGAGTTCTACGACCTGCGGGTCGAGTGGGAGCGGGAACTGCACGCCGGAGGCTGGACGGGCCTCGGGTGGCCGGAGGAGTATGGCGGCCGCCCGGCGACCATCACCGAACGTGTGCTGTTCGAGTACGAATACGCCAAGGCCCGCGCCCCGTACCGGACGGGCTTCCAGGGGATGAACCTGCTCGGGCCGACGCTGATCGCGCACGGGAGCCCCGAGCAGAAGCGGCGGTTCCTGCCCCGCATCCTGTCCGGGGATGAGGTCTGGTGCCAGGGGTTCAGTGAACCGGGCGCCGGGTCGGACCTGGCCGGCGTGCAGACCAGGGCCGCGCTCGACGGCGACGAGTGGGTCATCGACGGGCAGAAGATCTGGACGAGCCACGCCCATCAGGCCGACTGGATCTACGTGCTCGCGCGCACCGATCCGGCGTCCCGGCGGCACCGGGGCCTGTCCATGCTCCTCGTCCCGATGCGGCAGCCCGGCATCGAGGTCCGGCCGATCATGAACCTGGCCGGCGGCGACGAGTTCAACGAGGTCTTCTTCACCGGCGCCAGGACAGAACGGTCGCTCGTCGTCGGAGAGCGGGACCAGGGCTGGAAGGTCGCGATGGGCACGCTCGAGCAGGAACGCGGCGTCGCGATGCTCGGCTACCAGACCCAGTTCGAGGCCGAGTTCGCCGCCGCGCTGCGCAGGGCGCACGACATCGGCGCGACCGGCGACGCCCAGCTGCGGCGGCGGCTGACCGAGTCGTTCATCGGCCTCAACGTCATGCGCTGGGACACGCTCCGGATGCTCACCGGCCTGATGCGGGGCAACCCCGGCGCGGAGACGTCCCTGCTCAAGCTCTCGTGGCCGCGCTGGCACCAGGAGCTCGGCGAGATTGAGATGGACGTGCTCGGTGCCGCCTCCCAGGTGGTCGGCGAGGACTACGAGCTCGATCCGCTGCAGCGCACGTACCTGCTGAGCCGCGCCGAGACGATCTACGGCGGCGCGCAGCAGATCCACCTGAACATCGTCGCCGAGCGCCTGCTCGGCCTGCCCCGCGACCCCCGCCCTTAGGTTGGTTCAGGCACCGCTGCCTGGTTCCTTGGTCGCCTCCGCCCGCAGCGCCCGCCGCAGGACCTTACCGAGCGCCCCCCTGGGCAGCTCGTCCACCACATGCCACCGGGCGGGCACCTTGAACCCGGCCAGTTCTGTCCGCACGTAGCGGTGCAGTTCGTCGGCGTCGGGCGACTCGCCCGGGCCGGCGGGGACGATGAACGCGACGACTTCCTCGCCGAGGATCTCGTGCGGGGCGCCCACGACCGCGGTCTCCCTGATGCCAGGGTGGCTCGCGATCCTGTTCTCGACCTCTTCCGGGTACACGTTCTCGCCGCCGCGGATGATCATGTCGCCCTTGCGCCCGGACAGGTACAGGTAGCCGTCCGCGCCGAGCCTCCCGAGGTCGCCCGTGTGCAGCCACCCGTCGCGCGCCGGCGCTGCGAGGTGACCGCCCCGTGCCCAGACCTCGCCGATGCCATCGCCGTCCGGCCGGTGGATGATCACCTCGGTATCCCGCACGGCCCGACCGACGGAGCCGAGAAGCCCGGGGTGGTGCGCGGCGGCGCGGCGGTGATCCTCCGGCGTGAGCGCGGTGATCGGGCCGCCCTCGGTCTGCGAGTAGCCCTGGAGCAGTCCGATCGAGGGATGCTCGGCCAGCAGTCGCGCCGCGGTGGCCGGGCGGATCGGCGAGGAGCCGTAGGTGATGGTCCGCAGCCTCGGCAACCGGATGGTCCCCGCCTCGAGCAGCCTCTCGATCATGGCCGGGGCCAGCGTGGCATGCGTGGTCCCGAGTTCGCCCAGCGCGGCCCACGAGTCCGCGGAGAAACGCGTCACGGGCGGGACCACCGCGGCCCCCACGGCCATCGCCACCATCAGCAGCCCGACGCCGCCGAGGTGGTGGAACTGCTGGGACGAGGAGTAGATGTCGTCGGGCCGCAACTCCAGCAGGCCGGCGTACACGCGGGCGCGCAGCCCGAGCCGGTCCATCCGGAACCGGACCGGCTTCGGCAGGCCGGTCGTGCCGGACGTGTGCAGCACGAGCGCGATCGCGTCGCCGCCGGCCGCGAGGTCGAGAGCGCCCGATCCAGCCGGCGGGGTATCCGGCAGCACATGGCAGGTCAGGCCGGCGCGCACGGCGAGCTCCCGGCCGAGCGCCGCGTGCTCCTCGTCGGCCACGAGCGCGCCCGCACCGAGCGGCGACAAGCAGGCTGTGAGCTCGGAGATCGTCAGCCGGTCCCCGAGGGGCGCCAGCGGCCGTCCGGTCAGCGCGCCCCCGAGCAGGAGCGCGTACGCCATGGGGCTCGACCCGAGGAGCACGGGGACAGGCCGGCCGGGCGGCAGGCCGGCCGAGTCCAGCCACGCGGCCCACCCGGTCGCGTCCCTGGTCAGTTCACGGAACGTCCAGGCCCGCGAGGCGGACACGACCGCGGGCCGGTCCGCGTGTGCGTGCCGGGCGTACATCTGCGCCCACGTCGGCCCGCCGACGGCGAGCGCGTCGACCATCAGGCCTCCGCCCCGGGACGCCGTTCGTCACCTGACCCGGCGCGGGCGGGGAGCGGCGCGAAGGCTGGCTGCCGCTTCTCGAGGAAGGCTCGCGCACCCTCGGCGACATCGGGCCTGCGGGCGGGCTCGTGCGCGATGCGCCGCGCGTCGGCGACCGAGGAAGCCAGGTCCCTGGTGGCGTCGGCGTCGAGCTGCGCCTTGACCGCCTGAACGGCGAGCGGCGCGCAGTGCACTGCGATGTCCTGCACGTACTCGACCGCCATGGCGAGCAGGTCCGCGCGCGGCGCGGTTCGCGTGACGAGGCGCAGCCGCTCCGCTTCCGCCGCGCCGATCGTCCGCCCGGAAAGCAGCAGGTCCGTCGCGTCCGCGAGGCCGATCAGCCGGGGGAGCAGCCAGGACACCCCGTACTCGGCCGGCGTGCCGCGCCGGGTGAACGCGCAGCTGATCCGCGCCTCGTCGGCGGCGAACCGGATGTCGCAGCACAGCGCCTGCACAAGACCGACCCCGGCGCATCCGCCGTTGATCGCCGCGACCGTCACCTTCCGCATCGTCCGCAGATGCGTCGCAGGCCGCGGCCGCGCGGCTACCCCGGGACCCGCGCCGAGGCCGGCGAGGACCTTCATGTCCATCCCCGGGCAGAAGCTGGTCCCGGCGCCGGTGACCACGATGGCGCCGACGCGGTCATCGGAATCCGCGCGGTCGGCGAGGTCGAACAGCTCCTTCTCGATTTCAAAGGTCCACGCGTTGTGCCGACCGGGACGGTTGATGGTCAGCACGGCGACCTTCCCGTGCAGTTGGTAACGGACGAGCGGCGCGTCGTCATTGGGCCCGCCGCCCGTCCGTAGCTCGTCGTGCCGGGACATCACGCTGGTCAGCGCCCAGGCAGGGCCGCGCGCGCCCGGTCCCGGAACGCCGGGTCGGAGAGCAGTTCGAGCTGGGTCGCGAGGCACTCGGCCTGGTGTTCGGGCAGCCGCGCCCGCAGCTCGGACCGGTTGAGCCGGAGGTACCCGCCGATCGTCGCCGGGCTGTAGACGGCGTACGACTCCACCCGCCGCAGCGCCGCATCCCGGGCGGTCGCCCCGTCGGTGGCCTCGCCGATGCCGAGCTGCTCGGCCATCTCGGCGCCGACCTTCGGCTGGCCGTCGAGCAGCCGCCACAGCGCGCCGGGAGCGCGCATGCGCAGCAGCAGCTCGCCGCCGGTGCCGGGGATCAGCCCGATCCTCGCCCAGCCCTGCCGGCACCACCCGTCGGGGCCGATGAAGCGGCTGTCACAGGCCAGCGCGATGTCGAACCCCATGCCCACCGCGGGCCCGTCCACCGCGGCGACGGTTGGCACGGGGAGCTCGACCAGCGTCCTGATCAGCCCCTGGTACGCGCTGTATACCAGGGCGCGCCGCTCCTCCGGCGGCATGTCGGCCCTGGCCATCATGCCGTTGATGTCGCCGCCGGCACAGAACGCGCCGTTCCCGGTCAGCACGATGCCCCGGATGTCAGGCTGCCCGGCGGCCGCCCGCAGGGCGGCCGCGACCTCGTTGGCCTCGTCGGGCCCCAGCGCGTTCCGCTTCTCCGGCCAGTCGAGCACGACCAGCGCAGCCGGGCCCGCCAGTTCCGTCACGACCCCCATGTCGCCTCCCTCAGCTCGATTCCGCCTGCTCGCGCAGCACGCTCTTGATGACTTTCCCGCTCGCGTTCCGCTGCAGCCCGGAAACGAACCGCCAGTGCCTGGGCACCTTGTAATTCGCCAGCCGGCCGCGAGCCCAGGCGGTGAGCTCCCCGTCCGTCGCCGTGGCGCCGGGCCTCAGCACGACAAACGCCATGCCGACCTCGCCGAGCCGCGCATCGGGCACGCCGATAACCGACACGTCGGCGATGGCCTCGTGCGCGGCGAGCGTCTGCTCGATCTCCGCCGGGTAGGTGTTGAAGCCGCCGACGAGGAACATGTCCTTCAGGCGGCCGGTGATGGTCAGCCGGCCGAGCTCGTCGACCCGGCCGATGTCCCCGGTGTGCAGCCAGCCATCCGCGTCGATGGCCTGCGCGGTGGCGTCCGGATCGTCGAGGTACCCCGCCATGACGTTGTAGCCGCGCAGCAGTATCTCCCCGTCGGAGCTACCGGGCTCGTCAGCGCCAGCGGCGCCAGGCCGGGAACTGCCCAGCCCGGCGAGGCGCAGCTCAATGCCGGGCGCGATTCGTCCGCACGTGGTTGATACGGTCTCGAAGTCGTCGAACCAGTAGCAGCGCGCCCCGATCGCGGTGCCCTCGGTCAGCCCGTAGCCGGGGGAGAAGCAGCGGATGCCCAGCTCGTCCCTGAGCCTGCGGTAGAGCTCGGGCGAGGAGCCCATGGCGCCGGGGCCGGCCACCCGCAGCGACGACAGGGACGACCGGTCGACGCCGGGGTCGTCGAGCAGGGTCTGGAACAGCAGCGGCGCGCCCTGCAGCACAGTGATCCGCTCGGCGGCGATCAGCGTCGCGATCTGGTGCACGTCGAAGACGGGCACGGGCAGCACGGTGGCCCCGTACAGGACGCTGGTGAGCACGACCGCCTTGAGCCCGAAGCAGTGGAAGAACGGCGGGAACCCCAGCATGCGGTCGCCGGGGCGCAGCCCGAGCGACCGGCCGTACTCGGTGTAGGCGCGCGTGGAGGCCCCGTGCCTCAGCATGGCGCCCTTGGGCGCGCCGGTCGTGCCGGACGTGAACAGGATGTCGGAGATGCCGGCGGGTTCGAGCGCCCGCATCCGTGCCCAGACCTCCGCCTCGTCGGTCTCCTCGCCGAGTGCCATCAGCTCGGGCAGCGATAGCCCCCCCTCGGGGGCCGGACCGCGCAGCGCCACCGCCGCCTTCAGCCCGTCAAGCACCCCGAGTTCCCGCAGCGATGCGAGGTAGTCACGGCCGAGGAAGTCGGTGAACGCCAGCACCGCCACCGCCTCTGCCCGGCGGATCAGCGCGGCGGCCTCGTACGCGGTGAACCGGGTGTTGAGCGGCACGAGGACACCGCCGGCGAACGCGACGGCCATCGCGGTCAGCGCGACCTCCGCGGAGTTCGGCGCCCAGACGACCACGCGGTCGCCCGGCCCCACGCCGCGGGCGATGAGACCACGCGCCAGCTGGACACTCCGCTCCAGGTACTGACGGTAGTTGAGGCGGAACGAGCCGTCGGCGAGCGCCTCCTGGTCCGGCCACTGGCGGGCGGCGCGGACGAGCGCGGCCGGGATCGTCGGCGGGATGCTGGCCGCCTCGGCGTCGTGGGCCGCCGTGCGTGCCGTGATCATCGGCTGCTCAGGGTCATAGAGTTCCTCGGGCGGATCCGGCGCTAATCCTAGTTTCGCTAAATTATTGTACTATCTGATAACTTGGCAACGCTACCAGGATGCGAGCGTGATCGGATGAAAGCCTGCTGGACCTGGTCCGAGCTGATCCTTGCCCGCAGGGACAGCGAGGCCCCCGCACTCACCGGTGAGCGTGCTGTCTCGTACGCAGAGCTCATCGGGCTCGCGGAGGCGGCGGCAGGCTGGCTGGACGAGCTCGGGTTCGCCGGCGGCAGCCCGGTGCCCGCGCTGCTCGACACGAGCGCAGTGTCACTCGCGCTGGTCATCGCCGGCGCGTGCACGGACCGCCCGATCGCCCCGCTCGGCCCGCGGCTCACCGCGCGCGAGATCGCGGGCTGCGTGACCGGCTTGCGCGCCGGGATGCTCATCGCCGAGCCCGGTTACGCCGATCAGGCTGCCGCCGCGGCGGAACGCGCGGGCTGCGCCTGCGCCGTCGTCCCTGACCTGAAACCGGGTGGCCGCACGCTCATGGCTCAAGCCGACTCCACCGCGACGGCCGCCATCCTGCACACGTCGGGCACGACCGGCGCGCCCAAGCGGGTGCCCGTCACCGAGGAGAGGCTGGCCAACCGGGTCGCGGTGAGCTCGGCGCTCATGGCGGTGGGCCCCGGCAGCGTCTACGCGTCGGGTTCGCCGTTCTACCACATCGCCGGCCTGGGCAACCTCGCGGTCATGGTCGCCGTCGGAGCGACCGTGCTGCCGTTCCCGAGGTTCAGCGTCGGGGCGTGGCAGGATCTGGGCAGCCACGGGGTGACGCACGCGTTCCTGGTTCCCACGATGATCGAGCGGCTGCTCGACGCCGGCGCCCTCACGATCCCGGGGTTGCGGCTGCTGCAGTACGGCTCGGCGCCGGTCCGCCCGGCGACGCTGGCGCGCGCGGTGTCCGCGCTGCCTGGCGTGCGGTTCATCAACATGTTCGGCCAGACCGAGGGGTCTCCGATCGCCTGCCTCGTCCCCGAGGACCACGAGCGGGCGCTAGCCGGGCGGCCCGACCTGCTCGCGTCTGTCGGCCGCGCCGCCCCGGGCATCGAGTTGCGGCTGGAAAATCCCGATGGCAACGGGGTCGGTGAGGTCCTGGCCAGGGGCGATCACCTGTTCAAGCTCGCGGCCGACGGCTGGCTGCACACCAGCGACCTGGCCACGATAGACACCGAGGGATACGTCTACCTGGTGGGCCGGCTGGGCGACCGGATCAAGCGCGGCGGCGAGAACGTCCATCCGGTTGAGGTGGAGGATGTGCTGCTCGAGCACCCGGCCGTACTCGAGGTCGCGGTGACCGGCGTGCCCGACGAGGAGCTCGGCCAGTCCGTGCGCGCCTTCGTGGTGCTGAACGAGGATGTTCCGGAACCGGGTCCGGAAGAGCTGCTCGCTTTCGCGCGCCGCGAGCTGGCGGGCTTCAAGGTGCCGACGTCGTGGCGGTTCGTGCCGGAACTGCCGCGAAACGCCAGCGGAAAGGTGTTGCGCCGGGTGCTCGCCCAGCAGGGCTGACAGGCACCGGACGGTGGCGGCTCGTGATTTTTCCGAACGTACCCGGCCGTCTCCCGGCGGCTGGTTACTGGACATCCGCGATGACCCCGCCTTACACTTTAACAGTTAGATAATATATACATATGAGATAGCGTCACGGCAGGACGGAGCTACGTGAGCGCGAACGTGACAGAGGACGAGATCCGCGCCAGGATTGGTGCCGCCTTGTCTAGCCTCGGAACGGTCCGGAGCTCCCGGATGGGGGCTGGCAACGACGACATCGAGGCCCCGCGACGCTACTTTCGCGCCCTGTCCGACGGCGGCTGGGCCGTGCCCACGTGGCCGGCCGAATACGGCGGGTGCGGCATGTCGCCCGCCGCCGCGGAGACGGTGCGGGCCATCCTGGCCGAGTTGCCGAGGCCCGACCTCTACCCCTTTCTCGTCGGCATCGACCTGATCGGGCCAAGCCTCCTCGTGCATGGCACGGAGGAGCAGAAGCGCCGCTGGCTGCGCCCGATCGCCGACGGCTCGGAGATCTGGTGCCAGATGTTCTCCGAGCCCTCCGCCGGCTCGGATCTCGCCAACGTCGCGACCAGGGCCCGCCCCGGCGACGGTGGCTGGCTGCTCACGGGGCAGAAGGTCTGGACGAGCCGGGCCGCGTACGCGACGTGGGGGCTCTTGCTGGCGCGGACGGACCCGGCCGTGCCCAAGCACAAGGGCCTGACGGTGTTCGCCATCCGGATGGACACGCCCGGGGTCACGGTCCGGCCGCTGCGGCAGATGAACGGTGACCGGCACTTCAGCGAGGTGTTCCTCGAGGACGTGCGGATCAGCGACTCCGACCGAGTCGGGGCGGTGGGGGACGGCTGGCGCGTCTCCGTGACGGTCCTGGCGAACGAGCGCACCGGCTTGAAGGACGACGCTGGCGTCGCAGCCTCGATCACCGATGCGGCCGAGTGGCTGACCGAACTGGCGGCGAGCGGAGCGCTGCGCGACGAGGTGCTCCGCGACCGCGCGATGCGGGTGTACGTCGACGAGTGCGTGGTCCGGATGATGCAGGCCCGCTCGGCGGCGAGTGTCAAGGCGGGCAACGAGCCTGGTCCCGAGGGCTCCGGGCAGAAGCTGAGGTCGGCGGCGGCGTTCAAGCAGCGGGCTGAGCTGATCAAGGACGCACTGGGACTCGACGGCCTGCTGAGCGATACCCCGGGGAACGTCGAGTTCCTGACCGCGCCGTCGATGTCGATCAGGGGCGGCACCGACGAGATCCAGCGGAACATCATCGGGGAGCGTGTCCTCGGCCTGGAGCGGGAGCCCCGGGTGGACAAGGACAGGCCCTGGCAGGAGACCCGGGCGGGCTCGTAAGCTCGCTCTCCCTGGCGTCAGGTGCAGCAGCGCGGCGAGTGCGCGGCGGTGCGCGGCAGGGCTGCCGAACAGGAGCTCCGACGACTTCGCGCGCCGGTAGTACAGGTGCGCGGGGTGCTCCCAGGTGAACCCGATGCCGCCGTGGACCTGAATGCAGTCGGCCGTGACCCGGGTGAACGCCTCCGAGCAGTAGCTGTGCGCGATCGAGGCGGCGATCGCGAGAGCGTTCCCGGCCGGCTGGGCCGCCGCCGTGGCGACCGCGTAGTAGGCCGCCGACCTGGCGGCCTCGACGTCCACGGCCATCTCCGCGCACCGGTGCTTCACCGCCTGGAACGAGCCGATGGTCCGCCCGAACTGAATGCGCGTCTTCGCGTACGCGACCGCCAGTTCCATCATCCGCTGCGCGCCGCCGACCTGCTCGGCGGCGAGCGCGATGGCCGCCAGGTGTCGCACCCCGGTCAGTACGGAGCCCGCATCCTCCTGTGTGCCCAGGCGCTGCGCTTCGGCACCGCTGAATTCGACGGCGGCCATCTTGCGAGTGAGGTCCATCGTCGGCAGCAGCGTGGCCGCGACGCCCGCCGACCTCGCGTCGACCAGATACAGGCCGGGCCGTCCCTCGTCGAGCGCGGTCACGACGAAGAGGTCGGCGATATGCCCGTCGGGCACGTAGCCGACTCGCCCGTCGAGGCAGGCGGTCCTGTCGCCGTCCGCAACGACGGCAGGTGACTGCCCGTCGCCCGCTAGCAGCCCGGTGTCCGCGACCGTGGCGAGGACCGTGCCGCCGCAGATGTCGGGCAGGTGTTTCCTGGCCACCGGATCGTCGACCGTGGCCAGCGCGGTGGCGGCGAGGACGGCCGAGGACAGGAACGGGCCGCAATATAGCGCCCGGCCCATCTCCTCCATGACGACCGCGAGCTCGACGATGCCGCCACCCGCGCCCCCGAACTCCTCGGGCACCGCGAGTCCCTGCAGGCCGACCTCGGCCATCCGGCGCCACAGTTCCGGGTCGTATCCGCTGTCCGCCTCCATCGCGGCGCGTACCGCCTCCTCGGGTCCGTGCCGGGCGAGCAGGTCCCTGGTCGCGGCCCGGAGCGCTTCGTGCTCCGGCGTGAAGACGAGATCCATCAGCGCTCTGCTCCCTGCTTCTGTGCTCCCCGTTCCAGGCATGATATCAAACAGATAGATTAATTATCTATATGACCGGCCCCCGAGGCATCATCGCTTGCCAAGCGGGCGAAATAGCTAGATTATTGCTCTAGTAATCCGATTTGCCGGGCGCAGGCGGACCGTGCCCGGCCCACGATGGGTGGCAACGTGGCCGACTATGATGCGGCGGCGCGGTGAAGCTGGGCGTCTGGCTGCCGGCCGTGGCGGCGCATCCGCGCTTCCCGACCCCGGACTGGGAACGCACGGCGGGCGCGAGCGAACTCGCGATGATCGCGCTGACAGCCGACGAGTTTGGCTACGACTGCGTGTGCGCGCCTGAGCATGTGGCGCTCCCCACAGGCCGCGCCGAGGGAACCCGGTACTGGGACCCGCTGACCACGCTCGGATACCTCGCCGCCCAGACCCGGCGGATCCGGCTCGCGCCGCTCGTCGTCGTCCTCGGCTACCACCACCCGCTGGAGATCGTGAAGCGGTACGGGACGCTCGACCTGATCAGCGGCGGCCGGGTAGTCCTCGGCGTCGGCGTCGGCGGCACCGAGGGCGAGTTCGCGCTGCTCGGCGCCTCGTTCCGGGACCGCGGCAAGCGCGCGGACGACAGCATCGCAGCGATCCGCGCGTCGCTCGGCATGACCATGCCCGCATACGAGGGCACCTATTACTCCTTCTCGGGCATGGTCGTGGACCCGACGCTCCGCACCGAGACTCCGCTGTGGGTCGGCGGCGGCAGCCGCGCGGCGCTGCGCCGGGCGCTGCGGACCGGGCACGGCTGGGCGCCGACGGGACTGCAGCCGGAGGATGCCGGGGCGCTGCTCGCCGAGCTGGATCCCGGCCAGGAACGGGACCCGGAATTCGAGGTGGTGTTCCTGCCGCGGGCCGAGCAGGTGACCGACCCGCTCGGCGACCCGGACGGCACCCGGTCATTCCTCGCGCGGCTGCGCGCGGCCGGGGTGACCACGCTGCTGCCGCGCATCCTCAGCCAGTCCGCCGGCCACTACGCGGATCAGCTCGCTGCACTGGCCGCCCTCGCGTCCGGCGAGGACCTGTGACGCCGCCGGCCGGGCAGCCGGCCGTGCACCCGCTCGCGGTCGTCAACCCGCTAGCCGACCCGCACGCCACGATCGACGAGGACCTTGAGCTGTGCGACGAGCTCGGCGGTGCGAAGTACGGGCTGACGCTCGCGAAATACCAGGCCTGGACGGGCCGCGCCGCACGCCTGGCCGGCCGTGTCGCCTACGTGCATCACGGGCGGCTCTTCACCCTCGACGACGAGTCCGCGTGGCCCGGTGAGCGGGCCGCTCTCGCCCGGACTCTGGAACTGGCGCACGAGACCGGCGCCGGCGCCGTGCTGGCCACGACGGGCCCGGCCGGCGCACTGACCACCTGGGAGCAGGCGCTGTCGGCGTTCGCCGCGGCGTACGAGCCGCTCGCCGCCCGCGCCGGCACGCTCGGCGTCCGGGTGTGCGTGGAACAGACGAACGTGCTACGCCAGGACGCCGGCTTCGTCACCACGCTCGGTGATCTGGCGCGGCTCGCCGCCGAGTCCGGCGCCTGGATCTGCGCCGACATGTTCTGGTCGTGGCGGGAGCGCGACCTGGCGGGCTCGCTGCGCGCGTGCGGTCCGCGCCTTGGCCTCGTCCAGCTGGCCGACGCGGTGCCGACCAGCGTCAGCATGCCCGACCGGGTGGTGCCAGGGGACGGGGTCGTCCCGCTCGGCTGGCTCATCGGGCAGTTCGCGGCCGCGGGATACCGGGGGTTCTTCGACGTCGAGCTGCTAGGCCCCCGCATCGCCGCGGAAGGCGCCTGGCAGGCGATGACGCGGGGCGTGCGCCACGTCAGTGCCCTGCTTCAGGCCTCGTACCCGGTCACGGCGCAGAGCGGAACAGTGCACAGCGCAACGGACAGCCGAGGGGAACCGCGATGAGCCAGGCGATCACCGGCGACGCGGCGGCGGTCCTGGCCAGCCATGTCGCTACCGGAACCGTGCCGGAACCTAGTCGCCGCGCGGCAGCCCGGCTGGCGCTCGACACGATCGGTGTGGCGATCGCCGCGCACGACGCGGCGGGCCTGCCGGGCATCAGGCACGTGATCGAGGGCTGGGGCGGCAGGCCCGACGCGACCGTGATCGGGACCGGCACTCGGGTGCCGGCCCATAACGCGGCGCTCGTCAACTCGGCGCTCGCGCGGGCGATGGAACTCGACGACGTGCACGAGCAGGCCCTCGTGCACGCCACGGCGACGATGGTGCCCGTCGCGCTCGCGGTGGCCGAGCAGGCCGGCGGCGTCAGCGGGCGGCGGTTCATCGACGCCGTGGCGCTCGGTAACGACATCGCGTGCCGGCTGGCGCTCGCGGTCGACATGCGGCTCGGCGGCGCCGACCGCAACCCTCGTGTGATGTCGCTGACCTACCAGACGGGAGTCCTCGCGGGCTCGCTCGTCGCGGGACGCGTCGCGGGCCTGGACTCCGGTCAGCTGCTCGACTGCCTGGGCGTCGCCTACAGCCAGGTGGCGGGCAACCTCCAAGGGCTGTTCGAGGGCACGCTGACAGTCCGGCTCCAGCAGGGCATCGCCGCGCAGTCGGCCGTGATGGCGCTCGAGTTCGCCCGCGCGGGGGTCACTGGCGCGCACGACGCGCTCGAAGGGCGGGCTGGCTGGTACCCCGCCTTCTTCGGCGGCCGGTACGGGTACGTGCGCGACCGGCTGACCGGCGGCCTCGGCGAGACGTTCCGCGGCGACGAGATCAGCATCAAGCCCTACGCGTGCTGCAAGTACGGCCACAACGCGATCACGGCGGCCATCGAGTTGCACGACGATCCCGGGATCAGCCCCGAGTCGATCGCCGGCGTAGTCGTCCGTGTCGGCCAGGACACCTGGGACATCATCTGCGACCCTGTCAGCGTGAAAGCGTCTCCCGAGCAGCTCGCCGGATCTGACGGGCTCGCGCTCGCCCAGTTCAGCTTGCCGTTCATGGTCGCGACCGCGCTGCTGCGCGGGCGGCTGTCGGCGGCCGAGCTCGATGCGGAGTGGCGCGCCGGCCCGGCGCTCGCGTCGCTCCTGCCCAAGGTGACGATCGTGGTGGACGACGCGGACCTCACCCCGGACATGATCCCCGAACCCGGCCGCGTGGAGGTCCTGCTCGCCGACGGCCAGCGGCGGACCGCCGAGGCGACCAGGACACCAGGACACCCCGATCACCCGCTTGACGACGCGGCCCTGCACGCCAAGTTCCGCCTTTGCGCGCGCCGTCTCGGCGCGCGCGGGACCGAGGCCCTGCTCGAGGCGCTGACGCATCTGGACGAGGTCGAGGACATGCGCCAGGTCGCACGGCTGATGATCCCGGAATGACGGTGTACGGGAGCGGCCCTGCGTCATCACCACCCGTCGGCGTGCTGCTCGCTAGCGTGGCGCAGGCGGGACTGCTCCGTCCGCCGCGGAATTGAATGCCATCTCACGCCTTCCCACCACCTGCCTGTGCACTTCGTCGGGACCGTCGGAGATCCGCAGCGACCGGGCGTGAGCGTAGAGGTCGGCGAGGATGCCGGGGGCGGAAAGGCCGTCGGCGCCATGCGCCTGCATCGCCAGGTCAAGGATCTCCGCCACGTGGACGGGCACCGCCGCCTTGACGATCGATTCCGCCGTCGCCAGGCCCGGCTGGCTGGCCATCGCTCGCACCAGCGCCCGCATCGACTCCACGGCGATCCGCGCGCCCCCCACGCGGTCGATCCACAGATCGTTGTCGGCGAGCGAGCGGCCGCGGACCTCGCGAGACCGCAGCCTGCCGGTCATCAGCTCCAGCGCCCGCTCAGCCGTGCCGACCAGGCGCATGCTGTGCAGCATCCGGGCCGGGCCGAGGACGCGCTGCGCAGCGGCCAGCCCGCCGCCGGCCTCCCCGAGGAGCTCACCGCGCGCATCGGTGAAGACGATGTCGGGGTGGCCCCCGCGGTACGCGTCGGAGTATCCGAGCACATCGTGGCGGTTGGTAAGAGCGACGCCGGGATCGTCGCGGCGGACGAGCACGAGCGAGTAGCGGCCGGCCGGCCTTGCGTCCGGCTCGGTCAGCGCTAGCACGACCAGGATCTCGCAGTTGCGCGCCGCTGCGCCGGTGCACCACGACTTGACGCCGGTCACGCGGACCGTGCCGTCCGCCGCGCGCTCCCCGGGGGTACGCAGCGACCGTGGGTCCGATGAGGCCACCCCCGGCTCTGTCATGCAGTACGCGCTCGAGATCGTGCCGTCCGCCAGCGCGTCCAGCCACGCCGAGGCCTGCTCCGCCGACCCGAGCGCGGCGAGCAGCTCGAGCGCGGCGGCGTCCGGGTTCAGGCTGTGCAGTGCCACCTGCCCGATGACCGGGCTGCGTCCCGCGATCTCGGCGAGGTCCGCGGTCTCGGGGTCGCTGACCGCGAGGCGCGCCGGGTGCAGGGAGCTGAACAGATTCCACAGCCCGCGGCGCCGCGCCTCGTAGCTGACCCGGGTCAGGACAGGCGAACCGATGGACCCGGTGCCGCCGTCGGCAGCGAACTCCGCTTCCGCCGGGTAGACGCACTCGGCGAAGAACGCGGCGAGGTCCGCCGTCAGCCGCTCGGTCACGCCACGGCGCGCTGCTGGAGGTAGCAGGTCCGCGCGACGCGGCGAAGCAGCTTGCCCGAGTCGCTCCTGGGGATCTGCGGCAGCACGACGTAGTCGCGAGGCACCTTGTAGGCGGCCAGCGCGGTGCGCAGGAACGCCTCGAGCGTGCCCGCGACGGCGGCGTCCGCGCCGTCGCGCAGCGATACCGCCGCCACGGCGCGCTGGCCGAATTCCTCGTCAGGCACGCCGAAGACCGCGCAGTCGCTGACATCGGGGTGTTCGGCCAGCCGGGCCTCGATCTCGGCCGGGTAGATGTTGCTGCCGCCGGACAGGATCAGGTCCTGCCGGCGGTCCCGCAGGTGCAGGTACCCGTCCGCGTCGAGCTCGCCGATGTCGCCCGCCGATACCAAGCCCTCCCGCTCGACCTCGGCCCTGGCCTCCGGGCGGCCGAGATAGGTGAAATCGGGCGTGCCGTGCATGCGCGCGTAGATCTCCCCAGGCGTGCCGGGCGGGCACGGGGCGCCCGACTTAGAGAAGATCCTGATCTCGCTGGTCAGGAATGGCCGTCCGACGGTGCCCGGGTGCGCGAGCCATTCCGCCGTATCGCACAGCGCCACCACGCCGGTCTCCGTCGACCCGTATTGCTCCCAGATCACCGGCCCGAACCACTCGATCATGTCGTGCTTGACCTTCGGGGGACACGGCGCGCCGGTGTGCAGGACATGGCGCAGCGTGCTGATGTCATAGCAGGCGCGCTCGTCCGGCGGCAGCCGCAGCAGCCGGACGAACATGGTGGGCACCACCTGCGCGTTGGTGATGCCATGCCGGGCGACGATCCGCAGGAACTCAGTGGCGTCGAACCGCGGCATCACCACCAGCAGACCGCCGAGCCGCAGGGTTGTCTGGGCGAAGTTCGACGCGAACATGTGGCACAGCGGCGTGGTCACGAGCCCGCGGCTTTCCGGCTCGAGGCCATAGCAGGCCTCCAGGACCGCCTGACGCCGGATCGTCTCCTCCTTGGTCGGGGCGCCGCGGACGACGCCCTTCGGCGTACCGGTGGTCCCCGATGTGTAGAAGAGACTGTTCATCGACGCGTCAGGAGGCGACGCCGGCGCCGCGGCGATGTCGCGGCCCGTGCCGGCGCGGACCACCACCTCGTCATAGTCGAGGCACCAGGGCTGGACCACACGGGTGTCCGCCGGGATGCCGTACGCGTCCGCCACCTCGTCCGGAGTGTGCTGCGCGATGGTCACGACGCCGTCGAGCACGTCGCGCATCGGCTCGAGCAAGTCGGCGTCACCGATCGCGATCCGCGCCCCGCTGTCCCGCAGCAGGAAGTCCAGCTCCATGGCGGTGGCGTGCGGGCTGACCGGCACCACGCGCGCGCCCGCGAGCGCCACCGCCATCGTGGCCTCGAGCGGAAGGAACGAGTTACGGGCGAGGAGCACCACCGTGGACGGATCGGCGGCGCCGAGTCGCGGCAGCGCGGCGGCGAGGTCGCGCGCGCCCCGCCGCAGGCTGGTGAGATCCCTGAAGGCTGATCCAAGCCAGGCGCCGGTCATCGTGGACACGACGGCATGGTATCAGATATAGATAACTTATTATATTCTTACATCGAAGCGAGCGCTGGCAGCACTGGCCACCGGAGGCGGACAGATGATCACCACGCGGTTCACGGAGCTGTTCGGGATCAGGCATCCCATCACGCAGGGCGGCATGCAGTGGGTCGGCCGGGCGGAACTGGTGGCCGCCGTCGCCGAGGCGGGAGCCCTGGGATTCATCACGGCCCTGACTCAGCCGACGCCCGAGGCCCTCGCGGCCGAGATCGCGCGCTGCCGGGAGATGACCGGCCAGCCGTTCGGCGTCAACCTCACGATCCTGCCCTCGATCAACCCGCCGCCCTACGAGGAGTACCAGCGCGTGATCGTCGAATCCGGGATCAAGATCGTGGAAACGGCCGGCGCCAACCCCCAGCCGCACATCGGCATGTTCCACAACAACGGGATCAAGGTCATCCACAAGTGCACGAGCGTGCGGCACGCGGTGAAGGCCCAGGGGATCGGGGTCGACGCGATCAGCATCGACGGCTTCGAGTGCGCGGGGCACCCCGGGGAGGACGACGTCCCCGGCCTGATCCTGATCCCGACGGCGGCCGACCAGATCACGATCCCGATGATCGCGTCCGGCGGGTTCGGTGACGGGCGCGGACTGGCCGCGGCGCTCGCGCTCGGCGCGGACGGCATCAACATGGGAACCCGGTTCATGGCGACGGCCGAGGCGCCCATTCACCGCAACGTCAAGGAAGCCATTGTCAACGCGAACACCAGGAGCACCCAGCTCATCTTCCGCACGCTGCGGAACACCGCGCGGTGCGCGGACAACTCGGTCAGCCGGGAGGTCGTGCGCATCCTCAACGAGGGCGGGCAGTTCGCTGACATACGCTCCCTGGTCGCCGGGGCCCGCGGGTGCACCGTGTACGAGCAGGGCGACCTCGAGGCGGGCATCTGGTACGCGAGCATGGCTCAGGGGCTGGTCCAGGACATCCCGCCGGTCGCGGAACTGGTGGAGCGGATCGTCGCCGAGGCCGAGGCCATCATCACCGGCCGGCTGCGCGCGACAGTCACCGACGACCGCGTACCGACCGGCGCCTGAGACGCCGCGACAGCGATCCGTGAAAGGGGCACCATGCCTGACGATGTAAAAGAATTCGCCCGCCAGGCCCGGGAGTTCCTCGACGCGCACGCCACGCGCGCGGAGCAGGCCGAATTCCGCTGGGGCCAGGGCGAGGACACCGTCGCCTACTTCAACGCGGACCCGCCGGACGTCAAGGACGTCAAGCTGCACGCCGCCAAGGACTGGCAGCGGACGCGGTACGAAAACGGCTTCGGCTGGATCTCCGGCCCGCCCGAGTACGGCGGGCAGGGCCTGACCCCCGTCCACGAGCTGATCTACAACAGCATCGAGGCCGAGTACGACGTGCCCGACACCGGCACGCTGAGCGTGATCGGGCTGGGCATGATCGGGCCGACCATCCTCGCGCACGGCCAGCAGGCCATCAAGGACCGCTACCTTCCGGCCCTGTACCGCGGGGACATCATCGCCTGCCAGCTGTTCAGCGAGCCCGGGGCGGGATCCGACCTGGCCGGCCTGCAGACGCGGGCCGTGCCCGACGGAGAGGAGTGGGTCCTCGACGGGCAGAAGGTGTGGACGTCGATCGCGCGGCAGAGCCAGATCGGCATGGCGCTGTGCCGGACCGACGTCAACGCGCCGAAGCACAAGGGCATCACCGCGTTCCTCATCGACATGAGCGCGCCCGGGGTGGACGTCCGGCCGCTGCGCCAGATGACTGGGGGCAGCGACTTCAATGAGGTGTTCCTGACCGGCGTGCGGGTCCCTGACGACCACCGGCTCGGCGAGGTGAACGCCGGCTGGCGGGTCGCGGTGACCACGCTGATGAACGAGCGCGCCACCGTGGGCGGAGAGCGCGGCGGGACGGTCGCCGAGGCGCTGGCACCGGAGCGCCTCGCCGCCCTCATGCGGGCCACCGGAACCCTGAATGACGGGGCGCTGCGCCGCGACCTGAGCGAGCTGCTCGCCGACCTGCTGGCGGCAGGGCACCTCAACAGAAGGGCGGTGCGGGCGATGCAGGCCGGGGTGACACCAGGGCCGGAACGGTCGGTCGCCAAGCTGATGCACGCCCAGAACCTGACGCGGGCGGCGCACTTCGTGTCCGAGGTCCTCGGGCCGCGGATCATCGCCGACACCGGTGAGTGGGGCACCTACGCCTGGGCCGAGCTGCTCCTCGCGACGCCGGCGCTGCGCATCCTCGGCGGCACCGAGGAGGTCATGAAGAACATCCTGGCTGAGCGGGTTCTCAGGCTGCCGAAGGAACCCGGCATCGATAGCACCTCACCCTTCCGCGAGCTGCCCCGATCAGGAAAGGCCGCGTCATGAACGATGGCAGGGAAGAGCTGGACGATCTGCGTGAGGCCGTCCGCGAGTTTCTCGCGGCCAAGTCCCCGGAGACCGCCGTCCGTGCCGCCATGGAGACCGGGCACGATCCGGCGGTGTGGGACCAGATGGCCCGCCAGCTCCGCCTGCCCGGCCTGGCGCTGCCGGCCGACTACGGCGGTGACGGGTTCGGCCTGACCGAACTTGAGGTCGTGCTGGAGGAAATGGGGGCCGCGCTGCTCTGCTCGCCCTTCTTCGGCACGGTCGTCCTCGCCGCCCAGACGCTGCTCGCAGCCAACGACAAGGCCGCCTGCGAGCGCTACCTGCCGGGCATCGCCGCCGGGGAGACCATCGCCACGCTGGCCGTCGCGGAAAGCAGCGGGTCGTGGGACCCGGCCGGGATCGCGACGCGGGCGGAACGCACCGCGGACGGCTGGGCCCTGACCGGGGAAAAGAGCTTCGTGGTCGACGGTTCGATCGCCGGCCTGGTGCTCCTGGTCGCCCAGGCCCCCGCAGGACCGGCCCTGTTCGCCGTGGATGGCGGCGCGCCCGGGCTCCGCGCCGAGCCGATGACCGCCTTGGATCCGACCCGCCCGCTGGCGGCCCTGACCTTGGACGGGGTGCCGGGCGAGCTGATCGGCGCCGAGGGAGAGGGCGGCCGGATGCTGAGCCAGGTCCTGGACGTCGCCTGCGTGGCGCTTGCCGCCGAGCAGGCCGGGGGCGCCAGGAGATGCCTGGAGATGAGCGCGGAGTACGCCAGGACCAGGTTCCAGTTCGGCCGGGCGATCGGCACCTTCCAGGCGATCAAGCACAAGTGCGCGGACATGCTGGCCCGGGTTGAGCTCGCCGAAGCGGCGGCCAGGGAGGCGGCCCGGCTGGCCGACGAGGCGGCCGCCGACTTCCCCGTCGCCGCGGCGACGGCGCACATCTGCTCGTCGCGGGCCTACATGTTCGCCGCGGCCGAGAACATTCAGGTGCACGGCGGCATCGGCTTCACCTGGGAGCATCCGGCCCACCTGTACTTCCGCAGGGCCAAGTCGTCCGAGCTGCTGTTCGGCGGCCCGGCGGTCTATCACGAGCGCCTGCTCGCCCGGCTGGGCATCTGACCGGCACGACGACGAATTCAGGCACTTATCAGCGAAGGGGAATGCCATGGGCTTGGTAGAGGGCAAGGTGGCGCTGGTCACCGGCGCCGCTCGCGGTCAGGGACGCGCCGAGGCGGTCCGGCTCGCCGAGGAGGGAGCGGACATCATCGCGGTCGACATCTGCGAGCCGGTGGAGACCATTCCGTACGAGGGCGCCACGCTCGAGGACCTCGAGGAGACCGCGGCGCTGGTCCGCAAGCACGGTCGCCGAATCGTCGCGGTGAAGGCCGACGTCCGTGAGCTCGCCGCGATGGAGGCGGCGGTCAGCCGCGGCACGGCCGAGCTCGGCCGGCTGGACATCGTGGTCGCCAACGCCGGTGTCATGGGCGCGATGGTCAAGGCCTGGGAACTGACCGAGGAGGACTGGCGGACCACCATCGACGTCAACCTCACGGGTGTCTGGCACACCATTAAGGCGACCGTGCCCTACCTGATCCAGCAGGGGACCGGCGGCTCGGTGATCCTGACGAGTTCCGTGGCCGGGCTGAAGGGAGTCGCCCACACGGCCAACTACACGGCGGCCAAGCACGCTCTCGTCGGCCTCGCCCGCACGGTCGCCAGGGAGGCCGGCCAGTACAACATCCGGGTCAACTGCGTGCACCCTGGCAGCATCCCGACGAAGCTGCTGCTGCACGAGACGGTGTATAAGGTCTTCCGCCCGCACCTGGACGCCCCCACGCTCGATGACTGCCTGCCGATCTTCGGCAAGCTCAACATGCTGCCCGACGCGTTCCAGCAGCCAGAGGACGTGGCCAACGCGATCCTGTACCTCGCGTCCGACCTGTCCAGGGTGACCACGGGCACCAGCCTGACCGTGGACGGCGGCGCCTCCTTCATGTGACGGCGTCGTCCGACACACTACTTTTTAAACTTAGAGGAATAATATAACCTTTTAGCGTTCTGTTAACTTCTTTTACTTTTGGACGCACCGTGACCGAAGCTGCGAAGGAAGTGGGAGCGCGACTGCGCGTGCCCAAGATGGCCGAGCTCGTCGCCGGCGACCTCCGCCGGAGGATACTCCGCGGTGAGCTCGTCGAGAACGACGCGCTGCCCTCGGAGAGCGCGCTCATGCAGCGGTTCGGTGTCTCGAGGCCGACACTCCGGGAAGCGTTCCGTGTCCTGGAGTCCGAGTCGCTGATCAGCGTCCGCCGTGGCGCGCACGGCGGCGCCCGGGTGCACCTCCCGAACGCCGACTCCGCGGCCCGCCAGACGGCCCTCGTCCTGGAGTACCTCGGAGTGTCGATGCAGGACGTCTACGAGGCGCGGGGCGTCATCGAGCCGGGGTGCGTCGCGACGCTGGCGAAGAACAGGACCGAGGAGAACCTCAGCGAGCTGCGGGCGGCGCTCGAGCGGTCGCTCGCCGCCGAACGGGCGCCGGTCAAGCAGATGGCGGAGCAGACCGCCTTTCACGCCCTGATCGTGGACATGGCCGGCAACCAGACGCTCTCAGTGCTGTCCGGAATGCTGCGGCACATCATCGACGTCGCGCACATCGCCCACGTGGAGTCCGACGCCGGGACGCCCAGCGGGCAGGAGGCGCTGCAGAAGGGCTTCGCCGCGCATGAGCGAATCGTCGAGCTGATCGCGGCCAAGGACGTGGAACGCGCGGAGCGCCTGTGGCGTAAGCACCTGCTCGCGGCGGACGACTACCTCCTCCAGGGAGACTGGACGCTCACCGTCTACGACCTCATGGCCTGACCGCGGGTCCTGACCGGCCTGGTCAGCGGCCCGTGAAGTTCGCTGGTGCGCTCACCGATTTCGATCTCGCCCACGTCGTGGCCCCTCGGTCAGTCCTGAATCCCGGAGGGGATCCCGCCGGAGCCCATCCGGTCGTGAATCTCGCTCATGCCGGCCCCCAGCCTCCCGTCACCGAACGTCCAGCGAACGGGCGACTTGACGATGCGCAGCAGGGCCGGTTCGCCGTTCTCGTCCGCGGAACGGTGCCGGAGCGGAACCCACGCCCGCGGCTCTCCCGTCGCCGTCCATCCCCGGTCGCCGGCCCGTATCACCAGCTCGGTGCGCAGCAGCTCATGCGGCGGCCGCGGGGCGTAGGTGTTGACCATGCCGAAGTCGTCCACCAGGTAGAACTGGCCCTTTTCCCAGACGTGTCCGCTTCGGGTCCGCTTGGTCGGACCGACCGCGCGCACCAGCATGAAGCCAAGCTCGTCGTCGTCGCTGACGGCGATCAGCCAGCGCAGGTAGATCTTGGCCAGCCAGTTGCGCGGTCCCCATGAGTGGTCCTTGCCGCCCCGGCCTGAGACGGCGAATTCCTCGTCTCCCACGCGTATCGTCCCGGTGACCCAGCACAGGTGCTGGTAGTGCCAGTCGGCCTGGCCGGGCAGGAAGATCCGGTCGATGTGATCCTGGTCGGAACCCATCACCGCGTCCAAGCCCATCGTGGTCACGTGCAGGTCGATCTCCGCCGGCTGCCGCGGCGCGGTGCCGAACGCCCGCTTGGGGTCCGTCAGCACCCACGGGTCGTCAAGCAGCAGCAGCGGGCCACGGTAGCTGACCGTGGTGGCGCGATACGGGTCGCCCACCAGCCACTCCTGGCCGCCGGCGGCCAGGTGGTTACCGTCGATAGGGGCGCGGGTAAAGTAGAAGCCCGATCGCCCGTCGGGCAGGTTCACGCAGGCCGACATCTCGGCATGCCCCTCGTTGGGCCGCATGCCGATGCGGAACCACCCGCCGGTGCCCGAACGCGGGTCGTAGAAGTCGATGTATCGGCTCTCATTCCAGGTGCCATCCGGGCCCACCGGATGCATGTAGTCGTCGGCCGGACTGAGCCGTCGGTCGGACACGGCGACCTCTTCCCTAGTCGAGCAATTTATCTAAACTATTAAGATGAATGGTAGTACAAACCGCTGGCTCGAGTCATCAGCCGGCCTGCAGGCCCCCCTGCACTGGCGGCAGGTGGCCGGCGGCCTGTCCAACATCACCCACGTGGTCACCGATGAAACCGGCCGACGGGTGGTGGTCCGCCGCCCCCCGCACGGGGAGCTCACCGGCGGCGCGCATGACGTGCTGCGCGAGGCGCGCATCCTGGCGGCGCTACAGCCAACCGCCGTGCCCGTCCCCGCGGTGCTGGCGTCGTGCCCGGACCCGGAGGTGGCGGGAGCGCCGTTCTACGTCATGGAACACGCGGCCGGAGCGGTGCTTGAGTCGCCGGAATCGGCCCGTGGGTTCACCCTGCCACAGCGGCGCCGGCTGGGTTTCGAGCTGATCGACGTTCTGGCGGACCTGCAGGCGGTCGACCTCGATGCGGCCGGCCTGGCCGCGATGCGCCGCGGCACCCCCTACCTGGAGCGGCAGATCCGCCGCTGGAACGCCCAGTGGACGGCGACCGCCAGCCGCGTCGTCCCCGCCATCGACCATGTCTCGTTCCGGCTCCAGAAGATCCTGCCCGCCGTGACGCCTCAGCCCGATTGCCTGGTGCACGGCGACTTCCGCTTCGGCAACGTCATGGTGACCGGCGGGCCGGCGCCGGGCATCTCCGCGCTGCTGGACTGGGAGCTGGCCACCACCGGCCACCCGCTGGCCGACCTCGGTTTTCTCGGCGCGAGGATGCAGGCGCCTGACGGAGTCCTCAAGCCCGGCCCCGACCCGTCCGCGGTGGACGGCTTTCCCTCCTACGGTGAGCTCGCTGACCGCTTCCACCAGCGCACCGGCGCGCCAATCGCCGACCTGGCGGTGTTCGTCGCGCTGAGCGCCTGGCGATGGGCGATCATCGCCGAGGGCATCCATCAGCGCTTCGCCCGCGGTGAGATGGGGGAGGCGGAGGCCGATGTCGCGTGGCACCGCCACCGGGTAGAACTGCTCGCGACGTTCGCGGCTGACGCGCTTTGACATCCTCTCCAGCCTGAAGGCAGGAGATTCCAGCCACTCACCTCCGGTTAAGGAGGCAAGCAGTTGAGGTTCACGGTTCACCGGCCCGGCTTCCCGGCAGCCTCCCCGCGCAGTCACGGCGTGCCCCGCCGCGATGTTCCTGGCCGCGTTCACGTCAGCGTTGCAGGCGAACCCGCAGGCAGTGCACCGGAAGACGGCTTGGCTCTCGCGCGACTTCCCGTCCACCTGCCCGCACGCCGAGCACCGCTGGCTCGTGAACGCAGGACTGACCTTTTCCACCCGGCCGGGCGCCTTCTGCTCCAGGCGGCGCACCAGCAGCCCCCACCCCGACCGCAAGATGCCCCGGTTCAGCCCAGCCTTAGCCCGGACACCTCGGCCCGGGCTGTCCCGGGTGCCCTTCGCGGACCGGGTCATCGCCCCGACCCGCAGGTCCTCCACCCTGATCACGTCGAACCGGCGGGCGATATCGGTGCTGGCTTTCTCGGCCCAGTCCTTACGCCGGTCCGTCTCCCGGGCGCGCAGCCGGGCGATGGCATGCCTGACCCGCGTCCGGCGGTTCGATCCGCGCCTGGCACGGGCCAGCTTCCGCTGCAGCCGCCGCAGGCGAATGCGCTCGCGTACGGTCAGGCCGGGGACCTGCAGCAGCTCTCCTGTCGACAGCGCGGCGGCGACCGCCACGCCCCGGTCGATGCCCACGGTCTGGCCGTTACCCGGCGCGGGCACCGGTTCGGGAACGGCGGCGAAGGCCACGTGCCAGCGGCCGGCCCGGTCCTGGGTCACCCGGTAGGACTTCACGCCTGGCGGCGCCGGGCGCGACCAGCGGAACCGCACCCACCCGGCCTTCGGCACCCGCACCTGGCCGGTATGGCCCGACACCCGGCGCACCTCCCACTGCCTGCCGCGACGTCCCGTGATCCGGAATCCCTCATTGCGCCCGGCCTTGCGCCAGCGCGGCTGCCGGGCCGGGTTGTCCGGGTCAAAGGACGCAGACATGGCTTGGGCGAAGTCCCGCAGCGCCTGCTGCTGGACGGTCTGGGAGCCGGCGGCCAGCCACGGATGCGCTGCCCGCGCGGCGGTGAGCTGCCGGCACTGGTCCAGGTAGCCCGGCGCGGACTTCCGGCCCGGCCGCCAGTGGGTGTGCTGCTCAACGGCCAGGTTCCACACGTACCGGGCGTGGGCACAGTGGTCCCGCAGTACCGCCTCCTGGGCGGGCGTGGGGTAGAGCCGATACCTGGACATGCGAACACACTAGCGATAACCGCCGACATTCGTAAGGAGGTGAAGCGGCGTCTCTCCCTCAGCCCGAAGACCAGGGTCTCCACGCCGCGATCATGATGACTGACGACCGGATCGCTGCCCTGGAACGACGCGTCAGGGCTCTCGAAGACCAGCTGGCCATCTGCCAGCTGATCGCGACGTACGGTCCCGCGGTGGACAGCGAGAGTGCCGAGGCGGTCGGCGAGCTCTGGTCGGCGGACGGCGTGTACGACCCCGGCGGAGTCAGTCCCTACGTCGGCCGCGCCGCCGTGGGCGGCCTCGTGCACGGCGAACGGCACCAGGCCTATCTCGAGGCCGGCTGCGCTCATGTGCTGAGCGCGCCCCAGGTCTCGGTCGAGGGTGACGTCGCGGTCGCGGTGAATCACTCCTGCGTCTACCTCAAGGACGGCCCGTACTGGCGGCTGGAGCGAGTCAGCGCCAACCGGTGGGAACTGGAGCGCATCGACGGGACGTGGCGGGTCATCCGGCGGACGAACCGTCTGCTCGACGGGACGCCGGAGGCGCGGCGACTACTGACTCCGCCCGGCCGGTGACGCGGGGCACGGTCAGGATCCAGCCCCGTTGCCGCGGCTGGCGCGCCGTGCCGCCCGCTCCGCCTCGACATCCGCGCGCCCGGGCGCGAACGCACCGGATGAGGTCCGCCGGGATGAGCAGGAGCTCATGCTGGTACCGGGCGGTCCGGCCGTGGTCTTACTGCGGGGTGAGCGTGATCTCGACGGTGTTCCCGCCGAGGCTGATACCGGGAATGTGGAAGCTGGACAGCGCCCCGATCTGGCCGTTGTATCCGTGACCGGTGAACCAGATCCCGGTGCCGCTGAAGGAGTCCCCGGCTGTCGAGGAATTGCTGGTGATCGTGTAGCCGGCCCGCGGCAGCGCCGTGGTGTAGAACCTGGCGGCCTCTGACGGGCTGACCGAGCCGAAGAGGATGTCGTAACGCTGGCTGTCTGTGCCGTCGTTAATCAGCCGCGCGCCCGGCGGCACGGGAAACCGGCCGATCGGGCCGCTCACGCTGACCGTGCTGCCGGTCGGCGCTGAGCTTGACGCCGGGCTGGCGGTGGTGGTCACGGTGCATGCCGCCAGCGATATCGCGGCCGCGCAGGCCCCGGCGGCCAGCGCCGCGGTGCGGTGGTGGTTCATCATCTAGTCCTTTCGGCCGGTTCCAGACCTGGTAGGTGCCTGCGGCGCGGCCGCGCCGGATTCCGGTGCTGGCAGCGGAGGGGTTCTCCTTGTGAAGGTGGTCGCGACGGGGACGGTCGTCGAAGGTCACGACCACCTTCTCGGCGGCGCCGGCTGTTACCGGACTGCGTGCTGTGGCTGGGGCCGCTGGCGGTAGCGAGGCTGGGCGGGTGGTCCGGCGGCGGGTTCGATGGACAGGTGCGGGAGGATGCGGTCCAGCCAGCCGGGCAGCCACCAGTTGGCGCGGCCGGCCAGGTGCATCAGCGCGGGGACG
>Ga0070712_100000339_pt1 | contig 26368 bp, 26 predicted proteins | sample LARL81metaG_FD_71396 | JGI IMG/M metagenome (GOLD analysis project Ga0070712, IMG submission 71396) | Corn, switchgrass and miscanthus rhizosphere microbial communities from Kellogg Biological Station, Michigan, USA - LAR L8-1 metaG | ecosystem: Host-associated > Plants > Roots > Rhizosphere ...
GGCTCGAGCGCCAGCGCCATCGCGATCATCGCCCGCTGCCGCATCCCGCCGGAGAATTCGTGCGGGTAGTCGTCGACCCGTCGCGCAGCGTCAGGGATGCCGACGGCTTCGAACAGCTCCACCACCCGTTCCCGCCCCTGCTTCTTCGAGGTGTCCGGCCGATGGGCGCGGATCGCTTCGACGATCTGGTCGCCGAGCCGGTAGACCGGGTTGAAGGAGGTCATCGGGTCTTGGAAGATCATCGCCACGCGCTCGCCGCGCAGCTGCCGCATCTGCGCGTCCTCGGCGCTGGTCAGCTCCTCGCCGCCGAGCTTGACCGAGCCCTCGATGCGGGCGTTGTTGGCGCGGGTGAGGCCGATGATCGTCTGCGCCGTGACGCTCTTGCCGGAGCCCGACTCGCCGACGATCGCCACCACCTCGCCCGGCCACAGGTCGAAGCTGACGCCGTCGACCGCCTGCAGGACTCCCTCTTCGGTCGCGAAGCCGACGCGGAGGCCCTTGACCGAGAGCAGCGGCGCGCTCATGAGGAGGCGGTTTCTCCGAGTCGCACGCGCGGGTCGAGGTAGGCGTAGACGATGTCGACGATCGTGTTTATGAGGACGACGAAGAAGGCGCCGTAGAGGGCCACGCCCATGATCGGCGGCAATTCGAATTTGGCAACCGCTTCGGCCGCGTACAGACCTATTCCGTCGATTGAATAGATTTTTTCCGTGATGATCGCGGTGCCGGCGATGGTGGCGCCGAAGTCGAGGCCGAAGAGGGTAATCACCGGGATCAGCGAGTTGCGCAGCACGTGCCGGGTCATCACCTGGCGCTCGCTCAGTCCCTTGGCGCGGGCGGTGCGGACGTAGTCCTCGTTCATCACGTCGAGCATGTTCGAGCGGAGGACGCGGCTGTAGAAGCCGATCGAGAGGACGGCGAGGGTGACCCAGGGCAGGATCAGGTGCTTCAGCCATTCGGCCGGGTCTTCGCCGAACGGGACGTACTGCCCGTTGGGGAAGATTTCGAGCTTGTTGGTGAAGAAGTAGATGAGGACCGGCGCCAATAAGAAGACGGGAATCGAGATCCCGGCGATCGAGGCGCCGGTGAGGATGCGGTCGAGCCAGCCGCCCGCCCGGATCGCCGAGAGGTAACCGAGCAGGAGGCCGAAGAAGAGCCAGATGATCGCGGCGCCGATCGTCAGCGAGAAGGTCGCCGGGATCCCTTCCACGATCCGGTCGGAGACCGGAAGCCGCGGTTTGTAGGAGGTCAGTTCGCCGGTGAAGACTTTCTTCATCATGGTCGCGTACTGCACCGGCAGCGATTCGTCGAAGCCCCATTCTTCTTCGATGCTCTTGACCAGCAGCGGGGTGGCGTTCTTGCCGGCGAGGGTCTGAGCCGGGTTCTGCTTCGGCACGACCATGAAGACGACGAAGACGATCACCGAGACGGCGAAGAGGACGGCGATCATCCCGACCAGGCGCCTGGCGACGAAGCGGGTCACGTCAGGCTCGCCTCGCGGACGGGCCTGGTCGCCGCCGACTGCGCCTCGAACTGCAGGGCGGCGTCGAGCCGTCCCTTGCCGCGCGGGTCGAGGGCGTCGCGCAGTGCGTCACCGACGATGTTCAGCGACAACACCGTCAGCATGATCATCACCCCGGGGAGGATCGCCAGCAGCGGCTGGATCCGCAGCAGGTCGACGCCGACCGTGATCATCGTTCCCCAGGAGGAGTTGGGCGGCTGCACGCCGGCGCCGAGGAAGGAGAGGCCGGCCTCGAAGAGCATGCTGTTGGCGATCATCAGGGTGAAGAAGACGATCACCGTCGAAGCGAGGTTGGGGAGGATCTCGGTGAACATCACCCGGCCAGGGCTGGCGCCCTGGGCGATCGCCGCTTCGACGAACTCTTTTTGGCTGAGCGAGAGGACTTCGCCGCGGATCGGCCGGGCGATGTAGGGGACGGTGAAGATGCTGATGATCAGGATCGGGTTCCAGAGCGAGCCGCTGGAGAGTTCCAGCGGGCCGATCTTCAGGCCGCCGACCGCCAGCGCGATACCGACCGCCAAGCCGATCAGGAAGACGGGAAGCGACCAGATCACGTCGAGGGAGCGGGCGATCAGGCTGTCAACCCAACCGCCGAAGTAGCCGGCCATCAGCCCGAGGACGATCGCCAGGATCGTGGCGAGCAGGGCGGCGCTGATCCCGACCAGGAGCGAGGTGCGGCCGCCGTACATCAGCCGCACCATCTCGTCGCGGCCGAGGCGGCTGTCGGCGCCGAGGAAGAACTTGCCGCCGGCGGCGAACCACTGCGGGCCGATCGGTTTTCCCTCGACCGAGACGACGTCCTTCTTTTCGCCGTCGACGGTGATCTGTTCGACCGTGTGCTCCTCGTTGGGCCCCGTGTGGGCGACGTGGTGCGCCCACAGCGGCGCTGCCAGCACGAAGACGACGATGAGGACGAAGAGCCCGAGGAAGGCGACGGCGAGACGGTTGCGCAGGAAGCGACGTAGAGCGAGGGCCCAAGGCCCCCGCTCTACTTCAGGTCCCCGCTCCTCCACTACTTGAATTCGAAGCTGGTGAGGTAGTGGCCGAAGGTGGGATTGAAGATGACGCTTTCGAGTTCGATTTCGTCGGAGACGAAGGTCGACAGGGTCCGCGTCCCGTAGGGCGCCCACGGAGCTTCTTCCATGACTTCCTTATCCAGTTCCGCGTAGGCGGCTTCCTGCCCTGACCCGAGCTGTTCTTCACCCAGTTTCTTGATCTGCTTGTTGACCGCGGGGACGTCGAATTTGGCGAAGTTCCCGTTGTTGGTCGAGAGGATGCTTTCTCCGGCCAGCAGCGGCTGGAAGAAGTCGTTCGGATGCGGGTAGTCCTGGAACCAGTCCGACCAGCCGGCGTCGAGGCCGGGGGTGGTCGCGTTGCCGATCACGGTGAAGTAATTGTCGGCGTTGATCTGTTTCAGCGTCGTGTTGAAGCCGAGTTCCTTCAGCACCTCGTTGAAGTATTCGCCCGCTTCGTTGTTCGGGCTTTCGGTGTCGGTCCAGACGGTGATGTTCATGTCCGACGGGTTGGCTTCTTTCATCAGTTCTTCCGCTTTGCCCATGTCGTGCGGATACAGTTCGAACTGTTCGTATCCGGGCATTCCCGGTGGCAGGATCTGCTGGGTCGCGGTGATCTGGCCGGCGTAGATCCTTTCCAGCGCTTTCGCGTCGACCGCGTAGTTGACCGCCTGACGCACTTTGACGTCGTTGAACGGCGGCTCTTCGGTGTTCATCCAGAAGTAGTAGGTGCTGATCGTCGGCTCGACCCGGAACTGGGTGCCTTCGTATTTTTCTTTGACTTCCTGATAGCGCGAGGCCGGCGGCGGGTTCTGCATCCACTGGTAGGTGCCCTGTTCGATGTCTTCGACCTGCGTCTCCGGGTTGCGGATCACGGTCATCTTGGCGTTGTCGATCACGCCTTCGGGGTATTCCGGCATCGCCTTGCCGTTGGCTTTCGCCCAGTAGGGGTTGCGTTCGTATTCCCAGCCCTTGCCTGGCTGCGACTTGGTGATCATGTACGGGCCGGTGCCGGGGGGCGGGTTGGCGGAGAGGTCTTCGATCGGCGTGTCCTGCGGCAGCGGCGCCACGAACATCAGGCCGAGCTCGTTGGTGAAGGTGCCTCGCGGCCCTTCCAGGTTGATGACGATTTCGCCGGTCTTGTCGTTGGTCTTGATGCCCGGGATCGGCCCCTGTTTCGTTTCGGCGAACTTTTCCGCGCCTTCGATCGAGAGGTAGAAGGGCGAGCCGCCGGAGTTGAGCTTGATCATCCGTTCCACCGCGAAGGGGAAGTCGGAGGCTTTGACCGGGGTGCCGTCGGAGTATTTGAGACCGGGCCGGAGGAAGAGGGTGTAGGTCTTGCCGCCGTTGCTGATCTTCGGCAGTTCCTTCGCCAGGCCCGGGATGACTTCGGAGCCTTCGACGCCGTTGGCGTGCTTGTAGGTGAGCAGCGGGATGTAGACGTCCGCCATCGCGGTCCATCCTTCCGCCGTGTAGGAGAGCGCCGGGTCAAGGTAGTCGGGGAAGGAGGCGTAGGTCCCGTCCAGGGTGCCGCCTTTCTGGCCGCCACCGCCATTTCCACCGCTGGAGGTGGTGTCGCTGCCGCCTCCGCACGAGGCCAGACCGACCGCGGCGACCGCCGCAAGGACCAGAACCGCGATGAGTGCTCCTAGCTTCTTCAACGCATCTCCTCCGATTTCTGAGTGCCGGTGGAACCCGGGATCAACTCCAGCACAACGTCGTCATGCCCGTCAAGCGACGGCTCTACGGATCTTTCGTGGCTTTGCAGCCATTTCCCCCCCAGCAGTGGTCCCATTACCGCGACGATGCCCACTACCCCGGCACCCGCGACGAGAAACGTCATCCGGGGGCTGGCGACGGCGGCGATCACGCCGCCGAGGACGAAGCCGATGCCTGGCATCGCCGCGCCGATCGACTCCAGCACGCTCATTACGCGTGCCTGCATCGATTCCGTCGTCAGCTCCTGCACGGCACTGATCGCCGCCACCCACTGAACGCCGTTCCCCGCGCCTCCCAGCACGGAGACAGCGCAGGCCACCGACAGGGTCGGCGCCACGGCAAGGCCAAGGTAGGCCACGCCCACGGCGAGCGTGCTGAAGAAGAGCTGGGCGGGAAGCGAGCGCTCGCGGATGCGCGCGAAGATCAAGCTTCCCACGACCATCCCGATGCCCCAGCTCGCAAGCATGGCTCCATAGCCGGCGTCGTCGGTGCCCAGCGACTCCTTGGCGTAGACGACCTCGACCGGGAGGACGGCGGCGAAGAACACGAAGGCGGCGCCCTGCGCGGTGAGGATCCTCCGCAGAGCGCTTTGGTTGCGGATGTAGGCGACCCCGGCCCGTACCCGCTCCCGCATCCGCCCGGGTTCCGGCTCCGCCTGGGGGATGTCGCCGGCGGTAAAGAGGATCCAGGCGATCGCATAGAAGGAGACGGCGTCGAGAAGCAGCGCCGTCTGCACGCCGAAGCCGCCGACGACGACCCCGGCGACGGCCGGGCCGATCGCCGCGCCGCCGGTGAAGGCCACGTTCAGGAGGGCATTGCCGGAGCGCAGCTCACCGGCGGGCTCGAGCAGGGCGGCGACCGAGGCGCGCGTCAGCGAGCGTCCCACCAGCGCCAGGCCACCATCGACGGCTGCCAGCACGGTCACCGCCGCCAGCGAAAAATTGCCGGGGCCGGCGATGACGGCCAGTCCGCCGAAGGCCGCAGCCTCGCCCGAGTAGATCACCGGCAGCGCGATACGGACCGGCGGTCGCTCGGCTCGGGTGACGAGCAGGGGAGCGAAAAACGCAGGCAGGAAGCGGGTTCCGAGGAAGAGTACGGCGGTCGCCAGGGCGCTGTTGGTCTCGTCGAAGACGAGCACCGAGAGGGCGATGATCCCCATCCAGTCCCCGATCTCGTTGATCGCATAGGTCGTCGCGAGGCGGCGGAAGAGGGGACGCCGCAGGGGCTTTAGAACGCGGGTTTCAGGCATATCTGCACATCTGTCCTACTGCATTTCTGCACAAGTTTCCTTGCAAATGCACAAGTTTCCGACAATCTGTGCTACAAACTCTCCAACGGATTTAGAGGTTTTGGAAACCGACGCACAGCTTGGGCTTCAACCAAGGCAAGGAAGGGGCAGCAATGGGCTTCCGCAACTAGACTTTTTTGAAACGCGGCACCGACATGACCGGAGCCGCGCTTAGGTTTTTCGACAAGGGCACTCGGATGGGGTGCCCTTGTCATTTTCCCCTCTATTTCGCCGCTCTTTGCGTTGTTCCCCTGTGGGCGCACCCCCGGGTCGAGCTGGCGCTCTGGAAGAAATCGCTCAACTGGGCGATGGCTCTTGCCGATGACAAATAACGTCACTACGGTTGCAACCATCGGAGTTTCCCGAAGACCAGCATCCTCGTCCCCGCGCAGGGATTGACGCCGTGTCCAGGAATTACAAGATTCCCGCGAGTCGAAGAGCGCAATGACCAAGACCTCCCCATCCCGGGCTGTTATAGCCGTCATGCTCGTCGGCCTGGTTGCGGTCGCGATGGCGGCGCTGGCCGAGGCGCCCCAGTGCAACTGGGACCTCGCTCTGTTCGGGGTGCTGCTGGCCTTCTCCATCTTCAGCGACCTCACCGCCGTCTCCACCGAGTCCAAGGTCAAGGTATCCGGCAGCTTTCTGGCCCTCGTCGTCGCGATGGTCTTCCTCGGCGGCACGCCCGCCGCGCTGATCGGCGTCATCACGATCCTGGTCGGCTGGTTCCGCTGGCGCGACGAGCCCCACTACCTCGTCAACAACGTCTTGACCTACGCGCTCTTCCCCCTGGTCGGCGGCGTTCTCTTTCGAATCGTCACCGAACGGACCGGCATCACTTCGGCCGACGCGTCCTTCTACCTGCTGGTCTTCGCGCTGTTCCAGGTCTCCCTGGCTCTCAACTTCATCCTCACCGCGGGCTATCGCGCCTACGTCGAGCGAGTCTCCTTCGCCAGCCAGCTGGCGGTGCTGCCGCCGGTCCTCCCCTCCGAGTTCGCGAGCGCGATGCTCGCCGTCGCGGTCGCCTTCATCTACCACGTGATCGGCATCTCGGCGATCGCCCTCTTCGGCGTCGTCTTGGTCACTTTCCAGTACCTGCTCGGGCAGCTGCTGCTCTCTCAGCAGCGTGCGCACGAGCTGGAGTTGCGCTCGAAGCAGCTGGCCAGCTTCCAGGTCGGGATGTTGAGCGCGATGCTGCGCACGCTCGACCTGCGGGACCAGATGACCGCGCGCCACAGCGCCGCCGTCGCCCGCTACTCGCGCGCGATTGCCCAGCGCGCCGGCTACTCGCGGCGCGAGGAGGAGCTCGTTCACATCGCCGCGCTGCTCCACGACATCGGCAAGTTCATCCTCCCTGACCGGATCCTCAAGGCCAACGTGCCGCTGACCGACGAGGACTGGATGCTGATCAAGCGCCACCCGCAGCAGGGCGCCCGCGTCGTCTCCTCGCTCGACGGCTACGGCCCGGTGGCCGAGATCATCCTCGCCCACCACGAGCGGATCGACGGCAAAGGCTACCCGCGCGGTTTGGCCGGGGAGGAAATCCCCGAGCTGGCTCGGATCATCTCCGTCGCCGACACCTACGACGTGATGACCGCGCGCGACTCCTACCGGACGCCGATGTCCAGCTACGACGCGATCGTCGAGCTGCGCCGAGTCGCCGGCAAGCAGCTCGACGCCCGCTTCGTCGAGATCTTCATCGAGCTGCTCGAGAGCAAGGATGTCTCCTTCCAGCACGGCGAGGCGGCTGACTTCGAGAAAGAGCTGGCGCTTGAATCCCGGATCGAGGAAACCGCCAGCCCCAGCGGCGAATTGAGCCGCTTCCAGGTCGCCGGCGTCAACTGACCAGAGGAAGTTGTCCCCGGATACCGGGGACCAATGCGTCCGGTAGCGTGCGCGCCATGCGCGCGGTCACTTTCCAGGCGCCCGAGCAGGTGCGAATCGAGGAGAAGCCCGATCCCGAGATCGGAGCCGCCGACGACGCCCTCGTCCGCGTCGAGGCGAGCGGTATCTGCGGCTCCGACCTCCACATCTACCACGGCCGGGTGCCGGTCGAGCCGGGCTTCACGATTGGCCACGAGTTCGTCGGCACCGTCCTCGCCGCCGGCGACGACGTCGAACGGGTCGCCGTCGGCGATCGCGTCCTCGGCACCTTCCACACCGCCTGCGCCACCTGTTCCTCCTGCCTGCGCGGCGACTACCACCGCTGCCGCAAGGGCCAGACCTTCGGCCACGGCGCCAACCTCGGCGACCTGCAGGGAGCGCAGGCGGAGCTGCTGCTGGTGCCGCGGGCGAACCTGACCCTGCGGCGGGTGCCGGAGGGGATGTCCGCCGACGTCGCCCTCTTCGCCGGCGACGTGATGGGGACCGGCTACCACGCCGTCGCCCACGCGGAGATGAAGGCCGGGGACACCGTGGCGGTTCTCGGGCTCGGGCCGGTCGGCCTCTGCGCGATCCAGGCGGCGCTCGCCGGCGGCGCCGTCAAGGTCTTCGCGGTCGATACGGTCGAGGAACGGTTGCGAATGGCTGAGAGCTTCGGGGCGACCCCGCTCAACCTCAGCGAGGACGACCCGAAGAAGGCGGTGCGGGCGGCAACCGAAGGGCTCGGTGTCGACGTCGTCGTCGACGCGGTCGGCGACCCAGGACCGCTTGCGCTTGCCGTCAGCCTCGCCCGCGACGCCGGCACCGTCTCGGGCATCGGCGCCTACGCCGGCAAGGGCGAGGTCCCGCTCGGGCTCGCCTGGCTGAAGGGCCTGCAGCTGCGACTGGGACTGGCCAACGTGATTGCCCACGTCGACCGGGTGCTGGCGCTGATGGAGGCCGGGAAGCTCGATCCGGCGCCACTGGTGACGAACCAAATGCCGCTCGACCAGGCCGCCGAGGCCTACGAGATCTATGACCGCCGCGAGGCGCTGAAGATCGTCCTGACTCCGTAGCTGTACTAGTTGACTCGCACAGTGCTTGAAGATACTGTGCAAGTTGGTGACACAGCTAGAGTCGAACCCGTTCGCGATCGACCCTGACGACGAGCTGCCGGTGGGGCTGCAGCTGAGCTGGCGGCTGCGGGCGCTGATCCGGACCGGAGAGCTTGCCGCCGGCGAGCGGCTTCCCAGCTTCCGTCGCCTCGCCGAGTGGGCGGGGGTCAACGTCGGCACCGTGCGCTCGGTCTACGAGTCCCTCGAGGCCGACCGGTTGGTCGTGACCCGGCACGGCCAGGGGACCTTCGTCGCCGACGGGGTGGAGGCGGCTCCGCAGCTTGAGGAGATCGCCGCCGAGGCGCTGCGGCAAGCGAGCGAGGCGGGGCTGGGGCCACGCGAGCTGGCGATGGTGGCGATGGCCTGCGCCAGCCTGCCGGAGGAGAGCGAAACGCTGGAGGTGCGGCAGGAGCTGCGGCGGCAGATCGCCCGGCTCGAGTCGGAGCTGGCGAGCTACACCGGCCACCTCCAGGAGGATCTGGCGACGGCGCCCAAGCGGGCGGTGGCGCACGTTGCCGGTGTCGAGGAGCTGGAGAAGACGCGCGACACGCTGATCGCCCAGCTGGCGGCGGCGCAGCGGCAGAGCGAGCAGGAGGTGCGGCGGCGGGCGAGCGGCCGCGGCCCCCTCGGCAGGGCGATGAGCCGGTGGCGGGCGAAGCGATAGGCCGCGGGCTGCTGCCCCTCAAGAACGTCTTCGAGCAGGTGGGGGTGATGATGATCCTCACCGTCAGGACGGTGGTCTCGGCGGTGCGCGCGCCCTACCCGTACGGGGAGGAGCTGGTTTGGCAGTTCCTCTTCGTCCTGCGCCTGTCGTGGTTCCCGCTCCTGGTCTCGACCTTCGCGCTGAACCTCGGGGCCCCGGGCCTGCAGGCGGCGGGGATCCTCTCCCTCTTCGGCGCCCTCGACCGACTCGGCGGCTTCTTCGTCGTGATCGCGGTCCGCTGGATCGGCCCGCTGGTCACCGCGGTCGTCGTCGCCGGCGTGGCGGGCACCGCGATCACGGCCGACCTCGGCGCCCGCAAGATCCGCGAGGAGCTCGATGCCCTCCAGGTCCTCGGCGTCGACCCGGTGAAGAACCTGGTGGTGCCGCGCTTCCTGGCTCTGATGATCGTCACCGGGCTGCTCGACATCTTCGCCTGCGTGACTGGCCTCGCCGCTGGGATCGCCGCCGAGCTCCTCTACCACCAGCCGCTCGGCGGCTTCTTCGCCACGCTCTTCTCCAACGCCACGATCACCGACCTCTGGTCCTCGGTCCTGATGTGCACGATGTTCGGCGCGATCGTCGCCGTCGTCTGCTCCTACAAAGGCATGTCCGCCTCTGGCGGTGCCGCCGGGGTCGGCCGCGCCGTCAACCAGGCGGTCGTGATCTCCCTCGTCGCCGTCTTCTTCTTCCAGTTCGTCGTCAGCTCGATCCTCTTCGCCACCCATCCGGAACTGCAGGCGATTCGGTGATCGGCTGGCTCGAAGTCCCGCGCGGCTGGCTCGACTCCTTCGGGGAGATAGGTCGCTTCGGCCTTCGCGTCGCCGGCCTCGTCTACTCGGGCCGGGTCTTCAAGTTCTTCGGCGAGAGCCTGCGGCAGGCAGGGATCCTGATCTTCGGCTCGGCCCTGATCATCTGGGCCTTCGTCTTCATCCTCGGGCTGCAGTGCGGCCTCCAGGGCGCCTATTTCATCCGCTCGATCGGGGCCCCCTCCCAGGCCGGCGTCTTCTCCGCCTACTGCGACCTGCGTGAGGGGCTGCCCTACGCCTTCGGCTACATCCTCGCCGCCAAGGTCGGGACCGGGATCGTCGCCGAGATCGGGGCGATGCGAATCTCCGACGAGGTCGACGCGCTCGAGGTGATGGGGATCCAGCCGATGACCTTCCTCTGCGCCACGCGGCTGCTGGGAGCCTGGATCGCGCTCCCCTTTCTCTACCTGGTGGGGATCGGGGTCATCTACGGCGCCAGCTACATCTCCGTCGTCAACCAGGTGGGCGACGTCTCCTCCGGCGGCTACCTGTTGATCTTCTGGATGTACCAGAGCCCGCCGGACCTGATCTTCAGCGTGATCAAGGGGATGGTGATGGCGACTGTGATCGTGCTGGTCGGCTGCTACTACGGCTACACGGCCTCCGGCGGCCCGGTCGGCGTCGGCACCGCCACCGCCAAGTCGATGGTCTTCAACATCGTCGCCGTCCACATCATCGGCATGCTCGGCACCTTCGTCTTCTGGGGCGCCAACCCAAGGGCGCCGATCGGCGGCTAGCCGCCTTTGGCAAGGATCGCCGCGATGATGCCGGCGGAGCCGACCCAAAGAGCGATCGTCGCGCGGTGAATTCCCCCGTGAAGAGTTTTTACCCCCTGCTTCAGTTCGCCCACCTCGCCCTCGACGTTGTCGAGTCGCTTGTTCGTCGCGGTTGCGGTCTCGGTGATCCGTCGGTTGACGCTCTCTGTGGATTTCGTAACTCGCCGGTCTACCTCTCCGATCCGCCGATTGACTTCTTCGAATTGACGATTGGTTTCCTTGGCCGCTTCCGCCACGCGGCGGTCGACGTCGGCGATCCGTTCATCGGTTCGGTCGAACCGTTCGTCGATCCGCGCAGATCGCTCCTCTTGGGCATCTTTGGGCGGCGCCATCATCTGCATGGATAGCAGCCTAGCGAAGAAAATGCAACATATTGTCTGAGAACGTAAATTCTCTGAAAATTCCTCAGCGGTGCCGGTGGCGGCGGAAGGTCTCCTGCACCCACTTGAAGCCCCGGCGGTCGCTGAGGCTCTGGCGGAAGCGGTCGAATGCCGGCGGCCGGGGGAGGGTCGGATCGAGCGGTCCCTCGGGGGGGACGACGATCGGGTAGAAGAGCGAGGCGGCGGTGATGTCGGCGACCGAGAGGCCCTCGCCGACGAGGAACTCGCCATCGCCCTCGTCGAGCTCCGCCTCGAGCTTGTCGAAGGCGGCGACGATGGCCTCGCGGGCTCGCGCCGCCGCCTCGTCGCTGTTGGCTCCGAAACGGATGCTGGTGAAGGCGCGGGCGTAGGCACCGACCACCGGCTTCGCCTTGCCGAGCGGTTCCGGCACCGCCTGGGCGGCGACCTCCGCGAACACCTCCGGCGCCTGGATCAGCTCGTAGAAGGAGAGCAGCCGTGCGTGCGGCCCGAGTTCCTCGTCGAACCAGTCCTCCAGCTCGATCGCCCGCGCCCGCTGCTCGGCGTCGATCGGGTAGAGCGGCGGCTCGGGGTGGATCGACTCCAGGGCGGCGATGATCTCGGTCGAGTCGCCGATCGTGCGGCCGTCGATCTGCAGCACCGGCATCGTCGGCTGCGCCCCCCGCGTCAGCACCAGCGCTATGGGAATGTGCGTCCCCGGAAGCGGCGAGCGGCGGACGTGGTCGACCCCCTTGTGCTCGAGCGCCCAGCGCACCTTCTCGGAGTAGTGCGAGATGTCGATCTGCCAGAGCGTCGGCTTCGGTTTCGTTTGCGCGCTCATCGTGCGCCTGCCAGCATAAGCCCGTGGCATTGCTCAGCGACGCGGAGATCGAAGAGAGGCTGGCGAGGCTCTCCGGCTGGGAGCGCAGCGGCGACGCGATCGAGAAGAGCTTCGAGTGCGGCGACTTCGTCGGCAGCGTCCGCTTTGTCGAGAGCCTGGTCGAGCCGGCGGAGGAGATGAGCCACCACCCCGACGTGACGATCTCCTGGGCCACCGTCACCGTGATCATCTCCACCCACTCCGAGGGCGGGCTGACGGCGAGCGACTTCGAGCTGGCGGCGAAGATCGACGGCCTCGCCTGAGCCAACGTGGCGAAACGGAAGAAGCAGCGGCGGGCGCGGGAGAAGGCGCAGACGGTCGACTACACCGACTCGGAGGGCAACGTGCTGACGCTGCGCCAGACGCTCAGCCCCGGCACGATCGCCAAGGTCGGGGAGGCGCCGGCGGGGGCAGCGGTCTCGCAGGATGACGCCTGGCACCGGCGCTGCGAGGTCCTCTTCGAGCGCCTCGCTGTCCGCTGGGAGATCGCCGGCCTGCCGCTCGACGAGCAGAAGATGCTGCTCGGCCGCTACCGGATGGCGGACGCCGAGACCCAGCGCTGGGTGCGGCAGACGATCGCCCGTCACCTCGAGGAGCACATCCCCGAGCTGGCCGGGTAGGCGGAGGCATGGCCGAGCTGCTGCGGATCGACGACCGTCTCTCGCTGCCGCGGGGCGAGATCGAGCTGCGCACGAGCCGCTCCTCGGGACCCGGCGGCCAGCACGCCAACGTCACCGCCTCGCGGGTGGAAGCGGTCTTCGACGTCGAGGCGTCGGCGAGCCTGGAGGAGGCCCAGCGCTCGCGGCTGCTGGCGCGGCTCGGCCCCCTCGTCACCGCTGTCGCCCAGGACGCTCGCGGCCAGTCCCGCAACCGCGAGTTGGCGCTGGAGCGGCTGGCAGCGAAGCTCGCCAGGGGTCTGCGCGTCGACCGCAAGCGCCGGCCGACCAAGCCCAGCCGCGCCTCCCGTCAGCGCCGGCTCGAGCAGAAGCGGCAGACCGGAGAAAAAAAGCGCGGGCGCCGGCGACCGCCGTTAGAGTGAGGCGAGATGCTCGAGAACGTGAAAGCGACCGGCGGCTTCGCGGTCGAAGACATGGACGCGGCGCGCGAGTTCTACGGGGGCACCCTCGGTCTCGAGATCGAGCTGATGAGCGAGGAGCACGGGGTGGCGGCGCTGCACCTGGCCGGTGGCTACGACGTCCTCATGTACCGCAGCCCGGAGATGACCGCGCCCAGCTACACGATCCTCAACTTCGAGGTCGACGACATCGATGCCGCCGTCGCGGCGCTCGGCGAGCGGGGCATCGAGATCGAGCGCTACCCCGACTTCGAGCACGACGAGAAGGGCATCGTCCGCGGCCCAGGGCCGCGGATCGCCTGGTTCAAGGACCCGTCGGGGAACACCCTCTCGGTTCTGCAGCAGCCGTAGGCTCGCGCACCATCCCGTTGCGGTCGATCTTGACGACCGGCAGGCTGCTCGGCCACATCGCCACGGTCGCGACCAGCCCCAGCGCCATCAGTCCGGCGGAGACGTAGGTGCCCGCCTCGAGCGAGTAGCTGTCGTCGAGACCGGCGACCTTGCTTATGAGGAGCGCCAGACCGGCCAGCCAGAGCAGCGCGGCGATCGCGAGGCGGGTGCGGAAGTACTGCTTGAGGGCCAGTTGGCGCGAGCTGCCGACGACCAGCGGCAGCATCACCAAGATCAGGATCGGCCCGACGAGGAAGCCGGTGTCGATTTTCACCGCCTCCAAAGGGCTGCTGGCGAGGTCGAAGAGGTCGGAGCGCCCCCACCAGGTGAAGGCGGTCCCGAGCAAACCGACCAGCAGCAGCGCCGCGGAGATCCCGGCGACATCGCTGGCCAGCCGCACCCGCGTGCTCGGCACGTAGGCCTCCCGCAGCTGTCCCGTCGAGTTCACCTGGCCAGGCTAGGTCCGGCGGAGGGATCGGTAATCGGCGTCCCACCGCTGAGCGGGGGGGCGAAAACTACGGACCCTCTTCCTCACGTGGGGTGCCGGTATTGACTGAGGAGAATACGTTGGTACTTATCGAGTACTAATTAAGTTCGAGAACGGCACCGAAAGCGTCGTCGTCGCCGAACGCGAAGGCACTAAATACCTCCGGACCGATCCCGACCAGACGACCGAAAACAACCTTCTCTCGCTTCCCGACTGCTAGCCACCCGAAGGACGAATCGGGCGTTTGATGGGCACGGCTGGTTTCGAACCAGCGACCTCAGCCAGATTGCGAACCGAAAGAACCAGGCTCGCTTACGATCTTCATTCTATCTGGCGCGGGAGGCGTTGGCTTTGCCACGCCGTGCCCCTCCGTCCTCTCCCTCATCCGCTTCAAGTAGACAACGGCATGGCGCCGTCCCGTTTTACGGCCGGGCAGTTAGCGGTCTGACGGGGCAGGGGATCGGCCTGAAATCCCGGCCGATCTAGACGAAGTGCCCTGGGGACGGGCCGCTCTCGGGTTGGGAGGCGATTCCGCATGAGCGAGACCAAGGTGAGGACCCTTCGCCTATCCCAGGAACTGGAAGACGAACTCGATGCCGTCGCCCGGGTCGAAGACGTCTCGATCTCAGAGGCGCCGCAAGACGTTTCCCATCGGTCCGCCCCGCGAAACACGCGGAAGCCCGTCCGTCTGGAAACGGAACGAGCCCCCGCTGCTTACCCGGTGTTAGGCCATCTTGCCGATGGCACACACCGGGATCGTCGGCGTGACGAACTTGGCGGTCATTAGCCCCACCCCCTCTCCCTCACTCACGTCCGACAGCCCGGTGCTGCCGGACTTCGGTGGAGAGAGTTAAACCGATTTAGAGATGGGCACCGATTTCGGCTGTGGGATGGGCTAAAACCCAGGATTAAGCGGGTAGGATCAAGCGCTCAAAACCTTTTGGGGAAGGAGTCGAATGAAAGCCGCTAGCGGCAAGACGGCCAAGCCGCGCAAACTGGATCGCCACAAGGCGCTCGCTCACCCACTGCGGCGCGAGATCATGGCGTTCCTAATCACTAACTCGTCCGGCAGCCCCTCACAGATGCATAAGAAGCTCGACGCATCCTTGTCAGACATCAGCTACCACTGCCGTCAGCTCGTGAGATACGGCGCTGCCGATCTCGCCGAAACGCGGCCCGTCAAACGCGGTTCACCAGAGCGCATCTACGTCCCAGCCTTGCGGCCTTTGCTCACGACCGAGGAGGTCGAAGAACTTTCTGTTCCGGAGCGCCAGGAGTTCGGGGGCCAGTGTGTCGAGCTCGTGATGGAGGACCTGCGAAGGGGCTTTAGCTGCGGCGCATTTGCGAAACGAGCAGATTGGGTGGCGGTGCGAAACCATCTAGAGCTCGACAAACAGGGACATCAACGGCTCATCAGGGAACACGAACAGTTTCTCGAGCGCAGTTTCGAGATTCAGGCGGAAAGTGATGCGCGGCGGGTGGAGTCCGGCGAGCCGACGACGCGGATAGCCAACAGTCAGCTTTGCTTCGCGCTCTGTGAGTGAGTGAGGAGAGGCTTTTCGGTGGAGAAGGATCGTTCGAATTACTGAACGGACCTAGTAGAGAAGTCTCCTTCGAACAATCTCGGTTTCTTGTGTAAGTTCCGCTCGCATGCCCCTCAGCAACCAAGATGACCTTCCAGATGATTAGGTCTGCAGAAGGCGGCTACGGCTTCGTGATTGGGAGGAAGCAGCGGGATCTGCTGTATGAGCGGATCTATCGTCATCTGGCCGGAATCGACGCCGTCTGGCGTGCAGCCAGCGCCGAGAAGTTCCATGAGGCTGACCAGCTGGGTCACAACCTTTGCGGAGAGCTCTCCTTGGTTATGGAAGATCTCGGCTGGGGCACCCGAAGCGACGAGCGTCCTATCGAAGTTTCCACCCCGCTAGCCGTCGTGCGGGGAGTGCTCGAACGGTTACGGACCGAGGCCGAAGGCCTGCACCCAGAGATCGACCTAAGGGACGGCGCCGCCGAAAATCGTGAACTCATCGACACCTGCAGCGAACTTCTTGTTTCGCTCCGAGACCAAACTTCGGCTGCCAGGATCACCGGGGTCGCCCGATCTCATGTTGAGGATCGCCTCGCTCAAAAAGAGGTCCTGAAAGCGGTCCTAGAGTCAGCTCCAAAGCCGCTGAGCCCCGCCGACATTGGCAGTTCCATTGCGGAGAGGGCCGGCGTGCCTCTCGACGCGGTAAGTCACGCCTTGCACGAGCTGCACGGGATGGGGCTGATCGTGAGTGAAGGAGCAGGGGTCGCCGCCAGCGAGGGACTGACTCGCGTCAACCAACTATGGGACAACCTCCCCGAGATCATCTAGGTCACCGTGGGCAGGAAAGAACCCCAAACCCGCCATGGAGATGAAACCCAAGGCGCCTCCTGCCAAGTCTCGGCATGGTGGCAGCCCGAAAGCGGCGGGCGGCTCGCGAGATGACTGGCAGTCAGAACCAAAGTCCCTTCGACTGGGGCCTCCTTGTCCCCCACCTCATCCACCCGGTCAAGGTGGCGATCATCGAGGCGATGAAGTGGGTGGGAGTGCCGCTGTCGCCGCGGGAGCTCGATCACCTCTTCGATGAGCAGTTCGGAGTCTCGTTGGTCGCCTACCACATGCGGACGCTGGCGGAGGTAGGTGTGGTGGGCAAGGTGGGCCAGCAGCCTGTCAGGGGGGCGATGCAGACCTTCTACGCACTGTCAGTGAGCGAAACCAAAACCCCGTCTCATTCCTGCCTATGACCGAAAGACCGACTGCTGAAACCTCTGGTCGTCCCTGCGCCGCACCTCATCCTTGGGTAGATGACCCAAGTCTGCGGCTTGAGGCATGGTTCCGCCTCGTCTCGGAGGTGGTGCACCCCGTCAAGATCGCCGTGATGGAAGCGTATTTCTGGATTGGACAACCGCTTTCGAAGGTCGAGCTCACCCGGCTGTTCGGCGATAGGGAGCAGTTCTACATCTCTTTGGTCGGCTACCACGTTGACGGTCTTTATCGGCATGGGCTTCTGGAAGTCGTCACGACCCGAGAGACCCGCGGTGCCACCGAGACCTACTACTTCTTGCCCGCCAGCTATAGACGCGGAACTTCCGAATCGATCTCTTGTTGACGCAGCGAGACTAGGAGGACTGATCAATGCCGCGACCCGGACGCAACCGCATCGATGCCGATCAGACACAGGCTCTCAGCCACCCTGTACGGCTCGGCATCGTCGCGCTGTTCAGAAAGAATCCAGTTCGGTCCCTCGCTACCCATGCTCTTCTCGAGGATTTGATCGCCGAGGACCCGGACACCTTCGGCGAGTTCAAGGAGTGTCAGATCTTCTACCACCGTTCTCGCCTGCAAAAAGCGGAGCTTCTTCCCGGCTGACAGTGCACCGACCAGACTTCATTATGAACGCGCTATTGCCCGAACATGAGAGAGGCATGCGTCGAATCGCCTTGCTGGCGGTTTCCTGCCTTTTGGCGCTCGTCAACGGGGGTGTTGCGAGGGCTGAGGTCACTCCCCCCTCGATCACGAGCGGGGCATCTTCGGCGATAACCGCCGAAGATGCGACCCTCGAAGCCGAAATCGATCCGGGCAGCTCGAAAGCTGGCGCCTACTACCAATTCCAGATCTCCGAATTCCCCACCGAATTCCCCGACGAACTGGCCTGCCCGCCGCCTCCCGCCTCGGGCCCGCACATCGCCTGCATCGGCCCCCAGTCGGCAGCCGCCCTGCCGATCGGCCTCGTACCGGCCGGTGCGCCGGGCGAGGTCTCTCTGGATCTCGCCGCCGCCGGGATGAACCTCAACCCGGGAACCACCTACTACTTCCGTGGCGTCGCCGCTCCGGCCGCCGTCAGCGAAGACACGATCGAATGGGAGCAGCCCGTGGTCTCCGGGGGAGAGGGGACCTTCACCACCCTCGCCAAACCCGTGTCCCCGGCGCCTGGATCTCCTTCTGCCGCCGCCGAAGCGACGGCAGAAGCGAGCGCTGAACCGGCGCCCCTCGGGCGTCATCGTCACCACATCCACCGCCGCTTCCGGCTCGGCGCACTCGAGATCGCCCAAGCCCGCGTCGCACGCTGGAGGTAAGGCTGTAGCGTCGGCTGCAGAAAGTGCCGTTCGCCGGAAGGTGTCAGGTCAAACCCTGCAATCTCCTACTCCACTCTCTTTGTTGACCCTGCCTACGGCTGGTGGAAATAAAGAAATTAATTTCCGCATGTAGGAACCGTTTGGTCATTGTGTCCAGGTAGCAACATCTCGGTGTAAGGGGCGCCACCACAGATGTTCGGCTACAAAACCAGACGTTTCTGGACGTCCTGTCGACTTTTGAGCACGAAGCGACCTAAGAGGTTAAGTGAACCTGACCGCAATTCTCAGTATGGACATCGGCAGGGTGGTCTGTGCAGGATGGCCGACCAGCCGGTACGCCAAGTTCCTTTTGCGGGTCGGTCTAGAAGCACTAACTACCCGTAGGAGGAAGTTTTGAGTCTGAAGAATCTCGCGGCCCGAGTCCTAAGCAAAAGAATTCAGACGGCAGCAATCGTGCTGGTGTTCGCGGTACTTCTCGCCGCGCTGTCGGCCGGACTCGCCCTCGCGAGCGATTCGCCCCCAGACTCGGAAGCTCAAGGTTTTGTGGTTCCTGATTCAGCGGCCGAACTGGAAGCTCTAACCGAAAGTAGTATCCGGGTGGGGACCGATCCTCCGACCGATCCAGCTGTCGCCGCAGAACTTCCCCACAGCGATCTCGGCCGCGACGAAGCCCAAGAACTTCTCACCTCTGTCTTCCCCTCGGCGCTTGAAGAACAAGCGGGTGTCTTCAACGACTTGGAAGTTGAAGCCTTTCGATCCGACCATGTAGCGGTTGTTCCTGCCGACCACCCTGGCGAGGAGCCCGGCCTGCTGAGTTCGCTGCTGCCGCTGCGGGTCGACAACGGCGCCGGGGAGAAGGAAGTGGTGGATCTCAACCTCCAGTCGCAGGGGGGCGTCCTCGAGCCGGGCAACCCGCTCGTCGACGTCCGTATCCCCACCTCGCTAGACCAGGAAGTGCGACTACCGGAAGTCGGCCTCGGCATTCAGTTCGAAGCGGCTGTCGATCGCAGCGCCTCGGTCATCTCCCAGGCAGCCGCCTTCTACCCGAACATCGCCGATGAGACCGACCTGACCATCCTCCCCACCCCGACTGGACTGGAGACGCTGACGCAGCTCCGCTCGCCGGCGGCGCCTACCTCACAGAAGCTCCATCTCGACCTTCCCGACGGCGCTACGCTTCACGAAACCGAGCTCGGCGGTGCCACCATCTGCCGGGGCGAAGAAGTCCTCGTGGGTGTCAATCCTCCGACCGCGATCGACGCCAATGGCGACCCCGTCTCGGTGAAGATGGAGATTTCGGGATCGAGCCTTATTCTCGACGCCGAACCCGAAGAGGATGCTGCCTACCCCATCTTGGTCGATCCGGTGTTCGAGAGCTACTCGTGGATGAACTCGGAAAACAAAACGGGTATCTACGAAGACTGGCTCCCTTACACCTCCAACAGTAACGTCTTCAAGCCCGGCTGGATCGGGACCATTGGTGGCCAGTTCCGCTTCGGCCTCGCTTTGCGGTCTTCGGTCGGCGCCACGGCACCGGGAAGCTCGATGAACTGGAATTACTACGTCCCGCGCTACCTCACCGATAAAGAAAACCCGGCGGTGAACGAACGACCGACCAGCTACGTCAGGAACATGACGCTCTCTCAGGTCTACTTCGTCTTGGAAGACAGCCCCGTCCACAGCCACCCCTATCTAGCAGTAGGCCTGTGGGACGAAAACAAAGGCGAATTTGCCTCCCTTGGAGTGCATGGGGGCCTCGAAGGGGCCTACAACGGTGTCACCCTCTCTCTTCCAAATCCCAGCGAAAACACCGACGTCAAGAACGGCGGCTTCGCACTCGCGACCTCTGAATCGGCGAGTTATCAGCGGCAGGCGTTCGTCGGCTCGGCGAGCGTGGAAGTCACCGACAAAGATTTCCCGACCTGGGGAGAACTCGGCAGCGTAGGCGAATGGCTCAGCTCCCAAACGAAAGAAATTCCCTACAAAGCAACTGACACCGGCCTAGGAATTCACGACCTCCGCATCCGCTACACGGCGGCACGAGGGGGTCCGGGTGAAGGCATGATCAGCATCGGCTGCACGGGTACCGCCAGCTCCGCTTGCCCCCGCACGTCCTCGACCGCCACGAAGCCGTTCCTCTTCGACTCCGGGGCAATCGCCCAGGGGGAAAACTGGGTGAACCTCTACGCCGTAGACCCGGTCGGGCACTGGTCAGAAGTGGGAACCTCGAAGATCAAGGTAGACCGCGAGCCGCCCGAACTCGGCCTCTCCGGCAATCTGACCGAACAGAAATCCGTCGGCACGAAACTGAGCCAGTACTCGTTGAAACTCGACGTTAAGGACGGCGACGAAGCGACCGCGGCGGCCGCGACCCCGATCGGCTACGCCGGCACCGGCACGGGAGAAATCGAACGGCCGCAGGACGTCGAAGACGATAGCGCCGGCAACATCTGGGTTACCGACAGGGTCAACAACCGCATCGTCAAGTACAGCCCCAACGGCGTCTACCTCAGCCAGATCACCGGCACGGTGGGCACCGAAAACCAGGTCACCGAGCCTCGCGACCTGGCGATCAGCGCCAACGGCAACCTCTGGGTCGCCGAAACCACCTACAAACGGGTACGCCAGTACTCGCCGACCGGCTCGATCGTCTCCACGATCAAAAACGCGGAGCTGGAATCCCCCTATGGTGTCGCCATCGCACCCGACGGTGCCGTTTGGGTCACCGACAGCCAGAATGGGAAGGTGCTTCAGTTCAAACAGGATGGGACGCTGATCCGCACGATCAGACGGCCGGCTTCTGACATTCCGACCGGGATCGACATCGACGAGTACGGCAACGGTTGGGTTGTAATGCAGGGCTCAAACCGGGTCGTCGAGTTGAGCTCGACCGGCTCCGAAATCTTCTCCTTCGGCAGCGAAGGAACCGAAGCCGGCAAGTTCAAAGTGCCCACCGGTGTGGCGATAGCGCCCTCGGGCAATATCTTCGTCTCAGACGGCAGCAACAACCGCATCCAGGAGTTCAAGCCCGACGGCGGCTTCATGCGCCAGTTCGGAACCGTCGGCACGGCCTCAAACCAGCTGAGCGAACCTAGGGGCATTGCCGTCCTCCCCGGGAACGTCTTGGCTATCGCCGACGCCGCCAACAAAAGGGTCGCGAGATGGAACCACGCGGATCGCCACATCGAATCCGGGGCTGTGAAGACCGAAGTGAAGGTCGACGGGACCCTCACGGATACCTACAACCCCGGCTGCGCGGCAGGCAAGAATTGCGCGATCTCGCGCGAATGGGTGATGAAAGCCGACAACTACTCGGTCGGCAGCCACAAAGTCGATGTGATCGCGACCGACGGTGTCGGAACCAAATCCGAAAAGTCGCTCACCGTCGAAACCCACGGCGACCTCCAGCCGCCGACGGTGGCGCTCTCGGGGACGATGACCGAACAGGCGACGCTCGGGAATACCCGGCCCACCTATAAGCTAAAAGAGACCGCAACCGACCCAGGTTCGACCGAAGAACGGAAGTCCGGGGTCGCCAGCACCAGCATCAAGGTCGACGGCACCGTCGTAGACAGCTCCTCCCCCGGATGCTCTGCCGGCGGCTGCTCGATCACTCGGGAATGGACGCTCAACTCGAGCAGCTATGCGCCAGGCAGCCATACGGTGGAAATCAAAGCCACCGATGCCGCTGGCCACACGACGACGAAAACGCTCTCGATCAAAATCGAACGCGACACGACCGCTCCGCAGCTCACCCTCTCCGGCGCGCTCCCCGGCGCCCCGGAAGGCTGGGTTCAGGACGGAATGCACGGCGCTACCGTCGAAGCGACCGACGAAGCTGGCTACGGCGTCAAGCAGATCCGATTCCTGATCGACGGTGTTCTAGTCGGAGAAACCGCCACCCAGAGCTGCGAAGCAGGGGGTTGCGGAAAATCGACGACGTTCTCTGTGAACATGACTCCCTATTCCGGTGGCGCTCACCAAGCAGTGATGGCGGCCGAAGACGGGGCGGGAAACGTCCGGAAAAAGACTTGGACGATCAATCTTGATCCTGAAGGAAACATTTCAGCCTCCGAAGCCATCGACACCTTGGAAGCTTTGGACGTGACTAGTCCGGTGAATACCGTGGGTCCGGCGGCTGGGGAAGCTCAGTACGAAGGCACGAGCCCAAACCTCTCCCTAGAAGAAGTCGAAGGGGTCTTGATCGGAAAAGGGCCAGCTGCGCCAATTGCTATCCCTCGGGACACCCCAGGAGAGTTGATGGTCGAAGTACCTACGAACCAGGATTACACGAAATGCGCAAATCGATCGGCGGAAGAATCCGAAGCGGCACGGACGGGTGCCGAAGAAGAACAGCTTTCGGTGACTGCCGGCTGCAATGAAGTCTTACCGGCCAGCCCCGAAGCATTTCTCACTCCACTGACTGTCACTCCGACTGGAAATATCAGTGGGGCTTCGCAGAGCTCAACGTCGAACGACGCTGCTGCCGTTGCAAGCAACGTTGCCCCAAGTACGGATCTTGTGACCAGGCCTCTCTACGATGGCGGGATGACTTTCTCCGCAATCCGCGATGCTGTAGCCCCTCAGTCGTTCTCGTGGAAAGTCAATCTAGAAGCAGGGCAAGAACTGCTTCCCATTGATACCCAGACCGCGAGAGTGCGCTACGCCTCGGGTCCTACGGCATTTACGATAAGTGCAATTCCTGCACACGACGCTATCGGTGCGAGCGTACCAACGCACCTGACCGTGACCGGCGATACTTTGACGCTATGGGTCGAACATCGGAGCGCGGCGTTCGTCTACCCGGTCGTCGGAGGTGCAGGATGGGAGGGTGGCTTCCAGACCTACAAAATCGTAATGCCCACGGGAGAAGCCGGTGAACTTGAAGCAGAACAAGAAGGAGAAGGTTGGTACAAAGAGGTAACTATCGGACCGCCGGAACCATCTGACTGGACGTCAGCACCGACCATCGTCAACCGGCAACATGGCGACCCCAAGAAACGTAACTACAATTTCCACGAATGCCGCTTTGGTGGCGAAGGGTATAACGGCGAAGCACCCCCCGGTACTCCCGGCAACATCCACAGTATGGTGGAACAAGACATCGTTCATAAGTGCCATGGCTATTACGACGAGGTAACCGGTGCGCACCATACGTTGAGTTGGGCAATATCCATACATGGGAGCTATAGGTACCAGCCACACGAATATGCTTGGCTGATCGTTCGGCCAGAATGCGAAAAGTGGGGAGAAAACCAACCGGCGAAACTCAGTTGTGTGCCGGGGGCGGGAGCCGTAGGAAAAGGCTTCAGTCCCCATATCGATATCAGGGGATTTTACCGGTTTGCTCCCGGTAACTTCGAAGATATTAGAGGTGGGGGACAACCGATTTGTTATGAGATGAACGGAGTCCTACCCGACTACTACGTTAGGCAGGAAGGCGAAGAAGGCTACCCGAGCCTGCTAGAAGACACGCTGCACACCTATTACGAAGTCGTGGGTTATGATAATCCGTGTACCTGGAGCCATCTTGACAACATCGGATAGAGTGCGAATCTAAAGGCGAAATGAACTACTCGAAATACGAAATGCCGTCTATGAGGATTCGGGCGCTCCCCCGCGCAACGCTAGTTTCCGTGGTCAGTATTCTCCTCTGGGTAGGCGCCTGCGATGCGTCTTCCTTCGATTCCTTTCCTCTTTGGAAGGACGTCCCCGGGCGAAGTTTTGCCAAGTTGGGTGAAGGGCGCCTCAAAAGTGGCACGAGGTGGGGTGTCTATGCCTCTCGAGTCGGCAGTAGAAGGACGAGACGCGAGGAACCTTGCATCTCGGCAGCCCGAATCACGGTGGGGGGCCGGTACACCGATGCTCATGGTTGCGGCCCGCTGGCCCCGCAGCCTGGTTCGGACCCGCCTGTTTATGTGACTATCACGGGATCCGGCCAAAATGAACTTAATGGCCCCGTTGTTGGCGAATCGGTGTTAGGCATGACCTTCAAATACCAAGTTCGCAGCGTGCTTCTGAGATTCTCGAACGCCACGGAGATGGCACATCGCACGAGGTTATTTAATGCGAAGCAAATGGTGAAGACTGGGTTGGCGAAATTCAGGTACATCGCCATCGGGCTTCAACGCGATGTCTGCGTGCAGGAAGTCGTGGGATATAGCGCGACCGGAGGCCAGCTCTTTTCGAGGCAGACCGACCTCTGCTGACAGAGGAGTGCTGGTCCTCAGCGACTCGAAGGGAACTATCACTTCCTGAAATACCCCGCGGATCTCGGAGAGTCTTGTCCTTGGAAGAATCTAGAAAAAGACCCGATGGCCCGGTGATCGGACGCTAGCGAGGTACTGCGCGAAGTGGATCAGGTGGTCCCGGTAGCGCTCTACCGTCAAATCCCGACTCCCGCGTGGTTGCATTCGATCGCCTCGCAAATCAACTGCTCGTTGGACAAACCCATTCGCAGCTCCTTGGACTGATCGAGGAATCGAGCGGGGGCGGCTTCGAGATCCGAGATTCTCTTGGAGACCATATCCACGAACCAGAGATGCCATTCCGGTCCTATAAATCCCGGCTGATTCGTCCAGCTGCTCGAGTGCTTCGCCCATTCGCGTGACTCCTCGGGTTTCGAGCCTGGGGCCTTTCGTTCTATAGAGCCAAATCCGCGACTGGTTTCGAACCACCCTCCGATTTTTGGCTCTGCCAAAGGGATCGAAATGGGCACGGCTGGTTTCGAACCAGCGACCTCTCGCGTGTGAAGCGAGCGCTCTCCCACTGAGCTACGCGCCCGGGACGGGGATTGTACGACGCTCCAGGTCAGGGGTTGGCCTGGCTCAAGCGACTGCCGCGGCCGCTTCGCCGACCGGAGCCTTGCGCAGGGCCATGGCGACGAATGGATAGACGAGGGTCGAGAGCATGGCGGCTCCCACGAGACCCGCGGCCGTCGAGGGCCGCATTTCCCCGGCGTCGATCGCGATCGTCGTGATCGCGACTACGAGGGGAAGCTCGGTCGCGCAGTAGAAGGCGAGGGCCATGCGGTCGCGGGTGGCCAGCACCCGGCGGTAGAGCAGCATCGCCGGGACGCCGCGAACCACGAGGAAGAGGCCGAAGAAGAGGAAGAGCTTGGCGACCGCTTCCGCCGAGCCGAGGGCGGCGAGGTCGAACTCGATCCCGCTGGTGACGAAGAAGAAGGGGACGAAGAAGCCGAAGCCGACGGCGGTCAGCTTCGACTCGAAGACCTGCAGCTCGTGGCCCTTCAACGCCAGGCGGGTGATCATCCCGGCGACGAAGCCGCCGAGGAGGATGTCGAGCCCGAGCTTGCCGGCGAGGAGGACGAGCCCGAAGACGAGGACCACGGTCACCCGCACCGCCAGCTGGCTGCTCGCCTCGAAGGTCCGTTCCAGCGCCGGCCAGCCGCGCCAGGCGTAGCGGACCGAGATCAGGGCCAGGGCGAGCGCAAGGGCGACGAATACGAGCAGGATCGCCGCCTCGCGGAAGGGGTTGGTGGTGGAGAGGACGAGGGTCACCAGCAGGATCGGGCCGAACTCGCCGGCGCCGCCGGCCGCCAGCAGGTAGGTTCCGAAGCGGGTCTTCAGCTCGCCGTTGTCGCGGAGGATCGGGATCAGGGTGCCGATCGCCGTCGTCGCCATCGCCGAGCCGGTGTAGAGGAAGGAGACGACGATGCCGGCCGCCGCCAACAGCCCCCCGAGGCCGTAGGCGAGGAGCACCGAGAGGAGCCAGCCGAAGGCGCCCAGCTCCATCGGCTTCCCCTTGATCCGCTCGAAGTCGATCTCGTAGCCGGCGAAGAAGAAGAGCATTCCGAGGCCGAGGTTGGCGAAGAATTCGACGAAGTCGTCGCTGTGGGCGAGGCCCAGCACTTCGGGGCCGATCAAAATCCCCGCGATCAGCTCGACCACGACGACCGGCGGCGCGAACCGCTTCGGCACCGTGGCGACGGTGATAGCGGCGATCGCCGAGACGGCGACAATCGCGAAGAAAGAGCCGGAGTCGACTTGGATCGCGGCGGTCGGCAGGGCGGGCAAGGGCATCATCCTACGGTCGGCCGGGTAGGATCACCAGCGGACCGTGCTAGGCGGGGAACCAGCGGTGCCTTGTAACCCGAAATCCGCTTAGCGGGGCCGACTACCGTTCCGAGGGACTGGCCGTCGGGGTCAGTGCGTCGCGGCGGCGTTGACGGCCGGGTCCTGCGCGACGTGGGCACGCGAATCAGGTCAGGTCCGGAAGGAAGCAGCCTTAAGCGGATGCCGCGGGTGCCGCAGGCGAGCCCGGCCCGAGCCAGAAGCG
>Ga0070712_100000341_pt1 | contig 26267 bp, 19 predicted proteins | sample LARL81metaG_FD_71396 | JGI IMG/M metagenome (GOLD analysis project Ga0070712, IMG submission 71396) | Corn, switchgrass and miscanthus rhizosphere microbial communities from Kellogg Biological Station, Michigan, USA - LAR L8-1 metaG | ecosystem: Host-associated > Plants > Roots > Rhizosphere ...
CGTGCAAGCGGCTCTGGCTCACCATGCAGAATCTCGTCAATGACGACGCCGGACGTTGCGCCCGAGAAAGGAACGACACCCGTCGCCATCTCGTAAAGCACCGCGCCAAAGGAAAAAAGATCCGTGCGCGGATCCAATGGCTGGCCACGCACCTGTTCTGGCGACATGTAGGGAATGGTGCCCATTAGCACTCCCCGCGCAGTCACCGAGTCCTCCAAGCTGGCAGTTGCCATCGAAACAGCACCATCGGCGCTGTGCCGCTGGAAGTACATCAGTTTGGCTAGTCCGAAATCCAGAATCTTGGCTTGTCCCCGGGTGGTGACAAAAATATTGGCCGGCTTAATGTCCCGGTGGATGATGCCGCGCTCATGTGCGGCATCCAGAGCATCGGAAATCTGGATGCCCAGGTCCAGCATCAACTCCAGCGGCAGGGGCTTACCCGCGATCTGGTATTTGAGGGTACGCCCCTCCAAGAACTCCATGACCAGAAACCAACGGTTGTCGTGGCTTGCGATCTCGTGAATGGTGCAAATACAGGGATGGTTCAGCGCCGAGGCGGCGCGGGCTTCCCGCCGGAAACGCTCCAATGCTTGCGGGTCTTCCGCCAGGTCGTCAGGAAGAAACTTCAGGGCGACGAAGCGCCCGAGCGTGGTGTCTTCGGCTTTGTACACCACACCCATGCCGCCGCCGCCGAGTTTTTCGATGATGCGATAATGCGAAACGGCAGAGCCAATCACGGCAGCTCGCCCTTCACGACAGCTTTGATCACAGAATACTAGGGCCTGCGGGTGAGCAAGTCAACGACCGGCGGCCCGATCTACTAACTCACTTCTCGTCGGACTGCTGTACAATTTCCAGGCCGTGCCCAACGCAGCGCGAACTCTGATTGCCCCATTGCTACTGCTTTCTGCATGGGCTACCTGCCAGGATCTGCCCAGGCCGCAAATCCCTTCTGCGGCAGGCAAGCCGGCTCCGAACTTCATCCTCAAGGACGAACACGGTAAGACCGTCAGCCTGGCGTCGATGCGCGGCAAACGCGTGCTCCTGATCTTCTATCGCGGCTACTGGTGACCCTACTGCACGGGCCAACTGCGCGAGTTCGCGCGGCACACAAAAGAGTTCGAATCGCTCAACACTCGCGTGGTAGCTATTAGCGTTGACAATACTGAGCACGCAGCGAAGGTCTGGCAGGACGTTGTGAACCGTCGGTTCACAATCCTGAGCGACCCGGGTGCGCGGGTAATTCGGTCCTATGGCCTGCTGCACCCCCGTGCGGGCATGGAGGGTCAGGACATTGCGTTGGATACCACACTGCTCGTAGATTTCGATGGTCACGAGCGCTGGCGACGAGTCAGCGAAACCCTACCTGATTTGCCCACCGCCGAAGAAATCTTGACACGCATCCGTGAAACACCTCACGCCTCAGAGGGGAAAACAAGGTAACAATCGATTACAGTTGGCTTCACTTCAGTGTCTGGTAGGTTTCTCGCACACTAGAAAGTCCAGACCGTCGCCATCGTGGGCGATGATGTCACTGAAGCGCTCGACGAACTGTGAGCCCGGTACGTGTCGCCCCACTGCGAACCAGCTGTATCAGGATTTCGAGTGGTATTACGCGGCGCAATTTTCTCCGTACTGGTTGGGGGGAACCCACGGCCACCGCAACGCTAGTGCTCGGTTTCGGGCGCAGCTTCTCAAAAACGAGAAACGGCCAGTGATGCTGATCCGGTGTGACTACGTCCGGGTGCTGTGCGACAAATAGGAAACCATTCCGTGCCGCATCATCCTTGACTAGCTCTGCCGGGATGACGTGTTCCTTTTGGTACTCGACCCGAGGCCGACCTGGTTTGGCTTCGGGTTCAATGATGACCAGCCTGCAGCCTAGCGTGAGTGCCTGGTAAAAACTGTGGAGCATTGCGTCGTAAGCTTTCATTTCGTGGTATGCATTCACGACGAGAACCGCATCGACCTGCCCATCGGGTAAATGAGGGTCGTCCTCGGCACCAAGTACCGGGATCACTTGACGCAGATGCTCCTCAACCGACCAATGCCGAATCTCCTCTACCATGGCGGGTTGCACATCTACGACGAAAACTGTTCCTTTGGCTCCGACGCGCTGTGCAAGTTTGCGCGTGAACCACCCCTCTCCTGCTCCGACATCCGCAACGGTGCTCCCCAAGTGTGCTTCTCGAAGGTGGTTCAGGAGGAGAAGGGCTCCCGCTTGTCAGTTGCCCTTAGCCCGGAGCTACAAGGCTGGATTACGCGAGAACGGAAGAAAGGGCTTAAGAATGAGTTGCAGGAACAACTGCAGCGGCTCGCCGGAGCGGTTGCCCAGAGCGGCACTCAGCCTCCCTGCTGCAGGCCATTGCCGAGCGTGAGCCGGAATTGGCGGAGATTGAGAAGTCATTCTGCCAAGAACGTGCAAACCGAAGCTTACAAGCCGAGGAGCTACGACAGTTTGCCTTCACGCGGCTCTCGGCCCTTCCAAAGCTCCTCTGCTTCGACGTCTGGCGAGCTCGCTCCGAACTGGCCCTTCACATTGATTCCGTGAAAATGACTCCGACGGAGAAGGCTGGCAATCGCCGCTATCTTTGCGAAGGTGACTGGAATCTGATCGGAAGTCTTACAGGGGACGTTCTGATGGTTGCGGGGGTGGATTTTAAACCACCGGCCTTTTGGGTTATGAGCATGAAGGGACGCTTAATTGGTCAACCGTTGATTGGGTTGCGGAAGGTCTTCGGAAACGGCGAGTACACATGCTTGGCCGTCGAACTGGATTCGGTCCGCGCAAACGGTCGTGATCTTGATCTCACCAGACTTTGTGCGCATCGAAGCGATAACGTTGCGGATCGGATTCCCCCGTTGGAGTTGCCCGAGCATACGATCGCGATCGCCGGGGTTATCCCAAAGTTGTAGTTCGTGCATCGTGTGGCCGATCACGTCACCCCGAGAATAGCCGTAGCGTCTCTCGAAAGCGGCATTAATATCGAGGAAACGCCCATCACGAACGGTTGAGATGGAGAATGCGACCGGACTCAAACTGAAAATCCTCTGGAACTTGTCCTCCGAAGTCTTGCGGACTTCTTCTGACCGCTCCAAGGCTTTTTTCGCCGCGTGGAGGTCTTGGATGCGTTTTTCAAGTTCGGATCCATAGATTGAGGCGCACTCGTAAAGTCGAGAATTTTGAATGGCGACGGCAGCGGGGATGGCCAGAAGTTGTGCGCGGCGGAGATCTTCTCGTGTAAAACTATCAGGCTGCGAGTGGCCGACCGAGAGAAGACCGAGAGTGTGTTTCGAGGCCATCAACGGAACGCAGAGCCATGAGCCTAGATGGGTGTGGCCAGTGAACGTTTGCCAGTCTGGTTCCTGCCGCGTGTCCGGAAGCAGAACCGCCTGCGAGAGTGCGAGGATTCTTTGCATGAAGGGGATGTCGGCGACGTCGAGCGTTAGGGGATAAGTGAGGCGCTTCTTGGAAGTCTGGTGCCGCACCTTCTCCCGCGCCACAAATAAATGCGTATCTCCTTCCAGTAGCCATATGCGGGCACAGTCACACGAGATAAGGTCAGTTAGGGATTGGAGCAGTGCATCCAGCACAAAGTCCATTCGGAGGTCTTGGGTCAAAGCAAGGGTCGCCTTGCGAAGTGCTTCAGACTCTACCCAGGCGTTCTCGGCAAGCAGCAAATTCTTGATGACTTGGTCTTCTGCCTGCTTCTGCGCTGTGATCTCCTGCGCGGTGCCAACCAGTCGTGCAATGCAGCCGTCGAAATCCCTGACGGGGAATCCGCGAACTGCGATCCAGCGAATCTCGCCGTCAGGGCGCACGATTCGGAATCTCTCGTCGAATTGCCCGCTCTGAATAGCCTCTTGAAGCTTACCGAGAACGTGCGATCGGTCTTCCGGGTGGATGGCCTCTTCGCAAGACGACGGGTTCGCTTGCAGGCTCTGGCAGGAACGGCCGGTTATCGTTTCGTAGGCCCGATTGACGTAGATGGTGTTCCTTGTCCTTGCGTCGAGCATCCAGAAGATTTCCTGGATGTTGTTGGCCATCTGCTGAAACTCCTGCTCGGAAGCGAGAAGCGCCCCAGTTGTTTGGCGATGTTGCCGATGTAAATGAAGCAAGAATCTTCCGTGCACGAAGATCACGGTGCAAATCGCAAGCAGCAGCACGAAAAGAAGCAGTGGGGAGACTTCGAATTGTTTGAGCTTAGCGCCGAAGACGACCAGGGACAGGATAACGGCTACTACAGCGGCAATTATCGAGAGTGTCCGCCACACGCGGCCGGGTACCGCCTGGGAAGAAAACTTAGAGCGCAGAGCACCAGCTGAAGGCATGACATTACCGCGGAAGCACCGGTTTTGGGCGATAGTACGCGTCTATATAAGGAGCGTCAAGGACTAGCCAGTGCCAAAGCAAACCGTCGACGGATTACCGGATAGACACAGACTGGTTTACAGATTTGCGGCAAGTTCGCGTGGCGCAGGATTCTGCGGCACGCTAAACAGCTGAGATAGACCGAGTTGTGATAGAGAATCGACCAAAGGAATACTGCTTCAACCGCCGGTTCCATCTATCGATAATGTCCTCAACACAGCTTGACCAGACATGACGCTTTTAGCGCCGGCCAGGGTTTCAGGAAGCAGACTCTTGTCGAGCCAAGGTTGGTTGTGGCCAGGCATCAGATGATCAAATTCCTCGAAGTAGGCCATCAATTTCCTATAGCTCGTAACCAAGTCTTCCAAATTGCCAGCTTCCAAATGTGTCCACACTGGACCACTAAGCAAAGTGTCACCGCAGAAAAGTATCCGGTCAGCTCGATCCAGAAGGCAAATATGATCCGCAGCCTCGCCGGGCGTGTAAATTACTTCCAGATCCCAGCCACCAAAATCGATCCGATCACCATCCCGTAACCAACGAGTGACGTTAAATGGTGCGAGAGCAAAACCGCTCGGATCAAAGTCCCGCGGCAACGGTTTGGTTATAGGATTTTCAGTCAAAATTTCCGCTGTATGATTTCGTGGGAGGCTGCCTGAACTGATACTCGACGAGATAACGGATGATCCAACATGGCAAGTTCGTCAAATTGACGATTGCTGCCGAGATGATCGAGATGAGTATGCGTGTCGATTACGATCACAGGTTTGTCAGTTATCTCGGCTACTACCTTACGCAAGTCTCCGATTCCGCAACCGCTGTCGATCAGGGCAGCCTTTTTTGGTCCGATGAGTAAAGCGATAGTGGTGTTCTCGTGATGACCAGTTTCGCAGAAAGCAAAAAGATTACTGGCAATCTCATAGACTTCGAACCAATCCTCCGAGACGGAAATCTTCCTTAGGCTGGAATATTCAGTTTGACGGTTCCCATTCACTGTCATCGAACTGCGCATGGTAGTAGTGGCTGACTAGAGACTGCCCCGAATTGAGCAGACAGAGGAATGCGTTCCTTGCTGGAGGCTAGACCATCCCCTGCAGCGGTCCGCAAAGCGCAAGAGCAACTCCTGCTCCTTTGTCAGTCATACATGACGGCCGCAACGGCGAAACGCGTTTAGAGCGCTCGCCGCGGTTGTTAGCAACAGCCCTTTTGAACGTTAACTGCCCAATTGATCGAGCGAAAAGAGTCGGGTTGTTTACTTATTCTTCAGTGCATGTCTGGCTCTTCTCTGCGCACCACGTTTCTTTCCTTGCGCTTCGTCCCTCGACTGGATGGCATGTGCGTTGACGATGGCCCGAATTAGCCCTGGAAAGCGTTGCTCGAGTTCCGTGCAACGCGACGTGTTGTGGACTTCCACGCCGCGGCGCTCACCACGGATCAGCCCCGCCTCCCTTAGCTCCCTAAAGTGTTGAGAGAGTGTGGACTTCGGGATCGTCTTGTCGCTGACTGTCAGAAATGTCGAGCAGTTCTGCGAGCACTCCTGCGACACGATATCCGCATAAATTGTCACCCGCACCGGGTCGGACAAGGCGTGGAGAATTCCTTCTACCGTAATCTCCTCAATCGATGGGTGGAACAGAGGCCGCATGATAATAAGAGTAGTCATTCAAAGAGAAGGGTTCAATAGTTCCATTATTCCGAACTACTGAATCTTTTCGGGGTCCAGTTCCATCTACTCACTGGAAGCGAATGAAGCGCGGCCTTGCGGGACAGTCCCGAGATTCTCTGAGTTTGGTACCGAAGGCTAGGTAAGGGTCTGAGCAAGGTCACAAAGGGCTCTCGCATTAATCTATCGCACGCATGAAGGAGAACAGTCGTGGGAAAGCTCGAAGGAAAAGTAGCTGTCATCACTGCGGCGACGTCCGGCATGGCGCTCGCCACCGCCAAGCTCTTCGTCAACGAGGGCGCGTACGTCTTTATCACAGGACGCCGCAAAGGTAAGCTCGATGAGGCCGTCAAGCTCATCGGCAAAAACGTCACCGGTGTGCAGGGCGACGCCAGTAACCTAGCCGACCTCGACCGCCTCTACGATACGGTGAAGCGCGAGAAGGGCAAGATCGATATTCTTTTCGCCAGCGCCGGACAGGGCGAGTTGGCCAAGCTCGAAGAAGTAACCGAAGAACACTTCGACAAAACCTTCGACCTGAACGTGCGCGGCACGCTCTTCACTGTGCAGAAGGCGCTGCCTCTGTTCAACGACAACGGTTCCATCTTCTTGAACGGATCCATCGCCAGCATCAAGGGATTCCCGGGCTTCGGCGTCTACAGCGCCAGCAAGGCTGCGGTGCGCTCCTTCGCTCGTACTTGGCTGGTAGAACTTAAGGAGCGCAGAATTCGAGTCAACATCCTCAGCCCCGGCACCATCGACACGCCAATCCTAGACCCGCTCGGGGCAGACGCCAAGGAGTTCTTCAAATCTCAGATCCCGCGCGGCGAAATGGGACGCCCCGAAGAGATCGCGACTGTCGCCCTCTTCCTCGCCTCAAGCGATTCAAGTTTCGTCAACGGCATCGAACTCTTCGTCGACGGCGGTACGGCCCAGATCTAAGTGATCGTCGCAGTTGTGCAGATGCTATCGGCCGGTGGGACCGCCCGTCGGCTTTAGAACAAGGTCGTTGATTCCAGGAATTTCGATGTTCGATCCGCCATCGAATGATGATGGCCCTTGGTCGAGCCAAGCGGGACGCGGTCTTGCGGACTGCGGTTCGTTGTATTCGCTGTGAACCCGGGACCCGGAACTGCTGCTATTTTAAGCACCACTAGCCGTGACCCAAGTAAGTTGACGATGCCCTGTTTTGCCTGACACCAAGTGTCATGGCCTCCCTGGCTCGATATTTTCGGGTGCTGCTTAGCCCTTCTCGTGGCTGGCTCTATTGTTCTGGTTGACCTACCGGCACCTGCCGTCGGTCCTCGAAGCAGTTCTCGCGGTTGCTGCGAAAGTGGAAGCTGCATTGATCGGTTCGTGCGTTACCAATCGTTGAGGGCAGATCGTCGCAATTTTTCCAAGATCGGGGTTAGTGGTGTTTCGGCATTCGTGTCTCCGCTCGCCGGATTAAAACCGAAACAGAGAGTGAAAACGCGGAGGCCAAATCAGCAAGGGTGCGGAGGGTTGCGCTTTTAGTGCCTCTTTCCAGTTGCCGGATATAACTCTCGTCGTAGCCCGCTATATCCGCTAACTTCTGTTGCGTCCAATGGCGACCGGTACGTAGATCTGTCAACACAGATCCAAACGCCTCGTCAAGGTTGCGAACCCTACGTTCCTTGTCCGCACCAATTGGTTTCGCCACGCTTGCAATAATTGGCGAGTAACGCTCAAATCATTCAGGGACAATAGTCTCGTATTGCAAGCTGGGCGGTTATCTAGCGAGCAGGAGTTACTCGACGTTCCGCTCTACGAACGAATTCTGAGAGGTCTAGAGAGAAGAATGTAACAATTGTGTTGAGAAATTCCAAGGTCGGATTGCCGCCCATTTCGGTCTGTCGAACGTGGCTGACATCGTAGCCGAGACGATCGGCAAGCTTCTGTTGCGACAACTTCTTGGAGCGGCGGAGCTCTGTGAGTTCGGCTCCAATAGCTTGTGCCATTGTCCTGGTTTCTCTTTTCTTGTCGGCACCGATGGTTTTGGGCACAGCCCATATTCATTTGCTTGACACTGAACAATTCAGTGACTATAGTCCGCCAATAGAGTTGGGAGGTTTTGGGCCGTGCCAGCACCTCAGAAGAAGTATTCAATAGGGCAGACTCGGAAACGTCGGAAATTTCCCAACAAGGTAATACTGAGTCCGCTACTCTCTGACTGAAGTAATTAAGAATAGGCGGTTTATGTGTGCAGTGAGATGCGTGGAAATGCTGGGCACTCAGGTCTGTTCGGAGGCTCCACTCACACTCATTTCAGCAGGGAATCATCCCCTGCCAGGAGGGATTGCTGACCGCCGATCCTGGCAATGGATTTCATGAATCCTTCCGTCACAGTCCATTTACCGGCGCTTGCGCGGCCCGCAAAGGATGCTCAAACGACTTCGTGTGTACCCTCTTCGGTCGTAACTGCCGAAATCTCCGACGAAGCCCTCATGCATGAGGTTTGCGAGGGAAGCAGGGAAGCTCTCGCAGTCCTTTTCCGCCGCTATGCCCGGCTGGTCCGCGGGGTTTCTTTCCGGGTTCTCCGGGACGCCTCTGAAGCAGACGATCTCGTCCAGGATGTCTTCCTTCTGATCCACCGGGAATGCAAAACATTCGACAGCTCGAAAGCCCCCGCGCGATTCTGGATGCTTCAAATGGCTTATCGCCGCGCTGTCTCCCGCCGTCGCTACCTTACATCTCGACACTTCTACTCACACCTCGATCTTGACGACGCAGCAGTCGAATTGGCGATTTCACGAAGTCGTGTCACCAACTTCAACGACTTAATTGACGGAAATGTTGCAAATAAAGCCCTGAACAGGGTTTTTGACGGGCTATCGGAGAACCAGCGCCAGACCCTGCGCCTCTTCTTTATAGAGGGCTATACCATTGATGAAATTGCTGGGAAGCTCGGTCAAGCTCGAGGGAACGTCAAGCACCATTATTTCCGAGGACTGGAACGGCTACGAAGAGAGCTTTTTGGTAGCAAATTGCCGGGTGAACGAGCAATATGATAAAAAGTTTTGTCCAACCAGGGAGTGGGGGCGTTGTCCCTAACCGAACCCCATAACGAGTTCCTAGAGCTTTGTGCCGTTTCAACCTCGGGCCAGTTGACTGAGGAGGAACAGAAAAAGCTAGAGGAACATCTTGCCGTTTGTGAGTCCTGTCGGAAAACTTTAAGGCAGTATGAGTCGGTGGTTGACCGTGCCATCCCGGCCATCGCGGCTAATGAAGCTTCGGAGGATTTGGAAGCAAGCTCGGATTGGTCGGAAAGCCAGGAACAACATGCGGAGCAAGCCTTTTTCAGACGTTTGGAGCGAGAACACAGAGACCAGCAAAACAAGTCCACAATCACAGGCGAAGTTGCTACGATTCCCCGCCGACTTCCCCCATTTTCCAGCGAATCAGCTTGGCGTCATGTCTGGATGCTGTATGCCGCTGGCATTCTACTTTTTGTTTCCCTCAGTCTTTACGCTTTCCGAATAGGCGTGCACCGGGGAGCCGATATTGCCAAGGTCGCCCTCCCCCAAAACACGGCACTGACCCAAAGCTCTCTCGAAGCTCAACTAAGCGATGCTGGGCATGAGCGTCAAGTGGCACGCGAACAGATCAACCAACGCGACCAGATCATTGCCGAGCTTCGCCAGCAATCGGCTCAGCAGCTGGTCGAGATCAACTCCCTGAAAGCAGCGAAGGATCGCTTGGAGAAAGAGCAGCGCGTAGGTGATACGGCTAAACAAGACCTAGCCCTGCAACGTAGCGAACTGGCACGAAAACTCGAGGCGGCGATCTCCAGTTCGCAAGCCCTCCAGCAAAAACTCGACTCTCTCGCAGACCAGTCTGCGCAAGATGCTGCGCGCGGCAAGGCGTTGGAGGTTAAGGTCAACGAACTCGACCGCCTGCTTCATGAACGCGAGGTGGCCCTCGACCAAAAAGATGAACTCCTCGCACATGATCGCGACATCCGGGAATTGATGGGAGCAAGGGACCTCTACATTGCCGAGGTGCACGATGTCGCCCGCGACGGTCAGACCCAGATACCCTACGGTCGTGTCTTTTACACCAAGGGAAAGTCATTGATCTTTTATGCCTACGACCTGGATCGGCAGACAGAGCTGAAACGCGCCGCGACATTTCAGGCCTGGGGGCGACGCGGGCCAGATCGGGAACAGGCGGTTAACCTGGGGGTGTTCTATGAAGATAGTGCCTCAAAGAAACGTTGGATACTGAAGTGTGATGATCCCAAGACTCTTGCCCAGATTGATGCCGTATTTGTGACGGTCGAGCCGGATGGGGGAAGCCACAAACCCAGTAGCAAGTCGCTTCTTTTCGCCTTCCTGAGGGTCGATCCTAATCATCCCTAATGCATTGCCACCCGCTTTTGCAGATCTTCCTCATTCCTTTTGGTCCTAAAATATGTGCAACGTGGTACCAGCGCGCATTGTCTTGCGAACAATACAAGAGGGGGCTGGAACCCCGTTGGTCGCTGGAGAGTCTAAATGCGCTTCCCCTATGTTGTTCTGCTTTCCGCGTGCGCTTTAACGTTGGCTTTGCCGCTTCTTGCGCAGTCACCCAATGGGGTTCTCAATGGCCTCGTAGTCGATCCTTCCAATCAAGTAATCGTCGGTGCCGACATCGTTTGCGTAAACGATGTAACAGGCGTGCAGTATGCCGCGAAAACCAATGGTGAAGGCATCTATGTGTTGCCAAGCCTCCCCCCGGGGCCGTACCGTCTTCAGGTTTCGAAAGTGGGATTCAAGACACTCATTAAACCCGACATCATTCTGAACGTTCAGGACGCCTTAGCGATTAATTTCACGCTTCCGGTTGGTGCGTTATCCGAGACGGTAACCGTTGAGGGCGGAGCGCCCTTAGTGAACACGGAGTCTGCTGCCGTGAGTACGGTTGTGGACCGTCAATTTGCAGAGAACCTACCGATGAATGGCCGCAGCTTTCAAACCCTGATTCAGTTAACGCCTGGAGTGGTTCTGACAACCAGCAATCCATCGGACTCCGGCCAGTTCAGCGTGAATGGGCAACGTGCCTCCTCTAACTATTGGATGGTCGACGGAGTGAGTGCGAATATCGGCGTCGGAGTGAATCTCAGCACTTCTCCTGGTAATGGCCTATCGGGCTCGCTTGGGTCATTCAGTGCTCTGGGTGGAACCAACAGCTTGGTTTCGGTGGATGCAATGCAAGAGTTTCGAATCCAAACTTCGACCTACGCGCCCGAATTCGGGCGCGCACCTGGAGGACAGATCTCGATCGTGACGCGCTCCGGCACGAATCGTTTTCATGGCACGCTCTTCGACTATTTTCGGAACGATGTTTTGGACAGCAGCAGTTGGTTCAACGGCTACACGAATGACCCTCCTCTCAAGAAAGCAGAAGAGCGGCAGAACGATTTCGGGGGAACGTTCAGCGGTCCGTTGCTCAAGAACCGAACCTTTTTCTTCTTTTCCTACGAGGGTCTTCGGCTTCGTCTGCCGCAAACTGCTCTTACTACCGTTCCCGATACGGCGGCCCGGCAGGACGCGGTGGCAGCTTTGCAACCGTTTCTTGCGGCTTACCCACTGCCAAATGGTCCCGACAACGTGGGCACCGGAATAGCACAGTTCAGAGCGAGCTATTCAAACCCGGGTACGCTTGATGCTTACAGTATCCGTATCGACCACAAGTTAACCAACAAAGTTTCTCTGTTTGGACGGTACAACTATTCTCCGTCGGACTTTGATCAGCGCGGCATCACGAGTTCTCTGAGTACAGTCTCGTTGGTAGGAATTGGAACCCAGACGGCCACCATAGGGACGACGTGGATGCTGTCGCCGACGCTGAGCAACGACTTGCGCTTCAACTACAGCAGGACGAGTGCATCTCGTGCCTACGAAACAGACAACTTCGGCGGCGCCGTACCAATGGCAACTCTACCCTTTCCCACGCCGTTCACAGCCGACAATGCTCAGCTCTATTTCAATATTTCGTCCTTAGTGCAAGGTTTTCTGCATGAAGGAAGAGTTCAAAGCGGTTTGCAGCGGCAGGTCAATGTCCTTGACAACCTTTCAATTGCCAAGGGATCACACACCTTAAGATTTGGAATTGACTACCGGCGACTATCCCCCGTAAATGCGCCCTATTCATATCTGCAAGGCGCGTTTTTGAACAACGTGACAGCAGCTGAGAACGGGCAGTTCCGGGCAGCCGTCGTGTCGTCCAGTCAGGACACCACGCTGCTATTTCAGAATCTCGGTGTGTATGCTCAAGATTCCTGGAACGTTGTTCCGCGGCTAACGCTGACATACGGCGTGCGTTGGGATGTGGATTTCGTACCGCGCTCCATCGAGGGCCCAACTCTCTCGGCCGTTACAGGGTTCAATTTGCAAGACCTATCCAACCTCGCGTTGGCACCAGTTGGAACGCCTGCCTACAAAACCACATACGGCAATCTTGCGCCCAGGGTTGGCGCAGCGTATCAACTTCGAAAAAATCCCTACTGGCAGAGTGTGCTGCGGGGAGGATTCGGCCTCTTTTACGATCTGGCAAGCTCGGAGATGGGCAACCAGATCTCTGCTCAGTATTACCCGTTTGGAAGTACGGCAGTCTTCATTGGAGGGACGCTGCCTCTAGATCCAGCAATGGCTTCTCCACCTCCTGTTACTCCACCCAACGCAACCAATGGTGGTATTTTGTCGGCGGTAGACCCGCACCTTCGCCTACCATACACGCTGGAGTGGAACGTTGCGCTTGAGCAGGCATTCGGCAATCAACAGGCATTCACTGCTTCGTACGTCGGTGCGGCAGGGCGGCGCCTCTTACAGTCAGGGTTTCTATCCTCTCCGAATCCGAATTTTGGGGAAACTCAGTTGTTGGCGAATGCTGGTACTTCTGACTACGATGCGCTGCAGCTGCAATTCCATCGCAGATTTTCGCAAGGTCTCCAGGCGTTCGCTTCCTATACCTGGGCGCATTCGATCGATACCGCATCGGCCGGCTCTAACTTCATTTCCTCCAATATTCTTGTGCCGGGGATCGGTCCGAATGCAAATCGGGGACCGTCCGATTTTGATATTCGCAACGCTTTTTCAGTGGGGGCGACGTATGACATTCCATCGCCGAAGATCGGTGGAATTGGCAATGCAGTTCTTCGTGGCTGGTCTCTCCAGAATGTCGTTCAAGGTCGTTCGGCGTCACCCGTGGACATCTCGGACGTTGGGTTCTTCGAATTCAACAGCGGTTCCAACGCAGACGTCCGTCCTGATCTGGTGCCACAGCAGCCCCTTTACGTGTCTGGATCCCAGTGCTCGGTAGTGTTTGGAGCATTGTGTCCGGGAGGGAAGGGCTTTAATCCTGCCGCATTCACGGACCCGCCAATTGATCCCGTAACAGGCAACCCCGTTCGTCAAGGGAACACTCCACGGAACTTCCTGCGAGGATTCGGGGCGATCCAGTGGGATCTTGCCGTCCATCGTGATTTCCCCATTCATGAGTTGGTGAAATTGCAGTTCCGAGCAGAGTTCTTCAATGTTCTCAACCATCCCAATTTTGGGCAGCCGAATGGCCAATACCTGTCCCCGGTCTTCGGCGGGCCCGCGGGCTTTGGCTTATCGACCGAGACCTTGGCCCAGAGTCTCAACGGTGACAATCTCGGTGCAGGAGCCTTCAATCCTCTCTATCAGATCGGCGGTCCTCGGTCTGTGCAACTTGCACTCAAACTCATGTTCTAAAGGGTAGTGATGTTTCCCACGAGCGACCATGCACGGCTTGTGTCGTCGTTGTGGCGCGCGGCAGATCGGAACGAAAACGCTATTGAGACACGTGAAGAACAACTCCGAGGCATCGCTTAACCGGTATCGAAGGGCGATTGTTGCTTCCATGCCCCTTGTCCTGGTTTTGGTACCCGTCATTATTGTGGCGGTAAATCCAATGGAAGGATGGGGCCAGGGAAGTCCTGCAGCAACCTCCAGGCCAGGTGTTACGGTTGCAGATGTCATCGAGATGACGCAGGTCGTGACTCTCGACGATGATCCACTGGCCTCTTTTTCTCCTGACGGTACTCGCGTCATTGTTGTGGTCAAAAAGGGCAATTTGCGCGACAACACAAACGAATATTCGATACTGCTGTGGAAGGCAAAGGAATTGATGAGTGGAGCCTCTCCCCGATCGCTCTTGACTCTGAGGTCGTCCTCCATTAGGCCCGCGATCAGGCATGTCCGATGGCTCGCCGACAGTAAGACAATTCTTTTCTTGGGAGAATCCAAGGGTGAGCTGCAACAGGTCTATTCCTTCGACACAGAGCGCAGTTTGCTTGCCAAGCTGACCAATCATCCGACCAATGTTCTTTCATACAGCGCCACGGCCGACGGCCACACGCTTGTTTTCACGGCGGACAATCCTACCCGAGAGCTTTTTGATGGGACGGCGTCGCATGCGGGATACGTGGTCAAGCCGGATGATTCGCTGTTCCAGTTGGTCGAACAAAAGAAGGGAAGCGCCGCCGTGGCGGACGACATCATCGCAGACCAGCGCCTTTTCGTCGAAAGAGATGGAGCCGAATCCTCGATACCGTTACCGAGCCCGATCTTGTCCCGTGAAATCATTCCCTACATTTCGCCGGATGGAACCAAGACGGCGCTGCAAACTTTGTGGAATGGCGCGGCAGGGTGGCCGGCCGGCCCAGGCAACATCTTTCGGCGACGATATGTACTGATCGACATGGGATCTGGGGAGAGCTCGGTGCTGCTGAACAGTCCGATTGGCGACGACAGCAGCGAAGCCGCCTGGTCAAGGGACAGCCAGTCGATTGTCCTATCCGACATGTTTCTGCCCCTTGACGAGCCTATGAATGACGACGAACGCAGGCTTAGGCCGGCCGGCACGTTTGCAGTTGTGGTAGACACCCGGAGCGGACACTACCAAATCGTTGATAGGCATCCGAACGACCTCAAGCTTTTAGCCTGGGAGTGGGCCACTGACACTCTGTTATTCAACGAAAGAGCCGGCGCTACCACGGCTCCTACATTTCGGTACCAACGCAATAGTGATGGTTGGGCGAATGTCGGGGCGACAGCTGCCGGCGAGTCTTACTCTCGCCGGCCCCCTGTCATTGTTGAAGAACAAAGTCTCAATGCTCCTCCGAAGCTATTCGTGATTGACTCGACGTCTCAAAAGAAAGCGTTGCTGCTCGATCTCAATCCTGGATTCTCGCAATTGGAGTTCGGTCGTGTTGATGCTCTGCACTGGAAAACCTCGGAAGGATATGAGGTGAATGGTGGTCTTTATTTCCCCACCGGCTATGTCGCGGGCAAAAGATACCCTCTCGTCATACAGGGGCATGGCTTCGATGCCAGCCAGTTCATGATCGATGGTCCTTATCCCTCCGCCTTTGCAGCGCAGCCACTCGCCAGTCGCGGAATCATGGTGTTTCAATTGGCCAACGACTATGCGGGGGCAAGTTCGTTCCCTGAGGTAAGAAGAGAAAGCTCCAAGCTCGACGCCGTGGTTCATTATCTGGATGAACAGAGGCTGATTGACCCACTGCGAGTCGGTCTGATCGGATGGAGTCGGACTTGCGCTTACGTCAAATTTGCACTGACGCATTCCCGCATTCCCTATGCAGCTGCCTCCGTTCAGGATGGCTGGGATGCAGGCTACTGGGGATACATTTTGGTCGGCGCTAGCGATGGGCGGAACATGAGCGTTGAAGCAGTGTACGACGGATCCAAACCATTCGGCGCCGGCCTACGCCTTTGGATGGAGCGCGCTTCCGGATTTAACGTGGACAAGGTTCGAACGCCGATGCGGATTGTGGCTGAGAGACCGATCACTGTTCTCGGAGAATGGGAATGGTTCTCTTCGCTCTCCATTTTGCGAAAGCCTGTCGAGATGATCGTAATGCAAGACGATGCTCACGAACTGATCAAACCGTGGCACCGCTATGTGTCCCTGCAGGGTAATGTAGACTGGTTCGATTTTTGGCTTAACGAGCGCGAGGATCCCGACCCACAAAAGTCTGACCAATACCGCCGTTGGGAGGCGATGCGAGCCAGGCAAGATGATCTGCCCGCTGAGCTTTACCCATCAAGATCTTGTTCGGAGTGCAAACAGGTCCCAATCAATGAGTCCTCGGCTTCTAGTCTCTCATCACCCGGTGGCAAGATGCAGGCTGGGATGGGCAGGTAAGACCGAATGCCGACAGGGCTTTGCGTAGGAGCTTAGGAATGTATCTCACGTTTCCGGGTTCTTCTCTTTCTAGGCGATGGATGTACCCCGCTAGCACGTCTGCGGTTTCAATGGGAGTTAGCCGATGCGCTGCGCGCGCGCCGTCCGATAGTCGTTCCGCCGAACTGTAAGCTCGCCAGGGAGCGAGATATGCTTCTCTCAGGCTGGCACGTTGGTTGAACATTCGATGCCGCCGATCATAAGTTGAGAAAAGGGAATGCCCCAGAATAAAGAACGGATGACCGATCCGAGAGAAAGACCAGTCGATCAACTTTGACTCATGTCTAGCAGTGAGAAAGAGATTACTTTCGTTGAGGTCGCCGTGGATAAGGGCTTGGGGAAGGCCGCATCTCTCCAGCCGCCAACAGTCCTCCACAGCCATTGAGGCCATTAAAGGAATTCTCTTCTGTTCAGCCTTGCAAAGCCGGTTGGGCGCTCGTTCCTGAAAATTCAGTAAGCCTTTCAACTTGTCTTCTAGAATGTCCGCCAGACCTCGGATATTCCTGGAAGGCACGCCGCCGAGCCGCATCTCAGCCGCGTATTTGGCTGATGCCATCTGCATTCGCGCGACACTCGCCAATGCCGCCTGCCAATCTTCCGATTCATCGATCGTGGCCAAGGAACGGCCGTCAATTTCCTGCGTGATATGCGTGCTGTCATTCGGACGCAGGTCTAATAGAGGGGCACACAGTTCGGGAAGTTTTCGATCGAGAAGCGTCAGTAACCGAGTTTCGTAAGACAGGAAGAACGGAAGGGTTTTTAAGAAGTATGTGAGTCGCTCACCTGTAATTTTTAGTACGGCTCCGGTTGCATTGACCCGAACCTGACGAATTTCTCTCACCGCATCGCGTCCAAGACTCCGCGTTAGCCAGTCGGAACATGTTCGTAGCCAGTCGGGTTCACTCCAAGGCTGGAATGAAGATGGCCGCGTTGATTCCAAGAGTAAAAAAGTTGTGTCTATGACGCTATTCTGGCTGATCCCATCGCAAGGAAAGGCCGCTGGACCTCCAACCGGGAGGGTGCCAACCGTGTCGACATGCAAAATGAGAAATGGCTCCGACACGTTGGCGGTTAACCAGATGTCGTTGGGAAACAGCCACCGGAGGGCGTGAACTTCGCTGCGCCACCGGTTCCGGAAGTGGATGCGGACTGCTTCTAGGACATTGTCCGGGTCCGACTCTCTTCCCTGAAGACAGAGGGACTGCGGGGCGCCCAGCGACTGCAATCCCGTGGCACATTTCCGAACGAGAATGACTCTGACTTTCAGCATCACTTAAAATTGAGCCGGTACGATCGGAGAGCTGCAGGCGCCACGGTCCGCCCTAGGTGGCCAGGCTGGAAAAAGCTCGGGGCCGCTTGCACCCCGAGCTGTCTTAGTTGTGCTGCGGGTTATTTCTCAGCTTCCAGCGCTACGCTAATCTGCTGCTGTCTGCTCTTTCCGGAGCCGGAGAGGTCGTCCGTTCCACTAGGCTTGAACTGAATCAGTTCTGCCGCGGAGGCGACGATCTCGATTTGCGGGGTTTCATAGTCCACGGTATCCTCCTTTCTCCATCCTCTAAACGTTGCCTGAATCTGAATGGCGGATGGACCATTCGGGTGAATTGACCAAACCGATCGTGCTGGGCAACTCCTGAGTGCAATGAGGCTTGAGGCTCAACCGGCGTGTCTCGATTTGTTTGAGCGATCGCAGCCAACGCTCTAGGCTTAGCAGTCGGAGCAGTCCTGATACTTGCTCGACGTTGCCTAAACTGGCTGCCGTAAATGCGCGCGCAAGGGCTCGAGGCTCGGCATACTCTCGCTGGCACACTTCCATGCGCTCTGGATCACCGAGCGCATTTTTGCTGCGCGCTAGAGTCCGACAGACGGGCTCATCTAGAGTTGCCTTACTCCGGCGCATCCTAATCTTCTCGGGCAAGAGGCTGCGAGTGGCACGCCGCATGAGGGATCGGCTCTCTGCCGGCCGCGTGAGCTGATTCATGGGAAGAGACAAAATGAAATCGATCAGTCCCTGGTGTGAAAACGGATGACTGAAATAGATGCCGTGGTATTCGTGGTAATAGCCAGCCGACAACAAGGCACTCAAGGAACGAATCGAAAGCAGCCGAATTCCTCGACTGGGCGGGCGCGTCTGCGTGTCCACGCGCAACCCGAGGCGTCGCCCGGGTTGTGTAAGCCAGCGTTTCGCCTTGGAGGTGATCCATGAGGTCAACATTCCGTCTGTGGGACGCCAAGGGACAAGGCTTAATCCTGCGGTGATCGGGGCGATGGCTTGGGTGAAAAACAGGTGCCAGAAGGGAACTTCCGCCGCTTGACTCCAGGCATACGCTGCCGAGAGGGCGGTCCAAACCCGTCCTTGAACACACAGGTCCGCCAGTTCGGGGCTACCTGCGGGGTCTGACCAAAAAAGCTCGTCGCCTCCGTTTCCGGTCAGTAAGACACGAGCGCCTACTCTTTTCATCAACTTTTCAGTCGTCGAATAGCGCCCCGGAAAAAGGTGCTGGGTGTTGGGCAAGCCGGTGAACTCGATATCACCTAGCCCCATGGTCGCGTGCAGCGATTCTTCAAGGACGTAAAGGCCGGCTCGACCGCGCGCTTCCTCTATTAGCGAGATGAAGAAGCTCTCGTCGCATTCATGAGAAGTTTCAAAGGTGCAGGAAACCGTCGTCAAACTCGCCGGATTTCTTCCGCTCTTTGCCAGAATGCGATCGGCCAGAAGGACTAGGGTCGAAGAATCAAGACCGCCGCTCAACTCGCAAAACACTGGACCCGTGACGCGTAACCGGTCTGTGATGGCAGCCTCCACTTCGTGCAGCCAAGCTTCTTCGTACAAACCGTCCGAGCCAAGCTGAAGGGTGGACAGGCGCTCTGGGTGCCAGGTTGCAACGGGAGGACAAACCCGGCCGGAGCACGTCAGTTGGATGTACGTGCCAGGGGGAACCACCGCTAGGTTGTGAAATGGCGACTCGTCGACGTCGGGCTGGTAGTACACAAAGCCGATCGCATAGCTGTCATTCACCACGGGATCGATCCCGGATTTTATGACCAGGTCGTCCAGCTCGGAGGACCACATCACCCGCTTATCGTCGCAGGTGTAGTACAACGGGCGGGTGCCGCAAAGCGATCGAACAAAGAAAAGTGCATTCTGACTTTGATCCCACAACACGAACGCAAACTCTCCCTTGAGAAACTCGAAACAGTTTTGCCCAAAGAGTTCATACGCCATAAGGACAAGTGAGGGGTCATCAAGAAGAGCGGGATGGCCAGGCAGTCTGGCGCATAGGCTCGCGCGGCCATCCAGTCGACCATCAAAGGTGAGAGCGGACCCGTGGGGGCCCGTCAACGGCTGATTTTGCCGTTCTTCCGGGGCGACAAGAAATCCGCGGAAGCCAATACCGAAACAGCGCGAAATGAGAATGTTGGCGTAGTCGGGACCACGAGCTTCCAGCCCATCCAGTAAAAATCCCACTTCCTGACGGGACGGCTCTCTTCCATCAAAGTAACGGACTCCGGTCTGAACGCTCATTTCTGTTCTCCTGCGAGGTTTCAGTCGGTAGTGAGATACCCGTAGTGCTGCTGGACCCGGGAAACGTCGTTCACTACTTTTCCGTCCACTTCAACCCATGCGTGGGCGAGTAGGGGCATGACGCGGACTCCGATTACCATCTTTGCTGGGATGCCGTAATGGCGAAGCAGACAAACTCCAACGGCGGAACGTTGCAGGCAAAGAACCCTCTTCGGATACCAGACACAAGCTTTATTGAGAGCGGTGCAGACTCGGTCGATCATGTCGGGGCAAGGGGCGCAGCTTTTTACCTTCCGGCTTCGCACCAATCTGAGCATGGTTGCGAAGTCACGATGCCGAACCACCAAGTCAAAGAAGACCAATCCTGCGAATGCTTGCCAAAAGACCAGTTTCATCACGACGCCTCCAGGCCAATGGGGTATCTCTCGGAGCCACTTCCATGAGTCATTTGGGTGACTGGTGACAGATGAGCCCCTGTGCTTCGAGCGATCGCAGGAAGTCGGTGACATCTTTACCCGCAGCCTCCAGCGAGAGGTGAAAGTCCCGGCGGATACCCTCAATAATCTGCAGTTCTGTCCGGGCACTCTCTACTTGTTGAAAAATCGCAGAACCTGTGTGGTTCAAACGAAGAAGGCAGCCCTTCTGAATGTCAAGGATGATCCCGCCATCTTGGTTGTGTGTGCTGCGAACCGTCTCGGAAACTCGATACATCGCTGCCCTCACTTGGTTCTAATCTTTTTGTGAACACGAGGTGCTAGAGCGCACTCTGCCACCCTCGTCCGGGCGAACACCAGCGAATGTTCGAGATTTTCGGTAAGGCAACCGCACTGCGGAATGTCACTCTCTGCAAACGAGATGTCGCGCACGCATTTCGTGCGAGGGAATCACGGTGCTTGCTTTTGCAACATGGTTCGCGGAATTGCTGCCACATTCCGCGTGGCCATCCTGTCTGTGTTTTCTCCGTTTTGCTCTACCACGACGGATCACGAGGAATTTCGGGCGTCTCGATCGGGGTTGGAGCCGATGCCTTGGAGCATGCACTGTGGACGGTGCGGAAGCGATCTGGATGGCCGTCTGCGATGATACGTCCGTGACTCAGAACCAAAATTCTTGAGAAGGTCTCCAAAGTTGAACGACGGTGAGAAATTACGATTAGCGTGGATGCTGGGAGACTCCCTTGTAGGTTTCCGATAAGAAGCCGCTCGGACGATAAATCGAGGCATGAGGTTGCTTCGTCCAAAATTAGAATGGAAGGTTGTTGCAGCAATGCCCTCGCTAATGCGAGGCGTTGCCGTTGGCCGCCCGAGAGCTGGCACGCTCCTGGTCCGACCCGTTGATAGATACCCTGCGGGAAGGTCGCAGCGAATGCTGAGACGCCAGCGGATCGCATAGCGTCGTTCAGTTCGTCATTCGAGGCTGATGGTTTCACAAAGTGAAGATTCGACGCCAGTGTTCCATCGAACAGGACCGGATCCCGGGGCAGGTAGCAAATCCTTTGGCGCAGGAACCGAAGGTCGAGACATCGAATATCCTCTCCTCCGATGCAAATGGCACCGCGATCCACGTCATAGATTCGGGCGATCAATTTCGCCACCGTACTCTTCCCGGCGCCATTGTCGCCAACCACAGCGAGCTTCTCCCCGGCCGCGATTGTAAGAGTGGGAATGTGAAGCGTGCTCTTCTGCCGCCGATACCCAAACTCGACGTTGAAAAAATCAATCTGCGCTGGGCGCGAAAGCGGGACGGTGATGGCTGCGTTCACGACACTTGGGGTCAAGGCAAACGCGGACTGGAGTTGACGAATACTGGCAAAGGTCTTTTGTGCCCTTGTGTATAGTTCGGCGGCACCATTGAGCGGTTCAAAGAGCTGTATGACGAAGCTGTAAAATGCCACCAGGCTACCAATGCTAAGGGTGCCGGCGAGCACCATCACACTGCCGTAGCCTATCGCTGCGCACATGGAAAGAATAATGGCTAGGGAGCTGAACACGGTGAGCCCCAGCCCGCTTCTGAACACCTTGTACTGTGCCTGTACCGACCGTGCCAGAAGCTGAAACGCCTTGCGCTCCTGGCGCTTCTGTTGTCCCAATAGCTGGATGGGGATCACCGAGGAAAGGTGCTCCTCCAGGAATCCACTCCAGGATGCCCGTTCGAGCTGGACCAAGTCGGAAGCGAAACTCAGCCTCCGCCGAAAGTGTTGCCGAGCGATCAGGAATGCCGGGACAAGAGGAAGAATCGCAGTGGTAAGACCGGGACTGAGCGTGAACATTGTGGTGATGGTGAAACCGGTGGTCAAAAGCATTCGCAGAACAGCGGGCAGAAGGTCCGATCCAAAATAGGAGATTTCCTCGATCGGTTCGCGAAAGGGATAGACTACCGTTCCGACCGGCGTGTCTTCATAGTGGTCTGCCGACAGCGTGTCCAGATGCCGCAGTAGGCTCAATCGCAAGCTAAGGCTCATTTTCTGTGCCGCGCCTAGCATCAGGCAACTGCCCAAACTCGTCAGGGTCGTCTTTCCTTGATAACCGAGGAAGATCAGAACCACTGCAAGCACGAGCAGATCCGTTTGCTTCAGCGGAAGGACCTGATCGATCAGCCATTTGAGAACCAGCGGAGTAAGAAGTGCCAGAAGGCTTCCTGCTGTAAAGCACAAGAAACTGGCCGCGTGAAGGTGGAGAAGAGGCCTGGTCTGTCGGCCAAGCCAAAGCAGTTCGCCTGGCAACCAACGAAATTCCTTTTTTCGAGAGACCGGCAAGAGAAGGCTATACCCCACTTGGCGCAAGCTAGCGTAGGGAACGGGAACCGTCCAGAAAATGCCCGAAATGTTCGCTTTTCGGTCAATCTTGGAGATTGGGGCAATATTTTCTGCCGAGGTGCTGAGTAGTGCATTGGCTGTTTGTGCGGAAAGCTGACCGAGCTAAGTCAGCTTTCTTGCAATCGCGACAATTTGTCCCATGACCTCGGCGTCGTAATGATTTCGCAGCTGTATCGGCCGATAGAAGTTGGGGGAGTGCGGATGTACGATCAGTGTGCCGTTTTCGACACTGCAGCAGGCGCACAAATATGTTCCGTCGCGCTTCTGAAGGACATAGATGGGTTGTTGCCAAAGCGGCTTTGATCGCAAATAGGTCGGCCTCTTCTTGCGACGATTTACCGCCACGAGCAATCCATTGTTCAGATATGGGTGGAGCGGGTTCCGTTCTCCGCCGATCCAAACAAAGTCGTCCAAAGAAACGCCGGACAAACCCGAAATTTCTTCTATGGAGTTTCGCAGAAAGAAGGGAACACCGCCGCATTCCCCCAGTAGCTTCTCCAGAAATCCATCGGCAAGAACCTTGTCGTCGCCGAGTGCGGTGTTCGAAATGCTTTGAGGAGAGGCTCGGGAAACAAAGTAGTCAGGCATCGATTCAATCCCAGAGGTCTCCGGTAGGATACCGATGGCTTTCAGGAACATGGGAACTGGGAGACCACAGACGACACAAAGACTTAGCGCCTTGTGGAAGTGACGAGGCGGGGTGTCGAGTACCTCATAGTCGCTTAGAGAGCTCTGGGATATGGCATAGCGTTCGTCACCGAGCAACTCTGCGATTCGGCGGGTCATGGCTGAGGCCTCACGCAGAGACAGGTGTAAGCGGGTGCGTGCACTGCGCACGAGGTGACTTAACTTCAGTTCTGTAGTGAGAACCTCAGGCGTCCAATGCTTCGACAAATCCTTCGGAACCTCGGGCTGTTCCACACCGAGCGCAGGCCGAATCTCCAGATCCACGGTGCCCAGCAGGTTTGCCGCGCTCGGAACAGGTAGTTCGATTTGTGCATACGGCAGCTGAGTGCTGACAGGCACGATCAGGCCATCTTCGACGACGCGCAGGCGACAGCAGAAAAGTCCCTTCGAGTGATGAACCAGGAAGATCCGACTGGATGTTATGCCGCCTTTCCTGGAAATAAAGCCAGTGGGTATCCACGGATTTACTCGCACGATGCTTCCGGGAAGCAGATCTGGGAAAGCCAAAACGTCGTCTCCGCCAATCTTTGCGTAAAGAAAATTTCGACCACCGATTTCCGACAACGACCGAAGCCGTCGGCGATGCGTGAATTTCAGCAGGTGCGCCAGGGGAGCAACCGTCGGAGCGGGTGTGATATGTGATCGGTTGTCGAGCCATGGAACCCATGCATTGGGATCGTCGAGCGAGGAATTCAAGAGGACGGTGCGGCTGGCGGGCAGCAGAATCTGCAGTCGGGGAAGTTCTTCCAGATGAAACCCAAACACGCGCAACCAGTCGGTAAAGCGGTAGCCCGATATGCGGCTCAGGGCGAAAATCTGATGGATGCTTGGGCTGAACGTTCCGGGCCGGAGATCAAAATACAGATTGTGAGGAAGAAAGTAGGGCGACAAACGCCCGTATAGTGTTTCCGACTGGCGGGATACTCGATGAAGAGTGAGATCCTTGCTGGCCAAAATGGACCGAACTCGCTCGACGAGATCGTTGGCAGTTCGCGAACTACGCTCGGAACACACTGAAGCCTCTCTCTATTTCCGCGAGGAGTTTCTGCATGGTGCCAGCCGTACCTGCTGGTTTCCGTGATAAATAAGACGTTCCCAGTCCTCAAGGAACACTGATCAGTCGCCGCGTTCACCCGCGTGCTCGCAGAGTCTCGGTCGGTATAAACGTGAGCTGCGCAAACCGTCACGAATATTGTTGGCGTGTCCGCAATCGCGGCCAGTTGCTTGAAACGGGTGCACCCAGGGGCGGTCTCGGGGATCGGGATGAATGAATGGTTGGGCCCGATGGGTGGTCGGAATTCCGGTCAGACCGTTCTTTCTCCCGACCGGCAGCCGCCGGGGCGACTTAGACCCAATGCAGTTCGAGTTTCTGTTTTCAGAAATCTTTTTACTATCCCTGTAGACAAGCGTCCAATTTGCGATAAGATACGCGCCAAACTCCGAGGTTTGTAGTCGATGTTGGCCGCGACATCGTGCCCGGATGCTGGTCGCCGGCTCAGGGCCGAACGAGAACGTCTGCGTCTGTCCACACGCGATGTTGAGCGCATGAGTCAAGCGATTGCGCTCAAGAGGAATGATTCCGATTACTACATCTCGCACACATGGGTCGCGGATGTGGAAGCAGGAAAATTCAAGCCCAAGCTCTACAAGCTTCACAGTCTTAGTCTGATCTATCAACGCAGTCTGGATGAAATTATGGGCTTCTTTGGGTTGGACGTCCGTCAGGTCGGCCAAGATCAAGGGCTCGTGGATTTGCCGCGCACCTGTCTGGTCCCCGCTCCGGCGATTGATGTCAATGGAACCATCACCGCGCCGCTCGGACTGCGCGACAACGTGGGACTCGACCAAACCAATCTGGTCTCGCGTATGTTTGAAGGTTGGGGTGAATTTCCCCTCGGGCTGCTCCAGAAAACGGATTGGCGGACTTCTCTGTACGGCTACATCGGGTTGGAAGACTATACCCTATATCCGATAATCCGCCCCGGATCTTGGGTGCAGATCGACGCCCGTCAGACGAAGATCAAGAAGGATTGGCAGAGCGAATTTGATCGCCCAATTTACTTTGTTGATCTGCGTGATACCTACATGTGCAGCTGGTGCGAAGTCGATGGGAACCAGCTTGTTCTTATTCCCTCTCCTCAATCGCGAAGACCATCCAAACACGTGCGCTACCCTGGAGACGCCGATGTAATTGGCCGGGTCACAGTGGTAACCATGCCCCTGGCCGTGGTCAGGTGAGCGCTACAAGGAGAGGATGTCGGTCGCCCGGCGACGGCCACCGCCGGTTTTTTGGGGGTGATGCCCCACCAGCGCTAACTTAAGGAACATGTTTTAGGGCTCGCGGGCCTATTCTTGGTGGATGCGTATCCTCGAAGAAAACTAGAAAGTGCTTTCGTCGATACGATGCCAGCAGATAAATAGAACAGTTCGGCTCGCAAATGTCTTGTCCACTTTGCCCGCACTCCCGCCACATCCGCCCCTAGCTTTGTGGATGTTAGCGACGGGCTATCGAGTCACATCACTGAGGTCGCCTCTGTCGATGAACGCTCCCTAACATCGAACCGTGGAGCACGGTCCTCCAGATTGCTTCTACATATGCATCGCTTAGCGAACCGGTGCCCATAAGTAGTCGATAGTAGAGTCCTCCATACAACGCATCGAGCAGCACGTCAGAGTCGGTGGCAGCCGGCAGTTCACCCGCGAGGATCCCTGCTTTTATGACCGCTTGAGCCGAGGCGCGGCGCTTCATGATCCAACGGTCGCGGAAAGCCCTCTTCAACTCAGGATCGAATTGAGCTTCAGCAAGCAGAGAACGGATAAGCAACCCTGGCCCGTAGTGCGCGTGCCAACAGTTAGGCTTTCGGGCGCACTTGGAAGTTCGGGAAAGGGTTCCGATCGGTAAGTATGGAAGGCATTGCAGACGAGGCGCATGTAGCGCGAACCACGATATACCGCCGCTGGCCGAATAAAGCTGCGG
>Ga0070712_100000344_pt1 | contig 26243 bp, 23 predicted proteins | sample LARL81metaG_FD_71396 | JGI IMG/M metagenome (GOLD analysis project Ga0070712, IMG submission 71396) | Corn, switchgrass and miscanthus rhizosphere microbial communities from Kellogg Biological Station, Michigan, USA - LAR L8-1 metaG | ecosystem: Host-associated > Plants > Roots > Rhizosphere ...
GGAGAATTCTACGGCGAATTCCGCGCCCCCTTGGTCGAGAACGAGCCTTTCGTTCAAGATCTGGTCCTTGAGGGCGGCATCCGCTTCTCCAACTATACGAGCGGCAAACACCCGACGACGTGGAAGAGCGGCCTGGAATGGTCGCCGAATTCCGACATCCGTGTTCGCGCGTCCTACGACGTTGCAATCCGGGCACCAAGCATCTTGGAGACATTCACGCCTGATACCGTCACCAACACGAGTCAAGTGTCCGTTGACCCATGCGCTCCAACGATGGATCCGAAAACGAACGCCATCATTCCGGCAACCGCAACGTTTGCCCAATGCCAGCACACCGGCGTGACCGCAGCGCAATACGGCAATGGCGGCACGACCGACTTGATCCCGCAATGCGTTGCCTTTCAATGCGCGGTCGAACTTGGCGGCAATCAGGCTTTGGATCCGGAGAAGGCGAAAACCTTTACCGTCGGCTTCACCACCACGCCGTCGTTCATCGATGGCTTCACGGCGAGCATCGACTATTTCAAGATCGACATCGGCAATGCCATCGTCCAGGGCATCGGTCCTACGTTTGAACTGACCAGCTGCCTCAACACCGGAAACCCGATCTTCTGCAGCAACGTGGTGCGCGCCGGAAACGGCAGCCTCCAGGGCGCCACAGTGGCAAGTGGCGGCTTCGTCAAGGCGACATTTGTCAACGCCGCTCAGTTGAGTAATTCAGGCTTGGACTTCCAGGCCGACTATCAGACGGAGTTGGCGGATATGGGTCTCGGTCCGAACGGCGGACTTGTCTTCCATTTCGTCGGCACGCTGACGAACACCGCGAAGACAACGCCCTTCCCCGGCCAGCCTTCGCGCGACTGCGCGGGTCTTTATGGGCTGACGTGCGGCTCGCCGCTTCCCAAGTGGCGGCACGTATTCGGTGTGACCTGGCAAACGCCATGGGACATCACGCTTACGACCAACTGGCGCTTCATCGGCAGTTCGACGCTCGAGAGCAATACCACGCAGCCAAGTCTGACCAACGGAAGCATCGATAGGGTCAATGGCAAAATCGGCGACTACAGCTACCTCGATTTGAGCGCTGCCTGGCAGGCCGATGAGCACGTTGAACTCCGTGCCGGCGTCACGAACGTGTTCGACCTCGATCCTCCGATCCTGGACGATGCGATCACAGGTTCCGGCACACCCAACACCTTCAACAGTTACGACCTTCTCGGCCGCAGCATATTCGTCGCTGTGACGGGCAAGTTCTAACCGCAACGTAAACCACGCGGCAGCTGCCAGTACCGCCTGGTCAGTACTCGACCCCGCCGGTGAGCAATCACCGGCGGGGTTTTTGCTCGAGGTCGAGTCCGTGTGGAGTAGTAGACCGTCCTAGTGCGGCAGGTTCGTTGCCCGCAACTCCACGCCGCCGTGCGGCAGCTCGCTCACCGCTCCGACCATGGCGCGAACGGGTGCCGCATTCATCAATGTCACGAAACCTTGCGCTGCTCGCATACTCGCCTGCGAATTGCCGAAGAGCTCGCTGACCGCCTGAAAGAGGCTCTTTTGCCTCGGATAGAAGCGGAACGACACTCGCTCGCCCGGCGCGATGCCGGCGAGTTTCTTGGCTGCGTCCGTCGCGGTCCAGAGCCCGCCGAGCTCGTCGACCAGGCCGTGCGTCCGACCATCAGCGCCGGACCAGACGCGACCCTTGGCGATGTCCTGAACCTGCGCCAGCGGCAGCTTGCGTCCCTTGGCGACCTTGGCGGTGAAGTCGGCATAGATCGCGTCGACCTCGTGGTTGAGCGATGCCAACTGTTCTTGCGTGAAGGGCTGGAACGGCGAGTCATAAAGCGCATTGCGGCCAACCCCAACCGAGGCACTTCCGACACCGGCGAGCGCGAGGCTGCGATCGATCGAGACCTTTCCGGTCAGGACCCCTATCGAACCGGTGATCGTTCCCGGCTCGGCCACGATGCGGTTGGCCGAGAGCGAAATGTAATAACCGCCTGACGCCGCCACGCCGCCCATGCTGACGACGACCGGCTTGCCTGCAGCTTGCGCCTTTTTCACGGCATCGAGTATCTGGTCGGACGCCGACACCGAGCCGCCGGGCGAATCGACGCGCAGGATGATCGCCTTCACCTCCTTGTCGGCGGCCGCTGCGCGGATCGCCTTGGAGAGATCATCGCCGGCGATCACGCCGCTGCCGTCGAACAGACCGCCGCCGGCCGTTCCATCCTGGATTTCGCCGGCCGCCTGAATCAATGCGATACGCGGACCGGTCGCAAAGTCGTTTCCGTTCTTCACGACGTGAACGAACTCCGACATGAGCACGAGCTTCGCGCCTTGCCCGGCGCGGCCCAGGGCGGCGTTCTGCGCGTCGTCGTCGTAGCCGATGCGGTCCACCAAGCCGGCGGCGCGTGCATCTTCGGTGAACTGCGGACTGGCTTCGAACGCAGCGACCATCCTTTCATGCGTCAAACGGCGATCCGCTGCTGCGCCGGTAGTCGCTTCGTCGTACCAGGATTGCATCAGTCGCGTGAGTTGTTCGCGATCCGCCGGCGTCATGTTCTTTTCCATGAACTGATCGGCGGCACTCTTGTAATCGGAGCGCTTGACGATCTGGGGGTTGGCCTGGATCTTGTCGAGCAGGCCACGCAGGAACACTTGCGCGCCGCCCTCGCCCGCTGCGGTGAACGGCGAGTTGGGCTGCATCCAGATCTGATCGGCGGAAGCTGCCGTCAGATAGTCGCCGAGTCCAGTGGCGTCGAAGCCCTGGCTGTGCGCGATGACGAATTTGCCCGATTTGCGGAATTTCTTGATCGCGGCGCCGATTTCCTCTGCTTCGGCAATGGAAAGATTGGCGCTACCGATGCGTAGCGAAACCCCTTTTACACGCCCGTCCCGTTCCGCCGCGTCAAGGCCGAGTACGACATCCATAACTGTGACCGGCTGGTTGCCCAACGAGAAATTCACATTGGACGAATCGGCGATCGGATGACGCAAGTCGAGCGCCAGCACCATGTTGCGTGGAAGTCCGTCACCCTGGAACAGCGAGACGATCACGACGATGACCGTCACGAGGATCAGGAATAGCGCGAACTTGGCAATTCCGTTCAGCACCCCGACGCTGATCGACCGCGCCCAACGAAGAAAAGCGACCATGCGAATTCACCCTCCAATAATGACGACACCGCCCGCCGTTATATGGAGTGCGAACTCGGGAAGGCCAATGGCGCCGTGCTGCGTGCGATACGCGACTCTCGACAAAAGCTGTTCAACACATTGAAGTTAAAAGGAAATCTTGACTTACAAAAATTGAAGGTGCATTTGGATTCAGCACGATTTCCATATCTTCTGCTATTGAGCAGCGGATCAGATAGCTCGTGCGATCCCAACATTGGCGACCTTGATTAGCAATTCCTTGGTCCCATAATCGATCGAAAGCGAGCTGGTCTTCCGCAGGAAATTCATCCCGATGAGAATCGCAGGTCGGTCCGCCAAGCCCCATACGTCAAATACAGGCAGGTCAGATATGACCAAAGTGCTGTTGGTGAAATCCAGGGTGCCAAGCTGAATTGAAGAGATTCGTGTGAGTCGGCCGTGGGCCTCGCCGCCGGTTACACCGACGATTGGAATGACAAAATCCCCGATGTAGCTCTTGCCCATTTCTTGAAGCCGCGCGAAGAGATGCGTATTGGCGATTGATGCCTGCGCGCCGGAATCGATAAAGGCGTGTGCGTGCACACCGTCAACGCGGCAGTTGACTGCTGTCAAGCGGCCGTGGGCACCACTGGCTCGCACCAAAGCTTGATCCGCACTGAGCCATCGTGCGGGCTCGGACGCGCCGCGCGAATCAGTGACGATAAGCGTATCGTTCTGAAAGTCGAAAATCACGCGACGTCCATCGATCACATCGAGACCCAGGTAGCCGTCTGCACCAAGCCACTTACTAGGCAGAACCGGCACGCGAAGACTGTCGATCGTGACGTGGCCGAAGGACAATTTGGTAAGCTGAACGGTCTGCGCAGGCGATGAGCGCGATATACCCTGTACTATCACCTGATCGCCCGCGAGCAATCCGAGTTTCAAGGCTACATCGTCGGATATGATAGTTTGGTCGGCGCCCGTATCCACGACAAATCGAAATGGTCCGTGGCCGTCAATGTAGGTCTCGAGCGTCAACCGCTGGTTCGCGTCCGAAACGCCCTGAATGGAATCGCTATCCACAGGAGGCGCGGGAGTGTCAGTCGCGTCCGCCTTGCCCATGCCGGCTGCCAGCGCAAGCGCCGCGGCACCCCACGAAAGAACGCTTCTTCGTGAGTATTGGCTTGAGCGGATCACGTTCATTTCACCTGCTCTGCCTCCGCTTCGGTGCCACCTACATTATCACCTCAGGCACGAATAAGCAGCCGCCCGAGGACACAAATGCGGCAGATCTGCTCCGGTCAAAACAGGCTTCAAGACTCGCTCCAGCCGGTTCAAATGTCGCAATCAGACCCTTGAATGGAGCGCTATTGGGAAAGCGCTGGCACTGATCGAACACGGTTCGTACAATGCAATGATCAAGCAACGCATCGGCGCGGATTCGCGACCGTCCAGACAGGCGACGCCATCGCGTCGACAAGAAATTTGAGCGTTTCTGACGCACATCGGTCGAGCGTGGCGCGCCAGAGTCCATTGTGGCGGCTGCTGCCGCTCATCGCCAAACATGGCTGGTCGTTCTGGGGCGGCATGTTCTTCATCTGCCTTGGACGCGTCTTCGAGGCCGGCATGCCATTATTCGTGCGCCAGGGCGTGAATCGCATGGCCGGCCACGACTTTCGCTTGCTGGGTCCGGTGCTCGGCATTCTGGCGCTCGCTGTCGTGCGCTACATGACGGTCGCCTATGGCCGCCAGCTTGTTCGTCTCGTCGGCGTCACCGTGACATACGACATGCGCGAGCGGCTCTATTGGCATTTCGAATTGCAGGGCCCGAAATTCTTCGCCCGTTATCCCACAGGCGACCTGATGGCGCGCGCCATCAACGATCTCAATCTCGTACGGCAGTTGATCGGCGTCGGTAGTCGCACGCTGATCGTGCTCGGCTTCTCCGGCATCATTGCGTTTGTCTTCATGCTGTTCCTGTCGCTGAAGCTGACTCTATGGTTGCTGTCGGTCATGCCGTTCATCGCCGGCATGGGCTACCTGCTCTCCAAACGCATCTACGAACAGTCGACTTTGGTCCAGGAGGGCTTCTCATCGCTTTCCGAGTCGGTGCAGGAAAACCTCAACGGCATCCGTACGATTCAAACGCACGCGCAGGAAGACCGTGAAGTTGCACGCTTCAAGGCCGTGTCCGGCGCCTACGCTGACAACTATTTCCGCCTGATGGTTTTGAACGCCGCGCTGAACGCCTGGATGGTCGTGTTCACGGGCATTGCGGTCATGATCATCATGGGCTTCGGCGGCTATCAGGTCCTGCATGGCGAGATGACCGTCGGCACCTTCACGGCATTCACACTCTATCTGGGAATGGCCGTGGCACCGATCCAGCAAGCCGGCCAAATCGTCTCGATGTTCCAGCGCGGTTCGTCTGGAGCAGCAAGGCTTTTCGAGATCCTCGACCATGAGCCGGAAATTCGCGATGCACCTGATGCGAGACCGCTTCCCGCGATCGGCGGCGACATCAAGCTACAGCATCTCTCCTACACCTACCCGCGGCGTGCCGCCGCGAAAGATGCGCGCAGCGAGACGCAGGATATCGACCGTGGTCAGCGCGCGCTGGACGATGTCTCCTTGCTCATCCGATCAGGTGAAATGATCGCCATACTGGGCCGCGTCGGTTCCGGTAAGTCCACTCTGTTGCGTTCGATCGTTCGACTTCTCGATCCGCCGCCAGGAACTGTTTATCTCGATGGGCGCGACATCCGCTTGTTACCAATCGCACAAGTCAGGAGTCAGATCGCGCTCGTCCCACAAGACCCGTTTCTTTTCGCCGACGAGCTTGGCCGCAACATCGCCTATGACAATCCGACACGCGATGCCGACGAAATCTGGAATGCGGCCGAGGCGGCCGACCTCGAGGATACGATCGAGCGCTTTCCCGATCATTTGCGCACGCTGGTCGGAGAACGCGGTGTCACCCTTTCCGGTGGACAGAAGCAGCGCACCAGCCTGGCGCGTGGCCTGATCCGCGACACGCCTGTACTGCTTCTGGATGATTGCTTCTCGAGTGTCGATACCGAAACCGAAGAACACATCCTCTCGCGGTTGAAGGAGATGCGCGCCGGACGGACGACGATGCTCGTGTCGCATCGCGTTTCGACCGCGCGCCATGCCGACCGGATCATTGTTCTCGAAGCCGGCAGGGTTGCCGAAGTCGGGACACACGCCGAACTGCTCGAGCGCGGCGGCATCTACGCCAATTTCGCCCGAGTCCAGGGCCGCCGCGAAGAACTCGTTCACGAACTCGAGCGTGCGACGGCGATTGAGAGCGTGAAATGACCGACGCCGCCGCGAGTCAGACCGTTGAATTGCCGCGTCGCATAAAGGGCGCCTTCGACGAGGACGTCTACGGCAAGAACCTGGACGTGCGACAGGTTTCGCGCCTGATGCACTGGATGCGACCCTACCGGGGCCAAGCCATCGGCTCGCTTGTCTTGGTCCTGCTCGCGGCGGTCGCCTCGATCATGGCGCCGACGGTAATGAGCCGCGTGCTGGTCGACGGAATCGTCCTGAAACACCAAGGGCCCGTCCTCGCCGACCTCGGTCAGGAAGCCTTCAACCACTGGATCGCGGTAACACTTTCCGTAACACCCCTGATTGCCGCCTGTATTCAATACATGGTCTGGATTTTCCTCGCTGCCGCTTTGGGGCGAGGCTTCGGCATCCTGTTCGGTAGAGCAACCCTGAACACATTGCGCGATCTGCGCTGCGATCTGTTTGCGCATCTCGAACATCTGCCATCCAGCTTCTATGACCGCGTGGCTGTCGGGCGGGTCATGACGCGCGTCGCCAACGACGTGGAGACGTTGTTCGAGCTTTTCGCGGGCTTCGGCCAACTCGCAGGTCAATTCGTGCCGTTCTTCGTCGCGATCACGATCATGCTGACCTTGTCGCCGGCGCTGACCTTCGAGCTCTTGCCCGTGATGCCGATCGCGGGCCTTTTCACCTGGCTCTTCCGGCGCATGTCGCGTCCTCTCTATCGCATCATCCGCATGACCGTGTCGCGGCTAAACGAGAACCTGCAGGAAAACCTCTCAGGCATCGAGGTTGTGCAGCTTTATGGGCGGGAAAAAATCAATTTCGAACGCTACAGCGCCATCAACAACGAAAATCGCGTGACCGAGATCAAGGCACTAACGATCGAGAGCTTCTATGGTCCGTTCATCGACGGCATGAACTATATCGGTATCGCAGCCATTGTGTGGTTCGGGGGCCATCTGGTGCTGCACGGAGAGATGACCGTTGGTGTACTTCTGCTGTTCACCCAGTTTCTCGACATGTTGTTTCGCCCGATTGTCGCGATGGGCGAACAATGGAACATCGTCTTTCGCGCCATGGCGAGCGGAGAGCGCATTTTCCAGGCGCTCGATTGGAAGGAAGCGCTCAAGGAACCGGCGCGGCCGACCGCGCTGCCGGCAAAGCTCGAGGGTCGCATCGAGTTCCGCCATCTGACGTTCGGCTATGTTTCCGAGCACCCCATTCTGAAGGACGTCAGCTTTACAATCCGGCCCGGAGAACGGATCGCCATTGTTGGTCCGACCGGCTCGGGCAAAACAAGTTTGATCCGGCTGCTCTGCCGCTTCTACGACGTGCCGGACGGCAGCATCTTCGTGGACGGAATCGACATCATGCAGATCAAGCCGGTGGACATTCGGCGTCGGATCGGGGTTGTGCTGCAGGACTTCCACATCTTCTCCGGAACGGTCTACGACAATATCGCGCTGTCCGACCCGCGTATCACGCGCGAAGTGGCGGAACGCGCCGCAGTCCTCGTCCACGCCGACCCGTTCATTCGCGCTCTTCCGCAGGGTTACGACACGCCGCTCAATGAGCGTGGCCGTAATTTGAGCCATGGCCAGCGTCAACTTCTCGCCTTTGCCCGTGTTCTGGCGATGAATCCGGAGGTTCTAGTTCTCGACGAGGCTACCGCCAGCATCGACACCGAAACGGAACTTGTCATTCAGGACGCGCTGTCAAAGCTGACCGAAGGACGCACCTCCGTAATCATCGCCCACCGGCTTCAGACCATAAAGGATGCGCACCGCATCGTTGTTTTGAGTGAAGGCATGGTCCGCGAAATCGGGACGCACGAGGAACTGATCGCCAAAGGTGGCCTCTACAAGACACTTTACGAACTCCAGTTTCAGGAGGCCGCTTCGCTGTGACCCAAGCGGAAAAGCCCGGCGCTTTGCCGGACTTTTCCGCCTGCGAAAACCTTACTTGTTGTCACGATGTTCGCGCATCGCGTCCTTCGCGCCACCGACAGCACTTTCGACTTTGCCTTTAACCTTGTCGGCTGCACCTTCGGTGCGGAGCTTCTGGTCGCCCAAAGTCTTGCCTAGTTTTTCCTTAGCGGAACCCTTGGCCTGGTCGACGGCGCCGTGAATCCGGTCCTTGTCCATTGTGAACTCCTTGTTTGCTGGACGTGCTACCGTTTGAATACGCCTTTGCTGGTCCATCGTTCCCCAGTTCCGCCCTGGATTATTTTTGACACATGCAGGAACCTGATCCGCTCGATAAAATATTGCGCTCGCGCAAGGCGACGCTCGTTCCGGGCGTGTTCGATGCGCTTTCGGCGCGCATCGCGGTGCGCGCGCGCGCTGAAGTTATCTATATGACCGGCTTTGGCGTCGCCGGCGCCGGCTTTGGCCTGCCCGATATCGGACTCGTCAGTTCCTCGCAGATGATCGAACGAGTCGGCGTCATCGCCGAAGCTGCCGCGCCTGTGCCTCTCATCGCCGACGGCGACAATGGTCATGGTGGCCCCTTGAACGCGGCGCAACTTACGCGAGCCTATGAGCGCGCGGGCGCCGCCTGCATTCAGCTTGAAGATCAAGTGTTTCCCAAGCGCTGCGGTCACATGGAGGATAAGGCGGTCGTTGCACGCGAGGAGGCGGTACAAAAAATACGCGCAGCATCCGATGCGCGTTCCAGCAAATCCTTCAAGATCATGGCGCGGACGGACTCGCGCGCGACACACGGTCTCGACGAGGCATTGCGGCGCTGCGAGTTGTTCCTGAAGGCTGGCGCAGACATCCTCTTCGTCGAGGCACCATACAGTGAAGAAGAGTTGCGCCGCGTGGCGACGGCATTCAAAGGCGTTCCGTTGGTCGCCAATATCGTCGAAGACGGCAAAACCCCCATGCTGAGCGCCGGCGAGCTTGGCGACCTGGGCTATCGCATTCTTCTCTACCCCATTTCCGCATTGCTCGCGGTCACCCGCCGGCTGGAGGAGGTCTATGATCTGCTCTTGAAGGGACAACGTAACGATCTCGACTCCAGCCGCACAAGCTTCGGCCATTACAACGAGATCATGAATCTCCCGGAAATGTTGGCGGTAACCAAAGCCCTTTCGCAATCGAATGACGAGGAGTGAATAGATGCCCAGACTGCGTGAAGTCGGACGAGATGACGCCCACCCATTCGCCAAATCGGTCTACAAATCGCTATTCGGCGAGCGTGACCCTGTTAAAGAGCCCGGAACAGATACGGGCACGAAAGGCAATTGGTGGACGGTATTCGCCCTTGTTCCCGACGCTTTCGACCACGCCGTGGCTGGATTCCAGTTCTATCGCGGCAAACGTAAGCTCGATCCCAAACTTCGCGAGATCAGTCAGACGCGAGTCGGCTGGGCGCGCGGCAGCCAATTCGTCTATTCGCAACACTGTAAGGCGTCCCGCAGCGTCGGTCTTTCAGAGCCAAAAATTGCCGCCATCGCGCACTGGCAGGTGGCGGCCTGCTACAGCGAAGTCGAGCGCGCGATACTGGCCTACACAGACTCTCTCGTATTTGATGGCGGACGAGTCTCCGATGGCGTGTTCGATGCGCTCAAGTCGCACCTGTCGGATGAGGAAATTCTTGAACTTACCTACGTTATCGGAATGTATGACATGCACGCGGTGATCTCCCGCGCACTGCGCCTCGAATTTGACGATGTGGCCGAGCGGATTGTCGAAGTACCGGCCCCATCCGGTGGGTCTGCCGACGTGATGCGCATGGTCGACCAGGACCGAAAAAAAGACTGATACGGAGAATGTTCATGCCATCTCGGCGCAATCTCTTGCAAAGCCTGCTCCTTGGAGCGGCGTGTGCCGCTCTTTCGGGCCTGCCGGCCGCCGCAAAGACGTTTGAAGTCACCCACACCGATGCGGAGTGGCGGAAACTCTTGTCGCCAGCCGAGTACAATATACTGCGCCAGCAGGGCACTGAGGCGCCATTCACAAGTCCGCTTTTGAACGAGCACCGCAAGGGTACGTTCCTCTGCCGCGGCTGCGCCCTGCCGCTCTTTTCGTCCGCGACCAAGTTCGAGAGCGGCACAGGCTGGCCGAGTTTCTGGGCGCCGCTTCCTCATGCCATCGAGACCACGACGGACAGAAGCTGGATCGAAACACGTACCGAAGTCCATTGCCGGCGTTGCGGCGGACATCTTGGCCACGTTTTTGACGATGGGCCGAAACCGACCGGCCTGCGCTATTGCATGGATGGCGTGGCACTGACGTTCAAGCCCATCTAACCTTCTTCGCCTCTTAGCCCCAAATTGCGGTTGTGCGTTCTGAGCGTCCGACTCACAATACCGCGCGATGGCGACCTTCGAATCGGGCGGGCTGACGCTCGCGTATGACGACATCGGCGGACCCGGCGAAGGCCGGCCGATTGTGCTCGTCCACGGCTTCACGTCCAACCGCAAGGAGAATTGGCAGCGCCTGGGTTGGTACGGCGCATTCGAACGCCGCCGTATTCGCATGATCGCGTTCGACTGCCGCGGTCACGGTGAAAGCGCCAAACCGCACGATCCTGAATTCTATGGCCGCGCGAACATGGCTGGCGACATCCTGGCTCTCATGGACCATCTCGCGATCGGGCGCGCCCATCTGCTCGGTTTTTCCATGGGTTCGCGTCTCGCGCTCGCCGCCGCGCTGAAGGCGCCCCAACGATTCTCGACGCTCACGCTCGGCGGTGTCGGCGAGAAGCTGTTCGAGAAGCGTGAGATCGTCGGCAATCCGATGGCCGATGCCATGGAAGCCGCCGACGTGGACTCCATCAAGGAGCCGATGCTGAGAAGCTTTCGCCAGTTTGCCGACGATCAAGGCGAAGACCGGCTTGCCCTCGCCGCCCTGACGCGGGCGAAGGACGAGCCTTTCACGCGCGAGGAACTGTCCACGCTTGATGTGCCGGTTTTGGCTGTCGCCGGGGCCCGCGACGAACTTGCCGGCGATCCAGTACCCCTTGCGCAAGCCTTTCGCGATGGCCGCGCCGTTTCAATTCCAGGCTGCGATCACTTTTCGGCCATTCCGCATGCCCTGTTCAAGGCGACCGTCTTCGACTTCCTGGATGGAACCTTGGCTTAGTCAGATCGCGTCCTTGTCGGCCAGAGTCACTGGTGCATCGCGGTACATCGCCGGCAGAACCCGCTTCAGCGCGTCGATCTTCGGCAAATCATTGTAGACGATATAAGGATAGGTCGGATTGTGGATCAGAAAGTCTTGATGATAGCCCTCGGCCCGATAGAAGCCGTTGAGCTTTTCGATCTTCGTGACGATCGGCGCAGCGAAAATGTGCGCCGATGAGAGCTGCGCGACATATGCGTGTGCGATCTTCTCCTGCATCGGCGAGGCAAAGAAAATCTCCGAGCGATAGCTCGAGCCGCTGTCGGGTCCCTGACGGTTCAATTCCGTCGGATCATGCGCGACGGAAAAATACACGCGCAGAATTTCGCCAAAGGAAACGACACGCGGATCGAATGTGATTTGAATGGATTCGGCGTGGCCCGTCGTTTCGGTACCGACCATCTCGTAGAACGCCGTCGCCTTGGCGCCGCCTGAATACCCGGCGACAACTCTGCTCACGCCGCGGACATGCTCGAAGACGCCTTGCATTCCCCAAAAGCAGCCGCCCGCCAGTACCGCCGTCTCGTTCGCCGGAGCGGACGATTTCGGCGCATCGACCGCGGCGGCGGGTATGGCTTTGTTGATCGCGTCCGCCCTGGCGCAGCCGGAAACTCCCGTCAGCCCGGTCGCAAGCACCAGCATGCAGATGGCGCGGAAAGTCGACTTCATGGTGTGCTCCGTAGCCGTTCGTTCCACTATACGCTTTTGAGAGGGATAACGTTACAACGCCCAAGCGCTCACCAGCGCAGGGTCGCGCGACCGAGCAACGCGCCCAGTGCGCCAACCGCTGCGATTCCGAGCGTGTACCAAATCGCTACGAACGGCATCGCGCTTTCGTTGCAATGGAACGCGTAGATGAATGTTCCGACCGCACCCGCCAACACACCCGCGACAGCTCCTGCGAGGGTCAATCGCGAGGGCGCAAGCGAGCGAAGCGCCCAGAACAACCCGAGAAAGATTGGCGCTGAGATGATCACGATATTCCGAGCACAGACCTGGTATGACGCGCCCAACATCAGCTTCATGCGCAATTCGTCCGGCGCGCCGGCAAGCTGATAGACCGCCAGCACCGTCATGACGGCCAACGGCGCGAGTATCATCGGTCCGAACAGACCCCCTTCGCCGTCGGGCCGTGCCAACCGGTCGATCAGTCCAAATCCAAGGATCGCTACGCTCAACGCATAAGCGAACTTCATCCAGAATGGACCAGTGTGCATCGCGTCCATCAAATCGGCGCGAACGCCAAGCCACAGCACCATGATGGCGACCGCAACAGCGGCGCCCAGTCCGAGGCCGAGCCCGAGCGTGCGACCGACGGCATGACGCGGAACGACGGCAACATCGCCAGCAAGGGCGGAGATGAGGTCATCAGTCTTCATGACTGGCCATCTCCGATCTTGTCGCCGAGCGATTTAATGGCGCGATGCACGCCGACCTTGACGGCGGACTCCGAGATCTCGTTTCGCTTTGCAGCTTCCGTCGTCGACAAACCGCGAATTTTCACGTCACGAACGAGGCGCCTGGTTTTTTCCGGAAGCCGTTGGAGGAGACGATCGATGTCAATTTGTGCTTCGACGGCGTTGGCATCGGACTGCGCGAACAACTGGGCGGGATCGTCGAGTGAATCCTCCGCTCTGCGTTTCGTACGGCGGAAATGATCGATCAATTTGTACCGCGCGATCGCGTGTATCCACGCCGTGAATGGCCGCGACGTATCGTAGGTCGATCTTCGCGCGTGCATAGCGATCAGTGTTTCCTGCAACAAATCTTCGGCGTCGGCCGCGCGACCAGAGCCAAGACGCCGCAAATAGTAGGCGCGTAAATGACCATTCAACCGTCGCAATAGGGTCGAATAGGCCGTGCGGTCGCCGGCAAGCGACTGCACCATCAACGCCTTCAACTCTGCTTCCGCAGCGATCAAGCCGAAGCCTTCACGATCGATTTCGCAGGAATCCCCCGAAAGGTTACATCGCCGTCCCCGCCGACCGCAAATCGGCCAAAAATCGCATTGCTCTGTAACCGGGGAACACCAGGGAGCGAATGACGGCTGTAACTGAGGGCGCCGCCATGTTCGCACGATCGATTTACACATTCGCGCTCGGAATTGCGATTTGCGCCGCCAGTGCAGCGCACGCTCAGCCCGTCGTGGTCGAGCTCTTCACAAGTCAGGGATGCTCGTCGTGCCCGCCTGCCAATGCGAACCTCGCCGCAATCGCCAATCGCCCAGAGGTCCTCGCACTGAGTTTTGGCGTCACCTATTGGGATTATCTCGGTTGGAAAGACACCTTCGCGAAGTCGGAATTCACCGCGCGCCAAGTCAGTTACGAACGCGGCCTGGGACATGGCGGTCCCTTCACGCCTCAAATCGTTGTCAACGGTTCTTCGGACGCGGTTGGAAACGAGCTCGGCGAGGTGCAACGCTTGGTCTCGGCAGCGCGGCTGGACGGCCCGCAGATCAATCTCGATGGCGCCACCGTTTCAATCGGTGCCGCTGCGCCGACAATTGGCGCCGATGTCTGGTTGGTGCGCTATGAGCCGCGCACGATCGCTGTATCCGTGGCACGCGGCGAGAATAAGGGCGTCACCCTGCCCCACCGCAATGTCGTGCGCGAACTGACGCGGCTTGGCACCTGGTCCGGCAAGATCGTCTCGTTCAAAATTCCACCTGCGCCGAGCGGTCTCGCAACCGCAATCCTCGTCCAACGACCCAATGGCGGCGCCATTCTTGCTGCCTACAAAGGATAAACGCGCGGGCCAACACGTTCCGGGGCAACTCGAAACACGTGCCGGCAAGCCGCGCACGATCTTCGCAACCAAAGACAGGAAAGACACCGACATGAAGATGCATCAGACACTCGTGACACTCGCACTTGGCGTCACGCTTGCAGCCGGCGCCGCATTCGCCGCCGACACGATGACGCCGAGCAACACGATGGCACCGAGCAACAGCATGGCGCCCGCGAACACCATGGGCACGAAGGACTCGATGGGCAGCAAGGACGCCATGAAGAGCGATGCAATGGCGCCCGCCAAGCCGATGAAAAAAACAAAGAAGAAGAAGGCGATGGGTGCCAAGGACTCGATGGCGCCCGCGAACACAATGGCGCCGTCAAGCTCCATGGGTGGCTCTACGCACTGACACCCGCCCCCTCGGTGCGTGGGGACAGCCAGAAACGGACGGAATGCGGGTGTCCTCATTCCGTCCGTCTTCCTTTTCAGATGCAAACCCGTTGCCCGGGGCCGGGCCACGCGCCTAGCATGGGGCATGATTAAACGCAGGCATGGAAATCTAGTCTTGCTACGCGAGCCGGTACCCGCCGCATCGCAACAGCTCGAGGGGGATGGTTATGCGCTGGTGCGCGGGGTCCTTACCGCCGAAGAGGTCGCGGCGCTGAGCGCCGAGATTGCAGAGGTCTTCGAGAATTCCGACCCCGATCGCCCGCAGGATCAGCGCAATGAGTTTCGCCACGGCATGCTCAACCGCTCGCCACTGTCGCAGCGGGCCGTCGCCGCGCGCGCGCTTCTCGACGTGATCGAACCGCTGCTGGGTGAAGATTGTCACGTCATCGCCAACACGGCGTGGCGCAACGTGCCGGGTCATCAAGGCGGCCCGTGGCATGTCGATGCCGGGCCGCACGTGCCGCGACCCGAAAACGTGCCTTGGCCCGATGCGATTCCCTATCCGGTATTCGCCATTGGGGTTCACATCTTTCTACAGGACTGCCCGCACGAGGCGGGCCCGACGGCGGTCCTGCCCGGCTCGCATCGTTCGGGCCGCTTGCCGCCACGCGACCGCATAGATGACATGAATCTGACCTTCGAAAACAAGCCTGCCGTGCTGTTGCCGGCGCGCGCCGGCGACGCGATCTTGTTCGTTTCGGATGCCTGGCATCGTGGAACGCCTGCCGAACCCGGTTACGGACGATTTTTCCTGCAGGTTCATTATGCTCGCCGCGATATCGCGCAGCGCATTTTCATGACTAGCGAAATCAGCCACGTCACGCCCGATGCGGCCGCGCGCACCACGAGCGAGCGCGAGCGTACATTGATCGGCCTGCACGCGCCGTTCTTCTATGATGCGTGACTTGGCTTAAATGTGAATCAATTCCGTGCTGATGCGCGGTTCGCAATAATTGGTGGTCGCGCCATCGTGATTGATCATGGTGCGTAACTCTTCCATCAACCTGCAAACTTGGTCACTCGCAATGAAATCGTCGAGTGCGAGATAGATGTCGAGTTCGCCGTCCGCGCCGTCAGCGTCACTCACCACGCTCATCTCGCGAATGGGACATTGCTCACGCAGCGTCTTCTCATTCTGGCAGAGGTCCAGTTTCAGCAAGGACAGGCTCTGCTCCGTCAACTCACCGACTTTGACGCGATAGATGAACATGGCGAACCCGCGCTTCCTTGACCGAACTGAATACGTCGTGAGCATCTCAAAGGAGAATTAAGGTCAGGTTGTCGGAAACATCGAATTTTCAGGATTAACGAAAGTAAACGGCGCAATAGGGTCTTTCCCTGAAGTGACTCAAAGCGCAGTGAGATCAAACTGTTTAAACGCCGTTAACGAAGATTAACGCGTGGCCGCAAAGAGGGGGGCGCATGTACTTGATTCTTCGGACTCTTTCGAGTATTAAGAGATTGTTAACCAATTCGGTTTGCGACCAGCGACTCAGCGCTCGGCGCGGGGATTTTTGGGTGTGGGCGCCGGAATAAAGCGGAGCCATCGGGGTGCCTTCGGACGGACGGCATGGTTCTCCATGAGGTACCACTATGCTTGCGTATGAGGAATTGAAGGGCGCTACCGGCCGGCAAATCCGATTCCGGCCGCAGCGTTACGATGCCCGACAGCTTTTTCCCAACCTGGCGCCACGCGTCAGCGTTCGTTCTGCGGCCTATCGCCTTCACGACATCAGTTTGGGCGGGTTGGCGGCGCTTTCGAAGCACACGCATGACGACAATCTGGCGGTAGGAGAAACCGTCGATCTCAGCATTCAGCAATCGGGTTTGCCGATTTTCGAATCGACGGCGCGCGTCTGCCGTTCCGAGAACACGGTGTTCGGCTCGAAGGTAGCGTTCAACTTCGTCGATCGCTTCATCGAATTCGACAAGTTGCTCACCCGCAATACGCAAGCTCAGATCGCGGCGCGCTCGCCGCTTTTCGTAAGCGAGACGAGCCAGCTTGTCCCGCAGGAATATCGCGCTTTCTGCGCCGATGTTCTGAAGCTTCTGCGCGCCTATCGTTCGGTGCTAGAGAACAATTCGTCCGTCGCTCTCGAGTTCAAGCACGACCTCAACCAGGTCGAGGCGTTCGAGAGCTGTGAGCCGCGCCTGTTGCAGCAATGGCGTTCCTTGTGGCGCACCGGCAATGAACTCACCCATGCGATGGTGAATGACCGCGAAGTCCGCGACGCGACCAAGGAATTCACGGAAATGGTGCTGACGCCGGAGATGCGGCTGGGCGCGATCTGGGACCGCTCCTACTCCAAGCCTTTGGGCTACCCCGGCGACTTCGAAATCATGAACCAGGTGTACGATTGGGAACGGCGCGGTAACAACGCTTACGAGATGCTCATGCATCGCGTCGGCCTCGAGGTGGCCGAATGCATTCGCACGCGCATGGAAGTCGTCCGTTCCCACATCGCCGATGTGGTGCACGCGCGCGACCATGATCGTCCGGCGCGCATCACCAGTCTGGGCAGCGGCCCGGCACGCGAGGTCGAGGCGTTTTTGAGCAGCCATACCGGTTCAGGACACCGCGCAGAGTTTTCGCTGATCGACCAGGAAATGGACGCGCTGCAATATGCGCATGAAACGACCTATCCCTACGTCATGAACTCCGATGGACGGATCAAGGTTCAGGGTCTGAACGTTTCCTTCACCGATATCTTGCGCGGAACACAGGGACTCATCGGATTGCCGCCGCAAGACCTCGTCTACTCCGTCGGACTGCTCGACTATCTAACGGCTCATCGCGCCAAGGCGCTCGTGAAGCGGCTCTACGATCTTCTGATGCCGGGCGGGCTGCTCATCATCGGCAACATGAACGAGTGTTCGCTCAGCAACTTCTGGCCGATGGAGTTCATCGCCGACTGGTCGCTGCAATATCGCAACGACGCCGACATGTTGGAATGGGTAAACGGGCTTGGAGCGTCGGCGGCTTGGACCGAGACCGAACGCACCGGTCGCGTGCGTATACTTTTTGTGCGCAAACCCTGAACGCAGGTCAGCTGGCGTGCTGGAATAGAACCTGAGGAGCGGACCGCAGACGCTCGGCGGGTAGTCGCACGATCACCGTTGTCCCGTGACCCACCTCGCTTTGAATATCGAAGGTTCCGCCATGCAGTTCTGTCAGCTTGCTGGTCAGCGGTAAGCCGAGTCCGGTACCGCCGTGACTGCGCGACAGTACCGTTTCTACCTGTTCGAACGGCCGAACGACGCGAGCGATATCCTCCGGAGCAATTCCGATTCCGGTGTCGCTCACCTTTATGACGATTCCCTGTGCCGCGTCGCTGACAACACTGAGTGTAACTTCGCCACCCTCGCCGGTGAACTTTATCGCGTTGGTGAGCAGATTGAGCACGATCTGACGGATCAGCCGCTCGTCAACATGCGCATAGAGCGTTTCCGCCGCATTGGGAAAATGTAGATTCACGCTGGCCGTCACTGCGCGACCTCGGCACATGCGCATGGCGTCATCGAGGCAGCGAACGAGATCGATGTCCTCTTCCTGCAGCGTCAGCTTGCCGGCCTCGGCTTTGGCAAGATCCAGAATGTCGTTGATGATCGCGAGCAGGTGGCTGCCGCTATCATTAATGTCGGCGACATATTCGGCATAGCGCGGATCGCCAAGACTGCCAAACAGCTGCTTCTTGAGGATGTCCGAAAATCCGATGATCGCGTTTAGCGGTGTGCGCAGTTCGTGACTCATATTGGCGAGGAATTCGCTCTTGGCCTTGTTCGCCTTGTCGGCTTCGATCAGGAGGAGGTTCGCCGCCTCGTTTTTTGCTTCGATGATTTTCTGGGATTTGTAACTACGCCGGATGTACATTTCCTGGATGTAGGCCGAGAAGAGGCCGACCGCCGTCGCCATCACGAGAAAGAAGTTGTTGTTGAGATAATCCTTGAACGGAATAGGATTTATCAGTGTCGAGACGATCTGGTAGAGCGCAACGAGCAACAGGGAGATGAGAACTGAGTTGACAAACCGCAGGCGCACCAGCGAGCTGCCGTAAATCACCACCATGATCAGTCCGGCGTAGTACAGGCTATTGAACGGTGGCGGCATGATCGCCGTCATGATGACAACGCCGATTCCCGGCGCGATCATCGCGATCGAAAGAACAGTCTGGGCGAATGTGTCGAATGCTGGAACATAGGTCATCGCCGCCGCACCCAGCAGGATCGGACATACGACCGCGTAGCGCACGAACCACAGGCTCGCAACCAACTGGCCGCCGACGACCCAGTCGAGGATACCGAACATTAGGTAAAGAAGAGCAGCAGCGACAAGATAGGTGCGAATCAGCGTACGTGCTTCGTCGAGACTTTCGGAGAGATACTTTCGTTCGATCGCCGGGTCGCGAAAACGCAAGCGCAAACGGTCAATGCCGTATGCTTGGTCGGGCGTCGTAAGGCTGTTGTCGAACTGCAAGGACATCCACGTTGCCAGGGGATCTACTATGCGCCCCGCTGCATAATCGTGGGGCCGAGTAAAGAATTGCATAGCGGTGAAGGTTAATGCTTCTTTTCTATGTTTATCCTTTTGCAACAGGTTTGCAGCCCGGTTCGGTGTGCTAAACGACGCCGCTCTCAAGCGCTCGAAGGACCAAAAATGCGGCGTTTCGGCCTATACATTACCGCTGCCGTCGCGGTCGTCTTGCTTTCCGGCCCGGCCTTGGGTGCCAGCTACGCCATTAAGGAGCATAGCGCCGATGCCATGGCATCCGTTTACGCTGGCGCCGCTGCAACCCAGAGCGATGCAAGCTACCTTCCTTACAACCCGGCGTCGTTGGCTGGCGTCGAAAACAGCGATGCCAGCGTCAGTGTCGTCGTCATTCTTCCCGGCACAAAAGGCAACTATCCGTCGGCCACCACGACGCTCGGAACACCGACCGGCGGCCTGACAAAGCCGAGCGGATTTATCAGTGATGCGACGGTTCCGGCATTCGGCTATCGCCAGCGCTTGTCGGAGCGCTGGGCCATCGGACTGTCGATCTCCGCGCCGTGGGGATTGCGTACGGACTATCCGGCGAACTGGGCCGGACGATATTACGCCCGCAAGTCCGAGTTGCTCACCATCGACGTGATGCCCGTTGCGTCCTACCAAGTTACACCCGAACTGACATTGGGTGCGGGTTTGCAGATCCAGTATGCGAAAGGCACGCTGACGAGTGTCATCGATACCGGCACGATCGGTGCGCTCAATTCCATTTCAGGTTCGATTCCGGGAAGACAAGATAGTTTCGCAAAGCTCACCGGACAGAGTTGGAACGTCGGATTTACCGCGGGCTTCATCGAACGCATCGGCGCGGTGACACTGGGGATCGCCTATCGCTCTTCACTGCAAAACGATCTCAAGGGACCGTTGACGTTCACCCTCGACAAGTCCGGCATCGGCGCCGCCATCCGTTCTGCGACGGGGTTGTTCACAGACACCAAACAGACAACTCCGGTCACGACTCCCGATGTGATCACGTCGGGCGCGCGTTTGGACGTTTCCGACGCCTGGACAGCGCTCGTCGAAGTGGATTGGACACATTGGAGTCGTGTGCGGGAGCTACGCATCCATGCCGTCAATCCTGCCCAGCCGGATGATGTGACAACGACGCGGTGGAAAGACACTTATTTCGCTTCACTCGGTGCCGAGTATCGCGCGAGCCCGCTTTGGACCATTCGTGCTGGCACCGGCTATGACCAGAGCCCTGCGGTGAATGCGACACGCGATCCGCGCCTTCCCGATGCTGATCGCATCTGGCTGTCAGCAGGTGTGCGCTATCGCATTGCCGGCAACATGGACGTCAATCTTACCGCTTCGCGCCTTTTCTTTCTGCAAGGCAAGGTCAATCTCAATCCGTCCATTCCGGGCGCGGCGCTGCGCGGCAGCCTCGCAGGCACGACCGACGCCTATGTGAACGTTATTGGTCTGCAATTCGCCTACAGGGGAAACTGATCCGGCCATTGCCGTCGTTCCGTATCCAATCGAGCGAATCCATTGACGCAGCCTCAAAGTCCGAATTGTTTTGTGCGATAGTTGCGTTCCAGGTCGTCGGGAAGGCAATTGGTCTTGGCAAATGAACTCATGCGGCGGGGCCATGCCCGCCGCGCGCCGTCGCGTTGAGTGGGCCCATGAACACCTACGCACTGCTTGAACGCTTGCTGCTCGCGCTCGCGATCGGTTTGCTGATCGGAATTGAAAGGGGCTGGCAGGAGCGCGCTGGCAAGGACGGCTCTCGCGCGGCCGGTGTTCGAACCTATGCGTTGATCGGTCTTCTTGGCGGCGTCAGCGCCTTGCTCAGCGGCCTTGCCGGGAATTTCTTTCTGGGCCTGGTACTGCTGGCATTCGCCGGCAGTCTCGCCCTTTTCGAATGGCGAGAGGCAGAAGCCAACAACAGCGCGTCTGCGACCGGGCTTATCGCCGGGCTAATTGCATTTGCATTGGGAGCTTATGCGGTTCTCGGCGACATGATCGTGGCAGGCGCAAGCGGTATTGCCGCTACTTTGATCCTTGCCGAGCGCCAGGCGCTGCACGCCTTTGTAGCGAATCTCACCTGGCAGGAACTGCGCTCAGCGCTGCTGTTGCTCGTGATGTCGTTTGTCCTGTTGCCACTGCTACCCAACCATCCTGTCGACCCCTGGGGCGCGCTTAATCCGCGCCAGCTGTGGCTGATGGTCGTGATCATCGCCGCATTGTCCTATGTCGGCTACATTTGCGTCCGCGTTGCGGGCGAGCGTGCCGGCCTGATCTACGCGGCCGCCGCGGGCGGATTGGTTTCGTCGACAACGGTGACTTGGTCCTACGCGCGCCTCGCGCGTTCGCATCCGGCCAACAGCGTGCCGCTCGCCGCAGGCGTAACGACAGCTTGGGCAATATCACTCTTGCGCATGTCCGTGATTGCGACGGTCATCTCACCCGGGCTCATCCGGCCGCTTTTTTTGATCCTCGCACTGCCCGAACTCATTCTTGTCGGTTTCGCGTTGGTAATGTATCGTCGCGCAAAAACAGTGGTCGAGGCGACTCCGCTCGCGCTGACCGACCCATTCAAGCTATCCGAAGTGCTGAAATTCGGCGCGCTGCTCACGAGCGTGACGTTGATCGCAAAACTGGCAGGCAACGGACCAAGTCAGCTCGGATTGCTGCCCTTGGCGGCGGTTTCAGGTCTCGTCGATGTCGACCCAATCACGCTTTCCGTGTCGCGCATTGCGGGACAAGCCGTGAGCTTTCCGTACGCGGCGACTGTCATCGTCGTCGCAGGCGGCGCGAACTTGCTTTGCAAGACTGTACTTGCTGCGCTCTTCGGGTCACGCTCCTTTGCGCTCTATCTCGGCGCAGCAGCGTTCACGACAGCGGCAGTTGCTGTTACCATGTTGCTTGTCTTTTGACGGTCCGTCTGCCGCTCCGTTGCGCGCGAGGACGTCCAACGTCGTTAAATTTGCCGACTAAAGGCTCGATCAGGCAGCGTGGTCCGCGGCGATCGCAATGCGCACGACGTCGGAAAGGCTGCGCGCATGCATCTTGTCCATGATATTGGCGCGATGAATTTCGATTGTGCGCGGAGAAATGCCGAGCTCATAAGCCGCTACTTTGTTCGAGCGGCCCGCCACCAACTTCTCCAGCACGTTGCGCTCGCGCGGCGTCAATTGCGCGATGAGGTCTTGCGCGGCCTTAGCCTCTGCAATCCGATTGCGTTGCTGATGTCCGATCTGTAAGGCACGTCGTACACTGGCGAGTATCAACTCGTCGTCAAAGGGCTTTTCCACGAAATCGAGCGCGCCCGCCTTCATCGCCCGGACTGCAAGCGGTACGTCGCCGTGTCCGGTCATCACGACAAGCGGCAGATCAAGCCCACGCTTTTTGATTTCCTCCTGCAGTTCCAAGCCGTCCATCTCGGGCATGCGAATGTCGGTGATGAGACAACTGTCCGAAGTGACTAATTCGTTCAAAAAGGCTTTTGCAGACTCGTAATCCTTCACCCTATATCCCGCCGACTCCATCAGAGCGCGCATGGAGTCGCGCACCGCCGCGTCGTCGTCGACAATCACCACGGTCGCCTTGTCCGTCATTGTCTTGTTTCCAGGTCGAGAGACACGGGCAAGCGGAAGCGGAAGCTCGTGCCGGTCGGTACATCGCGCAAATGCCAAATTCTTCCGCCGTGCGCATCGATGATCGACTGGCAGATCGTCAGGCCGATGCCCATACCGTCGTCCTTGGTGGTCTGAAAGGGCTGGAAGAGCCGCGATGAGATTTCTTCCGGCAAACCAGGACCGGTGTCGCGAATGGTCACGTTCGCAAATCCGGGCTCGTCCAGGCCGGTCGAAAGCAGCAATTCACGGGTTTCGACGGCCAGCATGGCCTCGATACTGTTGCGGATCAGGTTCATGAGTACTTGTTGTATCTGAATCCGGTCGATCAGAACCGGCGGCAATTTGGAATCCAGATTCAGTTTCACCTTGATGTTCTTGTCGGCCGCTCCGACAAAGGCCAGTGCCAGCGCCTCTTCAACCACCCTGCTGAGGTCTTCCGGCACGCGGCTGCCGTCGCGCTTTTCCACGAAGCCGCGCAGGTTCTGGATGATGCCTCCGGCGCGAAGTGTCTGGACGGCCGCCTTGTCGATCATCTCCTGGGCTCGCCTGATCACGGCGGCGTCTCCGCCCGCTGTATCCAGCGTCCGTCGCGCCGCCTTCACGTAGTTCGCAATTGCGGTTAGGGGCTGGTTAAGCTCGTGGGCAATAGCGGCTGTCATGTGGCCCATCGCGCTGAGGCGCGAGACATGAAGTAGTTCCGATTGAAGTTCATGCAGACGCTGTTCGGTGCCCTGACGCTCCGTGATGTCACGCACGAAACCTGTGAAGAGTCGCCGGACGCCGCCATGGACCTCGCCTACTGCAAGCTCCATCGGGAAAGTGCTGCCGTCCTTGCGCAGCCCAACGACGATGCGTCCCTTGCCGATAATGCGCCGCTCACCGGTGCGGCGGTAGTGTTCGAGATAGGAATCGTGCTGCTCGCGATAGGGTGACGGCATCAGCATCTTGACGTTCTGGCCGATGACCTCTGACGGCTCGAAGCCGAATAAGCGCGAGGCCGCACGGCTGAATGATTCAATCCTCCCGTCTTCGTCAATAGTGATGATCGCGTCGGGAACAGTGTCGAGAATGGAGCGAAGTCTCGCTTCGCGTTCCCGCACCGCATTCTCGGCTGCCTTTTGTTTGGTCAGGTCATGAATGATTCCGACGAAAATCTTTTCGCCGTCGCTGCTTCCTTCCCCGACCGACACGTACATGGGAAAGGTCGAGCCGTCCTTGCGTTTACCGACGACCTCACGGCCTACGCCGATGATCTTTCTTGCGCCCGTTGTGCTGTAATTCTTGATGTAGCCATCGTGCTCCGCCCGATACGGCGGCGGCATCAACATCTTGATATTCTGGCCGATGACCTCTTCGGGAGTGAAGCCGAAGAGCAAAACGCACGCCGCATTGTAGGCCTGAACGATGCCGTGCCTGTCGATTACGATGATGCCGTCGACGGCGGTCGCTATCAGCGCACGTGATAGTGAGCTTTGCATGAACCCGTTTGGCTTGTAGTACCCCAGCTCTCCCCAAAACGCAGAGACTCAACAATTGCTTTACTCAGTATAGGGCATTTGTCCGACGGGCCACACGAAAAACGACGCCTACAGAGCAATTTTATTAGATTAGACCGGAAGATCTGCCGTTCTCCACTTCATGTGCAAATACTCTGTCGCGTTTTGGTCAAGTAGAGATAAATTGTGACAAGAGTAGATGGCTGCTGAGTACGCAACTCACGTCGCTTAGTGCCACGCCTCTAGTGTGCTCGTCACAATCAGTCGCTGCGGGAACTTGAATGGCGCGAGCGAGCGCAATGGCGATTGAAACTCGCTCGTCTCTTTCGCGTGATCCCCAGAGCCAAGAGTGCGCTGTGTCACGTCGAGTTTGCGGGGTCGCGACAAGTCGACCTGCGTCGGTAAGATTCCGTTTGTGACGCTTTGATCCTTCGGTTGCCTCATTTCCGATTCGGCGCAAGCCTCGTTCAACGCCGCGCGACAGCGCCACCAGCTTTGTTTCGGAGCGAGCACATGAAACGCCCAGTCGCCATTTTTACGGCCAGCGTCTTTATTGGCCACTCCCTGATCTCGGCCGCTTCGGCGGAATGCGCGTCGAAAGGCGACCTCGACGCACTGCGGACTGCGGCGATGCAGCAGGAATTAATGGTTGCAGCACTGAAATGCCACGACATTAACGAGTACAACAGGTTCGTCCTCAGCCACCAGCCAGAATTGATCCGCTCCGATCAGGCGCTCGAGTCGTACTTTCAGCGCGCCGGTCAGGCACGCGGTACAGCCACTTACAATAAGTACAAAACCGAACTCGCCAACGCAGCCTCACTACGCAGCAGCCAAAATCCGGACGGCTTCTGCAGTGCCGCGGGACGCACATTCGATTTCGCATTGAGGCCGATGAGTCTGAGCGAGATCGTCGCGAGCGTTGATCTTGAGTCGGATCGCGCGATCGAAAATTGTCCGATCTTGGCCGACAATAGCCCGACAACCGCTATGCCGCCGCCTCCGGCACCGACGTCGCGTGCCGCGCCCGACATGCCCTACCCGAATCCAACGAATACGGCACCGGCAAGGGATTTCGACGACGACAACGATAGCGCCGCACAGTCCTTGGACAGTCAGTTTCGAAGCGATTCGCCGCCGCCGGACTGGGGATACGACGACGATCCGGACGAGTAGTCGGCTGATGCAGCGGTCCGACTGACAGTAAGTTCGCCAAACGCGGCGATAGGGCCAGTTTACGCGCGCGCCCTGGACGCGACAGACCACTTTCACCCTTTCCGAATATGGACGCGTTCCGCTTGGAGACTCGTCGAGCGGCAGATTCGCGTACGACAATCGTCTTTCTGCGCATCGCAACGCACGGACATGAGCGACTTGGATATTCTTACGATGTACATCTATGTCGTAGGCACGTTGCCTCATTATTCTGCAGGGAGAATTTGAAAATTCAGCTTGTTATATCAATCATGTACTCAATATTTCGTTTATATCGTCCACTGCTCGGTTGGATGTGTGTTTAATGCGTAACATCCCGTAGAAAAGATGAATTCTTGCGACTTACATCGTATTCCAAGCACTTCGGGCCGTGTTAGCTTGCGGCGTTGATGCGCTCCAAACGCCTAGCTCGCACAAAAAATGGGCGGCGCAACATAGTTTCTGGACTTGCTTTGCCGGCAAGTCTCTACAGGGGGAATATCTGGATGCGTTCGCAATTTTCTGCATGGACCGCTAGGTCCGTTACTCTTGTCGGCGCGTTGCTTATTTCGACGACTCTGACGGCACCTGCCTACGCGGACATCGAAGTGGTCGTCGTGACCGCAGAAAAACGGTCTCAGGACGTGCAAACCGTCCCCATCGCCAT
>Ga0070712_100000349_pt1 | contig 26136 bp, 23 predicted proteins | sample LARL81metaG_FD_71396 | JGI IMG/M metagenome (GOLD analysis project Ga0070712, IMG submission 71396) | Corn, switchgrass and miscanthus rhizosphere microbial communities from Kellogg Biological Station, Michigan, USA - LAR L8-1 metaG | ecosystem: Host-associated > Plants > Roots > Rhizosphere ...
TCCCAGCTGCGCTGCGGAACCATCGCCAGCGCAAGCTTGAGCACGCGTACATTGGCCTTTTTCGCGTTGCGCTCGAGTGCTTCGGCGGTATAGGAGGGCGCGATCAGCACTTCGACGAATTGCGCGCCGACCGCATCGGCGGTTTCGGCGTCGACTTCGCGGTTGAACGCGATAATGCCGCCGAAGGCCGAGGTCGGGTCGGTCGCAAGCGCCTTCCGATATGCCTGCAGCGGCGTCGCCGCCACCGCGACACCGCACGGATTGGCATGCTTGACGATCACGCAGGCCGTCTCCCCGAATGTCTTGACGCATTCCCAGGCGGCGTCGCTGTCGGCGATGTTGTTGTATGAGAGTTCCTTGCCCTGCAACTGGCGAGCAGCCGCGATCGTTCCTCCCGCGGGCGTCTCGTCACGGTAAAAGGCAGCCTGCTGGTGTGGATTTTCGCCGTAGCGCAGGTCCTGAAGCTTCGCACCCTGCCAGTTGAAGCGATCCGGAAACAGGCGCGCCGTACCCGCGTCGTCGCGCGCGGTCAGATAATTGCTGATCGCGCCGTCGTACGCGGCGGTATGCGAAAACGCCTTTTGCGCGAGGCGAAAGCGCGTCGCGGCGGAGAGGCGTCCGGCGTTGGCTTTCAGCTCGGCCAGCAATGCTGCATAGTCGTCCGGATCGACGACGACGCCGACGCCGGCATGGTTTTTTGCCGCCGCGCGGACGAGCGTCGGGCCGCCGATATCGATGTTCTCGATCGCCTCGTCGAGCGTGCACCCTGCCTTGGCGACCGTCTCGCGGAATGGATACAGATTGACGACGACCAGATCGATCGGGGGGATCCCGTGCGCGGCGAGTGTAGCGGCGTGTTCGCTCGAATCGCGCCTGGCGAGGATTCCGGCATGCACTTTCGGATGCAGTGTCTTGACCCGCCCGTCCAGCATTTCCGGAAAGCCGGTGTAGGCATCGATCTCGGTGACGTCGAGTCCTGCGGCGGCGAGCGCCTTGGCCGTGCCGCCGGTAGAGAGCAGCGCGACGCTCAAGTTTGCGAGGCCCCGTGCAAACTCGACGAGACCTGTCTTGTCGGAGACCGAAAGCAGCGCCCGGGCGATCGGCGTGTTCATGGCGAGCGGCGGACCGGTGGATTGGGCGCGACACGCGCGCCGCGAAGCAGCAACGGGCCCGGCGCCGTCTTCAGCACGCGAGAACCGGGCCCTACCGTATATTGTACTTCGAGAGCTTCGAGCGGAGCGTGTTGCGATTGAGCCCCAGCATGTCGGCCGCCTGCGTCTGGTTGCCGCCGGCGCGATGCATGACCGAGGCCAGCAGCGAACGCTCGACATTCGCGATCACCATGTCGTAGATGCTGTGAGGCTGTTCGCCGTCGAGCTTGCGGAAATACTCTTCGAGCGATTTTTCGACGCTGCGGCAAATTTCGTTGCCGCCGTTCATGCGAGTGGTTCGTTTCACGCTGCGAGGGCCTCCTCCACCCACGAAGCTTCTATCTGCGCCTCTGACGCAAAGACGAGGCGTTCCCCAACGGCCGCGAGCCGCTTGAAATACCGGTCGACGGCGGCAACCTGGTCTGCCGAGCTTTCCAGCCGGTTCATTTGAGCGCGGAACGCATCGCCGCCGGCGAGCTTGCTTGTATACCAGCCGAGATGCTTGCGCGCAATGCGCACACCGTCGCTTTCGCCGTAGAACGCGTAGTGGTCGGCAAGGTGCTCGATGATCAGCCGATGCATTTCGTCGACCCGTGGCGGCGGCAATCGCTCGCCGGTCGCGAGGAAATGACCGATCTCGCGGAAGATCCACGGCCGGCCCTGCGCCGCCCGCCCGATCATGATCGCGTCCGCGCCGGTGCGGGCCAGGACCTCGCGCGCCTTCTCCGGCGTGTCTATATCGCCGTTGGCGATCACCGGTATGCCGACCTCGCGCTTGATCGAACGGATCGTCTCGTACTCGACGGGCCCGACAAACGCGCATTCCCGCGTCCGGCCGTGGACCGACAGCGCGGCGATGCCGGCGTCCTCGGCGATCCGGGCAATGCGGACCGCGTTCCTGTTCTGCCGGTTCCAGCCGGTGCGGATCTTGAGCGTCACCGGCACGGTCACCGCGGCCACGACGGCAGCGACGATCGCAGCGACGAGCGGCTCGTCCTGCAGCAACGCCGAGCCGGCCGCGACATTGCATACCTTCTTTGCCGGGCAGCCCATATTGATGTCGATAATCTGCGCGCCGCGCTCAACGTTGTAGCGGGCCGCGTCGGCCATCATCACCGGATCCGCCCCGGCGATCTGCACGACGATGGGCTCCACTTCGCCGCGGTGGTCGGTGCGCCGCAGCGACTTCGCTGTGTTCCACAGCTTGGGATTCGAGGCGACCATTTCGGACACCGCGAGGCCCGCGCCGAGGCGCTTGCACAGCTGGCGGAACGGTCGGTCGGTGACGCCCGCCATCGGCGCGACGACCAAGGGAATCGAAATGTGATGCGGGCCGATCTGCACGGGAAATAGTTGCTGGACGCTGCGGCGGGGAACGGATTATACCGAGTTTGGCGCGCGATCGTCACCGACAAAAAATTATTGCTGGCATGCTGCGTGATAAGTACGCTTTCGGTCATCGCGCCGTTCACCGCGCGGGAACCATTCTTGCTTGATGTCGGACGTGCTTGTTTTCGCGTCAGTGCAATCCGTACAGCATTGCGTGCGTGAAAATTCGCTTCAGCGGCGGCAGCGCGTCGAGCAGAGTAAGCGCCAACCCGCGCGGCCAGCGAAGCAGCGCCGCGTCGCTGCCGAATACTTCGAGCAAGCCATGCGTCAATGCGATACCGGCCCAGCGGTCGCCGAGTCGGCGACGCGCGTACGCCGACAGACTGGTGGTCGCGCCGAGTCGATCGCGCGGCGTCGACAGCAAGACCTGCGCCAGTTCGTACGCATCGCGCACGCCCAGGTTGAAACCCTGGCCGGCAACCGGATGCAGCGCCTGCGCGGCGTTGCCCAGGAGAACGGTGCGTGCGCCGACGACGGTGCCGGAGAACTCGAGCGAAAGCGGAAACGTACGCCGATCCTCGCTTTTCAGAAAGCCGCCGACGCGCGCACCGAACCGCGTCGCCAGGGCACCGAGGAACTCGGCCTCCGGCATCGCCGCAAGCGATCTGCCCTGAGCCGGCGTCGTCGTCCATACCAGCCCGTAATGATCGCCTTCCGGCAGCAAGGCCATCGGCCCCTCGGGAGTAAAGCGCTCGTATGCCACCCCGCGGTGCGGCTCGTTCCTCCAAAGCTTCGCGACCAGCGCAACCTGCTTGTAGTCGTGTCGATGGCGGACATTGCCGGCGACGATATCGCCGCCGCCATCGGCGACCGCGGCGAGTCGCGCCGTCCATTCGCAGGCGGCACCTTCGCGCTCGCCGCGGATGCGTGCATACGCCGGCGTCGCGTCGACCTTGCTGACAGCGACGCCGTGATCGACCGGCAGGCCGGCGCGGGCGAGCCCCGCATCGAGCGCGGCCTGCAACGCGCGATAGCTGACAACGTAGCCGAGCGCGGGCACGCCATGCTCCTGCGCATCCAGGCGCGCTGCGCCGAAGCCGCCGCGCTGCGACACGTCGATGGCGGTAATCGCCGTCACCGCGTCCGCGGTGCCCGCGACGGAGCTCCAGACGCCGAGGCGATCGAAAATCAGTCGCGCGCCGTGCGACAGGGCCAGCGAACGATCGCCGGACGCCAGGGTGTCGCGCGCACGCGCGTCAAGGCTGACCACGTCGAGATCGCCGCCGGCGAGCGCAAGCGCCAGCGTCGCGCCGACCGGACCCGCGCCGACGATGACGACGTCGTTCAACACGGTTTAGAGCGCCTGGTCGAGAACGTCTGAAGTCACGGACAGATCGGCGGCGATCCGCCGTCAGTGCTGCATCAGCGCTTCGATGTCGGCGACGGTCTTCGGCGCCGCCGCCGTCAGGTTTTCATTGCCGGTGGCGCTGACCAGCACGTCGTCCTCGATGCGCACGCCGATATCCCAGAATTCCTCGGGTACCTTGTCGCCCGGCCGGATATAGCAACCCGGCTCGACGGTAAGCAGCATCCCCGGCTCGAGCAGGCGCGACTCGCCGTTGACGCGATACAGCCCGACGTCATGGACGTCGAGACCGAGCCAGTGCCCGGCGCGATGCATATAGAACTGCTTGTATGCACCGGATTCGAGCACGGCGTCGAGCGAGCCCTCGCAAAGCTTCAGATCGATCAGGCCTTGCGCCAGCACGCGCTCGGCGACCTCGTGGTAGGCATGAAACGGGCGGCCCGGGGCCACGGCGTCGATGCAGGCGAGCTGCGCGGCCAGGACAAGCTCGTAGACGTCCTTCTGCGGACCGCTGAACTTGCCGCCGACCGGAAAGGTGCGCGTCACGTCCGACGCATAACCTTCGTACTCGCAGCCCGCGTCGATCAGCAGCAGGTCGCCCGACTGCATCTGGCGGTTGTTGTCGCGGTAATGCAGCACGCAGGCGTTCGGGCCCGACGCGACGATCGACGGATAGGCGACCGCCTGCGCGCCCGAGCGCAGGAATTCGTGCATCAATTCGGCCTCGACCTGGTACTCGTACCAGTCGGCGCGCGTGCGCGCCATCGCACGGCGATGCGCTCCGCAGGAAATCTCGGCGGCCCGGCGCATCAGCTTCAGCTCCTGCTCGTCCTTGGTCAGGCGCATCGCCGAAAGCGCCGCGCGCACGTCGACAACCACTTCCGGCGCCGCGATCCCGGTGCGCACCCGGTTGCGGACTGCGTTCAAGGTCGCGGTGACCAGGTCGTCCCAGGCAGGGTAGCCGCCGATCGGCGTAAAAACGGCGGGCCGATCGCCGCTCCAGTCGGTGAGCCTCGTCTGGAGCTCTCCGATCGAATACGCCTCGTCGAAGCCGAAGATTTCGCGTGCGGCGTCCGGGCCATAGCGAAAGCCGTCCCAGATCTCGCGCTCGGGATTCTTGTCCCGGCAAAGCAGGATCTGCTTGGAGTCGCCTTCGTCCGCCCCGGCGAGCAGCACCACGACGGCTTCGGCTTCGGGAAATCCGCAAAGGTAATAGAAATGGCTGTCCGGCCGGTACGGATAGTGGGTGTCGGCGTTGCGGAACGCTTCGGGCGCCGTCGGGATTGCGGCGATCCCGCCGCCGCTCTGACGGCGCATCTCGGCGATCAATCGCGCGCGGCGCGCACGGTGGTGCTGGTGACTGTGGTTCATCGTTGGGATTGCGCGGCGTGTCGGGGGGAAGGCGCCATTATAGGCGCAGCGGCTCCTCTCGCCGAGCCTGCGGTAACATCCGCTTCGTGGTGCAGTCTTCCTTCGCTCATTCGACGCCCACCGCCGATGCGCTGCGCGAGGCCAAGCGTTCGCTGCGCGAGCGCGTGCTCGCCGCGCGCGATTCCCTGTCGCCGGAGTTTCGCGCGGCGGCAAGCGCGGCGATCGGCACGGCGCTCGCGGCTCGCGACGATTTCGCCGCGGCGTCGACCGTGCTGCTGACACTGCCGTTCGGCAGCGAGTGGGACTCGATGGCGCTGTTGCTCGCCGCGCTGGAACGCGGCAAGGCGGTCGTGCTGCCGCGCGTCAACGCGACAGCGCGCACGCTGGAGCTTTGCCGGCTGAGCGAACCCTCACGCGACGTCCTGCCCGGCTATCGCGGCATACCCGAGCCGCAATCGCACTGCGCGCTGATCGCCGCCGAGGCGATCGATTGGGTGCTGGTCCCCGGCGTTGCGTTCGACACCGCAGGGCGCCGCCTCGGTTATGGCGGCGGCTACTACGACAGGCTGCTCCCTCAACTGCGCAGCGACGCAGCGAGAATTGCCGGCGGCTACGAAATGCAGTTGGTCGATCGAGTGCCGGCTGCACCGCACGACGTGCCGGTGCAGGCGCTCGCAACCGAGACCCGGACCTTGCCGATGCCTGAGTAGCCGGCCGACCGCGTGCCCGGGGCAGTTTTGGAAATCATTTCCACGCCGTGGTATCCTCGAATCAGCCCTGAGCCGGCGAGTGCCGCGTCGCAGCAATGCGGCGCCATGCTGTGACGCCTACAATCGAAATTTCGCGCGACCGCTTGAAGGATCGCCGAAGGAGTGCCCGCATGGATATCAAGCCCGATGTCGACCCGCAGGAAACGCGCGAATGGCTGGACGCGATCGACGGCGTGCTCGAGAACGAAGGTCCGGACCGCGCGCATTTCCTGATCGAACAGGTAATCGACAAAGCGCGCCGATCCGGCGCGTACATGCCGTTTTCGGCGAACACCGCCTACATCAATACGATTCCGGTCGATAAGCAGGTCCGGATTCCGGGCGACCAGGCGATCGAGCATCGCATCCGGTCTTATGTGCGCTGGAACGCGATGGCGATGGTGGTGCGGGCGAACAAGCACACCAACGTCGGCGGCCACATCGCGAGCTTCGCCTCGGCGGCGACGCTCTACGACACCGGTTTCAATCACTTCTGGCACGCGCCCTCGCCCGAGCACGGCGGCGACCTCGTGTTCGTCCAGGGCCATTCGTCACCCGGCGTGTACGCCCGCGCCCACATGCTGGGCCGCTTCACCGACGAGCAGATGGACAACTTCCGGCAGGAAGTCGACGGCAAGGGCGTCTCGTCGTATCCGCATCCGTGGCTGATGCCGGACTTCTGGCAGTTCCCGACAGTATCGATGGGGCTCGGCCCGCTGATGGCGATCTACCAGGCGCGTTTCATGAAGTATCTGCAGGATCGCGGCCTGGCCAAGACCGAGGGGCGCAAGGTCTGGTGTTTTTGCGGCGACGGCGAAATGGACGAGCCGGAATCGATGGGCGCGATCGGAATGGCGGCCCGCGAGTCGCTGGACAACCTGATCTTCGTCATCAACTGCAACCTGCAACGGCTCGACGGCCCGGTGCGCGGCAATGGCAAGATCATCCAGGAGCTGGAGGCCGACTTCCGCGGCGCCGGCTGGAACGTGATCAAGGTGATCTGGGGCTCGCGCTGGGACCCGCTGCTGGCGCGCGACAAGCAAGGCATCCTGATGCGCCGGATGATGGAATGCGTCGATGGCGAATACCAGACCTTCAAATCGAAGGACGGCGCCTACGTGCGCGAATATTTCTTCAACACCCCCGAGCTCAAGGCGCTGGTGGCCGACTACTCGGACGAGGAGATCTGGAATCTGAATCGCGGCGGCCACGATCCGCACAAGGTCTATGCCGCCTACCGGGCTGCCGTCGACCACAAGGGGCAGCCGACGATCATTCTCGCCAAGACGATCAAGGGCTACGGCATGGGTGAGGCCGGCGAGGCGCAGAACATCACGCACCAACAGAAGAAAATGTCGGGCGGCTCGGTCCGGCACTTTCGCGATCGCTTCCAGATTCCGGTGCCCGACGACAAGCTCGACGAGCTCCCGTACGTCAAGTTTCCGCCCGGATCGGCGGAGGCCGAATACATGATGGCCCGGCGCATGGAGCTCGGCGGCTTTTTGCCGACGCGCCGCAGGAAGTCCGCGTCGCTCGCGGTGCCGGGGCTTACGGCGCTCGAGCGTTTCCTGAAAAGCACCGAAGACCGCGAGATCTCGACGACGATGGCGTTCGTGCAGATCCTGCAGACCTTGCTGCGCGACAAGAATATCGGCAAGCACATCGTGCCCATCGTGCCCGACGAGTCGCGTACCTTCGGCATGGAAGGGATGTTTCGCCAGCTCGGCATCTGGAACCAGCTCGGCCAGCTCTACACGCCGCAGGACGCCGATCAGCTGATGTTTTACAAGGAGAGCAAGGACGGCCAGGTGCTGCAGGAGGGCATCAACGAGCCCGGTGCGATGTGCGACTGGATGGCGGCGGCAACCAGCTATTCGACGCACGGCGTCCCGATGATCCCGTTCTACATCTTCTATTCGATGTTCGGCTTCCAGCGGGTAGGCGATTTGGCCTGGGCCGCCGGTGACATGCGCTCTCGCGGCTTCCTGCTCGGCGGCACTGCCGGACGGACGACGCTGAATGGCGAGGGCCTGCAGCACGAGGATGGGCATTCGCACGTCTACGCCTCGACGATCCCGAATTGCGTCTCGTACGATCCCACCTTCGGCTACGAGCTCGCCGTGATCATCCAGGACGGGCTGCGCCGCATGTACGCCGAGCAGCAGGACGTCTATTACTACCTGACCGTGATGAACGAGAACTACGCGCAGCCGGCGATGCCCGACGGCGCCGCTCCCGACATCATCAAGGGCATGTATCTGTTCAAAGGCGGCCCCGGCCGGGGCGCGAAGACCAAAGCGCCGCGCGTCCAGCTGCTTGGCTCGGGAGTAATCCTGCGCGAGGCCATCGCTGCGGCCGAATTGCTCAAGTCCGATTGGGGCGTTGACGCCGACATCTGGGGCTGCACGTCGTTCACCGAGCTCGCGCGCGAAGGTGAAGCCGCGTCGCGCTGGAACATGATGCATCCCACCGATCCGCCGCGCGTGCCGCATGTGACGGCGCGGCTCGCCGACACCCAGGGCCCGGTCATTGCGGCGACTGATTACATGCGCGCGTTTGCCGGGCAGATCAGGGAATTCGTGCCGCGCCGTTATGTCGTCCTCGGCACCGATGGCTTCGGTCGCTCCGACACGCGCGAAAAGCTGCGCCGCTTTTTCGAGGTCGACCGCTGGTACATCACCGTCGCGGCGCTGAAGGCCCTGGCCGACGAAGGCACGCTGCCTGCCGCCAAGGTGGCAGAGGCGATCTCGAAATATGGCATCGACGCGGCCAAAGCCGCGCCGTGGACGGTCTGATGCGGCATCGACGGCCTTCGTTCGCCGTTGCCGGCCAGCCTTTGAGGTCGCGATGAGCACAATCGAAGTCAAGGTTCCCGACATCGGCGACTTCACCGACGTGCCGGTGATCGAAGTCCTGGTCAAGCCGGGCGACACGGTCAAGGCCGAGGATTCGCTGGTCACTCTGGAGTCGGACAAGGCGACGATGGACGTGCCGGCGCCTGCAGCCGGCGTGATCAAATCGCTCGGCGTCAAGGTCGGCGACAAAGTCAGCGAAGGCCACCTGATTCTGACGCTGGAGGAGGCGGCCGGCGCCGCCGCACCGGCCCAAGCTGAACCGGCGGCCAAGGCAGCGCAGCCGACGACGCCTCCGAGCGCGCCCGCAGCGGGAGCGCCGCCGAAGCCGCCCACCGCTGCACCGGCAGCGCCCGCCCCGCCCGCGCAAGCAACCGTGGCGCCGAGCGCTCCGATCGACGATGCGGCCTTCCGCAAGGCGCACGCCTCGCCGTCGGTTCGCGCCCACGCGCGCGCACTGGGTGTCGACCTGTCGCAGATCAAGGGGACCGGCCCGGTCGGGCGCATCCTTCAGCAGGACCTCGAGAACTACGTCAAGCAGGTGATGAGCGGCGCCAAGGTCGCCAGCGCGGTCGCCGGCGCGGGAGGCGCCGCGCTCGGCCTGCTGCCATGGCCGCAGATCGATTTCACCAAGTTCGGCCCGGTCGAAACCAGGCCGCTGTCGAGAATCAAGAAGATCGCCGGCGCCAATCTGCATCGCAACTGGGTTTTGATTCCGCACGTCACCAACCATGACGACGCCGACATAACCGAGCTCGAGGCGTTTCGCGTGCAGCTCAACAAGGAAAACGAAAAAGCCGGGATCAAAGTGACCTTGCTGGCGTTTCTGATCAAGGCGTGCGTCTGGGCGCTGAAGAAATTTCCCGAGTTCAACGCTTCGCTCGACGGCGAGAACCTGGTGCTCAAGCAGTACTACCACATCGGTTTCGCCGCCGACACGCCGAACGGTCTTGTCGTGCCGGTCATCAGGAATGCCGACCAGAAGGGCGTGCTGGCGATCGCCGCAGAGATGGGGGAGCTCTCGGCGAAGGCGCGCGAAGGCAAGCTCGGTCCGGCCGACATGCAGGGCGGATGCTTTTCGATCTCCAGCCTGGGCGGGATCGGCGGAACGTATTTCACGCCTATCATCAACGCACCCGAAGTCGCGATCCTCGGCGTGTGCCGGTCGAGCACGCGCCCCGTCTGGGACGGCAAGCAGTTCGCCCCGAGGCTGATACTGCCGCTGTCGCTTTCCTGGGACCATCGCGTGATCGACGGGGCGGCGGCCGCCCGCTTCAACAGCTATCTCGCCTCGCTGCTGGCCGACATGCGGCGCACGATGCTTTGAGATGGGCGTCGACAAACACTGGCTCACCGTCGTGCTGCTGGCCGCGCTGGCGTGTCCCTGTTTCGCGGCGGAGGAATTGCTCAGCATTCCGACCCGCAACGGCGTCACGCTGTCCTACCTGCTCGACCAGGACAAGGCCGCGGCGCCCAAGGTCGTCGTCATTTCCTTCATCGGCGGATTGGGTGCGATCGGCCTGGAACGGCGTGCGCAAAATGGCCCGGTGAAATTCGGGCCGACGGCGAATTTCCTGATTCGCATCAGGGACCGGATGACCGACGCCGACATCGCCGACGTCATCGTCGATTCGCCTTCGGATCAGCTTCCCGGGGGCATGAGCGACCGGTTCCGCTCAGGGCAGGATCACGCGACGGACATTCGGGCATTGATAAGCGATGTGAAGCGGCGGTTTCCAGGCGCGAAGATTTTTCTGCTCGGCACGAGTCGCGGCACGATTTCGGCGGCCTCGCTGGGCGCGAGTCTCGGCGACGTCGTGCAAGGCGTCGTCCTCAGCTCGACCGTGACCAATGCCGACCGCACAGGCAGCGCCCTGTCGACCTTCGATTTCGGCTCGATCAAGGTTCCGGTGCTTTTGGTCCATCACCGGGACGACGGTTGCCGCAGCAGCCCGTACTACGGCGCGGAGCGCCTGGCGAAGAGATTTCCGCTGGTCAGCGTCAGCGGCGGCGATCCGCCGCAGAGCGAGCCTTGCGAGGCGATGTCTCAGCACGGGTACCTGGGCCGCGAAGCGCCGACGACAGAGGCGATCCGGAACTGGATGCTCGGCCGCGAGTTCGCGCGCGAGATCCAATGATGATGTTGTCACTGCCGGTATCGACACACTGCTGCCGGATCCGATCGGGGACGCAATGAGCACGATCGAAGTCAAGGTTCCTGACATCGGCGATTTCACCGATGTGCCGGTGATCGAGGTCCTGGTCAAGCCGGGCGACACGGTGCAGGTCGAGGATTCGCTGGTTACGCTCGAGTCGGACAAGGCGACGATGGACGTGCCGGCGCCGGCGGCCGGAGTAGTCAAGTCGCTCGGCGTCAAGGTCGGCGACAAAGTCAGCGAAGGCGCACTGCTGCTGACGCTCGAGACGACGGCCGAAGCGCCCGCGGCGCGGCCCGCCGGCACCGGATCGGCGCAGCAGGCACCCACGGAGCGAGCCGCGCCGGCGGCGCAGGGCGCGCCTGCGGCGGCCAAACCGCAGCCGACGCCCCCGGCCGCGCCTGCAGCGACCGCACCTCGCGCCGCCGACGAATATCGCGGCGCGGTCGACATCGAATGCCAGATGGTCGTTATCGGCTCCGGGCCGGGCGGCTACAGCGGCGCGTTCCGTGCTGCGGACTTAGGGCTCAAGACCGTGCTGATCGAGCGATATTCGACTCTGGGCGGCGTGTGCCTCAATGTCGGCTGCATTCCTTCGAAGGCGCTGCTGCATGCGGCCAGGGTGATCGACGAAGCAGAGGAGATGGGTCACTTCGGCGTGACTTTCGGCAAGCCGGCGATCGATCTGGCCAAGCTGCGCGGCTGGAAGGAAGCGGTGGTCGGAAAGCTGACCCGCGGCATCTCCGGGCTGGCGAAGCAGCGCAAGGTGAGCGTCGTTACCGGAGTGGCGCGCTTTGTCGATACGCATCACCTAGAGGTCAGCGCCGCGGACGGGAAGAAGCAAGTCGTCAAGTTCGAGCACTGCATCATTGCCGCCGGCTCGCAGGCGGTGAAGCTGCCATTCATTCCCGACGACCCGCGCGTCATCGATTCGACCGGTGCGCTCGAGCTCGAGAGCATGCCCGGGCACATGCTGGTCATCGGCGGCGGCATCATCGGCATGGAGATGGCGCAGGTGTATTCGGCGCTCGGCGCCAAGATCACCGTCGTCGAGATGCTGGGCCAGCTGATGATGGGCGCGGATCCCGACCTGGTGCGGCCATTCGCCAGGCGGATGGAAAAGCGTTACGAAAAGATCATGCTGAAGACGCGCGTGACCAAGGTCGAAGCCCAGAAGGATGGCCTCAAGGTCTGGTTCGAAGGCGAGCAGGCGCCCGCCGCGCCGCAGCTCTACGACCGGGTGCTGGTCGCGGTCGGACGTTCGCCGAACGGAAAGAAAATCGGCGCCGAGCGTGCCGGTGTCGTCGTCGACGAGCGCGGATTCATTCCGATCGATGGCCAGTTGCGGACCAACGTTGCGCATATCTTCGCGATCGGAGACATCGCCAGGCAGCCGATGCTGGCGCACAAGGCGGTACACGAGGCGCACGTTGCCGCCGAGGCTGCGGCCGGCGAAAAATCCTGGTTCGACGCCCGCGTGATTCCGTCGGTCGCGTTCACCGATCCCGAGCTCGCGTGGGTTGGAGTCACCGAGGAGGAAGCCAAAGCGCAGGGCATCAAGTATGGCAAGGCGGCGTTTCCGTGGGCGGCCAGCGGCCGCTCGCTTTCGCTCGGACGCGATGAAGGGATGACCAAGCTGGTCTTCGACCAGGAAACGCAGCGCATCATCGGCGGCGGCATCGTCGGGCCGAACGCGGGCGACCTGATCGCCGAAGTCGCGCTGGCGATCGAAATGGGCTGCAATGCCGAAGACATCGGCAGGACGATCCACCCGCATCCAACGCTGTCCGAGACTGTCGGCATGGCCGCCGAAGTTTTCGCCGGGACGATCACCGATCTCTACGTTCCGAAAAAGAAGTAGGCCGCCAGCGGGTTTGGGCCCGGGTCATTAGCCGCATGGCGATCGGGCCGGCGCGCGTAGCCAAGCTCGCTGCATGGACGCTGGCCGGGATGGTGGCCTGCGCGCTGGCGGCGGCGGTGCTGAGCAATCTGCGCGATCCGGAGGTCTCGCCACAGGCGCGGGCGATGGCCCACTTCGAGCTACCCGCGATTGCTGCCGAAGGCAACGCCTATCTCGTTCTCCTCGGCCTCACTGCGCCGCCGGGCGTCGATCCGCTTACCGAGGGCAAGCGATTGGCCGCCGAGAGCGACGCCGCGCGTTTGGCCGATCCGTTCGCCCGGCAGCGTCCGCAGCACGAAGAGCGCGAGGCCGACTCGGATCAGGATGACCGTCTCGCTTTCACCGGAGACCTCGATGCAGGCTGCGACATCTTCAGCGAGCCCTGTCTGCCGTTCGCGCGCGCTCGCGACCCGGCGGTCCGGGCGCTGTTCACCGGCAACCGCCTGCTGATCGATCGCTACGAACAGGCGCGACGAATGCCGGAATTCGCCGCTGTCCCTATCGCGGACACGCGGCGCGCCGACATCGAGCGGCGCAATCTCGGCCGCGTGCACGCCGTATTGCTGACGGTGGCTGCGCTGGACGCGCAACAGCGGCATGCGGTCGAAGCCTGCACCTTCCTCCAGGCCGACGGCGCGTTCTGGCGGCGCGTGCTCTCCGGAGCCGGCACTCTGGGCGACAAACTGTCGGCATTTCGGGCGCTTGCCGAGGATGTGCGCCTTGCCAGCGAGCTGATTGCATCGACCGCCTTCGATGCCGCCGCCTGCGGACCTGCGCTGCGCATGTTGCTCGCGCCGCTGACGGCCAGAGAGCTGAGCCTGGCGGACGCCTTCAGGATGGCGTTCGTTCCGACGGTGCGCATGCTGGCAAGCTGGCCCGATCCCGCGCTCAGCGTCGAGCCCGAATCCTGGGCCGATCGCCATCTGAAGGAAACGCCGCTGTACGACCTGTTCTATCGGCGCAACGCGTCAATCAACCGCAGCGCAGAGGTCTACGCCGGGCTCGCTGCGCTCGCCGCGCAACCGACACCGCGCTTCGTCGCTGCCCGCGACGCATTCGTCGCCGACAACGGCGACCTCGTGTCGATCCGGCCATCCTGGATCTACAATCCACTGGGCAAGGCGCTCATCGCCCGGCATCTTCCGATACATGTCGACTACGTCGCGCACGTGCACGGCGTCGCCGCGTATGTGAAGCTGGTGCGCGTGCAGCTCGAGTTGAGGCTCGCGGCCGTTTCGCTCGCGGAGGTGCCGCAGTTCCTCGAGCGCGCAGGGCCGGACAGCGTGAACCCGCTGGATGGCCGGCCTTTTCGCTGGGACCGCGAGCAGCGCATCCTGTCGTTCGATCCCTCCGACCGGCGATGGCGCCGATGGGGGACGAGTGTCACGATTGCCGGGCCATGATTCGATGCTGATGCATCGTCGGCGGCAGCCGGTTTTGTTACGATGAGGGCTCGATGCGCAACATTCCGACAGCAATGACCCAGGACGAGCTCAAGCAGATGGTCGCGCGCGAGGCGATCAAGTATGTCGTCGACGATGCCTACCTCGGCGTCGGCAGCGGCTCGACCGCCGATTTCTTCATCGATGAGCTCGCCGCCGTCAAGGGGCGTATCAAGGGCGCGGTCGCGAGCTCGATCAAGACGGCCGAGCGGCTGCGCAAGCACGCGATCCCCGTGGTCGAGCTCACCAGCGTCGATTCGCTGCCGGTGTATATCGACGGCGCCGACGAAACCACCGCGCATGGAGCGATGATCAAGGGCGGCGGCGGCGCGCTGACGCGCGAGAAAATCGTCGCCGCGGTCGCCGCGAAGTACGTATGCATCGTCGACCAGTCCAAGCTGGTCGGCGTGCTCGGTAACTATCCGCTGCCGGTCGAGGTGATCCCGATGGCCAAGAGCCATGTCGCGCACGAACTGGTCAAGCTCGGCGGACACCCCGCGTTGCGCGCAGGCTTCGTCACGGACAACGGCAACGTGATCCTCGACGTTGCGGATCTGCGCATCCTGAATCCGGCCGAGCTCGAAGCGCGCATCAACAACATCGTCGGCGTCGTGACCAACGGTCTGTTCGCCATCCGGGGAGCCGATGTCATCCTGGTCGGGGCGCCGACCGGCGTGATGACGCTCGACGCGCACCGGTTCTAGCCGGTCCTCGCGCCAGGCCATAGAATGCAGCCATGACGAACCTGAGCGTTCCCCATCTCGACCTTGCCGCGTACATGCGCGAGGTCGGCGAACGGGCCCGCGCCGCGGCGCGCGTCGTCGCGCGGGCGCCTACGGCAGCAAAGGACGCCGCGCTGGAAGCCGCCGCGGCGGCGATCGAACGCGATGCCCGGGAGCTGCTCGCCGCGAACGCGGGCGATGTCGCGGGATCGCGCGCCGCCGGCGACGACGAGGCATTCGTCGACCGCCTGGCGCTGAACCCGGAGCGCATCGCCGCGATGGCCGACGGCTTGCGCCAGGTCGCCGCATTGCCCGATCCGGTCGGCGAGATCACCGACCTCAAATCCCGTCCGACCGGCATCCAGGTCGGACGAATGCGCGTGCCGCTCGGCGTCGTCGGCATCGTCTATGAATCGCGGCCGAACGTCACTGCCGACGCCGCCGCGTTGTGCCTCAAATCGGGCAACGCGGCCATCCTGCGCGGCGGCTCCGAAGCGATGCGCTCGAATCAGGCAATCGCCGCGTGCCTGCAGGAGGGCCTCGCCGCCGCCGGCCTCCCCGAGGATGCGGTGCAGGCGATCGCGACCAGCGATCGCGCCGCCGTCGGCATACTCGCAACGATGGACCGCTATGTCGATGTGCTCGTGCCGCGCGGCGGCAAGAGCCTGATCCAGCGGGTGGCAGACGAAGCCACGGTGCCGGTGATCAAGCATCTGGACGGCGTCTGCCACGTGTTCATCGACGAATACGCCGACATCGACATGGCGATCCGCATCGCCGACAACGCCAAGACGCAGCGGTACAGTCCCTGCAACACGATGGAGACGCTGCTGGTGCACGAGCGCATCGCCCCGCAGGTCCTGGTTCCTCTGGCGCGGATCTACGCCGGCAAGGGCGTCGAACTCCGCGGCGATCCCGCGGCGCGCGCGCTGGTTCCCGCGATGAAGCCGGCGAGCGAAGAGGACTGGACGACCGAATACCTGGCGCCGATCCTCGCCATCCGCGTCGTCGGAAGCCTCGACGCGGCGATCGAGCACATCGCCCGCTACGGCTCGCAGCACACCGATGCGATCGTCACTTCGCATCACGGCAACGCGATGCGCTTCCTGCGCGAAGTCGACTCGAGCTCGGTGATGGTCAATGCGTCGACGCGGTTCGCCGACGGCTTCGAGTACGGCCTGGGCGCCGAGATCGGTATCTCGACCAACAAGCTGCACGCTCGGGGGCCGGTGGGCCTTGAGGGCCTGACCAGCCAGAAGTGGATCGTGCTCGGCACCGGGCAGATCCGCAGCTGATGCCCTCGGCCGCGCCGCGAGGCGCCTGATGTCCGCGTCGGTCACCCTTTCGATCGGCACCAACACGGCGATCGCCGCTGCCAAGGGTTTCGGCTGGTTCGTCACCGGGTCGCCGACGCTGTTCGCCGAGACGATCCACTCGATCGCCGACGTGGCCAATCAGGTCCTGCTGAAGATCGGCGAGGTGCGCGGCAAGATGCCGGCCAACCGCAAGCATCCGTTCGGACACGGCCAGGAAAAATACTTCTGGGCGCTGGTTTCCGCTGTCAGCGTATTCTTCGTCGGCTGCGGGCTCAATCTCTACCACGGCATCCATGCGCTGATCCAGCGCGCGCCGGTCGAACCGTTCACGCCGCTGGTCCTGGGCTTGTTGCTGTTCGCTTTGGTGCTGGAATCGTTCACGCTGGTCGTCGCCCTGCGCGAGATCGGCGGGTGGAAAGGCGTGCTCGCCAATCGCCACAACACGACGGTGCTTGCCGTCGTCCTCGAAGACGCGGTTGCGCTGCTCGGGATCGTGCTCACCCTGGTCGTCGCCGGAGTCTCGTTCGTCTGGGGCCCGCGCCCGGCATTCGACGCCGCGGTCGCCATCGCGGTTGGCGCGCTGCTCGGTGCGATGGCTCTGTTTCTGGCGTCGATCAACCGCCGACTGCTGATCGACATCTCCGACGTGGACCTCGATCGCGCCGTGCAACGATATCTCGCCGAGCAGGGTGTCACCGCCGAGGCGAGCTCAGTCGTCGTCGACGACGATCACGCCGTCGTGTTCCTGCGGGCGGTGCCTGGCAGCGCCCGCCCCTTCGATACGGCGGATTCGTATGCGCTCGGCGAAGCCTTGAAGGCGCAGCTGCTAGCGACCACCGGCAAGACGATCGACGAGGTCTACTGGAAATTTCCGCTGGCTCCCGCGCCGGCGGGCACGACCAGCGCGCGATGACGCAAGCGATGCAACAGGCGATACTCGACTTCTGGTTCGGGCCGCCCGACAGCGCCGAGTACGGGACGACGCGCGATGCCTGGTTTCGGAAGGACGCTGCGTTCGACGCCGAGATCCGCCGGCGCTTCGGCGCAGTGATCGAGACTGCGCTGGAAGGGAGTCTCGCCGACTGGACCGCCCCGCGCGCCACGCTCGCGCGCGTGCTCGTCCTCGACCAGTTCGCGCGCAACTGCTATCGCGACTCGGCGCGCGCGTTCGCCGGCGATGCGCAGGCCATCGCCGCGGCGACCGCCGCCGTCGATCAAGGGCAGGACCGCGAGCTGATTCCGGTCGAGCGCTGGTTCCTGTACATGCCGTTCGTGCATGCTGAATCGCCTGCCGCACAAGCGCGCTCGCTCGCGCTGTTCACGCGGCTTGCCCACGAGACCGGTCTGACCGATCCGCTGGTATGGGCGAAGAAGCACGCCGTCATCATCCGTCGCTTCGGCCGATATCCGCATCGCAATGCATCGCTCGGCCGCGTATCGACGGCGGAGGAAATCGCCTTTCTCGGCACGAAGGGCAGCAATTTCTGAAGGCTTTGGCTACCATCGCCCTATGGGACTGATCGAAGTCACGCTGGGACTGCTGCTTGCGGTCGCCGCCGTGGCTGCGCTCGGCAAATGGATCGGGGCACCGCTGCCGCTGCTGCTCGTCGCCGGCGGTGTGTGCCTGTCGTTCCTGCCGGGTTTCCGCTCGCTCTCGATCGCGCCGGACATCTTTTTTCTGTTGTTCATTCCGCCACTGCTGTTCGCCGACGCTTGGTTGATACCTAAGCGCGACCTGCTCAAGGTGATCCGGCCGGTGCTGCTGCTCGCCTTCGGGCTAGTGTTTCTAACGGTTCTGGTCGTCGGCTATTTGATGCATTGGCTGGTTCCCGAGCTCCCGCTCGCGGCGGCATTCGCGCTCGGCGCGGTGATCTCGCCTACCGATGCGGTCGCGGTCAGGGCGGTAACCTCCAAGCTCGCGATTCCCTCGCGCGTCTCGACGATCGTCGACGGCGAAAGCCTTATCAACGACGCATCGGGTTTGATCGCGTTCAAGTTCGCGATCGCGGCAGTGATGACCGGCGCCTTCAGCTGGGAGAGCGCAGCGCTGCAGTTTTTCGTCTCTTCCGGCGGCGGTTTCCTGCTGGGGCTTGCGATTGCCTGGGTGATAGGCCAGGCGAGGGTAGGTTTGCGCCGGTTCTGCGCCGATGACCCGACGATCCAGACGGTGATCTCGCTGCTGACGCCCTATGCGGCGTATCTCGCCGCGGAGGAGCTGGGCATCGGCACGATCCTGGCCGTCGTCGGCGCGGGACTCTACGCCGGCGCGCACGACCTCAGGAACCTGGACGCTGCGACGCGCGCGCATTCGTGGGAAGTATGGCGGATGGTGCTGTTCGCGTTCAACGGCCTGGTGTTCGTGCTACTGGGCGTTCAGCTCCATTCGATCATCGGCGCGCTTTCGCGCTCGAGCGCGCTCGAGCTTGCCGGCTACGCGCTGGCGCTATCGGCCATTGTGATCGTGCTGCGCATCCTCTGGGTCTTTCCGGCCGCATACGTGCCGTTGCTCCTTTCGCGGCGGATTCGCGAACGCGAAGGCGTGCACAGCCCTCGTGCAGTGTTCCTGACCGGATGGGCGGGCATTCGCGGCTCGATCACGCTTGCCGCCGCGCTTTCGATTCCGTTCGTGACCTCGAGCGGCGCGCCGTTTCCGGGGCGCGAGCTGATCATTCTGCTTGCCGCGAGCGTGATCATCGTCACTCTTCTGGTCAACGGCATGACGCTTCCGCTGCTGATTCGCTGGCTCGATATCCGCGGCGATCGTATTGCCGAGCGCGAAGAGCGCGCCGCCCGCATCGCGACCGCGCAGGCGGCGATCGAGAGCTTGCGCAAGCGGCTGCCGCGTCTGACGACCAGCGAGGAGACCGCGTTCGCGAATTCACTCCTAGGGCAGTACGAGCAGCGGCTGCAGCGCTATTCGGCCAATGCGGAGAGACGGAGCCGGCTCGACGCCCAGCACGCGTCGGAGCGCCGGATCTGGCTGGCGGCGATCGCCGCCGAGCGCACCGAGCTGATGCAGATGCGCGAAACCGACGTGATCAACGATGAAGTGTTGCGTCGCCTCCAGGTCGATCTGGACCTCGAGGAAACGCGCATCACCGGCGCCGCGCGCGATGCGATTTGAACGCGGGCTCGCGCGCGACGGCGGCACCCGAAGCGCGGAAGCGTGCCCGCAATGAGCAGCGCGATCGGCATCCTGGGGGGGACTTTCGATCCGATTCACTATGGGCATCTTCGCGCCGCGGCGGAGGTGCGGGACCAGCTGCGTCTGGACGAGGTGCATTTGATTCCCGCCAGCGTTCCGCCGCACCGGCCTCCTCCGGTCGCTCCGGCCGAAGCGCGGCTGGCGATGACCGTGCTGGGCTGCGCGGAGTTTCCCGGCCTCGTTGCCGACGATCGCGAGATCCTGCGTCCGGGGCCGAGCTACACCGTGCAGACCTTGCAGGAAATGCACGAAGAGAACCCGGGCCGGCCGCTGGCGATGATCATCGGCAGCGACGCGTTCTGCGGCATCGCGAGCTGGCGGCGCTGGGAGCAGCTTTTCACGCTCGCGCATTTCATCGTCGTCGACCGGCCGGACAGACCTTTCGCGCTGGACGCACTGGAACCGGCGCTGAAAGTCCAGTGCGAGAGGCGACTGACCACCGATCCGATGCGGCTGTCGCGGCAACTCGCCGGCGCAGTTATCCGGCTGGTGGTGACACCGCAGCCGATTTCGGCGACGGCGCTGCGCGCGGCGCTCGCCGCCGGAGCCGAAGCACGGGAGCGAATCCGCGGTTTGCTTCCCGCCGCGGTTCTGGCTTATATTGAACGCAACCAACTCTATCGATCCGTTCCGGATGCGCGCTAACAAGATTCAGAAGACCGCAATCACTGCCCTCGAAGACATCAAAGCCCGCGACGTTACCGTGCTAGATGTCCGCAAGCTCACCAGCCTCTACGACACGCTGATCATTGCCACCGCCGAATCGGGCCGGCAAGCCGGCGCGCTGGCACGCCACGTCCGCGATTCGCTGAAGGCGGCAGGTGCGACGATCGTCGGCGTCGAAGGCGAAGCGTCGGGCGAATGGGTGCTGGTCGATGCCGGCGACATCGTCGTGCACATCATGCAGCCGGCGGTGCGGACCTACTACAATCTCGAAGAGCTCTGGACGCCGCCGGCGCAGCGGCGCCGCGCCCGCGCAGTCGCAGCATAGCGCGGCGGCATCCGGGAGCGCGATGAAGCTTCGTCTCGTCGCGCTGAGTGCCAAGCTTCCCGCCTGGATGATCGCGGGGTATGCCGAATATGCGCGCCGCATGGCGCGCGAATTCATCCTGGAGCTCGTCGAGCTCAAGCCCGAGCCGCGCGATCGTGGCAAAACCACGCCGCAGATTCTCGCCGCCGAAGCGGCTCGGATCGCCGACGCGACCGGCGGCTATCATGTCGTTGCACTCGACGAGCGCGGCCAAGCATGGACGACTGGAGAATTCGCCGCGAAGCTCACCGGCTGGCGCGAGCGCGCGCTGGCGGTGGCGTTCGTCATCGGCAGCGCGGACGGGCTCGATCCCGCCGTCAAGCGCAACGCGGATGCCGTGCTGGCGCTTTCCGCGCTAACATTGCCGCACGGGCTTGCACGGGTCGTGCTCGCCGAACAGCTGTATCGCGCAACGAGCATGCTGTCGGGACATCCGTACCATCGCGAATGAGCACGCTCTTCATGCTGACCGAGCGCCCGTCGGTCTATCTGGCTTCGAAAAGCCCGCGCCGGCACGAGTTGCTTCGGCAGATCGGCGTCGAATTCGAGGAGCTGTTGCTGCGCGAGGCGCCGGGGCGCCGGCGCGACATCGTCGAGGTCCCGCGCAAGGACGAAGCTCCATTCGAATACGTCAAGCGCGTCGCGCGCACCAAGGCCGCCGTCGGCTGGCATCGCATGGGGCGCCGCGAGTTGCTGCCGAAGCCGGTGCTCGCGGCGGATACCGAAGTCGTCGTCGACGGCATCGTGCTGGGCAAGCCCGACGACGCAGCCGACGCCGCCTCGATGCTGGAGCGCTTGTCCGGCCGCACCCACGACGTCGTGACCGCCGTGGCGATCCGCTGGAACGCGCAGATCGTCCTCGGCATGTCGGTGTCGCGCGTGACCTTCCGCGCCATCGCTCGCGACGAGATCGAGCGCTACATTACGACCGGCGAGCCGTTCGACAAGGCCGGCGCCTACGCGATCCAGGGGCGCGCCGCGACCTTCGTCAGCCGCCTGGAGGGCAGCTACTCGGGCGTAATGGGCTTGCCGCTTTTCGAAACCGCAGAGATTCTCGCCAAAATCGGGTTCCACGTCATATGAAGCCTTCCGAAGACCTCATGTACACTCCGGTTGCCCATTCGACGCCGCCGGCCGAGGCGGCTGCCGCTTCCCATCCGCAACCGGCTGCGACCGAGCTTTCGACGGCATCGCAGCGCGCCCACGCCATGAGTCACGACATCCTCGTCAACGTCACGCCGCAGGAGACGCGCGTAGCAATGCTCGAGCAGGGAGTCGTGCAGGAGCTGCACATCGAGCGTGCCAGCGCGCGCGGCCTGGTCGGCAACATCTACCTCGGCCGGATCGCGCGCGTCCTGCCGGGAATGCAGTCCGCGTTCATCGAAATCGGACTCGAACGGGCCGCATTCCTGCATATCGCCGATATCTGGGAGCACCGGCAGAACGGCCATGAAAACCGCCCGATCGAGCGGATCCTGCACGAGGGCCAGTCGCTGCTGATCCAGGTGATCAAGGATCCGATCGGCACCAAGGGCGCGCGCCTGTCGACGCAGATCAGCCTGGCTGGAAGGCTGCTGGTCTACCTGCCGCAGGATTCTCATATCGGCATATCGCAACGCATCGAGGACGAGGTCGAGCGCGAGATGCTGCGCGAAAAGCTGCAACAGCTGCTGCCGGAAGGGCATGCCGGCGGCTTCATCATCCGCACGATGGCGGAAACCGCCAGCGAGCGCGAAATGCAGAACGACATCGAGTACCTGACCAAGCTGTGGCGCGACCTGACCGAGAAGTCGCGCTCGGTTCCGCAGCAGTCGCTGGTCTACCAGGATCTGAACCTGGCGCAGCGGGTGCTGCGCGACATGACGACCGAGGAGACATCCCGGATCCTGGTCGATTCGCGCGAGACGTTCCAGAAAATGCAGGAATTCGCCGGCCAGTACACGCAAAACATACTCGATCGCATCGAGCATTACGCCGGCGACCGGCCGCTGTACGATCTGCACGGCGTCGAAGACGAGATCCAGAAGGCGCTGGCGCGGCGCGTCGACCTCAAGTCGGGCGGCTATCTGATCATCGACCAGACCGAGGCGATGACGACGATCGACGTCAACACCGGCGGCTTCGTCGGCGGCCGCAGCTTCGACGACACCATCTTCAAGACCAATCTCGAGGCGGCGCAGGTGATCGCCCGGCAGCTGCGCCTGCGCAATCTCGGCGGCATCATCATCATCGACTTCATCGACATGGAGAACGCCGACCACCGCGCCTCGGTGCTGGCCGAATTCAACAAGGCACTGGAACGCGACCGCACCCGGCTGACCGTCAATGGGTTTACCCAGCTCGGCCTGGTCGAGATGACGCGCAAGCGCACGCGCGAGAGCCTCGCGCACGTGCTGTGCGAGCCGTGCGTCACCTGCGGCGGACGCGGCGAGATCAAGACCGCGCAGACGATCTGCTACGAGATCCTGCGCGAGATCGTGCGTGAGGCCAGGCAGTTCAACGCGCGGGCCTTTCGCATCCTCGCCTCGCAGTCGGTGATCGATCTGTTCCTCGAGGAGGAATCGCAGAGCCTCGCGCAGCTCGGCGATTTCATCGGTAAGCCGATTTCCCTTCAGGTCGAGTCGATCTACACGCAGGAACAGTACGACATCGTGCTGATCTAGCGTCCGCTGGCGCGCCCGCGCAAGCGCCGCGCCGCAATCGCACCGATGATCGCCAAACTCTGGGCCGCCGCGCGTGAATGGGCTGCGCGCCTGTTCCGGCGGAAGCCTGTCGAGCCCGGTCGTTTCGTCGCCGACAGCAAGCTCGCGTGGCGCGGCTGGCTGGCGGTCATGCCCTGGCTTTGGCCGTCGCGCGAATACCTGGTCTACGTGCCCCGCGCATACGGCGGCTGGAGGCGGCGGCCGTTGCTGGTGCTGCTGCACGGCTGCCGGCAGACGCCCGAGGATTTCGCCGCGGCCACGCGAATCGCCGCGCTCGCCGACAGCAACGGATGGCTGGTCCTGCTGCCGCGGCAGTCGAGCAAGGCTAATGCCTGGACCTGCTGGAACTGGTTCGACAAGGCGACCAGCGCCGGCCGCGGCGAAGCCGCAATCGTTGTCGCGCAGATACGCGCCGTGCGGCGCGCGTACCGCGTGCATCCGCGGCGGATATTTGTCGCCGGAATGTCCGCCGGCGGCTGTCTTGCCGCCGTGCTCGGATTGCGCCATCCGAAGCTCTTCGCCGGCGTGGCCGCGCATTCGGCCGTCGCCTGCGGCGCGGCGTCGGGACCGATGGCCGCGATGCAGGTGCTGGCGCACGGCGCCGATACGGCGGTCGAACAGATTGGCGCGGCCGCGCGCGACGCGGCGTCCCGGCGCGCGTTGCCGGTCCCATTGCTGGTAGTGCACGGGGGCGACGACCACGTCGTCTCGCTGCGCAATGCGCGGCAGCTCGTGCGCCAATACCTGGTGTTCAACGGTCGCCTCGACCCGAAAGAGATGGCGCCCGACGAGCTGCCGCCGCCCGACCGTGAGATTACCCAACAGCTCTCTCCCGGACGCACGGCGACGACGATCGAGTATCGCGACGGCGCTCGCACATTGGTGCGAATGGTGCGCGTCGACGGTCTTGGCCACGCCTGGAGCGGCGGCGACGCCACCTTCCCGTACAATGATCCACTGCCGCCCGATGCGACGGCGCTGCTCGGCGCATTCGTCGCCGACCAGATCCGGTAGATGCGGCAGCAAGGAGACACGCAATGGCAATCGCAGGCATGAATCACTTCACGATCCTCACCGACGACGTCGACAACACGGTGCGCTTCTACGGCGATTTCCTGGGCCTCGAACCGGGCCCGCGGCCGAATTTCAACTTTCCCGGCGCATGGCTGTATGCCGGCGGCGAGCCGATATTGCATGTCATCGGGGGACGGCCGAAAAGCGAGCTCAAGCCGGGCGTGATCGACCACATGGCGTTCAGCGGCAAGGATCTGGCCGCCACCTTGTCGGCGCTGAAGGCGCGCAAGGTCGCGTACGAATGCCGACAGCAGGCCGGCACCGGACTTTGGCAGGTCTTTTTTTTCGACCCCAACGGCGCCAAGGTCGAGCTCGATTTCCCCGCCAGCGAGCGCGTGCCGGGTTGATGCGCCCGGCGCACGCGACGCTCGATCATCTGGTCGTCGCCGCCGACACGCTGGGTAACGGCGAAGATTATCTCGAGTCGGTACTCGGCGTCCGCCCGCAGCGCGGCGGCAAGCACGCGGCTATGGGCACGCATAACAGCCTGCTCAAGCTAGGCGAGCGCTGCTTTCTCGAGGTGATCGCGATCGACCCCGACGCCGCGGCGCCGCCGCGGCCCCGATGGTTCGATCTGGATCGTCCGGCGATGCGCGCGCTCTTGGCGCAGCAACCGCGGCTGATCCACTGGGTTGCCCGCACCGACGACATCGAAACGGCGAGTCGCGCAAGTCCGATCGATCCCGGCCCGGTGCATACGATGTCGCGCGGCAGCTTCCGCTGGCGCATCACCATACCCGACGACGGCAGCCGGCCCGGCGCGGGCGTGCTGCCCACGCTGATCCAGTGGGAAGACTCGCGGCATCCGGCCGACGACATGACCGATGCAAGCGTGCGTATCGCCGCGCTTGCCGCGGCACATCCGGAACCCGGGTCGATGCGCGCGGTGCTGGCCGCGCTGGACTTGAGCGAGACGTTGAAAGTCACATTCGACGCCGCGCCAAGGCTCGCCGCAATGCTGTCGACGCGCCGCGGCACAGTCACGCTCTAGGCGCGCGCGTCCTTCAAGTCAGCGCGCCGCGCGCGGCGACGGGCCACAGCGCCTCGACCCGGTGGTTGCGCACGGCGACGATCCAGTCGTAAAGATTGACCGTCGGATCGCAATGTCCAGGCACCAGCTTGAACCGCTCGCCGAGTCGGGGGCCGGTAGCGCCGGGCGCAATTCGCACGACGCCGTGCTCGTCCGATGCCTTGGTCAGTTCTAGGCCCGGGGCGTGAGCGACCAGCGGCATGCCGGAATCGACGGCGAACGCCTTCAGGCCCGCATCGACGATTGCGCGGTCGGGCGCGGGCGTGCTCATCACCGTCGTCCAGACGAACAGGCTTTGCTCGAAGCGTATTTCGCCGTCGGCGCGTTCGTTGCGACCGTAATCGGCATCCATGAAAACATACGAGCCGGGCTGCAACTCGGTATAGATGCCGCTATCGCGCTCGAGCGTGAAGGTCCCGGTGCCGGCGCCGGTCACCGTGCCGCACTCGATTCCGGCCTGCTCGATCAGCGCCTTGGTCTCGAAGGCCAGCTCGGCCGCCCGCGCGATGGCCGCGCGCCGCTCGGCAGGTCGCCGCAAGTGCTGGGCCGCTCCCTGATAAGCGTGCAGGCCGGCAAAGCGAAGCCCGGACTCGTCGGCGATGGCGCGAGCCAGCTCGAGCGCGGGCGCGCCGGGCAGCACGCCGCAGCGATGGGCGCCGACGTCGACTTCGACCAGCACATCGATCGACGCGCCCGCCGCCCGCATCGCCGCGGCCAGCGAACCGACATTGACGCGGTCGT
>Ga0070712_100000353_pt1 | contig 26043 bp, 24 predicted proteins | sample LARL81metaG_FD_71396 | JGI IMG/M metagenome (GOLD analysis project Ga0070712, IMG submission 71396) | Corn, switchgrass and miscanthus rhizosphere microbial communities from Kellogg Biological Station, Michigan, USA - LAR L8-1 metaG | ecosystem: Host-associated > Plants > Roots > Rhizosphere ...
ACGCCGGGGTGGGCGAGGCAGACCGGGCAGGTGTGGACGTTCGGCTCGTCGCCAAACGACAGTTCGCACCCGCAGAACATCTTCGTCTTCGTCGCCAGCTGGACGTGGATCTCCAGCCCGATCACCGCCTCCAGCTCAGCCACCGCCGCCTCCCGGACGGGCGTCGAAGCCGATTCCCTGCTCCAGCGCGTAGGCGGCGTCGAGCAGCTTCTGCTCGCTGAAGGCGGGGCTGGCGATCTGGAAGCCGACCGGCAGCCAGGGGCCGCCGCCCTCGGGCTCGGCGAGGCCGGCGGGGATCGAGATCGCCGGGATCCCGGCGAGGCTCATCGGCACGGTGAAGAAGTCGTTCAGGTACATCGCCAGCGGGTCGTCGGTCTTCTCCCCGAGCCTGAAGGCAACCGAGGGCGCGGTCGGGGTGACGACGAAGTCGACGCTGCCGAAGGCGTCTTGGAAGTCCTCGGCAATCCGGGTGCGGACCTTCTGCGCCTGGCCGTAGTAGGCCTCGTAGTAGCCGGAGGAGAGCGCGTAGGTGCCGAGCATGATCCGCCGCTTCACCTCCGGACCGAAGCCCTGCGAGCGGGTCGTCTCGTACATCTCGATCAGGTCGCCGTCGCCGCCGGAGCGCATCCCGTAGCGGACGCCGTCGTAGCGGGCGAGGTTGGAGGAAGCCTCGGCGGGGGCGATCACGTAATAGGCGGAGATCCCGTGCTCGCTGCTCGGCAGCGAGACCTCGGCGATCTCGCCGCCGAGGTCCTCGATCTTCCGCAGGGTCCCCTCGAAGACGGCGCGGACGCCGCTGTCGTAGTCGTCGCCGCGCAGCTCGGCCGGGACGCCGAAGCGCAGGCCGGAAAGGTCCTCGCGGCCGGGCAGGGCGATGCCCCCGTCGAGCCCGACCGAGGTCGAGTCGCAAGGGTCCTGCCCCTGCAGGATCCCCAGCAGCAGGGCGGCATCGGAGACGGTGCGGGTCAGCGGTCCGCACTGGTCGAGCGAAGAGGCGAAGGCGATCATCCCGTAGCGGGAGATCGCGCCATAGGTGGGCTTGAGGCCAACGATCCCGCAGAAGGCGGCGGGCTGGCGGATCGAGCCGCCGGTGTCGGTGCCGATCGCCCAGGGGGCGAGGCCACCGGCGACGACCGCCGCCGAGCCGCCCGAGGAGCCGCCGGGGACGCGCTCTCGGTCCCACGGGTTGAGCACGGGGCCGTAGGCGGAGTTCTCGTTCGAGGAGCCCATCGCGAACTCGTCCATGTTGGTCTTGCCCAGCACCGGCGCCCCCGCCTTGAGCAGCTTACGGACGGCGGTCGAGGTGTAGGGCGGGCGGTAGCCCTCGAGGATGCGGGAGCCGGCGGTGGTGGGCACGCCCTCGGTCGTGAAGATGTCCTTGACCGCGATCGGGGCGATGCAGTCGCGCTCGACCGCGATCGCCTTCGCCTCCCCCCCGCCCTCGTCGCGCCAGAGGTAGGCATTGAGCTCGTCGCCGGCAGCCGCCTCGCGCCACGCGGCCGTGTACTCCTCGGGGCCGAGGTCCCCGGCGACCATCGCTTCGTGCGCCGCGAGGGCGGTCAGCTGCAGCGGGTCGGTCATCTATTCCGCCTGCGGCGAGGGGGCGCGGAAAGCGCCGTCCTGAGGCTCGGGCGCCGAGGCGAGGGCGACGTTGCGCGGCAGGCTGGGCCGCGGCTCGTCCGCCCGCAATACGTTCTCCAGCGCCACCACATGCGAGGTCGGCTCCACCCCCTCCAGATCCAGGTTCTCGATCCGATCCACGTGCTCGAGGATCCCTGACAGCTCCCCCACCATCCTCGTCACTTCCTCCTCAGAGAGGCGCAGCCGAGCCAGCCGCGCAACGTGGAGTACCTGCTCTCGCTCGATCACGCGCGGGATTCTAGGTGCGGATGGATACTGGCTGCCTGGCCAGTTAGAGTGCCGGCGATGCAGGGACCTCGCGCCGAGAGATTCGTCGTCCTCAGCCTGCGCCTGCTCGCGGTCACCTTCGCCGTCGTCGGCGTCCTCTTCATCGCCGTCCCCAGCGGCGTCCTCGACGTCATCTCCGATGTCGGCGAATGGCTCGGCAACGACAACCGCGCCCCTCACACGCAGGAGTACCTGTGGCTGGCGCTGGCCTTCGCCTACATGGTCGTGATCACCGGCATCTGCCTCGTCGCCCAGGCCGACGTCGTCCGCTACCGGCCGCTGCTGCTGGTCCTCGCCGCCGGCAAGACCGCCTCTTCGCTGGGTTCGCTGGCCTTCTTCCTGATCCAGGGACAGGTCTTCATCTACCTGCTCAACTTCCTCGTCGACGGCTTCCTGGCCCTGCTCGCGCTCTATCTCTGGATGCTGGCGGGACGGGTCGGGCGCCCGACCGCACCCGGTTGACGGCGCCCGCCAGGGCTCTCGGCCGCTGAGCAGCGCACCCTGAGCGCGATCTGCGCGGCGATGGCGCCGGGCGTCGACGGCCTGCCGGCGGCTGAGCGGGAGGTCGACGTCTCCGGGCCGGTCGCCGAGTTCATGCGCTCACTTTCGCCCGCCGTCCTCTTCCGCCTGCGCCTCGGCCTGCGCGCCTTCGAGTGGCTGCCGTTCCCCTGGCGCTTCAGCCGCCTCGACCCGGCGACGGCGGACGAGTTCCTCGCCAAGCTGGAGCGCTCGCGGTTCGTCCTCCACCACGAGCTGCTGATGCTGGCGAAGATCCTCTCGACCCTCGGCTACGCGGTGGTGCCGGCGGTCGAGGCGCGGATCGGGACCGAGACCAGTTGCGCCCTCGCCGACGGCTCGCTGCCGGAGCCGGCCGGCACGCTCGGCGACACCCGCCCCCGCGGCGAGGGCGAGGAATGCGACGTGGTGATCGTCGGCTCCGGTGCCGGCGGCGCGGTCGCCGCGGCGACCCTGGCCGAGGCCGGGCTCGACGTCCTCGTGCTCGAGGCCGGCGACCATTACAACCGCGACAACTACCCCGCCGACCGGCTTGAGGCGATCACGACGCTCTACCGCGAAGCCGGCCTGACGATCGCCGCCGGCAGCCCGCCGATCCCGATTCCCGTCGCCAAGGCGGTCGGCGGCACCACCGTGATCAACTCGGGCACCTGCTTCCGGGCGCCCGACCCGGTCCTCGCGAGTTGGCGCGAGGAGTTCGGGCTCTCGTGGGCGGGCGAGCTGGACGCCGACTACGCCGAGGCCGAGGAGTTCCTGCGGGTGACCCAGCTGGACCCCGAGCGAATGGGCCGCAACGGGCAGCTGGCGATGGAGGGAGCGGAAGCGCTCGGGGCCAGCGGGGCCCCGATCCACCGCAACGCCGGCAACTGCGTCCAGTGCAGCTCCTGCCCCTTCGGCTGCGAGATCGACGCCAAGCAGGGGATGCACGTCAGCTACCTGCCGCGCGCCGTCGCCGCCGGGGCGCGGGTCCGGGCCGGGGTCGAAGCACGGCGGATCCTGCTCGAGGACGGCCGTGCCGTCGGCGTCGCCTGCTCCGCTGGCGACACGAGCGGCCGTCGGCGGCCCTTCGCCGTCCGCGCCAGGCGCGCCGTGGTCGCCGCCGGCGGCGCCTTCGGCACCCCGGAGCTGCTGCTGCGCTCGGCTCTCGGGGGGCCGCAGGTCGGCCGCCACCTCCGCATCCATCCCGCTTGCTGGGTCGGCGCCCGCTACGAGGAGGAGGTGCGCGGCTGGGAGGGCGTGATGCAGAGCTACTACATCGACCAGTGGGAGCGCCGGCACCGAGTCTTGCTCGAGGCGACCTTCACGCCGCTGGCATTCGGCGGCGCCTGGCTGGCCGGCACCGGCGCCGAGCACCAGCGCTCGCTGCTTGACTTCGGCCATGTCGGCTCGATCGGCGTCCACCTCTGCGACCGCTCCCACGGCTCGGTCGGACTCGCCAACGAAGGGGCTCTGCGGGCCAGTTACAGACTCAGCGACGACGATGCCCGCCACGTCGTCTTCGGGATCGCCCGCGCCGCCGAAGTCCACTTCGCCGCCGGCGCCACCGAGGTCTACCCCAACATCGCCCGCGCCGGCGTCCTCAGGCCCGGCGACCTGCCGCAGTTCGAGGCCACCCGTTTCAAGCCCTCGGAGCTGCGGCTGGAGGCCTTCCACCCGATGGGGACGGCGCGGATCTCAGCGGATCCGCGCCGTGGGGTCTGCGCCGTCGACGGCTCGGTCAACGGCACCGCCGGCCTCTACGTCGCCGACGCCTCGCTCTTCCCGACCTCGGTCGGCGTCAACCCGATGATGACCATCATCGCCTTCGCCAAGCAGGTCGCCAGAGGAGTGGCTACTGGGGTGGCGGACCGCCCTGGCCGGGGCTCGGCGGGGGCGGCGGAGGCGGTGGCGTAGCCGCGGGCGGTTGCTGCGGCGGAGCTGCGGCGGATCCGCGGCCGCTCGAGAGCTGGTCGCCGAGGTCTCCGAAGGAGGTTCCCTCTTCCTGCATCGCCCGGTAGCCGCCGTAGGCGATCCCTGCCGAGGCGAGGAGGCCGAGGAAGACGCCGATCTGGCGGCCGACGTCGACGCTGACGCCGCCGAAGCTTTCGCTCGCTCCCGGCGGGTCGATGATCCGGTAGAGGACGAAGAGGACCGAGAGGCCGCCGAGGATCGCGACGACCGCGTTGAGCGAGACCGGCGGCTCGAAGATCGCGTCGGTGAGGCGGATGATCGCCACCGCGACGGCGACGACCACGGTCAGCAGAAGCAGCAGGTCGATGTAGCTGAACCATTCCCAGGCGTCGCCGCCGAGGCTGCCGCCGACGAATCCGCTTCCCGAGACTTCGACCTTGAACCAGTCGAAGAACATGAAGATGAAGAGAAGGACGGCCGATGCGCCGGCGATCTTCTCCCCCGTACTCAGCCTGTCCGCATCCATCTCTTCCTCCTTGGAAAGTCGGGGTGGGTCCTCGCGACCCTATATCTGCATCAGGCGTGTGTTCGACGTCGCTGGGCGGGTTTCCTACCTCAGCGCCTCCGGATCGGGGCGTAGTCGGCCATCAGCTTGCGCTCCGAGCCGTCGCCGGAGAAGCGGACGACGACCACGCCGCCGGGCTCGACCGCGGTGACGACGCCGTCGCCGAAGCTGGCGTGGACGACGTCGTCGCCGGTCTGCAGCTCCAGCGCCGGGCCGGGGTCGACCGCCTGTGCCGGTGTCACATCGTCGGCGGCCGAGACGCTCCAGCTGGTGCCGAGGCTGCGGGCGGCGGTCGAGTTCCTCTCGGTCAGCTCGCTCGGCAGCTCGTCGACGAAGCGCGAGGGCAGGTTGTGCTCGGCCCGACCGAAGAGACGCCGCTCGCGCGCCCAGGTCATGTAGAGGCGTTTGCGGGCGCGCGTGATGCCGACGTAACAGAGCCGTCGCTCCTCTTCTTCGCCGCCCTCTTCGAGCGCCCGCATGTGCGGGAAGGCGCCCTCCTCGCAGCCGACGATGAAGACCGTGTCGTACTCGAGCCCCTTGGCGTTGTGCAGGGTCATCAGCGTCACCAGGCCGCCCTCGGAGGCGAGACCGTCCTGCTCGGTGTAGAGCGAGATCTGCTGCAGGTACTCCTCCAGCGGCGGGATCCCGCTCTCCCCCTCGCGTTCGCGCTCGATATCGAACTCGGCGGCGCCGGCGATCAGCGTTTCCAGGTTTTCGGCTCGCCCTTCGGCCTCGATCGTCCGCTCCGCCGCCAGCGCCTCCAGGTAGCCGCTCTCGTGCAGCACCGCCTCCAGCAGGGTCGCCACCGGGCCGGCTTCGTCGGCGCGTTCGCGCAGCCCGGCCATCGTCTCGTGGAAGCGGCCGAGCGACTTGATCGCGGCCCCGGAGAGGCCGGGGACCTCCTCGGCCCGTTCGATCACCTCCCAGACGGGCATCCCGGTGGTGTTGACGTAGGAGGCGACGCGGCCCTGCGTGGTGTTGCCGATCCCCCGCCGCGGCGAGTTGACGACGCGGCCGAAGGAGACGAGGTCAGCGGGGTTGGCGAGGAGGCTGAGGTAGGCGACCGCGTCCTTGATCTCGGCCCGTTCGTAGAACTTGGTGCCGCCGATCACCTGGTAGGAGACGTCGAACCGCTGCAGCGTGTCCTCCAGCACCCGGCTCATCGCGTTGGTCCGATAGAAGATCGCCACCTCGGAGCGGTCGACGCCATGCTCCTCCTCCAGCCGTTCGACCTCGGCCGCGACCCAGCGCGCCTCCTCGTGCTCGTCGGTCAGCTCGTTGAGCTGGACCGGTTCGCCGCCCTCGTCTTCGGTCCACAGCTCCTTCCTCAGGCCCTCGCGGTTGCGTTCGATGACGGCGTTGGCGGCGGAGAGGATCGTCTGCGTCGAGCGGTAGTTCTGCTCGAGCTTGACCACGGCCGCGTCCTCGAAGTCCTCTTCGAAGTCGAGGATGTTGCGGACGTCGGCGTGGCGGAAGCCGTAGATCGACTGCGAGTCGTCCCCGACCACCATCAGGTTCCTGTGCTCCCCGGCCAGCAGCTGCAGCAGCCGATACTGAGCGTGGTTGGTGTCTTGGTACTCGTCGACGAGGACGTGGCGGAAGGTGCGGCGCCAGCGCTCGCGCGCCTCCTCGGAGAGCTCGATCACGTTGACGGTTCGGACGAGGAGGTCGTCGAAGTCCATCGCGTTGGCTTCGCGCATCCGCTTCTCGTAGAGCGGGAAGGCTTCGGCGACGATCTCCTCGAATTCGCCATGGGTCGATTCGTTGTAGCTGTCGGAATCGATCAGCTGGTTCTTGGCACCGGAGATCTTCGCCTGGATCGACCGCGGCGGGAACCGTTTCGGGTCGACGCCGAGCTCGCTCAAGCACCGTTTCAGCATCCGCAGCGAGTCGGCCTGGTCGTAGATCGTGAACCCCTTCGAGTAGCCGAGCCGCTCGGCGTCAACGCGCAGCATCCGCGCGCAGGCGGAATGGAAGGTCGTCACCCACATCGCCCGCACCGAGCGGCCGACCAGCTGCCCGACCCGCTCGCGCATCTCCGCCGCTGCTTTGTTGGTGAAGGTGATCGCGAGGATCTCGCCGGGGCGGGCGGCGCCGGTGGCGAGCAGGTAGGCGATCCGGTGGGTGAGGACCCGGGTCTTGCCTGAGCCGGCGCCGGCGAGGACCAGCAGCGGTCCGTCGCCGTGTTCGACCGCTTCGCGCTGCGGTCCATTCAGGCCCGCCAGCAGCCGCTCGACCCGGTCGGCACCGGGCTCGGTAGGGGCGCCGGAAAGGTCCTCTCTGGTCTCGGAATCGCCGTCTTGGAACACGCCTCCGAGCATAGAGACGGGGGCGGACTCAGCCCCCGGCCGAGGAGCGCCCCCGGCGGGGCTCGATCTTCGCCACCTCAGGCGAGGGGCCGTTGCCGCCGTCGAGGGCGGCGAGGCGCTGCTCGAGGTCGGCGATCCGCTCCGAGAGCACCTTGATCGCGTCGGCGATCGGATCGGGCAGGTGGATCCAGTCGGCGTCGGGGCCTTCGACCCGCTTGCCTTCCAGCTTCACCGGGTGTCCGGGGTTGCCGACCACGGTCGCCGCCGGGGGGACGTCCTCGACGACGACGGTGTTGGCGCCGATCTTCGCCCCGTCGCCGACGGCGATCGGCCCCAGCAGCTTGGCGCCGCTGCCGACGGTGACGTTGTCGCCGACGCTCGGGTGGCGCTTGCCGCGCTGGAAACCCGTTCCGCCCAGGGTCACCCCCTGGTAGAGGGTGACGCAGTCGCCGATTACCGCGGTCTCGCCGATGACGACGCCGGAGCCGTGGTCGATGAAGAAGGAGTTGCCGATCCGGGCGGCGGGATGGATCTCGACGCCGGTAATGGACCGCGTCAGGTAGGCGATCGTCCGCGGCAGCAGCGGCACCCCCGCCTCGAGCAGCGCGTGGGCGGCGCGGTGGGCCAGCAGCGCCTGGACCCCGGCCCAGCTGGTGAGGATCTCGAAGGTCGAGACCCCCTGGGCGGCGGGGTCGCGCTCGCGCGCCGCCTTGACGTCGGCGCGGATCTCCCTCACCACCCTCTTCCAGCGGCTCATGGTGAGAAGAAGGGTAGGGACATGTAGCGCTCACCCGAGTCGCAGACGATCGTCACCACCCTCTTCCCCGCCATCTCCGGCCGGGCGGCGACCTCGAGCGCGGCCCAGACGTTGGCGCCAGCCGAGATCCCGGCCAGCACTCCCTCCTCCTTCGCCAGCCGCCGAGCCATCTCCAGCGCGTCCTCGTCGTCGACCGCGAGCACCTCGTCGACCACCTCGCGGTCGAGGTTCTCCGGGACGAAGCCGGCTCCGATGCCCTGGATTTTGTGCGGGCCGGGCCTGCCGCCGGAGAGCACCGGCGAGCTGGCCGGCTCGACCGCGACGACCAGGGCGTCCGCGGCCCGTTCCCGCAGCATCTGCCCGACCCCGGTGATCGTGCCGCCGGTCCCGACCCCGGCGACGAAGGCGCCGATCTCGCCGTCGCTGTCGCTCCAGATCTCCTCGGCCGTGGTGCGACGGTGGATCTCGGGATTGGCCGGGTTGGAGAACTGCATCGGCATGAAGCCCTTGCGCTGCTCGCGGATCTCTTCGGCCAGCGCCACCGCCTCGTTCATCCCGCCCAGCGAGGGCGTCTCGCGGACCTCGGCGCCGTAGGCGCGCAACAGCTTGCCGCGCTCCCGGCTCATCCCCTCCGGCAAGGTGAGAATCAGCTCGTAGCCCCGCGCGGCGCAGACCATCGCCAGCGCGATCCCGGTGTTGCCGCTGGTCGGCTCGACCACCACCGACTTGCCCGGCGAGAGCTGCCCCGCCTCCTCGGCGGCGTCGATCATCGCCACCCCGATCCGGTCCTTGACCGAGCCTCCCGGGTTGAAGTACTCGAGCTTGGCGCAGACCTCCCCGGCCACTCCCTCGGAAAGCCGGTCGAGCAGGACCATCGGCGTCCCGCCGACGACGGCTGAAGCCTCGGCTCCGATTCGCATCGCGCGAGTCTAGTCCGGCACTCGAAGGTGAGCTAGATGAAATACATGCCGCTGCCGGACTCTTCCGCCTCGCGGCGGGCGACTTCGGCGATCGTGGTCTGGCCGAAGACCTTGCGGAGGGCGGTGACGCCCTCGGCCCAAATGCCACCGGCCTCGTCGGCCTCGTCGCCGACCTTGCCGTCGAGGACCTGAACGACGTCGAGGACGGTGATCTCCTCGGCCGGGCGCGCAAGGGTGTAGCCGCCGCGCATGCCGCGATGACTGGTGAGGAGGCCGTTGCGGCGCAGGGTCGAGAAGAGCTGCTCGAGGAACTGCTCGGGGATCTCGCGGCGCTCGGCCAGCTCTTTGATCGGCACCGGGCGCTCGCCCGCGCGGGCCAACTCCGCCATTGCGACCACGGCATACCTGCTCTTTGAGGTAATTGAGATCACAAGGGGGTTTCTACCGCACCCTCCGGCTGGGTAGGATCGGCCCGCGGGTGGCTCGAAGAGTCGACCAGTGCCCGTGAACGCCAACAATCGATCGGAAGCAGTCCTGAGCGAGTCCCCACACTGCCTGGTGATCGACGGTCACCCCCTCGTCCGCCTCGGGATCCGCGAGGCGCTCGACGACGACTTCGTCGTCCACGAGACGACGACCCGGGACGAAGGTCTCGACCTCGTCCGCGACATCGGCGATTTCGACGTTGCGATCGTCGACATGCGCTGGCACGGCAACGGCGACGGCAGCTCGATTTCCGGCACCGAGGCGATCCGGATGCTGCACCGCTCCCATGCCGCGCTGGGGATCGTCGCCCACGGCGAGCGACCAGAGCGACACCTGGCGACTGCGGCCCTGCAGGCTGGCGCTTCCGCCTATGTCGCCCGCACTGCCGGCCCCGCCGAGCTGCGCCAGGCGGTGGATGCCGCGGTCGAGCAGGAGCGGTTCATCGACCCCGCGGTGCCGCCGAAAGGCAGCCGCGGCAAGCTGACCCGGCGCCAGCGGGAGATCCTGCAGCTGCTGGCCAACGGCGAGTCGACCACGGTCGCCGCGCGGGAACTGGACTTAAGCGAGGAGACCGTGAAGAGCCACACCAAGCACGCCCTCGCCCGCCTCGGCGCCAAGAACCGCACCCACGCGGTCGCGATCGCCGTGCGCGAGTGCCTTATCGATTGAGGCCTAGATCCAGCCTCTATCGCGGGCCATCAGGACCGCTTGCGCCCGGTCGACGGCGCCGATCTTGCCGTAGACGTTGTGCAGGTGGGTGCGGATCGTCGAGACGGAGAGGTGCATTTCGCTCGCGATCTGCTTGTAGACCATGCCCTCGGAGAGGTGGCGGAGGACGTCGAGCTCGCGGCCCGAAAGCGGGCAGGGCTCGCTGATCCGGGAAGCGTCCTGGGTCGGCAGCGGCAGCTCGTAGAGCAGGTCGCGCAGGCCCTCCGGACTGAGGCCACAGCGCTCGGCGCCGGTGCGAAGCCGCTCCGGCGCGATCGCCTCGCCCTGGCAGTAGTGGGCGATCATGTCGGCGGTTCCGACCATCGCCGCCAGCCCCTCCGCCTCCTCGGCGTGGTGGCGCTCGATTGCGATCGCGATCCGCGAGGGAAGGTTCCAGCGGCGGGCGAGGACGCCGCCGACGAGGGCGTGGTCGATCCCGAGCTGCTCGCGTTCCTCGCGCAGGCGCTGCTCGGGAGTGCGGGAGATCGCGTCGAAGTAGACCTTGTAGCCCGGGTGCAGACGCGAGATCACGAGGCGACCGACGTCGTGCAGCAGCGCCGCCACCGCCAGCTCGTCGCGTTCGGCCCAGCCGACGACGCGCCCGAGTTGGTCGGCTGCCCGCTGGGTGGCGAGGGCGTGGACGCGGAAGCGCTCGGGCTTCAGCTCCCAGCCGCCGTTGGAGTCGAAGAAGTCGAAGCTGGGGGCGGTACCGGCGAGGGCGAGGACCCCGGCCGGCTTCAGCACTTCCATCGCCGCCGGGATGCCGGCGATGCCGCCGGCGACGAGGCCGCCGTGGTTGGCCTGGCGGAGGACTGCAATCGCCAGGGCAACGTCGCTCTCGACCGCTTCGACGATCTCCCCGAGGCGAGCGGTCTCGGCGGTCGCCGCCGTGATCACGCGCTGGCGCGACTCGACCAAGACCGGGAAGCGCTCGACGGCTTCGAAGGCCTCGGCGAGACGGCTTCCGGGTGCGGCGGCGCGGGATCCCGCTTTCGCGGTCTCGTGCAGGGGGACCTTGCCGTTGCGTTGGGCGGCGGTGACGCTCATTGGCAAAACACATCGGCAGCAATCGACGATGGGTTTAGCTCTACGGGCCTTTCTGACCCCCAAAACTGTGGAGCCATTGCGGACGAATCAGGCAGGCGAGAGGCGCCCGGCAGCGGCGCGGATCCGCTCCAGCGAGCTGTCTCTGCCCAGCACCGCCAGGGACTCGAAGATCCCGGGCGAGACCGAGGTGCCGGTGATCGCCACCCGAATCGGCTGGTAGAGCCTGCCCGGCTTCAGCTCGAAGCGGTCCAGCAGCGGCGCCAGCGCCGCCTCGATCTGGGCCGGCTCGAAGGGCTCGACCGGCTCCAGCGCCGCGGCCACCGCCTCCAGCACCGCCCCCGTCCCGTCCTTCATCACCTTGCTCCAGGCCTTCTCGTCGGAGACCGGCGGCTCGAAGAGGAAGCGGATCAGGGGCCAGACCTCCTCAAGGGTCTGCGCTTTCTCCTGGGCGATCCCGCAGGCGGCGCGCAGCCGCTCGTCGGCCTCGCGGCCGAGATGGCGGGCGACCGCGGCGGTGTACTCATCGAGCGGCATCTCGCGCATGTAGCGGCCGTTCAGCCAGCGCAGCTTTTTCTCGTCGAAGATCGCCGCCGATTTGCCGACGTCGGCGACGCGGAAGCGCCTGACGAGCTCCTCGGTCGCCAGCAGGGTGGTGTCGTCGTCGGTGCCCCAGCCGAGCAGCGCCAGGTAGTTGCGGACCGCGGCCGGCAGGTAGCCGGCCTCGCGCAGCTCCTGCACCGAGGCGGCGCCGTGGCGCTTGGAGAGCTTCTTGCCGTCGGGGCCGTGGAGCAGCGGCAAGTGGGCGTAGCGGGGCGGCTCGTGGCCGAGCGCCTCCAGGACCAGCAGCTGCTTCGGCGTGTTGGAGAGGTGGTCGTCGCCGCGGACCACCTCGGTGATCCCCATCTCGGCGTCGTCGACGGCGACCGCGAAGTTGTAGAGGACGGAGCCGTCGGCGCGGGCGATGACGAAGTCGTCGTAGCTGGCGTTGGGGAAGGCGACGGGGCCGCGGATCAGGTCCTGGACGACGGTCTCACCGTCGTCCGGAACGCGCAGGCGAATCGCCGCCGTCGTGTCGTCCGTGGGCGTCCCCCGGTAGCCGCGACCCGCACCGTGCTCGGCCTTCCAGGTCTCGACGTCCTTGCCGGTGGCGTGGTCGCGGTAGGCATGCTCGGACTCCAGCAACTGCTGCAGCGCCTGCTCGTGGCGGTCGGCGCGCCCGGCTTGCGAGACCGGGCCGATGTCCCAATCCAGCTCCAGCCAGCGCATCGCATCGATGATCTGCTCGACGTTCTCCTCGGTCGAGCGCTCGCGGTCGGTGTCCTCGATCCGCAGCACCAGCTCCCCCCCGTCGTGGCGCGCGGCGAGCCAGTTGTAGAGTGCCGTCCTCGCTCCGCCGATGTGCAACGCACCGGTCGGCGAGGGGGCAAACCTGAGACGGGAGTTATCGCTTGGCATGTTGATCGGAGCGCATGTTTCCACCGGCGGCGGCCTGCCGAACGCGATCGAGCGAGGCAGGGAGCGCGGCTGCGAATCTATCCAGATCTTTCACCAGAGCCCGCGGATGTGGCGGCCGACGAAATACGGCGAGGCCGATTTCGAGGCCTTCCGCGAGGCGATGGACGCCTCCCCGGTCGAAGCGGTGATCATCCACGCGGTCTACCTGATCAACTGCGCGACCAAAGACAAGGAGATGCGGAAGAAGAGCCTGACCTCGCTGACCCACGCGCTGACGATCGGCGACGGGATCGGCGCCAAGGGGGTGGTCCTGCACCCGGGATCGCAGAAAACCGACCCGCTCAAACCGTCGCTGAAACGAGCCTCCAAGGTCATCGCCGAGGCGCTCAAGGAGACGGACTCCTGCCCGCTGCTGATCGAGCAGACCGCCGGCCACAAAGGGCTCCTCGCCCGTGACTTCGACCAGACCGCCGAGTTGATCGATCTGGCCGGCGGCGGCAAGCGCCTGGGCCTCTGCCTCGACTCCTGCCACCTCTTCGTCCAGGGCTACGACATCACCGACGAGGCCCACCTCGGCGCCGTCCTCGACGAAGCCGACGCCAAGGTGGGTCTCGACCGCCTCGGCGCCGTCCACGTCAACGACGCCGCCGTCCCCCTCGGCGCCCGCCTCGACCGCCACGCCAACATCGGCAAAGGCGAGATGGGCAAACGCGGCCTCTCCGCCTTCCTCTCCGAGCCCCGCTTCGAGGGCCTCCCGGCCACCCTCGAGACCCCCGGCCCGGAAAAGAAAGGCTCCTCCAAAGCCGAAGTCACGGCCGCCAAGCGCCTGCGGCGCGAAGGCCTCGAGCGTCGAGAAAAGTAGCCCGGCTGGGGGAGGGTAACGCCCCTGGTAAATGTTCGGCTCACGAAACCGCGAAAGTCACCATATGAACGATCTTCCGCGGCTTTGATGTTGTGAGCTACCAGGCGACCGGAACGTTCTGCCAAGACGTTCAGGAGCCGACGCGCCGCCGCAGCCGCTTCCGCAACTTCGAGTTCGGGGAAGTGAGATACACCGTGCCGCTCCCGGCGACAAAGGCGTACAGCGCACCGTCCCTGTCGCCTAGGTCTGCAGCCACGGCTTCCAACTCACCAAACCCTCTGATGGTCTGGCCATCCTGCAGAATGGTCGGCTTTTCGGTACGGGTCGACAACGAGATGCGAAAAGGATCGTCCACGTTCAGCCACTCGGGCGAGCGGCGACGCCAAGGCCTCTTCGACAGGAGGACCACTCCAACTTCATCGATCTCGATCGCCCTGCGGCGGGCCGTGACGATGACGGAAAGTCCCTCGTACGGCGGCGACTCCTGCACCCATCCCCACTCGGCCACTATCCGAGGGCGCCGCACCAGGCCAGAGACATTGACTGCGAGGGCAACAAGCGCAATCAGGATCGAGATGATGGAAATGACGATGGCCACGGAGAGGCATCGTAGGCGGAACAACGCCTGGATTTGGCTGGACTGACTCTTCTACGCACCGTCCTCGTCCTCGCCGAACTATCGGGCGTCGGGTCTGGTTGCGGCGTAACACTTGCGAAGCGCAGCCGACTTTCGCCCCACCAGGGTGGTGTCAAAGTCGGCTGCGGAGAGCAAGGAGGGTCCGGTGGGGGTCCCTGGGTACTCAGCATGGAGCCGCGCGACTCTTGAGGCGTCAGCTAATCTCCGCCCCTCGCGGCGGAGGTGCTCCCAGGGACCCCCACCGGACCCTCTTCCGCGTCCGTTTCAGGACAGGCGACAGAGGCCGGCACCCCTGTGGCCGACCTCTGCTCTCCCGCCGTAAACCTTGTTATTTGATGTGCAGTCCGGAGATCGCGCGGGAGATGACCAGGCGCTGGATCTCGGAGGTGCCCTCGAAGATCGTGTAGATCTTCGAGTCGCGGTGCATCCGCTCGACCGGGAACTCGCGGGTGTAGCCGTTGCCGCCGAGGATCTGGATCGCCCGCTCGGTGACCCAGACGGCGACCTCGCCGGCCTTCAGCTTCGACATCGAGCCCTCGGCGTTTTCGAATTTGTGGCCCTGGCGACCCATCCAGGCGGCCCGCCAGACGAGCAGGCGGGCGGCGTCGATCTCGAGCTTCATGTTCGCGAGGTCGAAGGCGATCGACTGGTTCTCGACGATCTTGCGGCCGAACTGTTCGCGCTCTTTGGCGTAGTCGAGGGCGTACTCGTAGGCGGCGCGGGCGATCCCGAGCGCCTGGGCGCCGACGGTCGGCCGGCTCGCCTCGAAGGTCTGCATCGCCGCCTGCGATTTGGCCTTCTTGCCCTCGCGAACGCGAGCGAGGCGTTCGTCGAGCTTCTCCTTGCCGCCCAGCAGGCAGGAGCCCGGAATGCGGCAGTCGTCGAGGTGGACATCGGCGGTGTGGGAGGCGCGGAGGCCGTGCTTCTTCACCTTCGCCCCCTGCTCGCAGCCCGGCGTGTTCGGCGGGATCACGAAGGCGGCGTGACCGCGCGAGCCGAGCTCGCGATCGACCGAGGCGATGATCACGTGGACGTTGGCGATGCCGCCGTTGGTCGCCCAGGCCTTCTGGCCGTTCAGCACCCACTCGTCCTTCGTTTCGTCGTACTTGGCGCTGGTGCGAATGCCGGAGACGTCGGAGCCGGCGTCCGGCTCGGAGGCGCAGAAGGCGCCGAGCTTGACGTCGTCCGCGTCGCCGAAGCACTGCGGGATCCACTCGCCCATCTGCTCCGGGGTTCCCTGCCCGAAGATCGCTGCGACCGCGAGCGTCGTGCCCATGATCGCCATGCCGATGCCGGCGTCGCCCCAAAAAAGCTCCTCGTTGGCGATCGGCAGCGTCAGGCCGGTCTCGTCGGCCCAGAACTGACCGACGGCTTCGAAGCTGTATAGGCCGATCTTGGCGGCCTCCTGGATCACCGGCCAGGGCGTTTCCTCGCGCTCGTCCCACTCCTCGGCGGCGGGCCTGACGACGCCCTCGGCGAAGCCGTGCACCCACTCGCGGATGTCCTTCTGGTCCTGGTTCAGCTCGAGGGTGAACTTCGGTTCGCCCTCGTTGCCGGTCGTGGAGTTGGCCTCGTCGAGCAGCGCTTGCGCGTCGACGTCGGCGACGGAGGAATCAGCCATGAAGACAAAGTTTACACGGAACGATGTCGTGTCACTGAAGCGTGACGAGATCGAAACGTGCCTAAATCAGACCGTCTCGAACATCGCGCAGGTCGAAAGCGCGGAGGCCCTCGGGACCCCCGTCGGAGCAGTCAAAGAAGCGGCGATTGACGCAGCCGTAGGACTCGCCGCTGCCCTCGTAGGCGCGCTCGACCGAGAACTGGCAGTGCGGCAGCGGCTCCCCCGTCATCTTCACGCCGCCGAAGCCGCCCTGCTCCAGGACCGCGCTGAGCTCGACCTCCGCCGCGTAGACCTCCTGCATGCAGCCGACGTACTGGGCGCCGGTGAGGCGGTCGACGAAGCTGTAGAGGTAGCGGCAACCGAGCTCGACACAACCACGCGGCTCGACCATCTTGTCGCAGAAGGAGCGGCACTGGCGGCACTCGCCGACCTTGGTGCGCGTTGCGGTCATTGCGAAAGCTTAGACAGGTGAGATCGCGGCACCAAGCGGTTTTTCGCACTCACGCGGCCAGCGCGGTCGCGCCGAGCAAATGGTCCAGCTCCGTCTGCAACCCGCCCGACGGTTTCACCCGGTACTTCTCGCCGACCTTGAAGCGGCGGTCGCCGACGAGCAGGAAGACCTCGGCCTCCCCCTTGTGGTGCTCGAAGATCGCCTTCAGTTCGTCGCAGAGGGTCTCGCTCCAGCGCGAAAGGGCGATCGGCACTTCGAACGGCCCGGCCGGCTTCGCGGAATGCGCCGGCGCCAGCTTGGCGGCACTGGCGATCTCCGCCTGGTCGGGTTCGAAACGCTGCGCCTCCTGCACGACCAGCTTCGTCTCGCCGCGGTCTTTGTGGTCGATCCGGCCGCGGACGAGGACGATCGCGTCGGGTTGGATCACCGCCGCGCTCTCCGCCTGGTCGGCCTTGAAGACGAGCATCTCGACCTGCCCCTCGACGTCGTCGAGGGTCGCGAACATCATCTGGTTGCCGCTCTTGGTGCGGATCTTCTTGCAGTCGACGACGATGCCGCCGACCGTCACCCAGGCGCCGTCTTGTTTGCCGGCGAGCTGCGCCAAGCTGCAGTCGACCCGCGCCCGCAGCGCCGGCCCGACTTCGGTCAGCGGGTGCGAGGAGAGGTAGGTCCCGAGCGTCTCCTTCTCCATCGCCAGCATCTCGGCCCGGTCGAACTCGGCGCCGGGGATCGGCGGGCGGTGCTGGGCCTGCGACTGCGCCCCTCCCCCACCCTCTTCGCCGAAGTCGAAGATCGAGCCCTGGCCCATCTGCGCGTCCTCCTGCGCCTTCTGCCCGGCCGACTGCGCCGCCGGCAGGGTCTCCAGCATCCCCTTGCGGCTGTCGCCGGTGGAGTCGAGGGCGCCGCACTTGACGAGGCATTCGATCGCCCGTTTGTTGACGGCACGGCTGTCGACCCGCTCGCAGAAGTCCCATATCGACTCGATCGGCTTCTCCTCGCGGGCGCGGAGGATCGCCTCGACCGCCGCGTGGCCCACGTTCTTCACCGCGTCGAGGCCGAAGCGGATCGCGTTCTCGGAGACGACGAAGGAGTGGTCGGAGGAGTTGACGTCGGGCGGCAGCACGTCGATCCCCATCTCCGCGCAGCGGTTGACGAAGAGGGGCACCTTGTCTTTGGTGTTCATCACCGAGGAGATCACCGCCGCCATGTACTCGGCCGGGTAGTTGGCCTTGAGGTAGGCGGTGCGGTAGGAGATCAGCCCGTAACAGGCGGCGTGGGACTTGTTGAAGGAGTAATCGGCGGCGGCTTCGTTCAGCTTCCAGAGGTCCTGGGCGACGCCGCGGTCGGTCCCGGACTTCGCCAGGCCCTCCATGAATTTGTCCTTCATCGTCGCCATCAGGTCGCGCTTCTTCTTGCCGATCGCCTTGCGCAGGTCGTCCGCCTCGGCACCGGAGAAGCCGGCCATCTGGCGGGCGATCTGCATCAGCTGCTCCTGGTAGATGACGCAACCGTGGGTCTCCTTGGTGATCGCTTCCATCCGCGGGTCGGGGTAGCGGACCGAGGAGGGGTCCTTCTTGCCTTTGGCGTAGGTGGGGATGTAGGCCATCGCCCCGGGCCGGTAGAGGGCGCCGAGGGCGACGATGTCGGCGAACTCGGTCGGCTTCACCTTGCGCAGCGCGTCCCGCATTCCCTCCGACTCGAACTGGAAGACGCCGGTCGAGTCGCCGCGGGCAAGCATCTCGTAGGTCTTTGCGTCGTCGATCGGGATCTGCTCCATGTCGATCCTCTCGCCGCGCGAGCGCTCGATGATGTCGATCGCGTCCTCGATCACGTCGAGGTTGCGCAGCCCGAGGAAGTCCATCTTCAGCAGCCCGATCTCCTCGATCGGCCCCATCGAGTACTGCGTGACGATCTTGTACTGGCGCTCCGGTTTGCCGTTGCCGTTCGCCGGCGGCGGCGCGCTCTTGTCCTCGGCCAGCTGCAGGGGGACGATCTCGTGCAGCGGCCGGTCGGCGATGACGACGGCGGCGGCGTGGATCGAGTTGTTGCGGATGATCCCCTCGAGGCCCTGGGCGACGTCGACGATCTTCTTCGCGTCGGGCTCGGAATCGTAGGTCCGTTTCAGCTCCTGGCCGGCCTTCAGGCATTCCGCGAAGGACGGGCTGCGGCCCATGATCGGCTCCGGGATCTGCTTCGCCAGGCGGTCGCCGGTGGCGTAGTCGAATCCGAGCACGCGGGCGGCGTCGCGGGTCGCCGCTCGCGGCGCCATCTTGCCGAAGGTGATGATCTGGGCGACCGACTCGCGCCCGTATTTGTCGCCGACGTAGCGGATCATCCGCTCGCGGCCGCGGACCGAGAAATCGATGTCGATGTCCGGCATCGATTTGCGGCCGGGGTTGAGGAAGCGCTCGAACATCAATTCGTTCTCGAGCGGGTCGAGGTCGGTGATCTTCAGGCAGTAGGAGACGATCGAGCCGGCGGCCGAACCACGGCCGGGGCCGACCGCGATCCCGCTCTGCTTCGCGTAGGTGACGAAGTCCCAGACGATCAGGAAGTAGGACTCGAAGCCCATCTCCTCGATCACCCCGAGCTCGAACTCGAGCCGCTCGACCGCCGCGGCCGGCGGCGGGTCGCCGTAGCGGGCGCGGAGGCCGTCCATCGCGATCCGCCGCAGCATCGCCCCCGGCTCCTCGCCGTCCTCGGTCGGGTAGCGCGGCAGCAGCAGCTTGCCGAGCTCGATCTCGATCTCGCAGCGCTCGGCGATCTCCAGCGTCGTCGGCACCGCCTCCGGCCACTCGGCGAAGGAGTCGGCCATTTCGGCGTTGTCCTTGATGTAGAACTCGTTCGTGTCGAAGCTCATCTTCGGCATCTGCAGGGTCGACTTCGTCTGCACGCAGAGGAGCGCCGCGTGGTTGTCGAAATCCTCGCGCCGCAGGTAGTGGACATCGGCGGTCCCGACCAGCGGCCGGCCCATCTCGCGGGCGAAGCGGACGATCCCCGCGTTGGCCTTGTCCTGCTCGGCGATCCCGTTCTTCTGCACCTCGAAGTAGACCTGCTCGGGCCCGAAGGCCTGGATCAGGTCGTCGAGGTGGGCGCGGGCGTCGTCCTCGCGCTCTTCGACCAGGCGGCGGCAGAAGCGCGACTGCAGGCAGCCGGTGAGGGCGATCACGCCCCTGGCGTGCTGCGAGAGCAGCTCCATGTCGACGTTGGCCTTGCCGCGCGAGAAGCCCTCGAGGAAGCCGGCCGAGGTGAGCTTGACGAGGTTGGCGAACCCCTCGTCGGTCTCGGCGAGGAGGGTGAGGTGGTTGCGCTCGTACCGCGTCTGCTCCTTGATCGCCTTGCGGTCGTCGACTAGGTAGGCCTCGAGCCCGGCGATCGGCTTGATCCCGTGCACCTTGCAGGCTTTGTACAAATCGACGGCGCCGTTCATGACGCCGTGGTCGGTCAGGCCCAGAGCCGGCTGGTCCAACTCCGCCGCGCGCTCGGCCATCGCGTCGATCTTGCAGGCGCCATCGAGCAGCGAGTACTCGCTGTGGGCATGGAGATGTACGGCGGACGCGGTGCTCACGAGGTCCGTCGATCATGGCAAGCCGGGCAGATGACAAGGCCACCTTCCGGGCACACTTCCGCGCTAGTTACGACACTTAGCCGCAGACCCAGGCGCTGGGGCCGGAGTCGGCCCAGATTTCGGCGGCGATCCGGTCCTGTTCGGCCTTCGGGGCGTTCTGCGGTTCGCCCTTTCCGCCGTAAAGTTCCCAGGTCGAGGGCAGGATCTGGTAGGCGCCGCCGGCGCCGCTCGAGGGGTTGAGGGCGCTGTAGTTGCCGCCCGACTCGCACATCACGATGTAGGTGGGGATCGAGTAGGGGCCGCCGAGCCAGCGGCCGACTTCTTCTTCGGCTTCGGCTTCCGATTCGGCCAGGCGCGCTTCCTGCAGCTGGTCGACCCAGCTGGAGATATCGGTTTTCAGCTTCGCCAGAGAGGCTTCGCGGCTGGCCTCGAGAGATTGCAGGCGAGCGGCAGCAGCCTGGGCGGCTTCGCGCACCGCGGCGATTTCCGCGCGGGCGGCTTCGAGCCGTTCGTCGTAGGCGATCGCCTTGGCCTTCAGGTCGGCGACGTCCAGCACCTCGCGGTGGACCGCCGCCCGCACCGCGGCGACGCGGTCGGCGAGGGCGCTGTCGGCTTCGGAGATCGCCCGCAGGTAGTCGCTCTGGGTGAGGAAGTCCTCGTAGTCGCCGGCACCGAGGACGAGGTCGGCGGTGCTGGGCGTACCGCTCTCGTAGATCGCGACCAGCCGCTGCGCCAGCAGCCGCCGCGAACGCTGCAGTCGCGCCTTCTCGAGCGCCAGCCGATGCTGCGTTGCCTGCAGCCGCTGCGCCAGCCGGGCGGCGCGCTCGCGGCCTTCGCCCAGCAGCCCCGTCAGTTCTGCCTCTTCGGCTGCGGCATCCTTCGCTTCGGCTTCGGCGCTGCCCACTTCGGCCGTCGTCGTCTGCAGCTGCGAGGCGAGCGATCCGGCGGCGTCGCGAGCCGAGGCGAGCTTCGTTGCCAGCTGCTCGGCTTCGGTCGCCTCGGCGCTGGATGCGGTCACGACGAGGGCCGCGAGCAGCGCGCAGAGGCACGCCGCCGCGCAGATCTTCAGCAGATCTTTTCGGACTTCGAACGGCCGCACAGGGGAGCGAGGCTAGCGAGGCGCTCGCGAAATCCCTGCAAGTCGACGATAACCCGCAACCGAACTTGCGCGAGGTGCAGTTGTTCCCGCATACCGGGAACAACTGCGTTCAGCCTTCCGGGGCTTCGCGGGTCGCCAGGTAGGCGACGGCCGCGGCGGTGGCGACCCCGGCCACCCCGAGGGCGATCCGGGCCTCGTGCCGGTAGCGGCGGCGCAGGTAGTTGAAGGCGAACTTGACCGAGGCTTTGCCGATGCGGTTGTACATCAGCCCTCCCCCCGCTGGCGCAGCCGGTACGCCATCCGCGATTGCAGCGACCAGAGCTCGATGAAACCGGGAGAGGCGTTCTGGTCGAAGAGGCCGCCGGACTCCGAGAAGGTCGCCAGCTCGGCGTCGTAGACGGCGTTCGGCGAGGAGCGGGTGACGACGCGGACGCTGCCCTTGAAGAGGCGAAGGCCGATCTCGCCGGTGACCTGGACGTTGACCGCGTCCATGTAGGCGTCGAGGTCGGTGCGCAGCGGCTCCCACCAGAGGCCGGCGTAGACGAGGTAGCCCCACTTCTGGTCCAGCGCCGGCTTGAACTGGTTCTGGTGGATCGTCCCAACCAGGCGCTCCAGCTCCTCGTGGGCGGTCAGCACGATCGCCGCCGCCGGAACCTCGTAGATGTCGCGGACCTTGAGGCCGACGATCCTGTCCTCGATGTGGTCGACGATGCCGACCCCGTGGCGGCAGCCGATCTCGGCCGCCTTTGCCAGCAGCTCGACCAGGCCGAGACGCTCGCCGTTGAGGGTGACCGGGACGCCGGCCTCGAAGCCGACCGTCACCGTCTCCGCCTCATCGGGAGCCTCTTCGGGGCGCGTCACCAGCTGGAAGACGTCGTCCTCGGGCGCATGGTCGAGGTCCTCGATCCAGCGGCCCTCCGAGGAGCGGCCCCAGAGGTTGTCGTCGATCGAGTAGGGCGCGACCTCGGTCCCGCCCTTGACCGGGATCCCGTTGTCGCGGGCGTAGGCAATCTCCTCCTCGCGACCCATCTCCCAGGAGCGGACCGGGGCGATCGTCTTCAGCTCGGGTGCAAGGGTGGTGACGGTGGCCTCGATCCTGACCTGGTCGTTGCCCTTGCCGGTGCAGCCGTGGGCGATCGTGTCGCAGTTGTTCTGGCGCGCGTACTCGACCGCGAGCTGGGCGATCAGCGGCCGGCCGAGCGCGGTGAAGAGCGGGTAGCCGTTGCCGTAGACCGCGTTGGCCTTGATCGCCGGGGCGACGAACTCGGCGGCGAAGCGCTCGCGGGCGTCGATCACATGGCACTCGACCGCCCCAAGCTGCTTCGCCTTCGCCTCGATCACCGCGTAGTCCTCGCCCGGCTGGCCAAGGTTGACGGTGAGGCAGACGACTTCGGCCTCGTAGTGGTCCTGGATCCACTTCAGCATCACGCTGGTGTCAAGCCCGCCCGAGTAGAGCAGCAGCACGCGGTGGACGCTGGCCGGGTCCGCCTGGTAGCTGGCGGTCGGCTGGAAGTGGGGTTGATCAGCACTCACGGGTGGGCAAGTCTGCCACGCAGCCCTTCTCGAAGCCCCCTGACCAAGCAGAGCAAGGACGCAGGGAGCGTGGCGTGCTTTGCACGCGAGCGACTGAGGACGCAGCAATGCGCAGTGTCAGGGGGCTTGGATTCCCCCGCTGCCGCCTTCTTCTTCCGGCGGGACCGCTTCTTCGGCTTCTTCTTCCGGCGCTTCTTCCTCTTCTTCGGGCGGAAGTTCTTCTTCTTCGGTCGTCGTCGATTCCGTCGTCGTCGTCGTGGTCGAGCTTTCGGTCGTCGTCGTCGGTTCGGAGGTGGATTCGAGCGTCGGCGTCGAAGTCGTTTCGCCGCCGTTGTCGTTGTTGGCGATCACGACCACGGCGATCAGCAGGCCGACTATCACCGCGATCAAACCGGCGACGAGGAGCCGCATGTTGCCGTGGGGACGGCCGTCGCCCGGCTCTCCGCCGGGACCGCGGTCTTCGGGCCCCATCAGTCGCGTCGGGTCCTCGTGCATCGCTCAGCGCTCCTCCGGTCCAAGGATGGCGTCGAGGATCGCGTCGGTGTCCTCGATCTCGAACCCGTTTCGAAGCTTCTCGGCGATCTCCTCTCTGCTGCTGCCGGAGACGGCCAGCTGCGTCGCCAGCAGGCGGGCGCCCGAGGCGTCGGGGCGTCGGGTCTCGGGCGCGCGCGGCGGGGGAGCCGGCTCCGGCTCCACGGCACGCAGCCGCGGGGTCTCGTGCCGCTCCTCGCGCTCGGGCGCCGCAGGCGGATCTCCTGGATCTCCAGCGAGCTGGCCCCTCGCCGCTTCGAGCGTGGCCTGCAGCCGTTCCGCCTCTTCGCGCAGCGAGACTGCCTGGGCGAGCAGGGTGTCGACCATCTTGCCGAGCTGGTCGACCCGGCCGGCGCCCATTCGCTCGGCTTCAGCCTGCGCCTGCGCCAGATAGCGGCGCGCCTGGGCTTCGGCGTCGTCGATCACGCTTTCGGCGGCGCGCTCGGCGGCTTCGACGATCGCCTCGAGCCGCTCCGCCGTGTCGGCCCGCAGCGCCTTCTGCTTCTTCGAGATATCTATGGGCTTGCCGGGGCGGCGGCTCATCGCTGGGAAAACCCTAGAAGCGATTCGCCGATCAAGCCAACCGCGTGGTCGACATGGTCGGAATCGATCACCAGCGGCGGCAGCAGCCGCAGCGTGTCGGGCCGGGGCGCGTTGACGACGAGGCCGCGCTCGAGCAGGTCGGCGCCGATGGCGGCGGCATCGATCCCGTCCGCCAAGCCGACGCCGACCATGAGGCCGCGGCCACGGGTCTCCTCGACGCCCTCGAGCTCCCCCAGCTTCTGGCGGAGGTATGCGCCCAGCTCACGCACGTGCCGCAACAGGACCGGGTCCTCGACGAGGTCGAGGACGGCGATCGCGGCGGCGGTGGCGACGGGGCCGCCGGCGAAGGTCGAGCCGTGGTCGCCGGGCTCGAGCACCTCGGCTGCGCTCGGCGCGGTGATGCAGGCGCCGATCGGGAAGCCGCCGCCGAGGGCCTTGGCGCTGGTGATCATGTCCGGGCGCACCGGCGTCTGCTCATAGGCCCAGAGCGAGCCGGTGCGGCCGACGCCGGTTTGGATCTCGTCGAGGATCAGCAGCGCCCCCACCTCGTCGCAGGCCTGCCGCGCCGCCAGCAGCGCCTCCTCGGAGATCGGGAAGACCCCAGCCTCGCCCTGAATCGACTCGATCAGGACGGCGGCGGTGTCGGCTCCGACCGCCTCGCGCAGCGCCGCTGCGTCGTTGCGGGGGACCGAGCGGAAGCCGGGCAGCATCGGGCCGAGCGCCTCGTTCGCCGCCAAGCCGGGCGTCGCCGCGAGCGCGCCGTAAGAGCGGCCGTGGAAGTCGCTCTCGAAGCTGACGATCTCCGGCGCGCCGACGCCGCGCCCGTGGGCGTGCTTGCGGGCGATCTTGATCGCGCACTCGTTCGCCTCGGTGCCGGAATTCGAGAAGAAGACACGGCCGCCGAGGCTCGACTCCGAGAGGCGCTCCGCCAGCCGCGCCATCGGCTCGGTGTAGAAGAGGTTGGAGACGTGCATCAGGCGCCGCGACTGCTCGTGGACCGCCCGCACCACATCGGGGTGGCAGTGGCCGACCGAGCAGACCGAGATCCCGGTGAGGAAGTCGAGGTAGCGCTTGCCCTCGGCGTCCCATAGCAGCGCTCCCTCGCCGCGGACGAAGTCGACCGGCGCCCGCTTGTAGGTCCGCATCAGGTAGCGCTGCTCGAGCGCCCGCGCCTGCTCGAAGCCGATCTCCCGGGTGGCGTCGGTCACGGCGTGACCATCGTGCCGATGCCCGCGTCGGTGAAGAGCTCCAACAGCAGGCTATGTGGGATCCGGCCGTCGATGATGTGGGCCGACTGGGCGCCGCCGCGGATCGCGTCGGCGCAGGCCTGCAGCTTCGGCCGCATTCCCCCTTCCAAACCCGGAAGCTTCTCGTCGACTTCCTCGACCGTGGCGCGGGAGATCAGCGAGCCCTCCTCCGCGGGGTCGTCGAACCAGCCTTCGACGTCCGTGAGGAAGACCGCCTTGTGGGCGCCGATCGCGGCTGCGACCTTGCCGGCGGCCTCGTCGGCGTTGACGTTGTAGGACTGGCCGGAGCGGTCGGAGGCCGAGGAGGCGATCACCGGGATGTAGTCCTCGGCGATGTGCTGGAGGACGTCGACGTCCACTCGATCGATCGAGCCGACGAAGCCGACCTGCTCGGCGTTCGCCACCGGCGAGACCTCGAACAGGTTCCCGTCCTCGCCCGAGAGCCCGACCGCGGCCTGGCCGTGGCGGTTCAGCCTCTGGACGATTTCGGAGTTGAGTTTCCCGGCGAGGACCATCTGCGCGACCTCGACCGTCTCGGCGTCGGAGACGCGCAGCCCCTCGTGGAAGCGGACCGGGAGATCGAGCCTCTCCATGTAGCGGGTGATCTCGGGGCCGCCGCCATGGACGATCACAGGGTTCAGCCCGACGTACTTGAGCAGGACGACGTCGGTGGCGAAGGCTTCGCGCAGCTCATCCTCGAGCATCGCCGCGCCGCCGTACTTGATCACGATCGTGCGGCCGTGGAACTCGCGGATGTAGGGAAGCGCCTCCAGCAGGGTGGCGACGCTGCCGCTGTCGTAACGGGTGTTGTCGGTGGGGCTCACGTCGTGTATTCCGCGTTGAGCTTGACGTAGTCGTGGCCGAGGTCGGAGAACCAGACGTGGGCGGCGTGGTCGCCACGGCCGAGCCGCAAGCCGATCTCGGCCTCGGCGACGTCGGCCCCCAGCTCGGAGGCGTCGATGTTCTCGGCGCCGAGTTCGTCCAAGTCCTCGCCGACCAGGGCGGCGCCGGCGGCCTGGGCGATTCGGCCCCAGTTGGGGTCGCGGCCAAAGAGGGCGGTCTTGACCAGCGGCGAGTTGGCGATCGCCCGGGCGACCCGCTCGGCCTCGGCTTGGGTGGCGGCTTCGGTGACCTCGATTCGGGCGGTGCGGGCGGCGCCCTCGCCGTCGCGGACGATCTCGATTGCCAGCTGCATAAGCACCGCCTCCAGCAGGCCCTCGGGCAGCGGCTGCCCGGCTTTGCCGGAGGCCTGCAGCAGGACGGTGTCGTTGGTGCTCATCTGGCCGTCGACGGTGATCCGGTTGAAGGAGCCCTCGACGGCGGCGCGCAGGCGGGCGTCGGCGTCCTCGACGACGGCGTCGGTCTGGACGAAGCAGAGCATCGTCGCCAT
>Ga0070712_100000355_pt1 | contig 25961 bp, 17 predicted proteins | sample LARL81metaG_FD_71396 | JGI IMG/M metagenome (GOLD analysis project Ga0070712, IMG submission 71396) | Corn, switchgrass and miscanthus rhizosphere microbial communities from Kellogg Biological Station, Michigan, USA - LAR L8-1 metaG | ecosystem: Host-associated > Plants > Roots > Rhizosphere ...
TCGCGCAGGTCACGCTACCCATGTATTTTGATAGACATGCCCACTACTTCCAATTTCATCGACTTGGTTCGGGTGTACATCCTCAACCGAGAATTGCGAGGTAGGGGAGCCGCATGTTTCGGTGGGTAATTGGTGAGCAACTTGCCCCCGGACCAAGACCGAGGATGAAGAAAAAACCAGCGAGCCAGGTGTCGCAACACACCGTCGATGTTTGGCTTAACAAGGCCAGGGAAAGCTTCGGTATTCGATCCGTCATTTGTTTACTGGACCAGCGACAGCTGCGGCTCTACACCCAAGTTCACATAGATTTGGTCTCCTAACTATCGGGCGAGCGGATTCCAGGCTGCGCATCTTCCAGTTCGCAACTACAAGCATCCTGCGCTCTCTGAACGCGAACTTGAGAAGGGGTGGAAAGCTTACAAGAAGCTCGAAAAGCCTGTGTTGATCCATTGCAGCGCCGGGTTAGGCCGCACGGGTAAAGCTGTTTCATATGTCAAGCAAAAGCTGACAGCGGAACTCAAAACGGTTCCGCCTCCATGCAAGCAATGAGAAGCCTTTCGCATTCTTGTGTTCGGACGGAACCTCTGATATGGATTACGCAGTTCAAAAATGGTTGAGCAAAGGAGATCAATGCAGATTCCGAAATTGATAGGGCCCCTACCGCCGTTTTTCCTCTCAACCACCTTGGGTCTAATAGTTGCCGTAAGTCTCGCTACCGCGCAGAACCCCAGCCAGCCTTGGATGAACTCCCAACTCTCTCCTGAGAACCGGGCCGAACTGGTTCTAAAGCAGATGACTTTGGGCGAGAAGATTGCGCTTCTGCATGGAAATGGTATGGCACACGCCTCCCAATGGCAGATGCCCCTGACCTTTATCTCGAATGGCGGCGCAGGCTACGTCGAAGGTGTACAGCGGTTGGGCATTCCGCCAATATTCATTTCTGACGCCGCGTACGGCGTTCGCGACAGCGGGGCCAATGGCCGATACTCGACGGCGCTTCCATCCACTCTGGCGGCCGCATCGAGCTGGGACACGCGTGGCGCCTGCGAGTACGGCGCGCTTATCGGTCGAGAGTTGCGAGCACAGGGCTTTAATATGTCGCTGGGTGGGGGCATAAATATTACGCGCGAACCGAGGAATGGCCGAACCTTCGAGTACGCCGGAGAAGATCCGCTGCTAGCTGGGACTATGGTTGGCAATCTCATGAAGTGCGAACAGGCGCAACATGTCATTGGCGACATAAAGCATTTCGCGATAAACGATCAGGAGACCGGCCGAAACATCGTGAACGCGATCATCTCCAAACGTGCCATGCAAGAGAGCGATCTTCTCGCCTTTCATATAGGCATTAAGATTGCGAACCCAGGCGCGGTGATGTGTTCCTATAACCGCATCAATGGCGACTACGCATGTGAGAACACCTACACCCTGCACGACGTTCTTAAGAAGGATTGGGGATATCAGGGTTTCGTCATCTCCGATTGGGGGGGTACGCACAGCACCGAGAAGGCTTCCGCAGCGGGGATGGACCAGGAACAACCTATGGCAGATTACTTTGGGCCGGCGCTCGCTCAGGCAGTAAAGGACAGCAAGGTTCCGATGGCGGATATAGATGATCATGCGCGCCGTGTCCTTTACGCAGAATTCCTTTCCGGCATCGTTGACAATCCCATTGAGAAAGGCGTCGTCGATGTGGAAGGCGGGCTGGACATCGCACGGCAGCTGGAAGAAGAGAGCATCGTGCTTCTCAGGAACGAGGAATCGATCCTCCCCCTGGACGGGGATAAGATTCGTAGCGTCGCCGTAATTGGCGGGCACGCTGATGTGGGCATGATTTCTGGAGGCGGCTCAGCCCAGGTGGATCCGCCCGGAGGCAACGCGATTGCACAGCCAGGGAAGGGCGCTACTCACTGGCAGGATCACGTTTGGTTCCCCACGTCGCCGCTCAGAGCCCTGCAGGCGAAGTTCCCGAACGTCAAGGTAGAGTACAACTCCGGGGAGGATCGGGCTGCTGCCGTGACTTTGGCCAAAAGAGCCGATGTCGCAATCGTCTTTGCTTATCAATGGGAGTCAGAAGGCGTTGATCTGGCAACCCTCTCACTTCCCGACAACCAGGACGCGCTGATCGAGCAGGTAGCCGCAGCGAATCCACGCACGATTGTTATTCTTGAGACGGGCACGGCGGTAACAATGCCTTGGATCGGAAAAGTTAGCGGCGTGTTGGAGACATGGTTCGCGGGTAGCAGCGGCCATAAAGCTCTCGCCAACGTGCTGGTCGGAGAAGTGAACCCCAGCGGCAAACTAGCAATGACTTTCCCCAGGAGCGATTCTGATCTGCCGCATCCAGTGATCCCGGCACTTTCTCCTGAAGACGAAGGCGCAGGAAACGGCGCGGTAAATGATCGTGCGCGTAGCGAATCCAAGTATACGGTCCACTACGACGAAGGCCTGAAGGTGGGCTACAAATGGTACGAGGCCGAACACAAGGAGCCCTTGTTCCCGTTCGGGTTCGGGCTCTCCTACACGACCTACGCCTATTCCAAGCTGAAGACCGACAATGCACATCGGACCGTAAGCTTTGATGTGAAGAACATTGGCAAGCGTGCGGGCACTGAAGTAGCACAGGTGTATGCGACACTCCCGGAGGTTGCCGGCGAACCATTCAAGCGGCTGGTGGGTTGGCAGCGAATCGAACTTGCCCCTGGCGAATCCAAGACCGTGACAGTTGAAGTCGATCCTTGGGTGATGTCCATCTTCGACGAGAACATCAACGCTTGGAGGTTGTTGCCAGGCGTCTACAAGATCTTTGTCGGCCCGTGTTCAAGCGAGACTCCTCTGAGTGCGGCGCTCCAGATCCAATAGTTGTCTCTGTTCCATTCTGCGCAAGGTCGAAAAGGCGAACCTGGCCTACAAGTTCGAGACTGGCTTACAGAATGTGAGGCACTTTACCGACTAAAGCCTTTCCCTGGTTCACTCAACAGCGACGGGGCTTCGACTAGACATCCAGCGGAACATATCAGCGCGGATCCCGAATCGTCAAGTCGCTGATGGTCGCCCTGTTTAGCTTCTGCCCACGGGCTGTAATCGGCAAGCCGTTATCTGCAGTAATTTTGGGCCGATGTTGCGTCGCAATTAGTTTCGTGACTCTCGATTCGTCAGCAGTCTAGAACAAAACCAACCCTAACCCTCACTGCACCATTCGGAATGCAAGCACGCTCCTCGGAGGGGCCTTGGCGCCTTATCGAGCAGGTCCTTACAACATTCCAGAATCCTCTTTGAACCTTCCAAGTTGACGTTTCCGTTCTATGCAGCCATTCCTTCGCAGATTGACGTATTCCAAACAAGCCTTTTCAATAGCACGGTAGGAGAAAGGTGGCGTTGGATGAAGAAAAACGTGCTGCACTGTACGTCCGTGTTAGCAGTGGCGAGCAACGCGTGATTAGGTGGAACGTCGAGCACAGGGATTGCACAAGATCTACCGCGACAAGTGCACCGGGGCAACCACTAGCCGACCTGGGCTCGATGAACTAATAAAAGATTGCCGACACCGTTCAATTGATGTGGTCGTTGTCTGGAAGTTCGACCGTTTTGCTCGGTCTCTAAAACATCTCATTGCCGGCCTCGAACTTGCAGAGCACTCGGTATCGACTTTGTATCGGTTACCGAAGCAGTAGACACGTCTCTTCCAGCAGGAGAAATGTTTATTCCAGATGATTGGAGCCTCAGGGTTCGCAGTGCACAGTTGGCATTACCAGCCGATCCTGGAAACTTCAATCTTTCAGCGTTGTGCATGGGCGGTGACGCACAGCACAGAAATCAGGAGCACACCAACCGCGTTCTGAAGTCTTCTGTCCGAGCCCATCCGTCAATCCTCCAGCCCAACCCGCCTCAGCAGTACCTGGAATCGTGGCTCGCCGCGCAGTGTGTCGTAGCCGGGGTTCACTTTCAGGCTGACCATTTCGTCGGAGTGTTTTGCGTAAGCTTTCTCAAGCCACTCGAGAGCTTTATCTTTTTCACCAAGTCCCAGGTACGCCCAGGCCAAAAGCCTGGGATCAAGTGTTTCGCGCCGGCCCACTCGAAGCAGTTCCTGAAGTGCATGGTGGGCGTCCGCCGGGCGGTTGGCCCTGCCGTATGCATACGCGATATTCGACCAGTACCAGCGCTCGGGAATAAACGCCCGGGTTCGCTCCACATCAGCAATGGCTTCGTCAAACCTTCCCTTCTCAATGTAAGCATGCTCGATGAGGTGAGCGCGCACAAATTGCGGATCGATCTGAAGCACGGGGTGCCACTTCTCAATTGCCCGGTCATACTGTCTTGAATAGTAGAAAATTGCGCCATTATCCGCAGCGATGATCAGCGACAATGGATCGAGTTGCCGTGCCCGCTCACTCTCGCGCAACGCCTCATCAAACCGGCCTCTCCACATCAGGTGCTCCGCGTACCACTGGTGCCCAGTAGCGTAGTTGGGGTTCAATTCAATGGCCCGTCGAAATTCCCTCTCCGCCACCTGCCAGCTCCAGTCATAGTTTTGGGCTATCAACGCCAGCGCTGCATGAGCTTCCGCAAGAGTCCCGTCAATCTCCAGGGCTTTCAATGCGGCAGCCCGGGCCCTTGCCATATCCTCCCGCTGGGGTCTGCCGCTGTAGCCCCCAAGCAGGGCGTATGCATGCGCAATTCCGGCGAACGCACGGGCCTGACGTTGATCTTTGACTGTGGCCTGCTGATAATAGGCAATCGCCTCTTCCATGGCCGGAACGTTCCGCTGGTTCAGAAAGTATTGGCCCCTTAAATACAAGTCATAAGCTTCCAGTTCCTGTGTGGAAAGCGGTGCGCGGCCCGGCTGCACGGACTTGCCATTTCCGAGCGTGATTTGGACTTCCTGCGCGATCTCCTGCGCAATCTCCCGTTGCACCGCCAAGAGTTCTATCAGTTCGCGATCATATTCCCGCGCCCATAAATGGGTCTGATCCTGGCTCTGAATCAGCTGAGCCGTAATGCGCACCTTTCCGCCATCGCGTCGCACACTGCCTTCCAGGACATAACGCACGCCCAGCTCGCGGCTAATCTGATCCAAAGGGGTTCTTGTCCCTTTGTAGTGCATCACGGACGTTCGCCCAATCACTCCCAGGCGATCCGGATCAAGCCCGCCCAGCTGCGTAATCATTTCCTCCGTCAGGCCATCGTTGAAATACTCCTGGCTGGCGTCACCCGTCAGGTTCTCGAAGGGGAGCACCGCCAGCATGAACTTTCCCGGAGGAGAGCTCGTTTTCTGTGATTTCGACCATGCCAGCCATCCCGCCGCAAGCAGCAGGAGCACGAAAGCCAGGGTTGTCGCGACCAGGACCCGAGGCTGTATCCAGCGCTGCGGTGAGCTATCAGCTGCAGTATCAGAACTAGCTTGGGGCAGCGCAGTGCTGCTGACCATTGGCGCGAACCCGTTGCCGCTTGAGGGTGTAATGGAAGCCGATACGCTCCCTGCGATGTCGCCTACGAAGCGATAGCCCCGGCCGGTGATGGTCTGGATAAAGCGGGGCTGTTCCGCATCGTCTCTCAGAGCCTGCCGGATCTTTCGAACTGCCCCGTTGATGCTGTTGTCCGTGTCAACAAAAACGTCCTTTCCCCATATCTTTTCCGCGATCTGCTCACGACTGACTAGCTCGCCCTTGTGCTCGATGAGGAAGATCAGAATCTCGGTTGGAATGCGCTCTAGCCTGAGCGTATGACCCGCCCGGCTCAGCCGATAGGTCTGGGGGTTCAGTTCGTAGTCTGCGAACCGAATGGTCTCGTTGATGTTGACCGATGCCATAACCGCGACGCGGACTTGGCGGGTGCAGTGCCTCCGGTGTAACCGCGGACACCAGGAACAATGTCTGGCTTAAGAGGGGGGAGATCGTCCGCCAAAAGAGGCTCTGGGGGCGCGCCAGAGTCGCCCGCCATTCTACATCGGTTTCGTGTGTTTGGCGATGTCCCATGCCGTGAATAGCTTGGGGCGACATAAAAATTAATACACCAACAGACCATAGCTATTGAATCGTGAAGCCATGTCAGGCAGCATGCGCGAGTTTTTTTAGACTTTGGTAGCACCTGAAGTGAACAACCGAAACCACGAGGATGTGCGCCATGCTGATCTCGCTGCTTTGTCCTTGCTATATCGCGACCGAGCTGAAAACGCAGATACGCCTTTGGACGCGATGCGCACTGATAGTTCTCGCCATATTCGCCCTTAGCGCTAGGAGTAGCGCGGCAACTACCATCTACGTAACTACGCCGTTTGAAGGCGTGTCGAGTGGGGGATGCTCACTGCAGGAGGCTATTTATTCAGCCGAATTCGGCGCAAATATCGCCCTCAGTCAGACAGATCCGGACACCACCTACACCACTGGCTGCGAGCCTGGCACTGGCGACGGCGATACGATCGTCCTGAAGAACGGCGAAGTCTATACCTTCGACAAGTCTTGGGATGCGGACGCGCACAACTACATGGGGCCCACGGCGACCCCTATCATCTTCAAGAACATCACAATAGAAGGCAATGGAGCCATGTTAGAGCGAACTAACAACGGAAATACAGAAAACTTCCGTCTGTTTGCGGTGGGTACGGTACCCAGTAGCGGACCATTGGCAATCAGTGTGAACGGGAACACCTACTCAGGAACAGGTAGCCTCACATTAGATAATCTCTACGTTAAGAACTTCCATGTGCAGGGCGGGAATGGCGGAGCAACCAATGGAGGTGGAGGTCTGGGAGCCGGTGGTGCAATTTATGCAGATGAAGGCAGTCTCACGGTTGATAACAGCACCTTTGAGAATAATGGGGCCAACGGTGGGAATGGGGATCCGTGTGCCGGCTGCTTCCCCAACACGGCCGGCAACGAGCTCTTAGGCGGTGGTGGTGGAGGCCTCTCTGGAAACGGCGGAGCGTGGAATGATGCAGGAGGTGGCGGCGGGGGGGCGCGTGGCGATGGTGGTCAGGGCTGCGGAATTGACTGCCAGACAAGCAGCGGAGGAGGTGGTGGTGGAGGCACCGTTTTTTCAGGCGCTAACGGCACTACGACCGGCACCACCGGAAGCGGCGGGGCGAGTAATGGCGTAGGCGGCCCGGGGGGATATCTGTGTGGCGGTAACGGCGGAGACGCGGGCAACGATGGGCACTCGGGAGAGTGCAAAGGTGGAGGTGGCGGTGGCGGCGGTGCGGTTGTTGCTCCTGACGCTTCCTGCTTTGGAGCATGTGTGGGCAATGGTGGTGGCGGCAATTATGGTGGCGGCGGTGGTGGCGGTGCAGCGGATGGCGGGAGTGGAGGTTTCGGGGGCGGAGGAGGAGGCGCAGGCGTAGGCTTTTTTGAGTTGTCCGGGGGCAAGGGCGGCTTCGGAGGAGGAGGCGGCGGCGTGCAGGCCGTTGGGCAAGGAAGCGGTGGTCCCGGGAACGGAGGTCCGTTTGGCGGACATGGCGGTTTTTTTGGCGGTGGTGGCGGCGGTGCCCTCGGCGGCGCCATTTTCAGTAGCTTCGGTTCGGTAACCGTGCGAAACAGCACTTTCTATAACAACTACGTCGCGCGAGGGGTCGCAGGCGGCGGGGATGCCGCCAATGGGGGCGATTCCGGGGGGGCCATCTTTGCAGTGAACGGCTCCTTAATCGTGCAGAATGACACGATAATCGGTAACCAAAGCACGGGGTCCGGCGGCGGGGTTACATTTCTCACGTATGACTTCTGCAACAGCGGAGCATGCCTGGGATCACACAACTCCTTTGCTTTGCAAAACACAATCATTGCCAATAACGGAGCCAAAGAATGCAGTGTTCTTGGCCAAGGTGATGATCTCGTCGGCGTTACTGTCTCCGGCGTCGGGAATCTGATCACGCAAAACGATTCTGGTGCACCTTGCCCCGGCGTAGTGAGTACGAGCGACCCTCAATTGCAGACCTTGGGGCTGAACAGCCCCGGCAATACTCCTACCATGGCGATTCTCACAACCAGTCCTGCGGCAAATGCGGCCGATTCGGGAACCTCTCTATCGACCGATCAACGCGGCGTCACGCGCCCACAGAATGGAGGCTACGACATTGGCGCGTACGAAGCGCGTAAGCCGGAGTTCTTCTTCTCGCCCATAAATGACATCGCGGCAGATGTTGGCGGATCCGGCTCGACAACTGTTACCGTCAACTCGTTCGAATACTTTAACTCGGCGGTTGCGTTGACGGTTCTCGACCAGCCACCCGGTGTGACGATTTCCTTGAGCGCTAGTTCGGTTACTCCACCGTTTAATGGCTCCGCTTCCTCTACATTGAGCGTCAAACTTCCAGCCACTGTTACCGCCGGTTCCTACGGGCTGCTGATCACTGGTACTTCCTCATCTCCATCACTCACGCATTCAACCGGGACCATGATCGTGGTCACGCCCACAACGGGCGGAATCAAGAATGTGATTAGCAGTTTCCTGACAACGGGAGCTATAGACAAATCGGGAATCGCCACTTCGCTCGCCAGCAAGCTCACGACGGCTCAAACATACATCAGTGCGGGCGATAGCCAGACGGCAGTGAATGTTCTCGGCGCATTGCTCAACGAAGTCAACGCGCAGAGCGGCAAACACATTAGCGCATCGGCTGCGGCAGCTCTGGTCACTGACACGCAAGCGCTGGAAACCAGCCTGGGCACAAACCTCAGGCCCGATCCAGTGCTGGGCTGCGTTGTAGGTAACTCCAGCAATGGGGCGATTGCGGGAGTTACGGTAAGCGTAGTCAATTCCGCGAACGCAGTAGTGGCTACGACCACTACCGACAGCACTGGCCTGTACTTTTTCCCGCTCACCAGAAATTGGACTTTGGGAGCGGGCTACACAGTGAAGGTCGCGCTGCCGAAAGGTTACAAATCATCCACGCCGGCATCGCAGGCATTCACCTGGCAGGCAAACGAAGCAACGCTGAGGAATTTCGTTCTGAATTAAGGTAGGAACATGAAGCCAAACACGACCTTGCCCACAAACTTACCAAAGACACTGCTGGTAGTAGCTGCTGTATTGCTTGCCGCCAGCGCCTACGCCGCACCGCCCACGCCGGTCTCTTCCTGCGGAACCATTATCTTCGCCGCGGGAAACTATTTTCTGGCGCACAATTTGACCTGCCCCGGCGCAAGCGGGGTGATCATTGCCGCCAGCAAAGTTGACCTCGACCTGAAGGGTTTCGCCATAGACGGCGGAGGCGGATCCGGGTATGGCATTTCCACTTCGAGCAGCCAGATGTCATCAACGGCTGATCTATCTCTCTGTCTCGCAGTTACCAACATTCACATCCACGGCGGCACGATAAAGGGTTACGGCCGGACGGACGGCACGGCGGAGGGGGCGGGCATTATCTTATGTTCCCCAAATCCGCCGCCCGGCCCCGCCGTTCCGATGTCTGTGCAGGTAGATCACACGGTGCTGAATTCCAATGAAATCGGGGTGGCATTGATTTCCACGGCCAAGAATAAGATTGCAAACAACTACATATCGAATAACCGGGTGGGAATAGATCTTGCGAATGGGTGCGCGACCAATGCGTTGGTGGGAAATCTGCTGGATGGAAACGAAACCGGACTCGCTGTGGGCGGTCCGAACAACACCGCCGACGGAAACGTAGCGATTAATAGCACACTCCGAGGAATCTTAGTAAGCCAAGTCGCTGTGAATACCCAGACGACTGATAACTACACCTCGCATAATTTAGTTGGAATTGAAGCCCAGGAATTTGCTGCCGGAAACGCATTCAACGGCAACACGTCTTTCGCCAATACAAGTTTCGATCTGGAAGATGACAATGGGAACTGCACCAGTAATACATGGAGAGGCAACTTTTTTGGCACGAGCTCTCCAGGGTGCATTCAGTAGCGTTCCGCGAGGCCATTTCGCAAGGTTCGGGAGACCCATATCACGGTTCCTAGGAGGTCAATATGGAGCGCAAATCGAATCTGGCTGGTTTGGCCGTTGTCGCATTCCTATCGTTCGCCATCCCAGCCGCAGCGCAGAATTTCTACCAAATCACTAATCTCGGTGTACTCCCAGGAGGTAACTGTTCCCTACCTCGCGCGATCAATAACAGTGGTGTCGTTGTCGGCGATTCAGGCACGTGCGATGCTAGTGGTTTCTTCATTACTACACACGCGTTCATGTACCAAAATTGCCGCATGTCCGATCTCGGAACGCTTGGCGGGAGCCAATCTTCTGCGCAGGCCATCAGCCGGCAGGGCACTATCGTGGGTTTCTCCTCACGAGCCGATGGAACGCAACGCGCGTTTTCATATTTCCAGGGGGTAATGTCTGATCTGGGAGGCGACCCGAGCCTTCTGGAATCTGCCTTTGCCATCAGTGGTTGGCAACTTCCGGTTGGAATAGAGAGTGCGACCGGGGGACTCGGTGCGCAAGGCGTTTGGTACTTCAACGGAAGGACGTTCAAGCTTCCTTCCTATCTTCTCAATCCGCCCTCTGGAACAGCGAACGTGCAACACGTGACCGGGGTCAACGACCTACTTCAAGTGACCGCTGCCCTTTCCAGTGGTCAAGGTGAGTTCGGTGGTTTCATTGGATTAGTCGGCGCACCAGGTTTCGGCCAGTGGACACCGATTCAGGGCATTTCAGGTCACACTCAATCAATGCCGGGTGCTGACGTAATTCCACGTGCCATCAACATTAACGGACACACCGCGGGCGAACACGATATTCCCAACCCTCGCGCCATCTTGTCCACCAATCCGAATTCATCCGCCATAGATCTCGGGACGATTGGCAACCAGCGCACCATTAGCGCGGCTAACGCCATTAACAAGAATGACTCGGTCGTGGGCTATTCAGAATACCAAGCTGACCCTGGATTACACGCATTTCTTTACAACGGCAGTACGATGATCGACCTCAACAACCGTTTGATCAATGGAACGGGATGGAATCTCGTGGAAGGCACGGGCATTAATGACAACGGGCAAATTGTCGGATGGGGTTCCTACAACGGGCAAACGAAAATTGCATTTCTGCTGACTCGTACACGTTCCCCGGCTGCCATAGTGTTGCCCTGCCAATCACGCATAGCGCTGCCCTGACCAAGCCCCCAGCATATTTTTTGGGCAATGGGCGGCCTTTCTCAAGCCCTTCCGTTGTCAATCCCGGAGGATCTATGTTTTGCAACTCTTGTGGTCGTCAGAATGAAGACAATACACAATTCTGCCAGGGCTGCGGTAGGCAGATCGGCGCGACATTGTACTCAAGTCCGAAAGGGGCAGTGTCGCCGCCCGTGAAACGAATGGGCTGGTTGAAGATGATCGCGTTTATATTCCTGGCGCTTTTTGTTCTTGGCACTGTTGTGAGCAAGATCTCCGACTCGGGCACCGGCACTTCAAACAGACAAACGAGTCCTCTGGACCGAGTACCACTTCGACGTCTAAACACGTTGAGAACATGATGAAGGGCAAGCCTTAAGCCGCGATTAATTCTTCGGAAATTTCGGGTCGTTCTTGATTTCTCGAATCTGCTGGATGTGACGCTCGGCGTGAGTGGAGATTTCGAGCATCCACTGCCAGCAATCGATCACGTTTCCATAGTCACCAAAGCTGTGGGCACGCATGTCGTCTGTGGTGGTTCTGATGTATTCGATCATGGTGGCGCGCAGCGCCTGAAACTTCCCGAGAGCCTCGTCCAGGTCCTTGTAGGTGTCGACTTTTTCGTGCCCACCGCCGGTCTTGGTATGTACCACGCGATCGATGCCATACCACATAATGTCGGCATCAGTAGACGTCGATTTCTTGTCTTTCATATCCGGGGCCACCTTCAGGGCTTTCTGGATCTCGCGCCAATAGTCAGGTTCGGCCACCGCCAGATGGGAAACGACTTGCCGGATGGTCCACCGGTCCGGCGAAGCTTTGTACTCCAGTTGGGCCGGGGACAACCCACGCACCTGCTCGGCCATCATTTGCGTGGTCATCTCGAAGTGCACAAGCAGGTGTTCGCGGTCCGTATCGGTCATGGGAGCGGCGAACAGGGGTGCAGCCAACAGACACGCTGTCAGTGTCAGAGCCGCCAGCGGCAAGCCTCGGGGCGTATTTCTTCGGGACGTGTTCAAAGCGATGGACATGTCGCAACCACCCTTTCCAGGACTCTATTCCTTGGACGGTGAGAGGAGAGTTCGGTCATCACGCAGAGTGTCGGGCAGGCCACACCAATTAATTCATCGAGTTCGAGAATCGTTAATCGAGAATCTGAAGCATGGCGCCGAATAATGATTTTGGGCGGTTCACTCAATAGGGACGGGATTTCGACAAGACGTCCAGTGGAACAAATCAGTCGCCGATTCCGAAGCAAATGCGGTCAGCACTGGAGAGTTGAGGTACTGCATCGACTGTGGCAAGCCCACTGGCGAAACGCGCAAAATACTGTCCGGAGTGTGGTAAGCCTCAATAGCCGGGCCGGGACTCGCAATAAAGCTTCATTCCGGAAGCATTTGCCCGATTGGGTCACCCCTCCTGCAGCAGGACGGGTATCAGATTTGCATCACCAACCGCCTGCCGCAGCGGTGATCTACACACGGATGCATCGACACGCAAGTCGTCGCTCCATTCACGTTAGTTTCACCCTTGTGCCTTCCCGATCTCAGATTGCGACATCACTCAAGTTCGTCTATCTCACTGGAAAACTTGGCGGAAGCGAGTGGGAGTCGAACCCACCGGCGACAGGAAAACTGCCGCCCGCCGGTTTTGAAGACCGGGAAGACCACCGGGCCCCATGCGCTTCCGCGTTCTCGTTCCATCCATACTACGCTGTGAGTCTTTGCCACCGTCTGCAGGCATCGCCGCAGAACGCAAGCTCCGCAACCGCAGGTTGCTAGAGAGCATGGGACTAAATAATTACTGGTTCCGGAATGGCCCGCATCGAAAGGGGAGAAAAGGATTCATTTCGAGAGGTAGAGCAAAGGGAACCACGGATTTGGCGGATATCACAGTCCTTGTTTTGATGCGAATAGGCACCATTTGTCGAGCTGTGAAACCCGCGCGAATCCGTAGCACAGTTTTCTATTACTTGGGTTGAGGAACAATCCGGATGTAGGGCTTCGGCGATTTCCAGCCGCCCGGATATTGCTTCTGAGCTTCTTCATTGGACACGTTGCCACTAATGATGACGTCGTCTCCGGGCTTCCAGTTCGCCGGAGTGGAAACCTTGTGTTTGGCAGTCAATTGGATGGAATCGAGGACGCGCAGAATTTCGTCAAAATTGCGGCCGGTGCTCATCGGGTAGCTGAGCTGCAATTTGATTTTCTTGTCCGGCCCAACCACGAAAACTGTGCGCACCGTGGCGTTGTCCGCGGCGGTGCGGCCTTCGGAGGTTGTGCCGCTTTCAGCCGGCAACATACCGTACAATTTCGCGACCTTGAGCTGCGGATCGCCGATCATGGGGTAGGTCACTTTGTGACCCTGGGTCTCCTCGATATCGACCGCCCACTTTCCATGGCTGCTCACCGGATCGACGCTCAAACCGATGATCTTTGTGTTGCGTTTGGCGAATTCGGGCTGAAGTCCGGCCATCGTGCCCAGCTCGGTGGTGCATACCGGAGTAAAGTCCTTCGGATGTGAAAACAATACCGCCCAACCGTCGCCGATCCACTGATGGAAGTCAATGGTACCTTGGGTAGTTTCGGCGGTAAAATTGGGCGCAGTGTCGTTTATACGAGGAACGGACGGTGTCGCAGTTGCTGTGTCAGTGCTCATGTAATTCGTCTCCTCAGTCGATTTGGTTGGTCCCGTGGCGGCGCTGCACAATGCTTTTCAGCCCCGCTTCAGACGGGTAAGAATTACCAAAAAAAGAAACCCACCCGATTTTATCCGGGTGGGTGTCAGAAACCTTACTGCGCTACCCAGAGCCCGGCATCCGTATACAACAACTCAAGATGTCCAGCGTAGAGCGCAGAGTCATAGCCTCAACAATACGCGGCCCCTGAAATTGAGTCAAACAATGGACTAATTGTCCGGGTCGGTGATTCTCTGATGTGGCCCATTGCGGGCGCACGGTCATTTTTGTCGTTCCAAACCGTAAGAGTGTTGCGTTAAGCCCGTGTTTTCGCGTAGAAGACATTCAAGTATTCTATTGTCCTCGAAAACGTTGTCGATTGTTTGGAGGTCATCGAACAGGGCAAATGCCTAACCTTCGCCACTTTCCGTTCACACAGCTCGACGTTTTTTCCTCCGTGCCGTTCGAGGGCAATTCCCTGGCTGTTTTTTCTGATGGGCGCGGGCTCAGCGACCAGCAGATGCAAGCGATAGCACGGGAGATGAACCTGTCTGAAACCACATTCGTTCTGCCGCGTGATCCCGCGGTCGAACGCGAACGCGGAGTCCGTGTGCGAATCTTCACCGTCCAGGAAGAGCTGCCCTTTGCCGGTCACCCGACGCTGGGTACTGCCTTTTTTCTACGCGGCTCAACCGGCAACAATGAAGTCACACTCGACCTCAACGTTGGCAGGGTTCCGGTACGCTTTGAGGAAATTTCGGGACAGCCGGTGTTCGGGGAAATGACGCAGGTGGAACCGAAGTTCGGTCTAACCCACGATCGCGAAACGGTGGTACGCGCTACTAGTTTACGCGATGGCGATATTGATCCTTCCTTACCGATCCAGACAGTCTCGACCGGAGTCGCATTCACGATAGTTCCGCTTCGTGGATTGGAGGCGATACGACGATTGCAGGTGGATCTCAGGGGTGCCGCTGAATATTTAGAACGTTCCGCTGGAGGGAAGTTTTTTTACTTTGTGACGAGAGAAACCGTCGATGTTGCGGCCCGGCTGCATTCCCGAATGCTGTTTTACAATGGGGAAGACCCAGCCACAGGTTCCGCCGCGGGCTGCACCGCTGCCTGGATGGTAGCGAATCATGTCGCCAAGCCGGACGAACGCGCGCTCATCGAGCAAGGCATCGAAATGTTACGCCCAAGCCGCATTTTTGTACGCGCCTCGCGCGTGGATAACAGAGTGGTTAACGTTCGCGTCGGAGGAAATGTTGTGGAAGTTTTGCGAGGAGAGGTTTTCTTCTAGGAAACAATCAGCGATTGTCGCGAAAAAATGTAGGCATGCATAAGCTCGATTTTTTTTCAATGGGGCAAATTTACCATTAGCATCGGCGACACTTTACAGCCGGTATCGCTGCCGTTAGGATTTTGTCTCGCTCTGAGTTTGCCGCAACAGTGATCGAAACGTTTTTGGATTCTTGGCGCGGCTTGTTGACAGCCACTTCGGAAGCAGGAATGAAGCCCAAACGAACAATTCTTTGTGTTGACGATAACGAACAATCTCTGTCCATCCGAAAGGTCATGCTCGAAACCCGAGGCTACCGGGTGGTCACTTGCACCAGCGGACAAGAAGCTCTGGAGCAATTCAAACGAGGTGGTGTCGATCTGGTGCTGACCGATCTGATCATGCCCGGCCTTGACGGCGGCAAGCTCATTGATGCGGTCAAGACCATATCGCCCGAAACGCCAGCCATCCTGCTCTCCGGCAAAGTGCGGATTTTCGATCGTGACACCCGGGCGGACGTCTTTCTTCCCAAGGGCATGTATGCTCCGGCGGAACTGCTTGAGCGTATTCGCCTTCTGCTGGTGCGCAAGCGTGGACCCAAGCGGGCACATTCAAATAGCCAGGCCGCAGGTCGGTCCGGCGCAGCTTAGGCGTGATCGAAGTTGATAAGACTCAAACTCCACTAAACCGCCGTTAGCGAATTTTATTCCGCAGCCGTTCGCATCGTACGAGACATCCGTTGTCGCTGGCTAACGCCGGAGAATTTCAGAGTCGCAACCCTAAACACCCAACGCGCTCCGATCTGCCTGCCCAAGCTTCGTGTAATATTCAGGTAGTTGGATGCCTGCCTTCATCGAAGCCGTTGAGCTGCGCAAGACCTACCGAGTGGGCAAAATCGATGTTCCGGCCCTCCGCGGAATTTCCTTTAGCGTACAAAAAGGCGAGTTTGTAAGCGTAGTTGGGCCCTCGGGCAGCGGTAAGTCCACACTTTTTTATCTGCTAGGCGGATTGACGCGCGCCGATGGGGGCCGCGTAATCATCGATGGCGCCGATTTTACCCAACTCTCCGACGCCGAACGGACGCATCTTCGAAAACGCAAAATTGGATTTGTGTTCCAGAAATTCAATTTATTGCCCACCCTGGATGCGCGTTCAAATATCGATATCGCTTTGGACATTGCCGGCACAACCGAGGCCCGTGACGAAGTTTACTTCAAGAGGATCATCGGCCTCCTGGGACTGGACAAACGTCTTAGCCACCGTCCTTCGGAACTTTCCGGGGGTGAGCAGCAGCGGGTCGCGCTGGCGCGAGCGCTCATTAATAAGCCGGCCATCGTTCTGGCAGACGAACCGACAGGCAATCTGGATTCCAAGAACTCGGAGATCGTGCTTGCGATGCTGCGGCATTCCAACCAGGAACTTGGCCAGACGGTGCTGATGATCACGCACAATCCTGAGGCTGCGAGCTACGGTGATCGCATTATTCACATGCGCGACGGCGAAATCGTCGCTCCGGAAAAAGATCCACAATGGACCGGCCAGCCAGCTTGAACAGAAGAAAGGTGGGGTCCTTCTACCACCTGCCCGCGAGATAAATCGCATGGACGACCTGAAAAAACCGATTCTGCCTGGTCGAGGCGCATCGGATTACGAGCGCTACCTCCGCACCGACGAATTGCTGTCGCTGCAAAAGAGCGCCGAAGAGTTGCTCCATGCGGATGAGATGACTTTCCAGGTCATTCACCAGGCATCGGAATTGCTGCTCAAAGGCATTGCCTGGGACCTTGATCGAGCTCGCGCCCTGATCGCTGAAGGCGACCTGCTAAATTCGGCTCAAATCTTGCGCCGTGGCAATCACATGCTGGAATATCCCATCTCCATGCTGCACGAACTGGAGACGATCACGCCTTACGACTACCACCTCATTCGCGCCGGGCTGGGACATGGCAGCGGATTGGACTCTCCCGGATTCCTCGGTCTTCTACATATCGGACCGAGGCTCGGCGACGCGTTTCAGTCGGAATTGAGTAAGGCGGGGATTACCGTGGACGACTTGTATCGCCGTCATCAGGAATTTTTTGGTCTACACGATGTGGCCGAGCGTTTGCTGGATTTCGATGAACGCGTCCATCTTTTCCGCTTTCATCACCTTAAGCTCGCTCAGCGGATCATCGGGGGCGGAGTGGTTGGCACGATGGGAACTCCGGTAGAAGTGTTGCACCAGCGTATGGAACACCTTTTCTACAAAGAGCTTTGGGACGTTCGAAATCGAATCACTGCAGCGTCGATGAAGGTTTAGGTGTGGGCGCGGGCGTCGCGCCTGCGCAGGATTGATCAAAGAGCAAATATGAGCAGCTCAGGTCCGCCTCGTGCGGCTTTTGTCGGAGCAGCTCATATGCCAGGCGCACCGCGGGAACCGCTGGTCCCAAAAAGAGCACATTACGTTGTACTCATGACGAATGGGCGGCTGGCGCCCACAATTTAAGCGTCATTGCTGCAATGTTGTCTCGTTGTTTATAATCAGATTCGCCAAGCGGGAGTAGCTCAGTGGTAGAGCGCGACCTTGCCAAGGTCGATGTCGCGGGTTCGACCCCCGTCTCCCGCTCCAAATTTTCAGAGGAGGAGCCCCGCGACCGCGAGGCTTTTTCCATCCGGCAATAAGGCGCGGTACCCAAGTGGTAAGGGAGAGGTCTGCAAAACCTTTATACGTGAGTTCGATTCTCACCCGCGCCTCCAATCTAAAAGGCCCCGGACAATCGCAAAAACACCGTTCAGGAACCGGATTTTTACAAAATCGCTGAGAAATCGTTAACCGGGATATGCGACTGCATTGTTGTCGCCATTCTTTTGACGCGACGGTTTTGGAACCTTTGAGTGTGGAAATGTCCTAGTCAGCCCTACGATCCGGCTTCGGGATGTTTCAAACTGGAGTCATGCCATCCCTCCAGATGATTTTCCGCCTCCTTATCGCTATGTCCGCATTCCCACTTTTTTTTGTCTTAACCGCAAGAGCTGAACCGCCTTATCGAGAAAACTACTTCAACCAGCGAATTCTTACGGCAGCGTCTACTCGCCTCGGCTACGGGAAAATTCAATTGGGCAACAGTCAAACCCAGTTTGAAACGCTGACGAACTCCGGATATTCAACGGTGACTATTTCGCAAGCCAATGTCACCGGCCCGGGTTTCGGGGTGAGGGGGTTGACCCTCCCCCTGAAGTTGCAGCAGGGCCAAAGCGTCACGTTCAATGTTTTGTGCACTCCCTTGGGACTGGGAAGCATGACTGGGACCGTCGAGGTTGTCTCAGATGCCTCAAATTCGAAACTGGATATCGCTTTGTCAGGCAAAGGTGTTTCTACCGCACGATTGACCTCCAGTTTGAGCGCGCTCAACTTTGGGAACGTCGCGGTGGGCACCAGCAAGACTGTCAACACGACTCTGACGGCACTAGGATCGAGTTTAACAATCTCTTCCGCCACATCGACCAGTCCGGAGTTTCGTCTGAGCGGGCTATCGCTGCCGAAAACGATCGCGGCCGGTGAAACCGTCTCTGTTTCTCTCACCTTCACGCCGCAGAGCAGCGGGGCCGCATCCGGCAACATTACCCTGAGCGATAGCGCGACCAATACCCTGTTGATTGAATCTTTGGCGGGCTCAGGTTCGGCAGGCTCGCAGCACGCTGTCAATCTTCAATGGAGGCCGATTCCGTCCGGAGTAGCGGGATACAACATATATCGCAGTTCCACGCCGGGCGGTCCCTATATCAAGATTAATGCGGCGCCGGAGACCGGTTCTAACTATCTCGACAATTCTGTTCAAGGTGGAGTTACGTATTACTACGTCAGTACAGCCATTGGAACCAATGGTTTGGAGAGCAAATATTCAAGCCAGTTGCAGGTGGTCGTTCCCAACCCCTGAAGAATTTCTGGTTGCATCACTGCTATCAGAGCGAAGAAATTGGGGCTGATTTGAAGTCAGCCCCATGAGCTTTACATCAGTTAAGGCTCTAATCGTGAACGTCTGACAGGGGCATATTCACCAGATGCTCGCTGAGAAACCAGACTTGTAGTTCGTTGGTTCGTAGCGCGTCGCTGACGGCCAGGTCATTGGTGCCGTCGTCGCCTAGTTTATCGGCTCGCTCAGCAAGCTCGCGGCACTCGGCGATAATGATTTTATGCGCGTCCAGCAACCGCGAGAGTTGAACCGGGACTTCCTCTCGCCCACGGGGTGGACGCTCGATGCGAGTGATCTCCGCGACATCGGGAGCCATGGCAAGACTCACTCCTCCGAGCAATTGAATCCGTTCAGCGATGGTATCCACGAGTTCCAACTGTTCGGTGTAGTGCTTATCGAATAGCAAATGAAGCTGGTAGAAGGTTGGGCCAGCGACCTGCCAGTGCGATTTCTTGTAGAGATCGCGTAGGGTCATAGTGTCGGCCAAAAGCTGGTTGAGTTGTTCAGTCATTTCCAGACGCACTGGCTCTTCAAGCTCCAGCGGAAGCGCGTGGCTTACGGTGCCATATTTCTGGATTTCCGGACCTCGCTGGTGAAAATGGGGTTGAGCGGTTATTCCTCCATTGTTCCCTGACATTGATTTCTTGGGCATCGAAACTCTCCTCTTCAGATTTCCTGGCAAAGACTTTTTCGCTGTTGGTTAACGTGTGATGGATGTTGGGTCAGATAGGTTGCCGAGACGAACTACGTTTAAAACGAACTCTCATTATAAGCCCGTTTCGGATCGGATATTAAGGGCACGTCGCCGTGGGTAGTGCGCTGAATTTGCCGCACTAAGTGGCCCACGTCCTTGGTGGTTGATATCTCTTACTTTATTTTGAGCAGAGGAAAAGTTCCGCGAAGTCCGCAACGGAAAGCAATTTAGAACCCTAAACCGCCACGGCTCCCATTTGGCTCGTTGAGAACCGAGCCAGCAAAATTCCGGATAATTGACTATCATGGAAGGTTCCGCACACATTGATGGAGAAAACCAGACGTGGCTGAGACGCAAACTAACGGAGTGGAAGTTCTAGAAACCAGAGAGTGGCTGGATTCGCTGGATTATGTCTTATCGCAAGGCGGTCCGGAGCGGGCCGGACGGTTGCTACAACAGCTCTCTCTGCACGCCACGCGCGCCGCCGGCGTCAATCTTCCCTTTACCGCGACGACTCCCTACCAAAATACCATCGTCGCCCAACAGCAGCCACCGTTTCCCGGCAGTCAAGAGATGGAGCGTCGCATCAAGAGCATGGTTCGCTGGAACGCACTGGCTATGGTGGTACGCGCCAACAAGATCCAGGAGGGGATTGGCGGTCACATTTCCACTTTTGCTTCTGCCGCCACTCTTTATGAAGTCGCATTCAATCATTTCCTACAGGCAAGAACCGAGTCAGACGACCGTGACCTGGTTTACTTCCAGGGCCATGCCGCACCCGGCATGTATTCCCGTGCCTATCTCGAAGGACGGATTCCGGAACAAAAGCTGCAGAATTTCCGCCGGGAATTGAAAGAGGGCGGGGGATTGTCTTCTTATCCTCATCCCTGGCTCATGCCTGATTTTTGGGAATTCCCCACGGTCAGCATGGGATTGGGCCCGATTCAGGCGATTTATCAGGCCCGGTTCAGCCGCTACCTGGAGAACCGCGGGCTGAAAACGGCCACCGGCGGACGAGTCTGGGCATTCATGGGCGATGGTGAGATGGATGAACCCGAGTCGTTGGGTTCAATCACCCTGGCGTCGCGAGAGCGGCTCGACAACCTGATTTTTGTGGTGAACTGCAATTTGCAACGGCTCGATGGACCGGTGCGCGGCAATGGCAAAATCATCCAGGAACTGGAAGCTATTTTCCGCGGTGCGGGGTGGAACGTAATTAAGGTTGTTTGGGGCAGCGACTGGGACAATCTCATGTCGAAGGACCGGGATGGGATTCTGGTCAAGCGCATGGGCGAGCTCACCGACGGCCAGTATCAGAAATATTTCGTTGAGAGTGGAGCCTATTTCCGGCACAACTTGTTTGGCAGCGACCCTCGACTGTTGAAAATGGTGGAGCACCTATCCGACGATCAGCTTTCACGTATGCGCCTTGGTGGGCACGATCCGATTAAAGTGTATGCGGCCTACAAGGCAGCTACCGAACACCAGGGCGCTCCGACTGTCATTCTGGCCAAGACGATCAAAGGTTACGGTCTGGGTGAGGCGGGTGAAGGCAAGAACATTACGCACCAGCAGAAAAAGCTGAATGAAGACGAATTGCGTACCTTCCGTTCTCGCTTCGGGATTCCCATCCCCGATGAAAAGTTGAACGACGCACCTTTCTATCGTCCCGCAGAAGACAGTCCAGAGATCAAATACATGCAGGAACGCCGCAAGCAACTGGGCGGCTACCTGCCGGAGCGGAAAGTTCGTTCCCAGCCGATTGCTCCGGTGTCCGAGGCGCATTTCGAGGAGTTCCACAAAGGCACGGACGGCCGCGAGGCTTCGACCACAATGGTGTTCGTCCGGCTGCTTTCCAAACTGTTGCGCGATCCCGAAATTGGGAAGCTGATCGTGCCGATTATCCCTGACGAAGCCCGCACTTTCGGCATGGAGGCCCTTTTCCGGCAGGTGGGAATTTACTCGAGCGTGGGCCAACTTTACGAGCCAGTGGATATGGATACGCTTCTTTATTACAAGGAAGCCAAAGACGGTCAGATTCTTGAGGAAGGCATCACTGAGGCTGGCTCCATCTGCTCTTTTATCGCCGCCGGGACCGCTTACGCCAATCACGGGATCAACACGATCCCGTTTTTCATTTACTACTCGATGTTCGGCTTCCAGCGCATTGGAGACTTTATCTGGGCCGCCGCCGATTTACGAACGCGCGGCTTCCTGGTGGGCGGAACCGCCGGACGTACCACGCTCGCAGGCGAGGGTCTCCAGCACCAGGACGGCCACAGCCATGTGCTGGCCCTGCCAGTACCAAACTTGCTGGCTTACGATCCCGCTTTTGCCTACGAAATTGCCGTCATCATCCAGGAAGGCATCAAGCGCATGTACGTGGATCAGGAATCGATTTTCTATTACCTGACGGTGAGCAACGAGCCACTGCCGATGCCCGCCATGCCAGAAGGAAAAGATGTCAAAGAGGGCATCCTGAAGGGCCTCTATCGCTTCCGAACGTCGAACAAAAAAGATTCCAAACTGCGGGCGCAACTATTCGGCAGCGGCACCATCATGTATGAAGTGCTCAAGGCGCAGCAGGTTCTGGAAGAAAAATACGGCGTAGCTGCAGATGTCTGGAGCGTGACCAGTTACAAGCAACTTTATCGCGACGGCAATGATTGCGATCGCTGGAACATGCTGCATCCCGGAGAAACGCCGCATGTGCCATTCGTTACTCGAGCATTGAAAGATGCGCCCGGAGTGCTGATCGCGGCATCCGATTACATGAAGGTTCTGCCGGAGTCGATTGCGCAATGGCTGCCGCGGCCACTTGTAGCCTTAGGTACCGATGGTTTTGGACGCAGCGAGAGCCGGGCTGCTCTGCGTGATTTCTTCGAGGTCGACGCCAAGCACATCGTGTTGGCTACACTAACCGCGTTGGCGCGCGAAAAGCAGATCAAACTCGAAGTGCTGCAAAAAGCCGTCAAAGAACTTGGAATCAATCCGGAGAAAGCGAATCCGGCAAACACGTAGAACGCAACGCTGGCGTACCGCCAGTTGTTCAAAGAGCCGTCGAGGGTAAGAGGTGTGACGCCAGTACAGTCGCCTCGGCAGGCGGGGCTACAACGGTGTTATCAGGAGTAAATACTCAGTGACAGAATTCAAGCTTCCGGAACTCGGTGAAAATATTGACCAGGGCGATCTCGTGCGCCTGATGATTTCTCCTGGTTCGAACGTCACCGAAGGCCAGCCAGTGATGGAATTGGAGACAGACAAGGCCGTCGTCGAAGTGCCTTCTTCCGTAACCGGGACCGTAAAAGAAATTCGCGTGAAGGAAGGACAGAAGATCAAGGTTGGACAGGTAATTTTCACGGTCGAAAACGGCGCCGGACCTAAAGCCAAGACCCCAGAGCCAAAGGCTCCCGCCAAGACAACTTCTGCTAGGCCTGCCACTGCTCCAGCAGAACCAGCGCCGTCTGTCGCAGAGAAACCTCGCCCCGAAGCGGCTCCTGCGGGCCCATCAGCCTCTTCAACCACCGGGACTGCAGAATTCAGGTTGCCCGAGTTGGGAGAGAACATCGACCAGGGCGATCTTGTGCGCCTGATGATTTCTCCCGGCGCGAAAGTCTCCGAAGGCCAGCCGGTGATGGAACTGGAGACTGACAAAGCCGTGGTCGAAGTCCCTTCGTCAGTAACTGGCACGGTGAAGGAGATCAAGGTTAAAGAAGGCGCAAAGATTAAAGTCGGCCAGGTAATTTTTACGTTGGAAGGCGGGGGAGTGGTTCAGCAAGAAAAGCCCAAACATTCTCCGGTCGAGCACATTTCCGAGCAACATGAAGCTCGTCTTTCGGTTCAAGCAGCCATTCAAGCTGAGGGAAAGACAGAAGCGGAAGTATTTCTTCCGGACCAGCCGCAGGCTCAGGCTCCCAAGCCTTTCGCTATGCCGGAACAACTGGATAAAGTTGCGGGCACGGAGCATCGCGCCCCAGCGCCGGCCGCACCTCATGTTCGCCGTTTGTCGCGAGAACTTGGCGTAGATATTCACGAAGTGAAAGGCAGCGGGCCGGGCGGTCGCATTAGCGAGGACGATGTAAAGGCATACGCCAAATCTTTGCTCGCTACCAAGGCGGCTCAATCGGCGCAGTCCGGTCACTTCGTGCAACCATCCCTTCCGGATTTTTCAAAGTTTGGAAAAGTGGAACGCGTCTCCATGCGTGGGGTACGGCGCAAGACAGCCCAGCACCTCTGGGAAGCGTGGACCTCGATCCCCCATGTGACTCAGCAGGACAAGGCTGACATCACTGAACTGGAACAGCTTCGTGCCCGTTTCGCTCCGAAGGCCGAAGAGGCGGGCGGCAAAATGACGGTCACGGCGATTGCGCTGAAAGTCTGCGCCTCGGCCTTGAAAGTTTTCCCTCAGTTCAATGCCAGCATCGACATGGCGAACGAAGAAATTGTCTACAAGCAGTACATTAATGTAGGTGTTGCCGTAGACACAGATCGCGGCCTGCTCGTCCCAGTGATTCGCGATGTAGACAAAAAGAATATCGTAGAACTGGCCGCAGAGCTGACCCAGATTTCTCGAAAAGCAAAAGACAAGAAACTGACACCGGCAGAAATGGAAGGCGGGACTTTTACCATCACCAATCTTGGCGGCATTGGCGGAACAGGATTTTCACCGATCGTAAATTATCCGGAGGTCGCAATTCTCGGCCTGTCTCGTTCCAGCATGGAGCCGATCTGGATGAACGGAAAATTCGAACCGCGTCAGGTGCTCCCGCTTTCCCTGTCCTACGATCACCGGCTGATCGATGGTGCGGACGCTGCCCGTTTTCTGCGGTGGATCGCGGAAGCGTTCGAGCAGCCGTTCCTGTTGTCGGTGCAGGGATAGAATGACAAATCTCAAACCACGGTGGACATCGAGATACGCAAAGGAAATTCATTTGTTCTAATTCATGCAAGCTGATGTCCTTCGCGGGTAACGCCTTTCTCACAGAATGACTGAAACTTCAAATTTGCACATTGCTGTGGTTGGTGCCGGGCCAGGTGGCTACGCAGCGGCATTCCTGGCTGCAGATCTGGGAATGCAAGTGACACTGATCGACCCGGAGACGAATCCAGGCGGAGTCTGCCTGTATCGTGGTTGCATTCCATCGAAAGCCCTCCTGCACGTAGCCAAACTGATTGACGAGTCACGCCACGCCAAAAATTGGGGAATCGACTATGCCGAACCCAAAATTGATCTGGTTCGCCTGCGCTCCTGGAAAGAAGGCGTAGTAAAGAAACTGACCGGGGGCCTGGGCCTGCTCTCCAAACAGCGCAAGGTCGAATACATTCAAGGGCGCGCGGCTTTTGAGACCTCGAACACTGTGAAGGTTTCCAACGCCAGCGGAGAAGAGCAGAGTTTGACGTTTGATCGCATCATTCTCGCGACTGGTTCCCGACCTGCGACTATTCCCAGCCTCAAACTTGAATCTGCGCGAGTCATGGACTCCACGTCTGCTCTGGACCTCGGCGAAGTGCCGAAGACGTTACTGGTGGTCGGCGGAGGGTATATCGGCCTCGAGCTCGGAATGGTATATGCCGCTCTCGGAACGAGAGTCTCGGTCGTGGAAATGTTGCCGGGACTGCTTCCTGGTGCTGATCGTGACCTGGTTTTGCCTTTGCACAAACGCGCGGAAAAGATTTTCGATTCCATCTTGTTGAACACAACCGTCGCCTCAATGAAAGAAGAGCCGACCGGCATCCGGGTCACCTTCGGCGGCGCTGACGTCAAGCAATCGGAGAGGGTTTTCGATAAGGTCCTCGTATCGGTGGGGCGGCGGCCGAATTCAGAAATTGATGGTCTAGACAAGACACAGGTCCAACTCGGCGTTCGTGGATTCGTCCAGGTGAACAAACAGTTGCAGACGACGGATCCTATGATTTACGCGATTGGCGACCTCGTGGGCGAACCCATGTTGGCCCACAAAGCATCGCACGAAGGACGAACCGCGGTGGAGGCAATCGCGGGGCACAAAGTCGCATTCGAACCCGCGGCGATTCCCGCCGTCGTATTTACCGATCCCGAGATCGCCTGGTGCGGTCTGACTGAGACGCAAGCTGAAAAGGACAAACGAGAAATCAAAGTCGCGAAATTTCCCTGGGCCGCGTCAGGTCGCGCGACGACGCTGGATCGGACAGAGGGTATGACCAAACTTGTACTCGATCCGCAGACCGAGCGGGTTTTGGGGGTCGGAATCGTGGGAGTTGGCGCGGGTGATCTAATTTCGGAAGGCGTGCTGGCGGTGGAAATGGC
>Ga0070712_100000356_pt1 | contig 25926 bp, 30 predicted proteins | sample LARL81metaG_FD_71396 | JGI IMG/M metagenome (GOLD analysis project Ga0070712, IMG submission 71396) | Corn, switchgrass and miscanthus rhizosphere microbial communities from Kellogg Biological Station, Michigan, USA - LAR L8-1 metaG | ecosystem: Host-associated > Plants > Roots > Rhizosphere ...
GTTGATCGCCACCACCGATCCCGATCAGGCGACCGAACTCGCCACTCGGCTCGTCAGCGCCATTCGCGAGCACATCGACCGCTTACGGAGTTGCACCTCGTCAACAATGGTTCAGAAGCCACCGAAATGACCCTTCAGGGCTGCACATTGGTTACCTTCTCGTTGCCAGCCTTTGGAAAGTGCTTCTCGTACCATGAGATCGATCGATCCATTCCATCGATCTGATGTTTCACCTCTGATAAACCGTGCCCCTCGCGCGGATATCGCACGAATACCGTCTCCACGCCCAGGTCCTTGAGCGCGATAAACAATTGCTCGGCCTCCGCGATCGGCACATCATTATCGTTTTCTCCGTGCAGAATCAGCGTCGGAGTGTGCGCCGCCGCGATGTGCTTCAGCGCCGACCTTTCCCACGCCACATCCATCAGATTCCCCTGATGCAGAAACTGTCCAAACTCCATCTCTTCATACTGGTTGTAATAAGTCATGTAGTTGTAGCTGACCAAATTGAAAATCCCCGCGGTCGGAATGGCCGCTTTGAATTCGTTCGTCTGCGTAATCAACCAGTCTGTGAGCTGCCCGCCATAACTCACACCTTCGATTCCCAACCGGTCGCGATCAATCCACAGGTAGCGCCGCACCGCTGCGCTCACTCCGTAAAGAACATCCTGTGCCTCGTTACCGTTCTGATCGCCAAACACCGCATCAGCGAATTTCTGTCCGTAGCTCGTCGACCCTCGATAGTTCACATTGAGCACCGCGAATCCATGCCCCGCGTAGACCTGATTTTTGAAACTGAAATAGGGCCCGTTCGCTCCATGCGGCCCGCCGTGAATCACCACGATCATCGGATGCTTTGAGTTCTCGTTCAGCCCGACAGGCTTGGTCAGAAAAGCCTCAACTTCGAACCGGTTGTCATTGCTGATGAATGTGAACGATTCCACCGGCGCAATGGTCTTGTTCGCAAGTAGATCATGATTCAAATCCGTCAGCTTGCGCGCCGCCCCTGATCCGGATTTGTAATAAAGTTCGCCCGCATCTCTCGGAGACGCATACGAATAAGCTAGCGCCCCATTCTTTCCAACGGACCAAGCCCCCACGTATCCCGGATCCTTCAGCACATACTCCGGTTGCCCTCCGCCAATCGGCAGCCGCACCAGGTACTCGCTGCCGCGCTCCTGAATTGTGAAGTAAACCGCGTTTCCCTCCGGTGCCCAGTCCAAAGATCCCTGCCGGTTGTCGAGCACGCCGCCGATTTCTCGCCGATTACTTCCGTCCGCATTCATAATCCAGACATGCGTGTCTTCCATCGTGGTCTCGCGATCCGTCAGCCCGCGCCGGGTGCCCAGATACAGAATGGACTTCCCATCGGGTGACCAAAGCGGAGAATATTCACAATACTCGGTCGCCGTCAGCCGATGGATACTGTTGTCCGCCAAATCCAGCGTGAACAGGTCGTAATTGAAGAACTCATCCTGGTTCGGCTCGCGGTTCGACGCGAACACCAACCTCTTCCCATCTGGTGACCAGTCAATCGAGTGCTCATCGAATTCGCCCTGCGTGAGCTGCCTGACCTGCTTCGATGCAATATCCACAACGAAAATGTGGAGTCTTTGGTTGTCATTGAACCTCGTGTTTCCTTCGCCATAATCCGGCTTATACAGGTACCGCGTGATGACCATGGGGTCTCCACTCGCCGCCGCGGTCGCCTCGCCGGGCGTCGACGAGATGAATGCAATCTGTTTCCCATCTGGTGACCAGACGACGGATTTGCCGGTATCTGGTACCGGCGAATTGCTCCCACTGGTTGTCGCTAGAAATGTCGCACCGCTTCCATCCGGATGCGCAATGATCATCCCGCCTTTGTCGCCCTCCGCTCCGTTGAACGCAATCCATTTGCTATCGGCCGACCACACCGGGCCGCCCGCGGGCTTGTCTCCGCCCAACCTCACGCTCTTGCCACTACCAACTTCCATGACCCACAACTGCCCCGAAGGCCTTCCCGGCTGGTCGCGCGTCACGATCGAATACGCGATGTAACGCCCGTCCGGCGATAGCGCCACTCCCCCAACATTTCGCAGCTTGGTAAGATCAGCACTGGTAAGCACATCGCAAAAAGCTACACCGCAAAGCAGCAGGGAACTGACTGCACAGACACAAATAGTCCAAAGCCTTCCGGCCAAACAAGAATTCATGGAAATCCCCCAAAGCGCGAGGATCGCGCGGTCGAGCCATGTTACATGAAGCTCATGTACACACCACCTTCGCGGTCTCTACAACAGCGAAGAGGTAAAAGGAGAAGAGAAGGAGGAAAAAGAGGGGACCGGAAGAAGAATATAGAGTCGATGTGCTCCTGAGTGAAGTCGAAGAGCCTGCCCCGAGGTGAAGCCGAAGGGATCCCTACCCGTTGGCAATAGCCCAAGTAAAAAAGGGGCGCGGGCTTTACCCACCAAACACATACCTGTTTAGGAACTCATTCCGCAACTTCCCTTTGGGGTCGTATCGCCGGGCTAACTCCACAAATTCAGGCAGCCGCTCATAACTGGCCCGCAACTCCCTCCCACCAATCGTGAACAATTTCCCCCAATGCGGACGCACCTGATATGGCGTCAGTTCCTTCTCTATCAGCGGAAGCACCAGCCGCACTGCCGGCCACTCCTGCTTCCACGTGAAATGAATCGCCACGTTGTCGCGCTTATAACAAGGACTCATCCACAAATCATCCGCTGCAATCGCACGGATCTCCGAAATCATCAAGTGCGGGCCGATCTGATCCCGCAGCCGCTCCACTGCCAGAATGGCATCCACAGCATGTTGCCGCGGAACAAAATACTCTGTCTGCAACTCCTTGCCCGCGCTCGGAGTAAATCCCATTCGAAAATGCGGTAGACGTTCGTACCACGGCCCCGGCACTCCCATCTGCTCCGTGCAGTTCTCCGCTGACAGCTCCGCGATCGGATGAAGATTTTTCGTTGCCCGCCTCGCGCTGTAAAACTCTTCTGGCGCCTCGGCTGATTTTCCCTCTTCCACCCGGCTCTTCAGCCATACCTCATTAATGCGTTGCTTCTGCCAATCGGTGAACAAACTCACGCTATAAGCACTCGACATGATCGTGTCAAAGTGCTCCTTCATTTGGGTCAGCGGCATATTCTCGTACACATACTGCCGCATCGTGAACCGAGGCTGAGTCGCCAGCGTGACCTTCGTGATTACACCCAACGCACCTAATCCAACTACCGCCCCGCGGAAGGTCTCTCCATCCCTTGCCCGCGAAATCTTCACCACCTCACCCGATGCCAGAACGTATTCCAGTTCCGTCACAGCGGTCGACAGATTTCCATTCCCCACGCCCGATCCATGCGTCCCAGTGCTGCACGCCCCGGCGATAGAAATGTGCGGCAGGGACGCAAGGTTGTGGAGCGCAAATCCCTGTTCATCTAGATGCGGACACAACTGCCCATACCGGATCCCCGCCTCCACCGTAACCGTCCTCGCCTCCCGATCTAGTCCGATCTCTTTGTCCATCGATTGCAGCGATAGAAATTGGTCGCTACTGTCGACGATCGAGTTGAAACAGTGCCGTGTTCCCAGGACCTTGAAGCGCGATTCGTTCTTAGCGAACGTCCGCACCTGATCCAGCGATTGCGCTGAATACAAACGCTCGGTCCCATACTCCAGATTGCCAGCCCAGTTCTTCAATTTGTCCGGTGCCGCCCATGTCAGTATCCGCGAAAAAATCGGCACAGCTATGAGGGCCGATGCCATTTTCAGGAAAGTTCTCTTGTGCATACCCATCTCGAGGACGAAAGTTTAGCATTCGCCGGCAAGATTGATATCCGACTTGGCGGAGTGATGAGCTAAGGCAGCCGTCGGCCCCCTCTTGACAACCCCCGTTCATCTCTTTACAATTAGCACTCGACAGGCGAAAGTGCTAACAGCATAGCCTACCCCAAGTAAATCATAGGGTTACAGAGATTTTCATCGAAGCACCACTAACTTCCAACTACTGTGAAAGGAGTTTCAACCATGGCGAAATTCGCACCGCTCCATGACCGTATCTTGGTGCGCCGTGTGGAAGAAGCAACAACCACACGCGGCGGCATCATCATTCCCGACTCGGCCAAAGACAAGCCGCAGGAGGGCGAAGTCATTTCCACCGGCAAAGGCCGCACCAACGACGAAGGCAAGACCTTCCCTCTAGCTGTAAAAGAAGGCGACCGCATCCTGTTCGGCAAGTACTCCGGCACCGAAATCAAAATCGACGGCGAAGAGTTCATCATCATGAAGGAAGATGAAGTCCTCGGCATCCTGACCGGAGCCGCCGCCCCAGCCAAGAAAGAACTAGCCGGCTCGAAGAAATAACGGCCCCTTTCTCCTGGCAACTGCACAGGAGAATCACACGGTCGTTAGGTCCCTCGCATCGCGCTTTGCGCGTTGCTCAGGATGACAACGAGATTTAGCTAGGAGCTAGTAGCTAGAAGCTTTTGCTCACAGCTCATAGCTCGCAGCAACGAAATTTATAAGGAGATTGAAACATGGCAAAGCACATCGTTCACGGAGAAGAATCCCGCCAGGCGATCCTCCGCGGCGTCAACCTTCTGGCCGACGCCGTAAAGGTCACACTCGGCCCCAAGGGCCGCAACGTAGTTATCGAAAAGAAGTTCGGTTCGCCGACCATCACCAAAGACGGCGTTACCGTAGCCAAAGAAATCGAACTCAAGGACGGCCTCGAGAACATGGGCGCCCAGATGGTTCGTGAAGTCGCCTCCAAGACCTCAGACGTCGCCGGCGACGGCACCACCACCGCCACCGTTCTCGCGCAGGCGATCTACCGCGAAGGCGTCAAGACCGTCGCTGCCGGTGCCAATCCAATGGCCCTAAAGCGCGGCATCGAGAAGGCCGTCACCGTAATCGCCGGCAAGCTCGACAAGGAAGGCAACCGCCTCCCTGGCGACCTCGACAAATTGTCCAAGCCCGTCAGCGGCGAAATGATCGCCCAGGTCGGCACCATCTCGGCCAACAACGACGAGACTATCGGCAAGATCATCGCAGAAGCGATGAAGAAGGTCGGCAAAGACGGCGTCATCACGGTTGAAGAGTCCAAGACGCTCGAAACCCAGCTCGAAGTTGTCGAGGGCATGCAGTTCGACCGCGGATACCTCTCGCCCTACTTCGTTACCGATCCCGAGCGCATGGAAGCCGCTCTCGAGAACGCCTACATCCTGATCAACGAAAAGAAGATCAGCTCGATGAAGGACCTGCTCCCGCTCCTCGAGCAGATCGCGAAGTCCGGCAAGCCGCTGCTCATCATCGCTGAAGACGTCGAAGGCGAAGCGCTCGCCACTCTGGTTGTCAACAAGCTGCGTGGCACCCTGCAAGTCGCGGCCGTTAAGGCTCCTGGCTTCGGCGATCGCCGCAAAGCCATGCTGCAGGATATCGCCATCCTCACCGGCGGCAAGGCCATCACCGAAGATCTCGGGATTAAGCTTGAGAACGTTCAGATCTCCGACCTCGGCCAGGCCAAGAAGATCACCATCGACAAGGACAACACTACCGTTGTCGAAGGCAAAGGCAAGCACGCCGAGATCGAAGGCCGCGTGAAGGAAATTCGCAGCCAGGTCGAGAAGACCACCAGCGACTACGACCGGGAGAAGTTGCAGGAGCGGTTGGCGAAGCTGGTCGGTGGCGTAGCCGTGATTAAAGTTGGCGCCGCGACCGAAACTGAAATGAAGGAAAAGAAAGCTCGCGTAGAAGATGCGATGCATGCGACCCGTGCGGCCGTGGAAGAGGGAATTGTCCCTGGCGGTGGTGTAGCTCTCGCTCGTTGCGCTTCGAGCCTCGACAAAGTCAAAGCCGAAGGCGATGAGCAGATCGGCATCAACATCGTGAAGCGCGCCATCACCGAGCCCCTGCGCATGATCGCCGAGAACGCCGGCGAAGAAGGCGCAGTCGTGTTGGGCAAGGTGCTCGAGTCGAAGGAATCCAACTTCGGCTACAACGCCTTCTCGAACGAGTACGAGGATCTGGTTAAGGCCGGCGTGCTCGATCCGACGAAGGTAGTGCGCACCGCCCTGCAGAACGCTGGCTCCATCGCCAGCCTGATGCTGACCACCGAAGCCCTGGTCGCCGAGATTCCCGAAAAGAAGGAAGCTCCGGCAGCCCCGGGACACGGCGGCGGCATGGGCGACATGTACTAAGAAGCTGTCAGCTCCTCAGCTGTCAGCCACAAGCAAGAACGGGTGCCCCACTTCTGGCCGAAGTTGCCAGGAGTGGGGTTTTTCGTTGCGCCTTCAAAAACAGGAATTTGGCGGTGAAGGATAACATGTTCCGGGAAGGGCACGATCCTCGGAACCTTCTCGCCGCACTTTCCGTATCTTCCTTCGCACCCGCATCTCTCCTTTAGCGAGGCCTCATGATCCAACGCTTAGCGTTCTGTCTGACCACAGTTGTCCTGCTCGGGTCCCTATCTTCCGCACAATCCTTCGAACCGCTCGACAAGATTCAAAACCAGCAGGAACTCGATCGTGTGGGCGCAGCCCTCGACACGGCGCTGTTCGATTCGTACAACAAATGCGACCTCGAGAAATTCCAGTCGTTCTTCGTCGAGAATGTGGAGTTCTACCACGATCAGGGCGGTGTAACGCTCGGCAGCGCCGCGCTGACCGACAGCGTAAAGAAAAACATCTGCGGCAAGACGACACGCGAACTGGTTCCCGGCTCGCTCAAGGTCTATCCCATGAAGGGATACGGCCTGCTCGAAACCGGCGTGCACCGCTTCCACCATCCCGGACACGAAGATACCGAAGGAGTCGGCGAAGGCCAGTTCATCCATTTGTGGCAGTACAAAGACGGAGCATGGAAAATTACGCGTGTCATCAGCTACGACCATCACTCCGCGAGATAGCGGCGACGGAGAACCGGGGCGTGCGCGAACCTCCAACGGTGGATTGACGCGCCAAATATCCGCGCTGCGAAAAACGCGCTCGGGTTCTTGTAAGATCGCTTCGGAGCAGACACGTATGGAATACCTGGTCGGAATTGGAGTTGCAGCGTTGGTGTGTTCATTCGCTTTGTTATGCGGATTTGATCGCGACCGCGTCTTCTATCCGACGGTGGCGCTAGTAGTTGCGCACTACTACATTCTGTTCGCCGCCATCGGCCGCTCCAACCAGGCGCTCATCTGGGAGTCCCTGGCAGCACTCTTGTTTTTCGCGCTGGCAGTAGCAGGTTTCAAGAACAACCTTTGGTTGATTGTGGCTGCCCTCGTCGGACACGGCGTGTTCGACTTCTTTCATCACCTATTAATTCAGAATCCCGGCGTCCCATCGTGGTGGCCTGGCTTTTGCCTCTCGTTCGACGTCATGGCCGGCGTTATCCTCGCGATGCTGCTGATGCGGCGCGCCGGATACGCTTCTAAGGTTTAAAGCGATACCGAAGATTGCGGGCCGCTCGGGACTTCCGGATGTCAGCGGGAGCGCATGTCGTTTAATCTTGTTGTATGGAGAGTACCCGGTGTCTCGGACTGATCGGCGGCCTGGGTGTGGGCGCGACGGTGCACTACTACGCGCGCCTCGCCGAAGGATGTGAACAGCTCGGACAAACGCTGGACATCATCATCACCAACGCTTACACGCCGCGTGTATTCGCATATGTTGAGGCGAAAGACCGGCGGGGACTTGCGGCATACCTGAACGCATACATCGGCCGCATGCGCGATGCTGGAGCGGAGTTGGCGGTGGTTCCGGCGGTGACTCCGCATTACGCGATCGAAGATCTCATTGGAATTTCGCCGCTGCCGATCGTGTCGATCTTCGACCCGCTGCGGAGGGAGCTGGCGCGCAGGGGAATCCGGCGGGTTGCAATCTTCGGCACGCGCTTTGTAATCGAGTCGGATTTGTTCGGAGCGCTCGCAGGCGTCGAAATTGTGCTTCCGCGACCCGACGAGATCGACCTCATCCACAAGACTTACGTAGAACTTGCCGCGGCAGGGAAGGGGTCCGTTGAAAAACGTGACCTTCTGACGGCTGTCGCGAGCGCATTGGTGCACCGCGAGGGAGTAGAGTCGATTCTCCTGGCCGGTACAGATCTAACTCTGATCTTTGACGAGAACACCGCGGAGTTCCCCTGCGTCGATTGCGCCGCGGCGCATATTCAGGAAACTCTGCAGCGAATCGTACGATCCCGGGGAGCCAGTTAGCGGGAAGGTCTTGACACTCTTCGCTTCATCATCGTTCCTGCGCACGGGACCAAGACCGCGACGCTCAAGTACAAAGCGATCTAACGGTCCAGTAGCTGGTACTTAGTAGCTAGTATCGGGTCTGATGGAAAGTGGGGAACGTTGTTTTCCCCACTCTGCCTCTCGCCCTACGCATCCGGAGTGGTTGCTTCTTCCTCGTCGGCTGGGCAACAACGGTACTCCTGCGACTTCTCGAGCAGCGCGATTTGCTTCGCCAAGAGCTGGTTCTCCAGATCCTTGCGCGCAATCTCGAGGTCATACAGCTTTTCCAGCTGAGGCTCGCAACTGTCGCAATCATCCAAGCAGCCTTTTACCAGCAATCCAGGTGTGGGAATCGACATTGTCCTTTCCCATCCCAATGCCTGCTGGGCGGTCTTACTCACTTGGCCGTTCTTGTCGAGCAGTCCCTCATTAATCAGGTCCTGATCCACTGCCTGGAGCGCCGCCTGCCGTACGTTCACTGGAATCGGTGCCTGCCCGCCAAAGTTGGTAAGAACTCTGGCCGCAAGAACTCCGGCCGCGCGGTTGGCATCTCCTTGTTCAACAGACACGCTTTGCAGTGCGCGCGTAGCCACTTCCAGACGATTGGAACTAGTCGCTAGCACCCTGCTGGAGAGAACGCTGACTCCAGTTACCGGCTTAGGCGGAGTCAGGTCGACGCCGGTGGGCGCCAGCGGATCGTCCACCCGCCGCTCAATGCCGATAAGTTCAAACTTCACCTTCTGACACTTGTTGATCCGGTAGAAGAGAAAAGTCAGTGCGTGGCAGCGATTCGGGTTGGAAAAAGTACGCGACGAAGATTCGAACTGGTCCTCCGATTCTCCCTGCTGGTGCGTGCGTGTCGACACTTCACCGATTGAGGTGGAGGCCGCTGCGCGCGTGCTGACCTCCATGTGCTGCTGCAACGATTGCGAGTGTTGGCTCAGCGAGTGAGCGAGCCTGCTTGTGGAGTTGGCGTCGTAACTGCCGGCTGACACCGAGCCTCCGATGCTGAAAAATCCCAGATCGATGCCCGCTCCTCCGCCACCGGCGACAGACGAAGAACTGAAGGATGAACTGGAGTTGGTGGTGTCGAGCAGGTCGAGATTGCTCATGCCATAGGCCATTCCCGCTGCGTAATACGATTCTTCTGAAGTTGTTTCCGTATGGTAAGAGAGCTTGGTCTCACTATCGAAACTGAAACGCGAGTGCCGATCGCTCGAATACAGCTGCACTTTTTCGCCGGGCAACAAGGTCGTTGAGTACATGAGATCGCCCAAGGAAAGGGGCCCTGAGCATCGCGTCAGGCGGAAGCGGAGGGTAACTTCGACGGGCACGATCTGCTGCTGGTCGCCGATTCTAACTGCTGGCCGGAACGGCAGCCGGTAAGGAAAGTTGAGTACGTCGCAGACCTCGCAGGGCTCGAGTTGCGGGCAACAAGAAACGGTCGCTGGTGTTGCTGGTGTTTGATCGCTTGCCTTCATAGCGGTCATGGAATTCTCCTTAATCCGGATAGTGAAGAATTTCCCTCAGCCGTTACAGACGGCTGTAAGAAAAAAGCGAGGGGCCCGTGATGGAGAGCGAGATGTTCGGACGAGTGGCGAGTATCGGAAGAAGAACTTTGGAGGCGCCGGGCGGAATCGAACCGCCGATAAAGGTTTTGCAGACCCTTGCCTTACCACTTGGCGACGGCGCCGTTGCGAGTTAGTGCGCCTGAGCCGCGTGGTGTTTGACTTCGCTACTCAGGATGATCGCTTGGGCGATGTCTTTCATGGGCCGGTTCTTCTCCTGACTCTGACGCTCAAGGGCTAGATAGGCCTCCTGAGCGCTCAGTCCCAGTTCGCGTTGCAGGATGCCCTTGCCTCGTTCCACCAGCTTGCGCGTCTCCAGTTCCAGCACAAGTTCGGAATTATGCTTCTGCAGTTGCAGCATGCGGAGCTCGGCTCCGAGAATGTATCCGACGCTGGTCAGTAACCGCACTTCACTCCGCTTATAGGCTCGGGGCTGCGTATGGTACATGGTGATGGCGCCCATCAGACTGGAGCGCCACAGAAGCGGCACGGCCACTAAGCTGACGCCCGAGTCGGCGGGCCAGTCGCGAAAGCCACGGAAACCCGCGTTGGCGGCTCCGGGTGCGACCGCCACGGGAGCGCAGTGACGGCAGAGCGCGGCTGCGAAGCCGGCGTCGACGGTGACAGGTACCCGGTCGAGCGATCCGTGCTCTACATGTTTCCATACCCAGGGCAGGAGTATGTTGCCTTCGCGCACGAAGGTGCAGCACTCGTCACAATCAGTCAGGGTTCCAGCGAATTCCACCACGCTTGCGAGTTCTTCGTCGAGAGTGTCTCCGTCGGCGAGGTGACCGGCGATCCGGTAAATGAGGTCGAGTTCGATCTTTGCGACATAAAAGCGCCCTTTCTGGAGCGACGGGTGTTGGTGAGGTTTATTAAAGCAAGAATCTCGATAAATGTCTAGTAAGCTGATCGACATAGTTGTAGCAAGCGATCTCGACATTGCAGAAGGGTTGGAATCGGCCGTCACGGATTCGCAGTTGAGCAAAAATGCCGCTCCGTGGCAGACTCGTGTGCACGGATGTTCCGACGATTTCTGACCGGGTCGCTGTTGTGCAGCGCTGCTTGGATTGCTTCTGCTGTTCCTGTACAGCAGGAGTCTGTGCCGGGGAGTGCCGCGCAGAACTCTGCCCCAGCGCTATCTGAGGCCCTGAGCCTGTTTCGCAACGGCTCACTAGATCTTGCGCTCGCAAAGTACAACGACATTTTGAAAACGAATCCGCACTCTGGAGAGGCCTACGCCGGCATCATCCGGTGCCATCTTAAGCAGGATAAGGTTCGAGAAGCCGATGATGCTTTGCAGAAAGCGTTACACGCGGATCCGTCCAACGCAGATTTGAAAGTTGCGGAAGGGGAGTTACTGTTCCGCCAAGGCGAAATCCCCGAGGCCGGTGCTGTATTCGATGACGTCCTGTCCACACCCCCCGATCCTGTTCATCCGAACGCAACTCCGAATGCGCGGGCGTACCTGGGCGCGGCACGAGTGGCCGGCGCGAATGCCATGCACGCCCGTGAGCACATCCTGCTGCGGAGGGCACACGCTCTCGATGCCTCTGATCCTGATATTCAGAAGTTATGGATGGATACGCTTTCAGTCGAGGAACGAATCCAGTCGCTCCAGGATTACCTGGCGAAACCGAACAACGATGACGAGGATACGAGACGGAACCTGCGCGAGCGCCTCGATTTCTTGAAGGTGGCACGTAAGGTAAACGCTGGCCGCTGCCGTCCGGTGTCGGATGTCACCGCGACCAAAACTACCTTGGCTTCGATTCCTTTGAGCAACGAGGGTGGTTCGCAGGGCAGCGGCCTTGATGTCGAGATCAATGGCAAGCCCTCGCGGCTGTTGCTTGATACCGGCACATCGGGAATTTTGATCAGCTCGAAAGCGGCCAGCCTGGCCGGTCTGAAGGCCGCGGCGGATGTGCGTATGGGTGGAATTGGGGATCGTGCGGATGCCACCGCGCATGCAGCGTGGGCGGAGTCTGTGCGAATTGGGGAGATGGAGTTCCACAATTGTCCCTTGTATATCGTGGACCGGTTGCCGTCGACGGCCGACGGAATTATTGGTACAGACGTGTTCTCGAATTTCCTGATCGATATTGATTTTCCGGCGTCCACGTTGCGGTTGAGTCCGCTACCCCCACGTCCGGGAGAGACGCCGGTGAAAGCGAGTCTTAGCAGCGGGGAAGACGCAAGCCCTGAGCCGACGCCGCAGCCACGTCCGCTGTACGAAGACCGTGACATCGCTCCGGAGATGCACGCTTACGTGCAGGCGTTTCGCATTGGGCATTACTTGCTGATTCCGACCACGGTCGATGAGAAGGAGCAGAAACTCTTTCTGCTTGATACCGGATCGTTCGATAACACGATCGACACGTCGGCAGCGCAACAGGTTACTAAGATTCATCGCGCACCGCGCATCGATGTAAAGGGGATGAACGGTAGCGTGAAAAAGGTCTATGTGGCCGATCACATAACGCTTGATTTTGGACACCTGCGCCAGACGGTGCCGGATATGGTGGCGATTGATATGTCGAATATAAGCCGGCAGGTGGGAACGGAGATATCTGGGTCGCTGGGCATGGTGATGCTTCATCTATTGAAGATCCGGCTTAATTACCGGGATGCGTTGGCGGATTTTCAGTACGCTCCAAAGCCTCCTCGGAGGTAGAATCCCAACATTCGGGGAATGGTGTCCATCTTATGAATGCGAGTGTGCCGATCGCAGATGCAGTATCGCGTCCGTCGGCTACTTCAGTTGAGCCGGTTGCCGTGGGGCAGAAGCGTCATGCGGCATTGGTGCGGGTTACGCATTGGCTCACCACTCTGGCTTTCCTTGCGCTGCTGCTGAGCGGTGGAGAGATAGTGCTTTCGCATCCGCGGTTTTATTGGGGCGAGACGGGAAACGTGAACATGCATCCGTGGCTGAACCTGCATGTTCCGTCTTCACGGGATACGGTGCCCACGGGGTACGGATACGTTCTTCCTGACCAGAATGGGTGGAGCCGGTATCTGCATTTTCAGGCGGCGTGGCTGGCGGTTGCCACGGGACTGTTGTACGTGCTGTGGGGAATATTTAACGGACATTTTCGGAAGAATCTTGTTCCTGCTCCGGGGGATATGACGTCGAAGCGACTCGGTGCGTCGATCCGGGAGCACTTGCGGTTCAAGCGGTCAGGTCCGGGCGAAGCATGGTCATACAACGTGCTGCAGCGGCTGAGTTATCTGTTGGTGGTATTCCTACTGTTTCCGCTGATGATCTGGACTGGATTGGCAATGTCGTTTGGATTCGATTCGGCATTTCCTTTAGCAGTTCGTCTATTGGGCGGTCACCAGACTGCGCGCTCCCTGCACTTTCTGGTGACGATCCTGCTGGTGCTGTTTCTGCTGGTTCACGTTGTGATGATCGTGGTGGCGGGATTCCGGGCACGAATGCGAGCCATGATTACCGGCCGCGCGACTCCACCCACGGAGTGAATGTATGAGTGAGATTTCTCGACGCAAACTTATCACCACGGGAATTGCGGTGGCCGCAGGCGCAACCGGGCTTGCCGTTGCCGGCAAACTTGCGGCTCGGCATGGCCTGATTCCGCCGGATTCAGGCGGAATTTATGGACCGGGAGAGACATTGACCTACGCCGCGCAGCGCTTGTTAACCAAGCACTCCATGGCGCGTGAGTTTTCGAGCAATGAGATTTCGAGAAATCCGTTTGCCAATGAGGTTGCCCCGTTGGGTGACGAATTCAGCCGGCTACAGGGGGCGGGCTTTGTCGACTGGAAATTGACGGTGGATGGCATGGCGGCTCGGCCGACTACGTTCTCCCTGGCGGAGGTCAGGAGTTTCCCCACGAGTTCGCATACGACGATGATCGGATGCGAAGAGGGCTGGACGTACATAGCGGAATGGACGGGAGTGCCGCTGTCTCACATACTCGAGCGCGTCGGCTCGTTGCCCCAGGTGCGGTATGTTGTGTATCGCTCGATCCAGCCAGACTGGTGGGAGAGCATCGACATGGCGGATGCGTTGCACCCCCAAACGGTGATCGCTCACCGCATGAACGGCGCGGAGTTGCCTGTTTCGTTCGGAGGGCCGCTGCGCCTGCGCGTGCCTCGGCAACTCGGTTACAAGAGCGTGAAGTACATTACCCGGCTGACTCTCACGCACAGCCTCAAGTCATTCGGAAAAGGCCTGGGGTCAGCATCTCCTGAAGGCGGATATGCGTGGTACGCAGGGATCTGACGGTATTGGATCATGAAAGACTGCCGTGCCACTGAAACCGTGTGAACATCGCGCTGCCGCGCATTTCTGTCAAAACTGCCAGAAGGCTCTTGTCATGAAAGTGACCGTAACAATTGCAATTGCAATCTGGGTAAGTGTCTGCCCGGCAATGGGTCAGAGTTCGGCTCAGTCCGATGAAGGCGCACGTGTGCTTGCGCTGGACAATTCATGGAACCGCGCTCTCGAAACTAAAGACGCGAAGGCTCTGGATCTACTTTTGGCGGACTCCTTCATTTCGATCGACATTGATGGGAGCATGGAGACGAAGAAAGAATTCCTGACAAGCCTGAAGGCGCCGGGCTATGAGGCTCCCGCGCAGGCGGTGACCGAGCAAAGCAAGGTCGATGTATACGGCGAGTCTGCGGTGGTTGTTGGCGTTTTTCGCACGCAGGTCATGCATAAAGGCAAATCCGTAACGCGTCGCGAGCGATTTGTCGACACATGGGTCAACGTGAACCATACGTGGAAGTGTGTGGCTTCGGTGGCGGTGCTGATGACGTCTAATTAGTTCGTGGATGCCTCGGAATAGCGCGGGAGCAGGAAGTTGGTCAGGGCCATGATGCCCAGGGCTGCGGCGAGGAGCAGTAGCAAGGAAGAATAGGAGCCTGTGGCATCGAAGGCGCGGCCGAGGATTACTGGTCCGATGGCTCCGGCGGCGGCGTAGAACGTCCATGTGAAACCGTAGAGCGTGGAGAACGCGCGCAGGCCGAAATAGCGGGTCAGCAGATAGGGTGTGGTAGCGGCTTCACCGCCTGCGCCGATGCCGATTAGAGCTGCGGCTAGGCTTCCTGTGAGGAAGTTATCAGCGCGTGAAAGCAATAGGATTCCCAACGCAGTGATGCCGTTGATGGCGAACGCGACATAGGGTCCGAAGAAACGGTCGAGGAGCCATCCGACAAGAACTCTTCCAAACAGACTGGCTCCGCCGAGGATCGATGCGCATAGAGCCGCGCGAGCAGTGGTCAGACCGCGGTCGGTAAGCAGGGCAGAAAGATGAGTGATCGCTCCGTTCATGCTGATGGAGCTGACAAACAGAACCGCGGTAACGATCCAGAACGGAGAAGAGCGCAGGCCGTCTTGCCATGAAATTCCGGCGTGAGCGACGGGAGACACCTTGCGCTGGCTGGCTCCCCGCTCGCGAATGAATCGCCAGCTTAGAGGAAGGCCGAGCAAAGCTGCGATCGCGCCTAGAGACCCGTATGCGGCGCGCCATCCAAAGCGAGAAATGATGCCTTGCGCTGCGACGGGCAGAATCATCGCGCCTAAGCCCGCTCCAACCATGACGAACGCCAGTGCCGTCCCGAGTCGCCGGTCAAACCATGTGGAGATGGAACGCGAGTACGCGAGATGAGCCGCGCCATTTCCTACCGCGCCCAAGACAAAGCACGTTAAATAGAATTGCCACAATCCAAAGCGCAAAAATGCGAGGGAGAAGATTGCGCCGGCATAAACCGTCATGCACGGCAGAATGATTCTTCGCGGGCCGAAGCGATCGATCCAGCGCCCTAACAGTGGAGATACAAATCCGAGTGTGACTGCGGAGATGGCGAAGCCCGCGGAGATGGCTTCGCGGTTCCATCCGAATTGTCCGGAGAGCGGTTTAACAAATACGGAGAAGGTGTAGACGAAGAGGGATCCGAAGCCTGCCATGACTCCAAGGCAGGCCGCAAGAACGACGCGCCATCCATCGTAAGAGAGATCGAATTCCGCAGCGGCGTCCGGAGATTGCGCGACGGCGTGAATGCCGTTTGATTTGGCGACAACGTTCAGATTCTCTCCTGCGGCAGACACTTTTGTGCGGCTCCCGTGCAGCTCTTCAGGTTGTGATTTCCCCACAGATGCGTGCATTCGGGTCTCGAATGCAGAAGGAAGAAAATCCTACATGGACGTCTGTCAGCGATCTCTAGTCTTTTTGGAGTACTTAGAGCAGGAAGTCCTAGATCGACATTACGCCGACTTCCTTCTCTACTTCAGCGGTGTCGACCATGGCGATGGCATCCCAGGGGCAACCGTCGAGGAAGCAGCCGTCGGGGCCTTTGCTGACGCACTTCTTGCATCCGATGCAAAGGATGGGGTCGACCTGAATACGTCCGAAGGGCGGATTATCCTCGTCGGGGACCCAGAACATGCAGTCTTCTACAGGACAATACTCGACGCAGGCGGGCGAACCTGCACATCCAGTGCAGCACTCGGTGATGACCGCGAGTTCTTTGGGTTTCTTTTTGCGCGGCGTGGCGAGGCCTTTGGACTTCGGTTCAAATTTGAGCTCGTCGGGGACCATTCCGACGGCCTTGGTTGCTCCCCCAGATGCGGCAGGCATGGGCGAATTATAGCCTAAAAACAGCGGGCGGCGGAATCGAATCCGCCGCCCGATTATCAGCATTGCTTACTGATGTTCGTGTTCGCGTTCCTCATGTTCTTCGTGACGGTGTCGCCATTTCCAGTACTCTTCCTGCCGTTTATGGTTGAGCCGGCCAAACTCTACGTAGGTATCGTGTTTTTCTTCCAGCCAGCGGCGATACATCTCGTCTTCCCGGCGATCCCAGCTGTGGTAATCCTTTTGATAAGGATCGTAAACTCTCCGCTCGTGCTCTTCTTGTTCGTGCCGTTCGTGGTCGTCTTGGGGCCCTGGCATTGCCATGGCTCCCAGCGGCGCCATCAGGGCACCGGATAAGAAAATTGAAGCCATGTATTTATGTTCACGACGCATAGTCTCCTCCAGAAGCAGCCTAGTATGGATGCGTCTGAAGGAGTTGCGGTTGGACCGGGGAATAGCCTATTGGCAAGGGTCAAGAATTCACGTATTGAAGCATTCGGCGACAACCCTCGGCAAATTCTTCCGCTGGCGAGATCAAACTAAGGACGAGATAGCCGTCGGTTTCGAAGTCGTAGAAATGTCCGGGATGTGTCAGCACCGATTTCTCCCGTACCAGTTCAATCGCGAGATCTTCATCGGTACGGGTAACCGGGACCCGGAGCACGGCATACCAACCTGCTTCGAGATGAAGGCGCTGGCACAATTTTTGCGTTGCGAGTTGGCGATCGAGTTCGGCTAGGTTTTGGCGGACTCGATCCATGAGTTGCGCCTGAATGCTCCTTCTTTGATCGAGGATCGTCGGGACCGCCCATTGAATTGGAGCATTCATGGATAGATAGGTGTCGGCGATGATTTCGAGACGCGCCATCGCGGGATCCACCTGCGATTTCGGCCCGCCGGTGACGATCCAGGCAACTTTCATCTGGGGCAGAGCAGAAATTTTGGAGAGGCCGCTCAGGGTGAAAGTCAGCACGTCTCCGTTGAGAACAAAGCTAGACGCAGGCGATGCTGGCGAGCTTCGCTCGTCCGGACAGCCGATGGCGGCTGTCCCCACATGGTCATTTTTCGAGGGCGATAGGCTGTAGTCGAGGAACACCTCATCCACTATCAATGCCAGGGAGTGCGATCGGCAGAAGGCGTTCAACGAATGAAGCTCCGCGGCATGAACGTACGACCCCGTGGGATTGTTGGGATGTACCAACACCACACCTCGCGTCCGCAGTGTGACGGCTTTTTCGAGGGAGTGAAAATCCATCTGCCAGCCGTGGTCATAAATCAGCGGGTAGGGCACCAGCTTGACGTCCTGTAAGTCCGCCAGAAATTCAAACAGCGGATAGCTCGGCTTCGGGACCAGCAATTCGTCTCCTGCATTGCAGAGCAGGCGAAAGACGTAGGAATACCCCTCACTTGTACTGGCCGTGAGAATGATCCGCTCGGGGTCGACTTCTTTGGTCGAGGCTTGCCCGGGGAGATTCGCCGCGTAATAACGCGACACAGCCTGTCGTGCTTCCAGGATTCCCTTTGCTTGCGGATCATAGTCCAAGGCACGAGGAGAATTGAGAGAGCCAAGGATTGCGTCAGAGTCGTACTGCAGACCCACGCGGGTGGGGTTGGAGGCGGTCAGATCAAGCAAACAAGCTCCACGCGAACGCGCCTCTTCGACGGCCTGCGTAAACCGGTTCTGCGCCAGACGCCAGCTCGTTCGGTCCGAGAACATGGAAAGAAGTCAGAAGGCAGAAGTCAGAATGCTGAAGTAACGGTCAAGCCGAATGAGAGAATGCAGATAATCACTTCTGCATTCTTACTTCCAACTTCTGACTTCGAGAATTACTGCGGTCTGGGAACGCCCTCGCCCTGGTGCAACTCGCTGACATGCTCGCGTACTTCGTTTTGGAAGTTCGGCCAGTCGCGAATCCCAACCGCTGGACAGATCAGTCCCTTGCCTGTCGGACGAAGGAGCTGGCGCAAAGTCTGCACACCATAGAAAAGGCCCTGCCCGCTGTTTGCCGCCACGATCAGATGGGACTTGTCGGAGAAGAGAAGATAGCCGCTTTCGCCAACCGCCTTGTCTGCTCTTAGTCCGTTCTTGGCCAGGAAGTCGCGGACGCGATCATCCTCTAGTCGAGCCAGCACGATTGCGCCGCCCTCGGCCTTGGCTTCCGCCTTCATGCCAAGGATGTCCAGCTTAAGTCCAGACTGGTCCTGAACTTCTTCTGCCAGGGTTTCAGCCGCGATGCGGTCTTCGGCCTGATGCCCCAACTGGACGAAAATCTTGGTCCGCGGGCCTACCTGGAACCCGCCACTCCGCAATTGCACTTCCTTCGGTTGCGGTTCCAATTTCAAAGGGTGCATGCCCGGCGAATCGAGGCCCATCAGGGCAGGAACCCCAATCAGAAGACTTCCGGCAATTGAGAGGATCTGTCTCGTCATTGTCATTCTGAAATCCAACGACATGCGTTCTATTGTACTGTTACCCATCGAACCGGACAGAGCAGAAAGACACTCCTGCAATTTATCTAACCCGGTTCCCAGTGGAAATCCTCGCTAAATTTTTGATGCCAGCAAACCCTTATTTTCCAAAGGCTTCCTTGTTGACGACATACGGCATTTTGGTGAAGTCGCCGCCGTAGTTGCCTTCCAGCACGTCCATTAAGCCTTGCACGCAACGTCCGGCCATGCCCTTCTCGGGATCGGTCGAAAGCCGAGTTATACGAGCCGCGCTGGCGAAGTGTGGCATCAGGCGGCAGCGATCGGCGATCGCGGGGTCACGCAAGGGAGAGTCGGGCGGCAGGGGTTCTTTCTCATAGACGTCCAGTGCTGCTCCGCCAATCCAGTTTTCGCGCAAGGCTTTTGCAAGCGCGGCCTGATCAATGACCGGTCCGCGAGCAGTATTTACGAGATACGCTGATGCCTTCATCAGGCGCAGCGTCTTTTCGTTAAACAAGTGATAGGTCGGCGTGGAGGTCTCGCCCTCGCGCAGGAGAGGTACGTGGACGCTAACGAAATCGGCGTCGCGTAAGGCCTCTTCGAAAGAAACGTACTTGATCCAGGATTTTTCTTTAACCAGCCCGCTTGCGTGTCTGAGATCGTGAATCTCCTGCACGGTTTTCACAAAGGCGTGATTCTGATAGGCCGGGTCATAGCACAGGATATTCATGTCGAAGCCGATGCACTTCTTGATGAACGCCAGCCCTATGCGGCCCGTGCCGATCACCGCGACCGTTTTGCCGGTGACTTCGTCTCCGAGAAACGGCAGGTAAGGGTGCCAAAATCCCCACTGGTTGTCGCGCGTGAGATGTTCGGCGGTCCACATGCGCCGTGCCAGGACGCCCATCATGAAGAAGGCGAACTCAGCGGTGGCCTCGGTTAGGACATCGGCAGTATTGGTGAACGGGATCTTATGGCTGTTCGCGTCGGCGCGATTGATATTGTCGAATCCCACCGCGTACTGAGCGACGACCTTCAACGCCGGTTTTCCCGCCTCGAAGATTTCCGCGTCGATCGGATCGCGCAAAGTGGTTATAAGTCCATCGATTCCCGACTCTACCTTTTCCACAATGAGTTTCTTGGGGGGAGCCGTTGGGTCGGGATACACCTCGACCTCGTATCCGCGCTTGCGCAGAAGGTCGATTGCCTCGCCGATGTCACAGGTGGCAAACACGCGAAATTTCTTGTCCATGGATTAGAACGATTCTCTCAGGAAATCTTGCAGCAGAGATTTTGGGCCGCGATCACAAGCAGAGCCATCGGCTATCATACGCGAAATCAGGCGCGGATCTGGATAGGCCGGGCAGTGTCATTTGACTTCGCGTCTGGTGAATCCTTTTGCCTCGAGCCACCAGTAAAACTCGTCGATCCAGTGATCGCTGGAAGTGCCTTGCACTCTCATCCCGAAGCCGTGTTTTCCGGAGGAATAGATGTGTGCCTCTGGTTTATTACCCGTGGCGACCAGAACTCCATAGAACCTGGTGATCGGTTCGAGCACGAGTTCATCGTCTTGCGCCCAGGCCATGAAAATCGGGGGCAGATTCGAAGGGATTGCAGGCATCACCCCGAAGGGGCCGCCATAGATCGGAGCGGCGAAGGCTGGACGCACAGCCGGATCCTGCTGGAGCAGTACGCCACTGGTCACCATCGCCCCGGCGGAGAATCCCATGAATCCGATTCTGTCCGGGGAAACGCCCCATTCCACCGCGTGCTGTCGCGCGACTCTCATCGCTTGAACGCCATCGGCGATGCCGTATTTGCAAGCTTCGTCGAGATTCAGATCGGCAGGGATTCCATCTCCTTTCTTTTCCTGGAGACGGTATTTCAACACGAAGGCCGCTATGCCTCGATCGACGAGCCATTGCGCGACTTTGTTGGCTTCAAGATCGATGGCAAGCGCGATGCAGGCGCCTCCGGGCGCGATGATGATGCCGGTTCCCGTAGCTTTGTCTTTTGGTGGCAGGAAGGCCGTCAGGGTTGGTGTGACTACGTTCGTAATGACTTTGCCGATTGGAGTGTCGCTGGTGGAAGTCTCCGTCTGGGTCCACTTCTCCGAACCGGGGGCCACGCCGGGCCAGAGATTGATCGTCTGGGCGTATGAGCTGCCCGCAAGAACTATGGACACGAATACGCCGGAAGCAACAGTTCGCATGGTGACTCCGTGAGGTTAAATGTCGAGGGTGCCGTGGCGGTCTACGCTTACCGTGGCAGGAGTCTTGGCCGAGACCGCCCAGTTCACGTCCGGATCGGGCACGTCGAGGCGGTGCACGCCGCCGGGGAAACGGATCATAAGTTTCTCGTACTCGGCGGTTTGCGCGGCGGTTTTGAGCACGTCATCTTTGATGCTGGGATTCCACTCGTGAAGGTAGTGCACGGTCCGTATCTGCGCCTGCAGCATCTCCTTCGCGCAGCCGAAGCAGGGACGCATTGTGGTGTACATGGTGCTGCCGGAGGTCGAGATGCCGAAGCGCGCGGCCGCCAGAATTGCGTTTTGCTCGGCGTGCACGCAGATGCAGAGATCGTAGGCCTCGCCGGATTTGTAGGCCTTGTCACGGTTGGCGCAGCGGTAACATCCACCGTCGAGGCAGTTGACCATGTTTTCGGGAGTGCCGTTGTATCCCGTGGAGATGATGCGATTGTCGAGCACGATGATCGCGCCGACGCGATTCCCCTTGCAGTTGGCGCGAAGGCGGACCGCGAGCGCGATGTTCATGAAGTACTTGTTGCGGTTTTCACGCGCATCGCGGGCAGCTTGGGGCTCCTCACGTCTAATCGCCGGCGAGCCATTGCTGCCGGTTGTTGTCGGAGGCGCCGCCAGTTGGTCGTTCGTGGGTGACGTGTGTCCGTTGTGCTTGGCCATCTCTACTCCTCGGTGGGAAGGTAGAATATTGCGCCTTTGTGTGGTGAGGACGCAAATGAGTGCTACTTTCCGCGCGCGGGCTGGAGCAGGTCCCACTTATTTCCATAGAGATCTTCGAAAACAGCGACGGTGCCGTAGGGTTCTTCTTTTGGCTCGCGGACAAACTTAACTTCTTTTTCCTGCATCGCGTTGTAATCCTGCCAGAAATCGTCGGTGTACAGAAAGAGGAAGACACGACCTCCAGTTTGATTGCCGATGCGGGAGGCTTCTTCTTCGTTTGAGGCTTTGGCGAGCAGAATTTGTGTGCCGCGGGAGCCGCGAGGAGCTACCAGCACCCAGCGCTTATTGCGGTCTTCGCGATCAGTGGAGGGAGTGTCTTCGATCAGTTCGAAGTCAAGGGATTTTGTGAAGAATGCGATGGCCTCATCGTAGTCGCGAACCAAGAGCGAAACGTGGCTTATCGTCTGCATCCGGTGTGTTCCTTTCAAGGAGTGTCAGCAGACCCATATACCACCCGGTAACACCAGAGCGGTGCCTATGCCAATCGCATCAAGAACGTAGGAGCAGATCGTGCCGAAGATAGTGTACTTCCACAGTCGACCTTGATCATGCAAGCTACGATCGAAGAATATCCAAATCAGGAATGTCCACTCGGCCAATCGAATCGGGAGCAGTCCCAAAAGGTAGCGAATGCCGTACGCATCATGAGCATTTGGTGGCAGGTACAGCCAGAGCACACCGTAAATCAGACCGGCGGCGATGCCGATAACGGTTCGCGTAAGGCCTACGGTCCACACCCGCGGTTTCTGGAGATCTCGAAGTCCGTACCCGTTCTTGAGGATCACAGAAGCAGCTGTGTATCCGGCGGCTTTGACGCCTACGAAATATGCCAATCCGAGCGGGGCGGGTCCTGCAGGCATCGAGTACCTCTTCAGGTATGGCTACGTTGTTGGATCGCTTTTTCGGTTTCCTGGGCTTGCTGGCGGATATCGTTGGAGATTTCGGGCAGGTCGCGTTCGTAGGCGCGGACGGCTGGCAGGTCTTCGGACTGACCGATCAGGTAGAGCGCTCGCAGAGCCTCCCATACTTGTTCCGTGCCAGGGTCGATCACGGCGACCTCATCGCCGGACGCGACATTTGCACCCGTCGCTACAACAGAGCGGATTCGGCCGGGAATAGGGGACCGGATCTCACTCGGCTTCGGGGCGCCATTGACTGAGAGTTTCGCGACGAGTCCGCCTTGATGGATGGCTGTACCCGGACGGTCTGCATCGAGGATCGTTCCTGATGCGGGAGCCGTGAGCTGGACCGGCTGCAACAGGGCAACGATCTGAGGGCGGCCGGTTGAGTCGCCAAAGCGGACCAGAGAGAGCGCAGCATTGCCGCGGACCATGGGGGAAGAATCCTGCAGCATCTTGAGAAGCGTGTCATGAAACCCGGCGCCGGACGTGTCTTGGCCCATGACCCACGCGTCAGTGTTGCGGACTTCTTCGACGGGATTTGTGGCGAGGCGCACCAGTTCGGGATACCACTGTTTGGAGCTGGGATCAGAATGCGCCATCCGGTCGCCGATTTGCACGAGGGCGTGCTGGATGTGACGCGGCTTTTTTTCGTCGTGGAGGTATTCGGTGAGTTGCTGATCGGAGAGATGGCGCCCGAACCATGTGTTCCACCAGAACAGGAAGGGCATCAGGACGATGAGCCATCCGGTAGTGAAGAAGAGGATCTTCTGGGTGCGCGACATGGAGCGCTTGGGCTTGGCGGTCACAGAATCGGGTGATTCCATTGGTTTTTCGGGGTCAGGTTGAACGGACATGGGATCGAAGGAATCTGACGTCTTTTCTTACGCCCCTTCGGGGCTGGGCTTCGCCGTAAAGTTGACCCACGGCTTGCGCCGTGGGCTGGATTCCTACGCCGCCTCGCGGCTAGGCTCTCATACTGCCATCTTGTTAGTTTTCAACTGGCGCGTGGATTCAGGATGGAACTATAGCAGATGGAGAAGTGATTGCGACTGGTCGCAAGTTATTCCTGTCGGGCCATGTACCACGAACTCAGGGTGAGGAGAACGGTGGCTGCGGCAAAACCTAGTAGGATCTCTTCCTGGTAGCCGGTGGCTGGCCAGAGCCTAGGAATGGAGATCAAGTCCAGGTTGAGATTCCTCATCCACGATCCCATCCATTCGTTGCTGTTCAGTAAAAGAGAGCGAAGCCACGGGACGGCGAAGAGCGCAACGACAGCGATGATCTTCATAAAGCGAATTGGGCGCAATGCGAGCCGCACTGCCTCATGATTCGCATGCAATTGTGCTCGTTTCCAGATCAACCCCGCATCTGGCAGGACGCTTCGTTCCTGCTTGGTCAGAGTCCCATCCTCTTGCAGGAATTCGCCGACCAGCAGTATCTCGGAACAGGCGGGACACTGTTGAGCATGCAATTCGGTTTCGCGGTCCACAGCTCCGTGGCGGACTGCAGACGATGTCTGATCTTCCCGTTCGCAGAAGATGTTGTTCATTGCGCTTGCTCCGAGTTTGCAGAATTGCCACGAATCAAATTGGCCAGCTTGTGGCGGGCGCGAAAAAGAAGCAGGCGAACGCTGGTGTGGCGCAGGCCTGTGGCCTCGGCGATCTCCCGGTGATTGGATCCCTCGACATAGGCGAGCCACAGCAGTTGCCGCTCGCGTGCCTTCAACTGCTGAAAGGCCTGGCGCATCTCGAGCTGCTGGTCGATTGTCGGGTGTCCGGAAGTCGGCTCGGGCAGACCTTCGGGCATGGGTTCTTCGCGATGCCGGCGCCACCGATCCCGCATGAGGTTGGTGGCGATGCGGAAGAGATAGCTCCGTTGCGAGGCTTCATCCGTCTCTGGAAACTTACTGGAGAGGAATCGGCAATACGCTTCCTGCAACAGATCCTCCGCCACGGAGCGTTCCCCGGAAACCCGCAGCAGGTAGGCGAAAAGCCTGGGTGCCGAACGCTCGTAGAAGATACGAAAGGATTCCTCGTCCATCCGAAGCCGAACAGTCGCAGTACGAGTATTGTCTCGCGAACCAGTGGCAGACGGTTCGAGGCACAGCACTCGTGGTGGAGAATCCACAGGCATGGGAGCGGATGTTAGCTGCGGGTTCGGTCGAACAGCCCGAACGATCTCGACAGGTAATACGAAGCCGCTGCCGAGAAGCCAAAACCGAACCCCAAGGCGATGCCGAGTGCTCCGAACACTGTAAAGCCATCGGTATTCTGGGCGGATACATGACCGCGAAGCCAGAGCATCGCGGCGCCAAAGCAGAACAGAACGATGCCCGCTTTTAGCGCGCCCAGGATCTTTCCATAAGGCGCTTCCGAGGCCATGCGCTCGACCTGTAGCGATTCCAGAAGCTGCTTTCCTGCATCCGTCTGTGCGTACGCCAGCAGATCCTGTCCGGATCCAACTTTCTCGAGCAGTTTCGATTGGACGTCCGCCTGGAGTTTTGCAATCTTGTACCGACGGAATGTAGTGAAAATCACCCAGGCGAACCAACTGAGCATGAAAGGCATAGTTATCGCCAGAATCACATCTTGGTTCATAGTTTCGTCACCTCATCGAATTGTCCGCGGTGGGTCGCCGCGGTTACCAGTTATAACGTGTGGGAGGGCATCTGGTTAACAGTACGGGGAAACTAGTTTGCAGGTTCGGGACTTGATGGGCGCCTGCGTTCTCACAGCGAGGATTTTGACCTTGCACCGCTGAGAGGATGGAGAATGGCCGCCAAGGCCGCCAACAATACCGATTACTCTACGTCGGCATCGAGGACGCGTTCCTGCTCGAGGTAGTGGGACATGGCGTATTGGGCTAGAAGGGGCGTCTGGAGGCGTATCTCGGCGCCAACCCATTCGCCTTTGACGTGGGGCGCGTCGGGAGGGTGGTTGCAACGGCCTCCGCTGCCGAATTGTGGCCCGAAGTCGGCGGATTGGATTTGATCGAATTGGCGGATCTCACGCCATGCGGCGTCGCCTACGGTGCCCGAGACGTCGATTTTGAGTTTCAAAACTGACATGAGAGGCCAAATTGTTGATTGTTGAATTTTGATTGTTGAATGAAAAGTATGAAGCCTTCGGCTTAACTTTTTTGTTCAACAATCAACAATCAACAATCAACAATCAACAATCAACAATCAACAATCAACAATCAACAATCAACAATCAACAATCAACAATCAACA
>Ga0070712_100000361_pt1 | contig 25718 bp, 24 predicted proteins | sample LARL81metaG_FD_71396 | JGI IMG/M metagenome (GOLD analysis project Ga0070712, IMG submission 71396) | Corn, switchgrass and miscanthus rhizosphere microbial communities from Kellogg Biological Station, Michigan, USA - LAR L8-1 metaG | ecosystem: Host-associated > Plants > Roots > Rhizosphere ...
CGATTATTCCATTCTACGATTATTTTTTGATTCAACTCTATTACAAGTGATTTTTCCAAGTAATGGATTTGCATTGTTTCCATTTTCTTGTTATATGGTATTACAATTAAAGAATTTTAGCAAGCCTATTTTTTGCATCTATTTTCAAAAGAACTTGTCTTGTTCCTTCTGGAACTAGGTCCTGCCAGTCTTTGCCAGCTACTATCATCTCTCGAATATTAGTTCCAGATATTGTATCCCTCTTCAACAAGGGAACCTCAAAGGTATTTTTTCCTCTTTTTTTGTACAATGTTAGAGTGAATTCATCATTTGAAAAGACCAAATCGTATGGAGGAACGATGGAATCAACATGATAAGTCCATTTTTCATGGTCTCCTGTATCTGGTACAAGAAATATCTTGACACGCTTCAAAGTCTGGGGGTCAAGTGATGAAAGAATCATCTCTTTTCTCTCGTCTGCAGTGAATGGGTTTCTTTTTTCATTGTTTTTGTTTGAGCTTCCAATTCCAATCCATAATTTGTCAACTTTTGACAATCCAATCTTTATTGCTTCTAGATGCCCTTTGTGAAACGGTTGAAATCTGCCAATTAGAAGACCATCCATTGTCGAGATCTTGTTTTGCTTGTTTAAAAAACCATTATCTAGGGAAATTTTATTCCTAGATTTTCATTCTCATACTGATAAATTAAGCGTAATATTTGATAAGCATAATTTCCGAATTACGCCGTGAATTGTCCAAAGTGCACCTGCTCCAATGTATGTCATAGTACAAATAAGATTGATGAAGAGAATGTACCATACTAGATTTGTACAGAGTGTAATAGTTTTCCCCTTATGGCTTGGTACAGCAAGTCATCATGTGGCTCATCAAGCAAGTCTTGGATGAATTTTTGTGGATTCTGTTTCCATTCAAGAACTGTTCTTAGGTGACCTTCAAAAGTAGAAAATGCATTCTTTTTTTCCTTTTCCACTGCACGGTCAAATTTACCAGTATTAACACTACCTCTGAGTGCCAGAAAGATAACGAAAATCTTGATCTTGTCTTCTGGGATGTTTTTTAATTTGGAATACATTCTCCTGTAGACAGATAGCTGCCGTTTATGTTCCGATGCATTGTCTGATTTTTTATCTGTTTTGTAATCTACAATCAAATAGCCATCATCGTGCTGAAAAACCGTATCTATCCTACCCGTGAAGATCAGGCGGTCATCATCATACTGAATCATTGATCGTAATGGCATATCACATGTTTCTTCAGCTGATACAAATTTTAGCCCTGGATATTCCTTTTTTAGTTCCTCTATAGAATTAAGACCATTCTCTACTGCCTTTCTTACCTCGTCCTTATAATCATCGATCTTTGTCTCGTTTTGCAATATGCTCTGAATGGCATTATGGACTATTCTGCCAAAGTCTGTAGCATCGGAGATAAATGGCTTTTTGATTATGTTTCTGAGAAGAAATTGGTATGGCTGTGTTGTAACGCTTGAATATGAAAGATGATCTATATTTTTAAAATAATTAATTATGACCTGCTCAAGCCACCCATCTTCTTTGTCTAGCAGTTTTTTTGAATCTTCAAATCGTCCTGCAATAAACAATGAAAATGCCTCTGATAATCTACTATCAATCTTGGTTGCAATGGCATTTTCCATATTGGAGTCAATCTCAATTTCAGACAAATTCTCGACATAATACTTCCCCTTTTCCTTGTCGTCAGTAATGACAATCAATTTCTCCTTGGCTCTTGTAAACGCAACAAAATCGATCCTCAATGATTCCTCTACAAGTTCTTTTTTTATGTCCAAACCATTAGACTCCAATATTACTTGTACAATGACATCAATGAAACTTGTTCTTGATGTTCCAGACTTTGGAAGATATATCACGACATCAAAGTCTCTACCTTTTGCCTTGTGTACTGTTGTAAGAGTTATCTTGGATTCTATGTTTCTTTCAGTGTAAGATTCTTCTGCGATTGCTATAAAGTCAAAGAGACCATCTATTGTAGGAGTCAAGAGTGACAAGTATTCATTGATCTGCTGCTTGATCGTAAGTGCAGTTGAAAACCATTCGGTTCCTTTTGATACACATAATGGGTAGATCACATTATCGAATATCTTGTCAATATCGTCTCTTTTCATAGATATTCCAAATGATTTTATTTTTTCCAGGTTGTCGCTATTTTTTTTATTCTTATGTGACTCTGATATCTCAAAAGCCTCTTTGAGAGTAAAAGGGGAAAATATCGTAAATGTTGCAGATATCTTGTGCTCTATTCTATCAGAGAGCATACCTTTTAGATAGCTAATTATCTCGTCCTTGGCCAATTCAGTTGTTGCCTGGGACGTGGTCGAGGAGTAGTGGATGTTACATAGATCAAGGAACCTGGATATCTCTACAATCTGCAGGTTTGTTCTTGTTATTATCGCAATTGATTTTTCATTGTTCTCTTCTATGATTTTTTGAATCTGTGTCAAGTATGCCCTCGTAGATATTATCTTGGGCTGTTCGCCTGCTCCCTTGGAGGAATTAAAAGTCTGGAGTTGTTCAGCAAAGTCTTTTTTATTTGAGGTTCTTTCAAGAAAATTTGTTTTAGAATAATCAAGTATCTGCTGTGTGCTTCGCCTGTTTGTTGAAAGAAGCATTTGGTGGCATGATTGGATGAATCTCTCAAAGTTTTTCACAGAACCTCCCTGGAATCCAAATATTGCCTGTTTTGCATCACCTACAAGAAATATGTTATCTCCCACCATTTCCACAATCTTGGCTTCAAGATCATTCATGTCTTGCATCTCGTCAACTAGGACATACGGAAATTTTGTTCCACTAAATTTTTCTATGAATATCAGCAAAATATCAGAATAATCTACTGCATCATGTTTTGATTGTTCATAGTCTTTGTATGCTGTAATAAAATATCTCAAAAATGCCTTCATCTCATCAAGTGTGTAAGTGCTTTTTGACTCATCATATGTATTCTCAAGAATGTTAGAAACTTTCTGGACATCTATTTTGTAAGGAGTTATGCCAAAGCTTTTGATATATCTCAGAGCGTTTTCGGACTTGGGAACTATATCTGAGATAAGGTAATTTTTTCCATAATTGAATGCCTTGTTAGTCTCGTAACTCTGAAGTATTGCATATCTCATAGCGTTATTTCCTGTGATTTCCCTTGTAATCAGGCCCGCGTCAACAAGATAGTTGAATGCAAAACCATGAAACGTGTGTATGTTTAGCTTCATTATCTCAGAATCTGGGAATTTTCCTTTTGCCATTTCAAAAATCTTTTCAAACATTTCCTTCTTTGCTTTTTCAGTAAATGTAATGCACAGAATATCTTCAGGATTGACACCGTTTTCAAGAAGCCTCATGACTTTCCATGACAGTGTGGTTGTCTTTCCGGTCCCGGGATTGGAGACTACTATTGCATTATTATCAAATTTTATTATCTTTTCTTGTTCTGCGGAGGGCTGAATTGTCAAGTTTTTGTTCATTTTTTTAATATGTTAAAATGAATAAATGCTTCTTTGAATTGTTCCAGTCTTTTCTTAGGGCATTTCCATTTTCTTTCCCCTATAGCTTTATGTCGCTTTTGTAATGGAATGCCATACACTTCTTTGGCGTGTGCTATCCATCCATTTTTGGCATAAATTCCATATTTTTCTTTCATGTATGTTCGTATTTCATCATTTGATACCATTAATTGTACTCATCTACTTGTTTTTCTTTTTAAGTTGTTCCTTTTTCTTTTTGAGTTCTCTCTTCTTGCTTACTAGAATAACTAGTTTATCCCAATCAATTGAACCGTCTTTGTTGCAAAAATCTTTAATGAATTCTTGTGTGAATTTGTTAACTACAGCTTCCCATTTTTTCTTAAATTCTACTCTGTGGTTTTGAGGTGAATCTTTCATCAGTTGAACTAATTTAAGATAAAACTCTGAATCTCCAGTTATTTCCTTCCAGAATTCTTGTCCTGAAACGTCTCTCCATCCTCCTTCTGATCCAGGAGGCGTATTTTTAGTCCCATAACCATGCCCTACCACCGGATCAAATTGTTTTTCGATTTTATACAACCTACTACGTAATTTTTCAAAATCTGTCTTGAGCTGGGCTTTCTGACTGGAGTTTCCCCAGTTTGTACCAGATTTTATTCCATATGCCGAATATTTTGTTGCAGTTTCAATTACAAAATCTACACCAGAGCCAGATGCAACAACACCTTTGGAAATCATTCTTGCAATAGGTTCTACAAACGTATTTCCAAAAATTGTTTCATCGGATGAACTCAATAATGCGTTTAATAGATATTCTACTATCTCAGAAGCCTTTTCGGTTCCTATGGCTCTCAATAAATAAGGATTTTTTCTAGATAGTGTTTTCTTTAAATCTAATTCTTGAATTTTTTCCAATCTTGCCTTGTAGAACTCGCCTAATTGTTTATTCACAAGTTTTTCGAGTTTTTCACTATTTTCTACCATGTCATAAAACCCGTATACCTAGTTCTTTACTGTTTATGTCTTTAGAGTAGGTATTCATTGATGGAGTGACAACGTATCTTTTGTTATTTTTCATCATAGATTAACCATGTTCCAATTTGTTTGGTGTGTTGACAAGATATGGGTATGTACATTCTTCTTTCATCTTCATCTGTATTTTATTAAACAGAAAATATCCAATTTCCACAAATCTGCTGTTATAGCTGACATCCTTGACTGGAACCAAGAGCGCATCTGAAATTTTTATCTTATCGCTATACTTAGGCATGGGTGCTACAGATACCCACTCCCAATGAGTTTTCCCTTTCAAGAATTCATTTGAAAATATGTCGCTTCTTGATGGATCAATGCCTCGATAAACCATCACTACACCACTTGCCCACTTGAATATGTCATGAGAGTGAGATATGCCTATAGTGTAGATCTTGGCCATCTCAAGGGCTGACCTGAATATGGAGATCTCGTGTATTATTACCTCCGTGAGAGGATCGTATTTTGTGTTCACACCTTAGTTGATGCTTGGTAATTATTATATGACCTCACATCAGTATGGAAACTGTAGATACTATTATGAGTAATATATCAAAACTACGAATACACATTGCCCCCGTAGGTTTTGAGATAGACAGAGTAGTAATCCCGGCAATAAAGGAAAGGGCCGACAAGGTATGGCTTTTGATACATGATATGGCTACAGAAGACAAGGCTTCTACATATAGAGAAAAGATCGAAAAGGAGTTGAAGAAGAACAACATCAAATATGAAATTGCAAAAGCTGACAGGCTTGATCTGTTCAAGATAATAAAATCTGTAAAGGAAATAATTCTAAAAGAAAAAGCAAATGATATTTACGTCAATGTTGCATCAGGCTCAAAAATTCAGGCAATTGCATGTATGATGGCATGCATGATATTTAACACCAAAAATAATGTCAAGCCTTTTTATGCTGAAGCAGAAAAGTATGCCGCGTTTGAAGGCAAACAACAATCTATTGGTTGGAAAAGAAATATCGGATTACCAGCTTATGAAATTCAGATTCCAAAACCTGAACTTGTTACTGCCTTGAAGATAATACGAGACAAGGGAGGGAAGATTACAAAAAAAGAAATGGCAAGACTAGCTGATGATGCAAAAATAATCACAGTTGGTGCAAGAGAAGAGAATTTTGAACAAGCTAGATTTGCAAGCCTTGACAAGAATATTATCCAACCATTGGCTGATCACTGGAAATTTGTAGAGGTTGAGAAGGTTGGCAGAAATAGATGGATAAAGATTACGGAAGCAGGTTCACAGGCCGCAGAATTTCTAATCTAGTTTTAGGTTTATTTCATCGAAATATTTTTGTTCACTACATCTTGACAATATGTTCATCATATGACAAGAAAGCAAGTTCTACCCGTTGAAGAAGCAAGAGAATTTGCAAGAAGTCTTGGATTGCAGGGTCACAAAGAATGTCGGGAATATTGCAAATCAGGCAAGAAACCCTCTGATATACCTGCTGCCCCTGATCTTACTTACAAAAACAAAGGGTGGTCTGGAATTAGAGATTGGCTAGGTACCAAGAAACCGAATCCCAATAAAAAAATACGCAATTTAGGCAAGATTTGAATAAAATTTGGTAGCACGGTATAGACTAGTGTATAAAAATATTGGAATTCTCGCACAAATTTTCTCCTAAATCCGCTAGTAATAAAAATAGAACAATAATTCCAAGCATAAGGAAATGGAACCTACAAAAGACGATTTGTCATCTTCACCAGTTGACAGATTTCGATACTATCGTGAAAAACTTCTCCAGACCAACCCGCGAAACCGTTGCATATTTCTTGGCAAAGAATACCAAAAACATGCATTTGACGTCACCCGATTAGAAACATTTGATGAAAAAATATCTGAGAAAATTCTGAAAAATGCATTCTCACACAAAGGCCTGACCTTGATAGAAAATCAGCATGACACTGAAGAAGAAATTTCCATAGGAAGTCGTCTTTACGAATTATGGCGCAACTTAAACCAGTTTGAAAATGAGACAGGTACACAGTACGGGTATCTCGGATATCCATTTCTAGAGGGTCACTTGGATGATGGGTTTTTCATCAGAGCACCAGTTGTTTTGTTTCCAATCAAATTATCATACCAGAAATCTACAAAAGGTTGGTATCTTGATTTCCCAAAAGACAGTGTTCCAATTTTAAACCACACATTACTTGTTGCATTAAGAAACCATTCAAAAATACATTTTGGTGAAAAGTTAGAAAATGAATTTGATAAATTCATTGAAGAAATAAAGCCAACATTAAAAGATCTAGAATATAATTTCTTGAAATATGTGGAAAAATTATTGTTAAAAATTGGATGCCATATTAAAGATGAAAACTTTAGCGCAAAAACACTCCCAATCACAGAGATTAAAACACTCCAGCTAGAATCCGAAGAAAAAAAACCCTTAAAGATTTCAAATCATAAAATTATTGGAAACTTTCCACAAGGAGACAGTTCAATATATGAAGATTATAACACTCTGATATCACAAATAGGAAATCCAGAATTAAATCACGAAGTGGTAGCCAGGTTACTCTCAACAGAATCTCCGTCACTATTTCATGTGGAAGATCCTCAAAAAAGTGATGAAGCGTCTACCTTTATCATCCACAACAATGAAAAACTCAATCTATCTCTTAACAGCGACTCAAGCCAAGATGAAATCGTAGTTTCCTCACAGAATAGTCCCTGTACTGTAATCAGCGGACCTCCTGGAACTGGAAAATCACAAGTCATTGTAAACATCATAACTAATGCCATTTCCCGAGGACAAAAAATCCTAGTGGTTTGCCAAAAAAGAGTGGCCCTTGAAGTCATCCATAAAAGACTGGCCACGGTAGGACTTGGAAAATACTCCATATTGCTAGAAAAAGAAAAGGATGACAGAAAAAAGATTGCAGAACAGCTAAATGAAGTAATCAATACATCAACAAAATGGAATAACTTTACTGATGTTGATCACGTATCTGCAAAGATAAATAGAATAGTCAAGGAACAAGAGCAGATAGCTGCATCTCTTTCAAAAAAATACAACGGGGTTAGTGTAAGACAGCTATATCTTCTAGCAGACAAGAATTATGCTACAAAATTAAACCTGCAGGACATCATAAACAACATCCATTATGAAGATCTTGAAATATTCTTGACTGGAATTTCTGAGATAGAAAAAGAATTCAAGACATTTGAACTTGCAAACCATCCCTGGTATCATAGGAAAAACTTTTCAGTATTGGAACTAAATTCAAGAAATGAAATTGCAGATATCCTACTTTTAATAAATGAGAAATACCGAAATGGTACAACGCTTGCCAATATTGATGAACAAAGCCAGATAATCTCATTACTTCAAGAACATTTTTCACTTGTAGATACTGAAAACTTGTTACAGGCAGAATTATCACAGATTCAATCTTTCATTGAAAATGCTCTTCCAAACATCAAGTCATCAGTCATATCAAATGATTATGAGAGTGTTCACAAGCGTGCACTCATGGGCAAAACGCTTTGGGGCCGGTTTAAGGCGTTTGATGCAATTCAAAAGGTGATAGATGAGCCTCAGATTTTGTATTCCATCTCAACTCAGACTGAAATTCTAGACACAATTGTTCTGTATTACAAAAACAATACATTTCTGAAAAAGCTTTTTTCATCAAAGGTAAGACAGGCAGGCAAGGTTGTCAAAAAAATCCTGAAAAATCCAAAATTTAAGAATAAAAATCTCCAATACGTGATTAAAAAATTTGAAAACGGTTTACTGCTCCTGAATCTATTCTTGCGTCAGGACGAAGTAAAAAATGTACTAGAAAATGCAATCATTATGCCAACGCTGGAAAAACAAGACAAATTATTAGAAGACATTAGAAATTATGAATCTAGGATTCAAAGTCTTAGAGAGTGTACAAGCAAAGTAAACGCAAACATGAGGGAAATAACATACATCTTTGAAACAAATGGAATAGCCCTCAAAGAAAATGATTTAAGATCACAATTGAATCTTTTTGAAAACGGAAGAATCGTGTTTGAGCTCATAGACCAAATGTCAACATACATGAACAAGTCATGGATTGAGATCATCCAGACAACTGTTTTAGATAAAGCAGTGTTTCAAGAAAAAATCTCGGCTATGCTTGAGTCGCTGAAGGATTTTGGCAAGATCTCTGCATATGATACAAAAAAAATGAAATTAGACAATAATCAAATTACTGTATTATCCCAATGCAATGAAAGACTAGATAGGGAAACAAATTGGGCGGATTCGGCAAGACAAGAGATTCTACATTGTTTTATCCAGGTAATTGAGGATGAGAATCCTCCTCTGCATTCTTATGATTTTGCAAATCATGAGATCCAGCAAACCACGTTGAGAGATTTGATCTTGGAAAAACAACGAACTGTATGCAATAAGATCATTGAGAATGTCAATAATAGCATAGATGTAGGAACAAAACATTCCAGAAGAACTACAAAACAAGCAAGATTCAAAGAATTTCAAGAGGATTTGAAACGTAAAAGGACTGCAATGTCCATAAGAAAACTAATCGCAAAATATGATGACATGATTTTTGATATATCTCCATGTTGGCTAGCTTCTCCTGAAGTTGTGTCCAATATCTTTCCCTTGGAGAAAGATGTATTTGATATTATCATAATGGATGAGGCCAGTCAGCTTGCAGTAGAACGTGCCATACCTCTTCTGATAAGAGGCACCAGGATCGTAATTGCAGGTGATGAAAAACAACTCAAGCCATTTGATCTCTTCCAAACTAAAGAATCAGATAACGATGAAGAAGACGAAGATAACATATCAGATGTAAAAAGCATCCTAGAACTGGCATCTAAACAATATTCATCCATGTCTCTCAAGTGGCACTATCGTTCAAAATGGCAAGAACTAGTAGATTTTTCAAATCATGCATTCTATAAAGGCAGTTTGAATGTATTTCCAAACTCTACATATGAAAATTATGATGTACCAATCAAACGAATAAAATGTAATGGCACGTGGGAAGATGGAATTAATTCCGAGGAAGCAGACAAGGTAGTAGAACTTATTTCAGAATATATTCAGAAGTACCATGCAGTAAAAGATTTTCCCACCCTGGGAGTAATAACCTTCAATAAAAAACAGCGAGATTTGATAGAGAAAAAGATTTTCGACAAGAGAAACATGGATGAAGATTTTGATAAAAAATGCCTAAGGTTTTTTGAACTACCTTCAGATCAAAGAAATAATGAAATTTTCATAAAAAACATTGAAAACGTGCAAGGCGACGAACGCGATAAAATCATCTTCTCTATAGCCTACACTAAGGCAAGTAACAGGTTTGGCTCACTAAGTACTAGGGGTGGAGAAAACCGTCTCAATGTAGCCATATCTAGAGCCATTAATGAAATCACCATCGTGACTTCAGTAGAACCTGAAGAGATGGACTTCAAAAATGTCAAAAGCACTGGAGCCATACTGTTAAGGGAATTTCTAAAATATGCTAAAATGGTAAATGAGGGAAGAAAATATGATGTCATGAACCTTTTGTTTAGTATAAAAGATGAAACAACGTGGAGACGTGATTGGAAAAATGATTCTGAGCAAATAAGAAAAGTTGCTGAGAGCATATTTTACAATCATGAGAAGAAGCCAATAATAATTCAAGAGACAGAATTACAGAAAAAGATCCATCAGGAATTGAAATCGAGAAAATATAACGTAATTTCATCATATGGTTCATCTGACTTTAAAATTGATCTTGCAGTTTTCCCTCTTGACAATCATGACAAACTTGTTCTTGGGATACAGTTGGACGGAACTTCATTTGATAGATCTAGTAGTGTCGTTGATAGAGATGTAATGATCCCTCAATTTCTTAGGGAGAAAAGGGATTGGGATATTTATCATACATGGAGTAAAAATTGGTATCAAGATCCTGGAAAGGAGCTTGAAAAAATAATTGCAAGAATAGAGAAAACATCTACAAACCCTTAGTAGTTTGTTCTATATGGTATACGTGCATTTGAAAAGTCATGCAATATTTTCTATAAGGTTTTTGATTCTTATCGATCTGGGATTTTATGCAGGAAGAGTTTGCTTACGTTTGTGAACGCCTGAATGCTTTTTTGGTTTTACGTCATGTTGTTGCAAAGTTTTAATTGCAATTTCGTAATACTCGGGTTTCTTTTCAGTTCCAATGTAATGTCTTTTTAGTTCTTTACAGGCAATTGCTGTAGTACCTATGCCCATGAAAGGATCAAGAACCACATCTCCGGGTTTTGTCAACAGTTTGATGAACCAGGATGGTAATCCTATTGGAAATGCTGCACTGTGATTCACATTTGAGCATACAGTCGCCAGGTGTAAAACATTCGTAGGATATGCCATGTCCCTATTTACCCAATTTGAGACATTTTTACCAAAACCACTTAGTACTCGTGATTCGTCTCGTATCATATCTTTTGCAGAGAGTTTTTTCAATCTCCTATCTGCCCATTCTCCCATTGGTACCATGACTGCATCTTGATACATGTGGAATTTTTTTTGCTTGGTAAAATGTAGGCATCTCTCCCAGGCATCCCTGAATCTATTTGGCCATTTTCCAGGGAATGAGTTTTTCTTGTGCCAAATGTATTCTTCAGTCCATAACCACCCTTGTTTTTTCATCTCAAGAATCAATTCTATTACATATGTTCCTCTTTGGCCACCTTCGGTTCGTTCCTTGATGTTCAAAATGAAAGAGCCAGTCGGTTTTAGTACTCGTTTAAGCTCTAATGAGATCGGTAGAAACCATTCAACGTATTTTTTTATCGGAACCCCACCATATGTCTTTTTTCTATTATCTGCGTAAGGGGGAGATGTCACAATGAGATCAACTGATTCTGGATCCATCTTTTTTAGAACATCAAGACAGTCTTTGTTGTAGACAACATCTAGTTCGATCTTATTTGTCATCTAGCACCACGATACTCACAGATTAGTTGAATATGATGTTTTAATATTTTGTTATAACCTAGGATTTAAAATACTAGTTACCAGATTTTGTGATTCTGTAACCATCACATTCATGTATGTACTTCTCATTTTCAAAGATATTTTTGAAAGGATCTGGAATGGTTAAAGGAATTTGATCGGTTCTCTGTGTTTGGATGTCAATTCCACCTACAAAATACAGCCAATACTTGCTACCCAATTCTTGCGCTTTTTTGATCTCATTTGAACTCCAATGTATCTCAAATTCTAATCCTGTGGAGCCTTTTACTTCTATAAATCGATCAGGAGTGTCAAGATTTGACGCCTTTTCATTAAAAGATGTTATGTCATAGCCAGCATTAGCAAAGCCTTGGCTAATTCTCTGGACGTTTTTAGATTCACTGATACATCCCTTGTCTTTTAATCGATTTATTTCATAAGCAAGTGCTATTTCTTCAGCAATATTTCCAACTTTTTTCATTATTTCAAGTTGTGAATCAATTTGGTTTTGGGAAATTCTGATATCTGGAACTTTTTTTTTAATAGACAACAAGCCTAGATAATTTGGATTGAAAAAGACTTTATCCTCGCCCAATTCCAAAATCTTGCATTCATAAAGTAATGAAATTATGCTAGGATCAGAAAATAAAGAAACGGCGATTTCTGGGTAACACCAAATATCCTCATCATGAGAGAAATGTGATAATGCATTTTCTACTTCTTCTTTGAAACTACCCTTTAGAATACACCTGATTGCAAAATCATTTATCAATTTTTCATTAAATTTACCATCTTTAGTAAAGGCATCAAGAAATTCATTCCCTAGATCTGTTAACCGTATTATACTGTTGTCTTTTTTCAAGAGATCTGCTCTGATGCAAAAATTGGAAGTAAGTTCAAAATTAGGAAATGTTGCTTCACTTACAGGTAAGTTGTCGTAGATTTTTTTAACATCTTTTATGAGAGGTTTCACTCCCTCTACACTTTCAAATTGTCGTATAATCTGTAATAAACCCGGAATGTGTTTTAATTTAACTGACATTTCGCTTACGCTTTAATTCTCGTAGGTGATCAACTAAAGAATTGTAATCTTTATCAAAATCATTTAGATGTTCATCTAATACATTGAATTCAATTTCTTTTAGGAATGGATCATTAAGAGCATTTGTCATATCTTCCCATTTCTCCTGGAGTCTTTCATGAATTTTTTTATCTATGGTGTCATTTCCTACCAACAAATAATAAGAAACTTTGACATTTTCATCCATACCTATCCTGTGAATTCTATCCACTGATTGCATGAATTGCGCACCGTTGTAATTTCTATCTAGATATATTGCATTTTTACACACTGTCTCGCCTTTCAAATTTTTATGCAGTGATACTGATTCTCCAAGTGACGCAGGATTTGCAATTAGAATTTTTGCGTCAGGATCATTTTTGAATTTGTTTACCAAGTCATCCCTATTTGGATGAACATCTGGTTTACTTGAGATTCTACCATTTACTAGAAGAGGATCAAGATCTGGTAAAAGTTCATTCTTGAATATGTCCATATTGAGCAAAAATGAATTCCAGATTATTACTTTCTCGCCTTTATTGACAAGATCTTTAGCAATCGAGGCAGCCTCGACTAGTTTGCTTGGCAATTCCAATTTAGAATAATTCTTGATTTTTTCATATACTGATAATTTTGATATGTCGTTTACATTCATGACTGGTACATTAAATCCGAATTCTGCAGAGACTTGTTCCTCAGGAGAATCAAATAATGGGTTATTCACATCAAATTCATGCGACATTTCATGGATTAACGAGGGATTGGAAGCAGTCTGCAGCAATCTTATCATTTTAGCCATTCTAAATTTATGCAATTTTGCATTTTCTTCTAGGCTTTCAATATCTTCCAGTGTTTTTGCAGCAATGATGTCGTATATTTGACGTTGATGTAAACCTAGCTCAACTGGGACGATCTTAAAATCAGGTCTCGGTAGGCCTAGATCATCTTTTTTTATTCTAGAAAACAATGCATCCAGAATTTTTCTATGGTTGTTACTTAGACCTCTCTTCCTAACATAATCATTGAATGGTATTTGATATCCTAATGGATTGTTCTGTGGCCAGAGAAAAGTAATTTGATTCCATAAATCTCGTGCATCGTTAGGCATAGGAGTTCCAGAGAGGATTATCCTTCGCTTTGCAAATGGTGCAAGAGATAGTAACGCAGTAGCCCATTTACCCTGATCAGGGTTTTTGATGTTATGGGATTCATCAACTATCAAAACGGTCTTGAATTTATTTAGAAATTCCATCAAGTCATCTCTTTTAAAATGTGCTGTGGAGAAATGTACCAGAAATAAATCAAAGCTATCACCAATTTTTGTCAACACATTTGAGATGTCCCCTTTTATTATGCAAAAACGTGGAGGCTTACCAAAACATGCTTCATATTCTTCCACCCATGGTGAAAATGATGCTGTTGGACCCACAACCATTATTTTATCCACTATTTTATTCTCTAACCAATTAGCTACTGCTGCAAAAGTCATTGTAGTCTTTCCACTCCCGGGAACTGAAAAATTAGCACCGTTGTTAACTGCCAGAAGATGTTCTACCGGCCCTTTCTGAAAGTCTTTCAGAGTTCTCTTGAAAATCGAAGATGGTTTAAATTCATGAGATGATTTTTGTTTGACCTCGTGACCTTTTTGTAAAGCAATTTCATAGAGGTCATGCTCCACATCTTTTTCCATGATGATTTTTTTTACATCATCATCAACTTGTAAAACATCTGATCCAAACTCCTTTTCAAATACACGAATTACAGATTTTGCAGTATTAGATAATTTTACCTTATTACTTGTTTTTGGGAAAATAAATACTAGAAGATTGTCTTGTGTAATAGGCCTCTGAAACTCTGCAATATCTAAAAAATCCTTAATGTCAAAATCTGTTTTATAATCATTTGTTGGTAAATATCTAAGAACTAATCTTCCGGTTTCATCAAAACCTAGATTATGTAGAGTCATTCTTCTACTATTTTATTTAATTGTTGAACATGACGAAGAATTTTTGTAACAATTTCCTTACATTGTGTTGTTTTGAGCTGGTTATCAGTATAATCAATCCCATTCAAATTCTCAAGTGCGGCATTAAGCAATCTTGGAATATCATACTTGAATTTTTCTATATTTAATGCCTCGACTGCCCTGACCCATAGCATTTCCGTTTTAGATTCAACTTGGTCATCTTCATCATCTTCTGTCCATTTTTTTTCATCTATTGTTTCATGAACTTGTCTATCAAGTGATGACTTTACATCAGGAGGACTTTCAGATGAAAGATCAGGTTGCAACTGTCGTGGTTTCGATATTTCTGCAATCTGTTTTAGGTAATCTAACGCTTTTTCAGAATTATATTTTAGCATCTCTCGGACTTTTCTTATTTCAAGATGTGACCTTCCATCTTGGATCAAGCCAAAGATTGCCCTTTTGACATCTCTTTTTAATTCTGCATCATCAGTGTAGGAATCTAGGTATGTCATGATATTTTGCAGGTTGATAAAATGTTCAACTTTGTTCTTTGCCTCGCTATATTTTTGCGGGGTTCCATTGAACTCCAGATAGTTCTCAATTAGTTTTAATCTATCAAGTTTTTTCTCTATCTCTTTAACATCTTCATAACCGTAAAGCGTTTGTGCAATTTCCAGTGGGCCAAGACCTGCTTCAATTCCTTCTCTTAGTTTCAGCAGTTCATTTATTGGCCCATATCTGACAATCTCATCCTTTCCTAGTTGAATCCCTGCTTCTAGTTTCCAGAGATCATTCTTGTTAACACTATTTGGTAATCTTGCAACTTTCATCATGTTGAATTTTTTATCAATAGAAGATAATTTTTGTAAAATAGATAATCGCCTATTTCCATCAATAACAAACCCGTCATCTGTCATTATTCCGGGTTGCCATTGTCCTCTCTGTTTGATATCTTCTTCAGTCTGACTAGTTGAATTTGGATCTAGATTAAGAAGTAAAGTTTGAATTCTTTTTGAATCTTTTTCATCTGTAGGATCAAGTTCCTTTCCTCCTCTTCTTCTCACCTCTTCCAAGTATTCAGCTTTGAATCGTCCATTTTTTATATTAAAATAAAGAAATTCTAACGGGATAGAGTAAACATTAAGCAATTCGCGTTTACCTTTTAACATCACAGGGACAGTTTCGGTTTGTTTACAATCTGGATGATTTTTAATATATTCATCAATAGAAATTTTGTTTTGAAGATTAGACAATAAAACTATAGAAATCTAGTGCTAATTAAAACTGATCTTGGTATTCACATATTTTCTAGAATTGGTTTATCACACATACTTGCAATCCAAATTATCCGGTTCACTCTAGATTTGTTCTTTAAATTCCGAGCCAATCTTTTAGGCTTATCCATTCTTTACGATATGTTTTTGCAGGGTTTGAAGGTATGTTGCCTGGTTTTCTTCCAGACATGCAAAACCCGAACCAGCCATCTGGAGATAATTTCAATGATCTGACATACTTTCGAGATTCTTCAAAAGACAAATATTTTTTATGAGTAGATGAAATTATGCCCAACCAGTCATCCCAGTCTTTCCATTCATTTGCATACACTCTCCACGGTTCAGATGGTATGTTACCTGGTTTCATACCTGATTCACAAAATCTACTCCAGGCCATTGGGTCTTTCAATTTCAACGCTCTGACATGTGACTTTGCATGGTGAAAAGGTAAAAAATCTGAGAGCCCAAGCCAATCTTGCCACCCTTTCCATTTTTCCCAATATGCTTTATCTGGTGATGAAGGAATTCCAGGTGGTTTATTCCCAGATTTACAGTATGTTGTCCACTCAAAATAATTTATCAAGCCTAGTGATTTTACATGGTTCCGGGCTTCTTCAAATGATAATTGGTTACTACGGGTGGAGCGTGTTTTTCCAGTTCCCAGCCAATCTCCATATCCTTGAAATTTTTCCTTGTATGTAAGATCAGGATTAGATGGAATATTGTGTGGCCTCCTGCCTGATTTAAGAAATTTGGTCCACTCGTTACTACTATTCAATCCCAGAGACCTGACATAATTCCGAGCTTCCTCAAAGGGTAGAAAATTAGATTCTGGAATTCCTAGCCAGTCTCTATAACCTTTCCATTTTTCTTTGTAGATGTGATGCGGACTCGACGGTATGTTGCTGGGTTTTTTTCCAGATTTACAAAAATCATTCCACTCTTTCTGTCCTTTTAGTTTCATCAATCTTACAAATTCACGAGCTTGTTCAAAAGGCATGAATTTTGAACCAATTTCATCAATTGCAGAATCTAGTGAGGAAGTCAAGTCACTATCCAAACTATGTAGCTCAACAGCAGGTAATTCTCCAATAGAGGATTTTTGGAACCAGTCTCTCCACCCTTTCCATTCCTTGGCATATTTTTGGTTAGGGTAATTTGGTATGCCATGTGGTTTATTCCCAGATTTACAGTATGTTGTCCACTGTTTGTAATCTCTCAACCCAATCTTCCGAACATAATCCCTGGCTTGCTCAAATGGAAGATATTTGATCTTCCTAGTGTCTATTCTTCCTGTTCCTAACCAATCGCCCCACCCCTTCCATTCTTCTTTGTATGCAGCATTTGGAGATGATGGAATGTTAGAAGGTTTATCTCCAGATATCCTGAACCTGTACCACTCATTAGCACTCTTCAACCCAATCTTCCGAACATAATCCCTGGCTTGCTCAAAAGGCAAAAAATTGGATGTCCTATGTGTTTCAATTCCTATCCAGTCCTGGAACCCAGACCAATCTTTAGAATATTCCTTCCATGGTGCAAATGGAATGTCATGAGGTTTGTTACCAGATGATGCATAATCCCACCAATCGCTTTCCGACTTTAGTTTGAGTGAATGGATGAATTCTTTAGCTTTTTCAAAAGATAGGTATGTGGATTTTTGTTCACCAGTATTTTGTAATTTCTGTAAGACTTTTGCAGATTCGCCAGAATCTTCCAATATGAACTCGTCTTGATTTCCCACAAGCCAGTCTTGCCACCCCTCCCAGTGTTTTTGATATATTACTCCGGGGTTTGTAGGAATATGTTCTGGTAAATAACCGTGAGCACAAAAATTTTCCCAGTCTTTAATTTTTTTGAGATTTAATTTATGTACAAATTCGCGAGCTTGTTCAAATGATGTGTATTTTGATTCGGTTTTAAGTGATTTTCTGTTTTGGTGTAGATTACCTTTCTTAACTTTGGGCATTAACTCAAAATATGAATTTGAACCTCGTAACCAATCATCCCACCCCCTCCATTCTTTTTGGTATACAAGATGGGGAAATCCTGGGATGATATCAGGTTTATTTCCAGAATAGCAAAATTTTTCCCAGTCTTTAGTATTTTTTAATTTTAGTTCCCTGACATAATATCTAGCTTCTCCAAAAGAAAGAAATTTTTCATGCATGTTTTATTGGCGATTTAGTTTTAATTTTTCTATCAACTCAAAAACTTTGTCAATGAGTCTTCGAGATTCTTCTGTTTTCAGACTTGAATTATCAGGATTAATTGATTCCAAATTAGTGATTGCCCTGTTAAGTAATTTTGTGGGTTCTTCCGCTTCATCTGCAGCTTTTACAGAATCCAAACAATTGACAAAAACATCCCTAGCAGGAGTTAAAACATCCTTACTTCTTGCTTCTTCCCTTTTTTTGAGTTTCTCGTCTATTGATTCAGGTTTACTATATTGAATCGCGCCAAATAGATCTTTTGTGACTTTTTCATGCCTAAGTATGTCTGCGATTTTTCTCAATTCCCTCTGAGGAACTCCGTCAAAAATGAGTTGAAATCCAATTCTTTCAATTGCCTGTAATTCTTCAGGTGGGCGTCCTTGATTTTTTGCTTTTTTTAATATGCCTCGAAGATCTATAAAGTGCTCATTAACCCCTTCTGCAGCTTTGAAATTTCCTTCTTCGCCGATAAATGCAGTATATTTTGCAATCAGTTTTAGTTGTTCAAGGTTCTCTTTAATTTCCTCTTCAGTGTATCCACCGTATAGACTACTGGCGATTTGAACAGGTGTAAGACCTGATGCTATTCCTTCTTTAAATTTCAACAGTATGTTAATTGGACTATAATCTAGTTGTACTTTTCTTGATAATTGAATTCCGGCTTCTATCTTCCATAAATCAATCTGTGATACCTTTGCAGGCAATCTAGCAACAAGCATGTAGCGAAAATTATCTTGGCCATTATCTACTAGTGTCTTAAGAGCTGCCATTCTTCTATTTCCGTTAATGACATATCCATCATGCGTGATTATGCCAGAATCTCTTTGACCATATTTTTGTAAATCATCCATCAGATTATTACTTTCCTTTCGATTTAGATCAATAAGTAAATCTTGTATTTTTTTTGCATCTACAGCATTTTCACTTTGTAATTCTCTTTTCTCTTTCTTTTTTAGCTCAATGTATTCGGCCCCAAATCTACCGTTCCTAATATTGAAAAACAATAGATCAAGTGGAAGTCTATACACCTCCAGTTCCTTATTTTCTCCTTGTAAAAGGACCGTTAATGTCTTATTAGTTTTGCAACTAGGATTATTTATGATATAATTTTCTATTTTTTGGAGATTTTCAGTATTTGCATTCCCAGAAGAAGACATCGTTATTTGGGTTTAAGATAATATCTAATAAACCCGATCTTATTTTTCAAGTATAATTTTCTTTAACATATTCAATTTCGAATCGTGTTGTCCGTGATTGACTAGTTATCGCATGGAAACTATTCCCCCACTAGTTTGTAGGGATTTTTGTGCCTGGTTTACATTTTATCCATATAGTATCTATTGTATGCATACTAATAATATGATATATAATAATTCTCGTTCCGTAGTAATTACATGATAACCACACAAAACATTGCATTTGATTCATGCGTAGTAATTAGCATGATTGAAAATCCCAGGCTAGGTTTGAAGTTAAAACAAGGCCTCAAAGGAAAATCTGTGAAAATAATACTTTGTGATATGGTAATATCCGAAGTACGGAGAGTCAGAGGATATACAAAGGAGTACATCATATCAAAAATATCAAAAATTCTTGGAAGACATGTTGAACTACAACAAACCACTTTGCAAGAAAAAGAAGATGCACAAAAACTATCTGGACAATTTTTAGAATGCCATAATGGAGACAATGTTATACTTGCGCTTTGCAAGATACGAGATTATATTCTCGTAACATTTGATAGGGCGTTGCTTAGAACCTGTAACTTTGTTGGAGTGATTGCATGCAATCCACTGCAAGCTGGAGGAATCTGAAATGAATATCTTTGATAAGGCATTTCGATTACTCCCAAAGTCTGTTCAAGTTCCATTACTGTTAGAAGATCTAAAACGGGTAGATGCATATCTAGAGTATCATCGTGGACAGGTTGGATATTTTCAAGAAAGAAGTAACAACCTCAGATCCAGATTATATGAACTGGGAGAGAAAATAAGATGATAGGCATCATTCTTGCGTTCTTACTTGGATACTATGTCAAGCATTGTGAAAAGAAAGAAGAAAAACAACTCAGTCAGGAATACAATGGTTCCATAGAATGTGATGGAAAAAACTATGGTTACGTAAAGGAAGGTGAATCTGTGGAGGACCTAACATGAAATCTCCACGATACCTAAAACGAGAAAAAAGATCTATTCTCCAAATCCTAATACAATATCTAAAGAAAAAACCAGTAACAGATGAAGATCTAAAGCAATTTAGGCTAGAGGCAGAAAAGTATAGGCTCAAAGCAGATATTGCAAAATCCAAGGCAATAATCAGATATTCCAAGGGTGCACAGTCCAGTCTAGTTGGGGCCAAAGAAGTGGATTTGTTTGGAAACAATGATGGTAAATCTGACAAGGAAAAAGAAGCTTACAGAAAAAGAGTATTGGGGCTATAATTTGTGAAACGTCCAATTTGCCCAAAATGCAAGTCTGAAAAAGTTGTAAAGATTGTCTATGGTTATATTGTAAACATGGAAGAATGTAAAAAAGAGATTGAAGACGGCATCATAACACTTGGTGGATGCTGTACAAGTGATGATAGTCCAAAATGGCATTGCAATTCTTGCAACCATGAATTCGGTACGAGATTTCATACGCTCGAGGAATTGAATCAAAAATGAACCGCCAAGAACGTCCGATGGTGTTGTTTACACTATTCTTTTTTCTAGCTTATCTGGTGGTGAGCCTGATAAATCAGATCTTATTTGGTAACAATGCAACAATTTCACTTATACAGAATCTTTGTGCAGGTTCTGTAATGGGACTGATTGCATTCAAGGCATGGCAAAGAACCAAAAAAGCACTTGCAAATATTCCAAGTGACAAAATAGCCCATGTTATAGAACCATGGACTGGTATTACAGTTATAGCATTCCTTGCATTCACTACAATACTTGGCGCACTGAACCGATATCACGACATGGGACTTGGAAACATTGTCACTGTGATGATAATGGGGCCTTTTATTGTGGCAATTGTTTCAGGAAACCTCTCCATTTCATTTTGGAGAAAAAAACGGGATTGGAGATCAAGATGAAAAGGCAACTTAGACTACAAGTTTTAGAAGTCATACCAGAGCCAATTCAGGCTATAAAAGATCAACATGATTCATCATATCAAAAATTTCTTTATTGTCTTGCAAATAAGAACAGGCATGTGTACTATCCATGGCACGAATCAATTGACTACCCAAAGGCAGAGAGTGAGATATCCTCTCTTGACTGGACTTATCGGCAAAACGGAATATCCATTCTGAATGCAAGTACTAATGAAAATATTTTCTGCTCAAGATTGCAAGATGACCAGTGGTTTGTACTAACAGCAGTTTTAGAAAATAATGTCTATGAAGGATTCCAGTGGTCATCCTATCCTGACACAAAACGATTACTCGATACAATTAGGGCATTCTTTGACGAAGTGTTCTGGTTTAATACTCTAGAGTGGACAAAGATAAAATGGGATAATAAGATTCCCAACTAGCGCATGTAAAATTAACTTAAAATTTCGACAAGATAGACATGTCTATCTGATTTCTTCTCATAGTAAAATTCGGAGAGTGCAACACGCTTGATATTTTTATTCTTAAAGAAATGAATGTAAGCTTTAGTATCAGCTGTAAGTAAATCACAGTTTTTTTCTTTACAAAAGGAGCCGATGTTCTCATCATAGCTTCTTTGTTTAAGATCTTTTCCTACAGAGAATTTCGTTTCATATTTTTTGAGTAATTCTTGATATTCTTCTTGCTCTAAATATTCGCAATTCTTATCGATCAAGACATTTTTCAATAGAACTCATAATGTCCAGTATTCAATAAGCATATCTGATATCAATCAACATGTTTGCCAAATACTCGTAAAATTATGTTCAAAAACTGGTCAGAATGTGATTCCCATTTTTCTAGGGGTATGTCTATGCCTACCTTGCCTTTTTTCTGTTTATTGATAATTTCCCTAAAGTCATCAATTTTTTCAAGTTCGGTTAGGAACTGATTATGTAATTCAGGATAAGAATTGACCATCATTTGTAGCTGGAGTCTGAGATTTCCCCATGGTTTGATATTGAATGGGGCTCTTGCATTCTCCATGATGGGAAATTTGGGCAGAAATTTTGCTGAATCCCCACTGCCCCAGTCTATCCTGCCTGAAACATCTTTTATCATAGTGGTACATTTTTCAATCACATCTTTGATGTGTCTTTTTTTATCCGCAGTAAGAGAGGACTTTTCCAGTTGTTTCATGAAATTCTCCTCAGTTTGTCTTGGGCCTCTCTGAGATTGACCTCCATAGTCTCCAATGCTGTTAGGATAGAGTTCAGTCATGATGAATTGTTGATCTTTTTGGGTGAAAGAACTTATTCCAAGAGCAAAAAGCGGCCTTGAGCATTGTTTTATTTCATACTCTATGTTGTGTCTAAGTCGGTCAGCAATTAGGTTTGTACCAATTATGAAGACAAATGAGCCACTTGACAAATTTTTGTTTATGTCGCGTTCAATTGCTGCCCTATCATCTCCTTTGAAATTTTCATCCAGTATGTCGTTCAAACTTTTGCCGTATATGCTGGAAAAACTTTGTAATTTCTCGCGTTTGTTATTCTCCGATATTCTTTTTTTAAATTCATCAAAATCTAACCGACAAAGTGCTGAGGCATAATCATGTAACTGATTTCTTACGACATCGGTTGTTGAATTTTTATCAAGTTTATTTTCTATTATGAAAATATTTCCTGAAGTGTCTATTCCCAAAATGTCAAGTGGGCCATGATCAGTTTGCAATTGTTTTGAGACAGGAATGAAATCTCCATCCTCGCCTGTTAGTTTATCGATTGGCAACAAATCTGGATTATTGAATATCAGAGATTCAAGATCTTCTTCATGTTCAAATGAAGTCAAATCCACATCTGATAGATGTTCATTATTCTTCACAAATGCGCGCATGTTTTGCTTACCTTGATAATTTCATGCATCATGTAGTAAAGGCATTCGGTTAATAGATAGAGGTTAAATGGCTAGATCAGAAACGAGAAAAACCATCCAAATTAGCTGAATTCGTAACAAAAATTTCTAATGACTGGAAGATATACAAAACAACTGGAATAAAAAGTGAATTTCTTAAAAAGTATTTTCCTGATGTGATATAGTGATGCCTAGACTAAAACACGTGGAATTATGTCCTAGTTAGAACAGAACCTTGGAAGATCAGCCTTATTAAATAAATTCAACAATACATTGCATTGAAATCAGAAGTACTTCTTGAGGCTATTGACGTAGCTATAAGAGAATACCAGAAGACCATCAGCGATGAAAAGAAAACTGAGATACCTCAAGCTGATGACCTTGATAAAATCATGATGTTGCCTTTTCTGATTTCCCAGGGTATTGACACGGATTACAAAGTGGCAGAACATTTTCAATTTAGTAAGAGACAGAGTTCATACTATCGAAAAGCCGCCCAGATATTGGGATTAGTGAGTACAGATCGAAGTCAGTATTATCTTACTAGCGAAGGTAAAAAATACGTTTTATTGCCACCACAAATGCGGAGAAAATATTTTGCAAAACTACTCTTTGAATTCCCAGTAATACAAAATCTAGTTTACAGTCTAAGAGCAGATCAGAATAATCAAGTCACAATGAATGACTTGATAGAAATCTTGAAGAGAAATTCAATTCTGACAGGTCAGACACTAACTCGTAGGGCACATACAATATCAAAGTGGCTTGAATGGATTGAGCGAAATATCGATCTAATAGAGATATGAAAAAGTTACATTCACTAAATTAGTCAACTTTTATCTGGATGATATTTTGTTTATATTGTTAATTTGGATATGTATTCCAATTCTCTTTGATAATCTACCAAATTCATTTGTTCTGCGTTATGCAAGGTAAATTTACCCGTTTTCAAATAGTTTTTACAATATAGCTGTGTACAATCATTAATTAGATTCCAAAATTAATTGAGGATACATGGAACCAATAAAGATAGACGGTGGGTGGGGAGAGGGCGGCGGACAGATAATTCGAAGTGCAGTCACCCTGTCTGCAATCACTGGTAAACCAGTAGAGATAGAAAATATACGAAAAAATCGAAAGGTTCCAGGTCTTAGGCCACAACATCTGCTTGGAGTAAAAATTTTGTCAAAGATCTGTCAAGCTAAAGTAGAAGGTCTTCATGTGAATTCAACTTCGTTAAAGTTTTTTCCCACTAAAGGACTAGACTTCGATCTTCAAGAAGACATTGGTACTGCAGGTAGCATTTCACTTATTTTGCAGGTATTGATTCCTGCTGTCTCACTTATGAAAAACAGCTTGAAATTGTCAATTATTGGTGGTACAGATGTTCCATGGAGTCCCACATCAGATTATACAAAATATGTTTTTTCAGAGGCACTCTCAAGAATAGGAATCAACTTTACTTCAGAGATCAAAAGTCGTGGGTATTACCCTAAAGGAGGAGGGCTTGTTGAGACCCAAATACAACCTTGCAAGAACCCAAGGCCAATTTCGCTTCTCAAGAGAGATACCAAAGAAACAAAACTCTTCTGTACTTATTCACAAATACCAAGAGAAGCAATAGAAAAAGAGACAGATACTGCAAGAAACATTCTTGCAAAGAACGGATTTGATTGTAATATCACAATCAAGGAAGAAAATGCTCAAGACAAGGGATGCTCAATGTTGATATCTTCACACGATTCAGGTTCTGTTACAGGCTCTGATGGTATTTACCACAAGAATTTACACGGATTAGGAGAATCTGTTGCAAAGAAATTCATCGAATCAAACCTTGGTGTAGACCTTAATCTTTCTGATATGCTAGTAGTTCCATTATCTTTAATCAAAGAAACCTCGGTATTTCGAGTAAAACAAATCACAAAACACTTGGAGACAAATCTTTTTGTTGCATCCAAGATGACTGGCTGCAGATATGGAATAGGAAAGCTAGATGACGGCTTTGAGGTAAGAATCTCTGGAGTCTCAGACGCCTGAATGAAGTAGTGCAGCCATCAATAGTATAACAACAGAAACTATCACTGTCAGCCTGCCAAGCATGATAATCTTTGAGCGTAGTTTTTGTAAATGCTCACCTGAGAGACTTTGTGATTCTATCTTCTTTTCCACCTCAGTTCGAATCAGTCTAACATGTATTGCAAATATGATAATCAATGCAATTACAAGAATTATTTTTACAAAAAGAACAATACCATAATTTGTACCAAGTATCATCGAGGGTTTCTCAATGATACCAGCAGAGTTGTAGATTCCAGTCAGGATCAGTACAATAAGAGAAGGTACCCCAATGACATTGAACCTGCGTCCAACCCTAATCATTATTGACAGCCTTCCTTCTACAGAATCTGAAAATGTCTTGAGAAGCGGAGCAAGAACTATACCAATGAATATCGAACCTCCAACCCAGATCGATGCTGCAATGAGGTGTGCCCACATGATCAGTGCATTAGCAAGTAACATCACACTATTTGCCGGGTCAACGAATAATATCTATTCTCATCTCAAGAAGGTTTTTTAATTGAACAAGCCCCGTAGCTTTTAGATTTGATAAGCACGGGCAGACTGGTCATAATAGCATGTTTTGCAGGCCTTGGCGCAATGATGTTGTTCTTTTACCTATATGCAAATTCTTTCCAGAGTGATCTTA
>Ga0070712_100000367_pt1 | contig 25540 bp, 27 predicted proteins | sample LARL81metaG_FD_71396 | JGI IMG/M metagenome (GOLD analysis project Ga0070712, IMG submission 71396) | Corn, switchgrass and miscanthus rhizosphere microbial communities from Kellogg Biological Station, Michigan, USA - LAR L8-1 metaG | ecosystem: Host-associated > Plants > Roots > Rhizosphere ...
GGCGCGCAGCACGCCCATCAAGGCGAACTGCACGCCAATGAAACCGAAGCTCCACGACACAGTGCGGATGAAGACGCTAGCATCGTGAATGACGGCCTTGTCGTGCGGCACGAAGAAGGCGGCGACATGATTGGCAAAGGCGAAGGAGAGGATGCCGACGCCGGTCAGCACGGAAAAGGTGATGAGGGCGGCGAGCCGCGCCACCGCCTCGGCGCGATGGATGTTTCCCGCGCCGATGTTCTGGCCGACCAGGGTCGACGTCGCCATCGAAAAGCCCATCGCCGGAATGACGACGAATTGAAGCACGTTGCCGCCGACGCCATAGGCTGCCGTCGTCACCGTGCCGAAGCTGGTGATCAGGAACATCATCAAGGTGACGCCGAGACCGCGCGCCGAACCTTCGATGGCCGCGGGATAGCCGAGATTGAAGGCGCGGATGATGAAAGCCGGATCGGGCCGCAGCTGGCGCAGTTTCAGACTGATGCCGTAACGCCCGGAGGACAACAACATGACCGCGACGGCCGCCGCCACCGTCTGGCTCACCATGGTCGCCAGTGCCGCGCCGACCACACCCCAGCCGAAATAGAAGATGAACAGCGGATCGAGCACGAAGTTGATGAAGACCGAGCCGGAGATGATGTAGAGCGGCACCGTCACCTGACCGACGCCGCGCATCTGCGACTGGAAGCAGAAATAGGCAAAGGCCAACGGCAGGCTGAGGAACTGCACGCGCAGGAAGCCGAGCGCATTGTGGTAGACCTCGGCGTCGACCTCCATCAGCTCGAGCAGGTAGGGCGCGATGACGAAGCCGATGAGGCCCAGCACCAGCGACACGGCGACGACGGTGAGCAAGGTCTGCCCCGCGACGTGATCCACCATTTCGCGATTGCGGGCGCCGACATACTGCGCGATGAGCGTGGAGCCGGCGATCGTAAAGCCCATGCCGATCGACATCATCAGGAACATCAGCGGCATCGAGACCGACACGGATGCGACGGCGGCGGCGCCGAGCCGGCCGACCCAGAACGCATCGACCAGCTGATAGGCGATCTGCAGGATATTGCCGCCCATGATCGGAAAGGCGAGCAGGAAGAGCGAGCGCGGGATCGGCCCTTCGAGCAGGCGCGGATCGAAGGCGCGGCCGCCGAAGCCGCCGCCCGGCCGGTAGCGTGCCGGCGGCTCGACGTTCTGCGGTGGCTGGTCCTTGTCGGGAGTCATGCGATTACTTTCAAGGTTCGCGGGGCGCTTGGCAACGCGGCCGGTTGGTTATAATTCGGTTTGCTCGAGAAGAGTGTGTCGATGCGGTTCGTCCTGCTCCTTTTGCTTTGCTTGTCGCCCCTTGCCGCGCAGGCCGCGAGCTTTGTGCACACGCGCGACAATGGCGGCGGCTATCCGATGTGCTTCGACAAGGACAGCGTCTAGACCGGGGCCAGCGGGCTCACCCGCAACGTCGTCAAGATGTGCAACGACTCCGCGCCGCAATTCTACGCCGTTGACTGCAGCAAGAACTTCAAGGGCGAACTACTCGTGCTCGTCTACGATCTCAATTCCGGCTTCGCACTCGACGCCGAGATGGCCTGCCACAAATAGCGCCTGGCAAAGACGAAACGGCCGGTGCGGATTTCTCCACACCGGCCGCAACGCTAGAGAAGGAAGGGTCTTAGACCGCCTTCAGATTCACGGCCTTGGCGCCGCGCGCATCCGGCTGGATGTCGAACGAGACCTTCTGGCCTTCGTTCAATGAGCGCATGCCGGCAGCTTCGACGGCCGTGGCGTGCACGAACACGTCCTTGCCGCCGCCTTCCGGTGCGATAAAGCCAAATCCCTTGGCGGTATTGAAGAACTTCACGGTTCCGATAGTCATTTCTTACTTTTCCTAGTCACAAAGATTCCACGCCGGCACATGCCGACGCGGCACGGAAAACGGCCATCAGGGAGAGGAAGTGTTGCTGTCTCGTCCAGGCGCGCACGGAAGGCGGGCAGGGCTTCTATAACAGTGCGCTTTCTCTGACGGGACGCCGTCCACGTTGGCGCCTACATAGGCTTTTGGCCGCCACAAGTAAATGCGCGGAATTAATTCGTGATTCAGCGCGCTTTTAGCGTTGCGGCTTTCTTTTTCTTGACCGGTTTTGGCGGTTGCGATGCGGCGAGTTTCAGCGCGGCCTCGGCGTCGGCCGCTTCCTTGGCGAGGCGCAGGGCGCGCAGCTTGGCGGTGCGGTTGTCGAAGGCATTGCGTTCCTGTTCGAGCTCCTTCTTCACCATCGCATCGCGCTGTTCGGAGGCGGTGAAGTGGGTGTTCGCCTTGCGGCGGGCACTGTCGCGGATATCGGTCGGGTTCGCCATGGCGGACTCCTTGTCAGCGCGGGGTCCGGGTCCGCTTTGGCGGGCAGGGGCTCTGCGAGGTATGGGGCGGGCGCGCTTGCCGCTGGTCGGGCCGCGCGGTGACCGTTGCGTGACATTATAGAGCAAAATGCTGCGTTGCGGGGAGAAAATCTGAGCCCGCTACACGTGGTTAAAACGCTTCGCAGGCGCGTGTTCAGGCGCGGTGGAAGAGGTTCCAGATCATGGCCGCGATCATGCCGGCGATGAACCCGACGGCGAAGGTGACGCCGATGAGGATCGCCGCGCGCGCCCAATCGAATACTTCGATATGAAAGGGTGGTGCGATGAAGTGCGCCCAGAAGATGAAGTCGATCAGCTTTTGCGCCAAGCCCAGCGCGACGAGCGCCGACCAGAGCGCATGCATCAGTGCGATGAAGACGCCGAACACCAGTCCGGTCCGGAATGGATTGGCCATGAGTGCTCCTCCCCGTTTAGAGCGGGCCGATCATGCACCGATTTGCGGAAAAATGATTGCGCGAAATCAAACGCTCAGCCGGTGATGAACTTCTTGCGCGGCTTCTTCGCCTTGGGCGGGGGCGCCTCGAGCGCGGCCAGTCGCGCGGCCTCGCGGTCGCCGTCTTCCTTGGCGAGGCGCAGCGCGCGCAGCTTCTCCGTCTTGGCATCGTTCGCGGCGCGTTCGCGGCCGATCTCGAGCTTGATGGCCGTGTCGCGCAGTTCGCGCAACGCGAAATGATTGAGCGCCTTCTTGCGCTGACCTTCGCGGTCGCGCGGCGGCGGGCTCAGCGGATTGATATCGTTCATCGTCGGATCCTCTCGCAAGCGCAGGGTTGAAATGGGAAGAACAGCCGGCGGCGGAAACGCTCCCGCCGCCGGACTCTTTCATGCCGGCGGGTTAGGCCGATTTCAGATTGACGGCCTTGCTGCCGCGCGCGTCCGGCTGGACGTCGAACGTCACCTTGTCGCCTTCATTGAGCGAATGCAGGCCCGCCGCTTCCACGGCCGTGGCATGGACGAACACGTCCTTGCCGCCGCCTTCGGGAGCGATGAAACCGAAACCCTTTGCCGAATTGAAGAACTTCACTGTACCGATTGTCATTTTCATTTTCCTAACACTTGAAATTCCGCGCGCGCACATGCGCGAACGGGCGTGGAAAACGAGACATCAGCTTTGGGGAAGGTTTCCGGTTCTCCGCACACGCACAAAGCGGTCTGGGGCAACAAGAGCGCTTCGTCTGACGGGACGTAAGAACCACGTGAGGTTGATATGGTCTCTTTGGGCGCAAAGTACAAGTGGTGCGGCGATGTGGAACGGTGAGGCGCGCGGCGGAAGTGACGCGGCGCGGCAATGATGTGTTTCACGCGCGCGCGTTCCTGGGCACGATAGTTGTTCGCAGATTTTTTTCGTTTTTCTTTCATTCAATTCGCTCTGTCTGGGGTCAAGCCGTTCCGCGGGTTCGACAAATCGTCGGGATGGATTTCGTGTTTACGTTCATTCTCGCTGCCACGGTGCGAGTCGCGTGCGAGCGGCGCTCGTCGTGCGCTGGCGAGCCGCGACGCAAACTGCTTCCCGCAAATTTTCTCGCCTCGCTCCGCACAGATTCCTCCTTTGATCGCGCGCTCTCGCCCGCGCCGACTTTTCGACGGGCTGGAACAGTATAGAACAAAACAAGAACAAGCAAGACCAATATTGGCGATACGACGTAATTTACGCTTCACTTGATGAGACCAGAACTAGCTCACCCTCATCCTGAGCTTGTCGAAGGATGAGCTCGTCGAAGGATGAGCCTGTCGAGGGATGTCGAAGGATGAACGAGGAGACATCGTCATGTGCCGCAACATAAAGACGCTTTACAACTTCGCCCCGCCGGCGACGGACGAGGAGATCCGCGCCAGCGCCTTGCAGTTCGTGCGCAAGCTCTCCGGCTTCAACCGGCCGTCGAAGGGGAACGAGGCGGTTTTCAATCGCGCCATCGAAGACGTGACACACGCAGCCCACCATCTTCTCGCCGAGCTGGTGAGCAACGCCCCGCCGCGCGACCGCGCGATCGAAGCGGCGAAGAGGGCGAGGGCCAGTGAAAAAAGGTTCGGTGGACCTGTTCGGCTGTGAGGGCCACTGAGGAAGGTCCCATGGGCCTTTCCGGCCGAACCCGGCGAAAGCGGCGGAGCGGTTTGGGGCGGCTATAAGAACCGCCTAAATGTAAGACTCAGTGTATTTGGGAATAAATCGGAATACGCGTTTGTATTCTGTTATCTCTTCAGACTTGAAGCCTAGCCGTTTCAGAGTCTTTCTTAGACTGCGTTCGTTCGCTGGACGTGTTACCGCGGCATCAAGAAGCAGTCGTTCTCGAGGAGTTAGCGTAAAGCTTGGGATCAGTGATGGAGAAGCGTCTGCGCGCGGCAGGAGAAATTTGAAGTCATTATTCAAGCGTCGTCGAAGAACAGGCTCGAGTTTTGAATCGCACAAACAGGCGCCGACAGTTACCATTAAGGTTGTGTCTTTGTAGAAGATTCGCATGAGGGGCACAAACTTACCTTCACTACGCTTTGACAAAGACTCCGACAACGACGCCCACAAAACCCGTTCAGCAAATATCGGGAATTGTTCAGGGCTCAGTTCGCTCGCACGATCAACTAGCGCAAATTCTCCGTATTCCTCCTTCACCGCTGCGAGACGTGGTCGCGGGAGCATCGCCGCCATACCAGGAGGTATTTTGGCGTCGATTGTCACGAATACAAAGCTTCCCACAGGAATCGAAGCGCCGATCATTCTCATGTCACTCACTACGCTGCGATCCATGACACAGTCATAGTCTAGCCAAGCGATAACTGGCTTCTTGAAAACCGTTCGTTGGAGGTAGAAGTCAAGTTTCTGGTCGTGGAAGTCGATGAAGCCAAACGGCTTGCTATAACGGCACCGCGCAACAAGCGTTTCGTCAACTTCGAGACTCGTCATGTCGCGAATCCCAAGGTGTCTAAAAATCATCTCGAAGTCATAAAATCTAACCCCCCCGAATCCCAGATACTGATACCGGTTCAACTTGATCCCGACATCGGATCCCGCTCGCAATAGATCCAGGATTATCCTTCGTTCCGTTTGCTTAGATGGCCGGACATCGTACTGGACCTTGTAAGCGCTGGAAACTCTCATACGTCTCCAACCTCGTTCGAAACAAAGTAGTCGAAAGTTGTCCTCCCAATTTCGGTTCCAGTCATATTACTGCGGCCGAAATGTCGTCTCACTATATCAAGCTCTTTCAAAGTGATCTCGTATTGAATTTTGGTTGTAGTTTTGACCTTCTTCGATCTCGACATTGACAACTTAAAAGTGGACCTGTTGCCAATGGCAGCATCAAATACATTGATGGCATCTCCAGCCATCTTTGCAATTCCACTTGGTTGAATGCTTGTGCCGTCGTCGCTGTATCGCTTGTCCAAAAAACTTGTTACAGGCTTGCCCACAGCCGCCATTCGCAGTTTTGCTTCCTGCCAAACCCCACTATCTTCGTTGATGTGACCCTTTGTTGTCGTCCACGGTAATGCTTCAGGGTCGGAACTTGTGAAGAGCACAATTCCCAAAAACGGACGATGCTTCGGTTGAAATAGTGGCAAGTCACCGCCACCCCAACCTGTCAATGTCGATTTGTCGCCGTAGAGAACGGTGCGAAAGTTACAGAATATGAACCAACCGGCGCCCGCATTGAGGAAGCGACCTTCCGCGGGAGTAGCGATGCCAGCCAGTATCGAGCAATCAACCCTCTCTCTTTTAAATTTGTCATGCGAGAAGTTGTCTTCTCCAATTTCAAAATCGGTGCGGTCAACTTCGCGTCCATTTACGTAAATGTTGACAATGCGCCCAATAAAGAATGAGTAGACCTTAGAAATTCGGTCTTTCAGCTCCGTTTCAAACGTCCGATCAATGAGTCGATCCTTGATGTCAGGATGTATTTCGCTGATGGTAATTGTTGTTCCCGTGCTCTGATTAGCCAATCTTCGTTCGCGCTTTGAAATGGGAATCGTCCAGGGCAGCGTTGTGTCCCTTGCCCACTTCGGCACATTGAGTGCGAGCCCAAACCCACCAGCCCTATGATCGGAAAACATCGAGATCTGTTTTCCAATCTTGAACAGCGCGCGCTTCATGCCAATCCCGTAGACGCTCAGTCGATCGCGCGATTCTGGACCGTCGCTGTGCCCAAATCTAAATACTTCGTGCTTTGCTGTTTCAAAATCGATTCCTGCAGCATCGTCCTTTACGATCACACGGTGCGCGTCGAATGTGACGTGTATCGTTACGTTGGGTCGAGTGGAGTGCTTTGCAAAAATCTTATGGAAATCACTTGCCGACGAGAACGCGTTATGAATTGGACGCATCGCAGCGTTAACTGAGTTATCGAGCAGATCGATTATGGCGTCCGCGAGGCTGATGTCGCGCGTTATGAGAGAGATGAAGAGACGTTTTTCCGGACTTGCATCCGCATCAAACAGCTCAGCCATTGTGATTTCTCCGTGCGACCTTGAATTGACTCGGAAGTAGGGACACTGCTTCCCCAGCCTTAGGCACACGGGGTGGTATATCTGGTCTGACAGGCACTGAATTGTTCATGGCCGCAAGTATGCGTTTTTTCGCGATCGCCACGTATTTCGGTTCCAAGTCAGAGCCAATAAAACGCCGACTTTCTAAAATGGCGGCCACCGCCGACGATCCAGAACCCATGTAGGGATCTACGACAAGCGCGCTTGCGTTTGTTAGAGCGCGCACCAACCGTCGCGGGATCGCGACTGGAAATTGGCACGGATGCGTAGTCTTCTCTACGTGCTTCGCCTTTACGTTCGGAATATCCCAAACATCACTGGGATTCTTCCCCAGCGGATTACCGCTCAATTCGCCCCTCTTTTCACCCTTGTAGTGTCGCTTGCCGGGGTATTTCTGTGGCACGCGAACGCTGTCCAAATTGAACGTGTAGGGACTGCCTTTAGTGAACCATAGAATAGTTTCGTGGCGACCGCTGAAACGCATCGGCGAATGAAGGCCATGGCCAAACGTCCAAACGATACGGTTTCGAAGTAGAAGCTTTGGGGCGTCTTTAGCTGCTAGGTAGACGAGCGCGTCGAGCGGTGTAACAATTCCATTTCGAACATGATGTCCAACTTGCCAGCACGCGCTTCCGCCGGGCTTCAGAACGCGTGCAATTGCTGGAAATATCTTCTTATGGTCGCGAAGAAAATCGTCGGCAGAGGTCGACTTCTCGTACTCCATCCCCATGCAGTATGGGGGCGACGTCACAACTAGATCGACAGAATCGTCAGCAAGAGTAGCAAGGAGTAGTTCGGCAGACGAGAGAAACAGTTCTGCTACGACACGATGGTCTTTTTTAACTGTGTGTAGAGGCGCGACGAGCTTTGTCGTGGCGTTCATAGTTTTCCAGCAGAGCTATTCTAAAGTTCCCCAAGCGAATCTTACAGCACCTTACTAATATTCCAAGTGTTTATCGGCTTCTACTACCGAAAGTTTTAGGCACATTCGGTCTGCTCGCCCGCTTCATGCGCGTGCGGCTCGTCTTCTGGTGCTTCGACCCGCGCTCGTCGCGCGGCGCGCCGTCGCGCACCGCCTTCATGAAGCTCTCGTCCACCGCGCGCTCGACATCGCTCTGCCGCGCGAAGGGATCGTCCGCAATGGCGAGGTCGACGGCGGTCAGCCGCTTCAGCTCGTCGCGCAGCCGCGCGGCCTCCTCGAATTCGAGATCGGCGGCGGCTTCCTTCATGCGCTTCTCGAGATCGGCAATGGTCGCCTTGATATTGTGGCCGACATAGGCGCTGTCGGCGTCGCCCGCATCCACCGTCACATGGTCGCGCTCGTACATGCTGCCCATGATGTCGGCGATGTTCTTCTTGATGCTGAGCGGCGTGATGCCGTTGGCCTCGTTGAAGGCGCGCTGCTTCTCGCGCCGGCGCGAGGTCTCGGCCATCGCCCGCTCCATCGAGCCGGTGACGTGATCGGCATAGAGGATGACCTTGCCGTCCACGTTGCGCGCGGCGCGGCCGATGGTCTGGATGAGGCTCGTCTCGCTTCTCAGGAACCCTTCCTTGTCGGCATCGAGAATGGCGACCAGCGCGCATTCGGGAATGTCGAGCCCTTCGCGCAGAAGGTTGATGCCGATCAGCACGTCGAAGGCGCCGAGGCGCAGATCGCGGATGATCTCGATGCGCTCGAGCGTTTCGACGTCCGAGTGCATGTAGCGCACGCGGATGCCCTGCTCGTGCATATATTCGGTCAGGTCCTCGGCCATCTTCTTCGTCAGCGTGGTGACGAGCACGCGATAGCCCTTCTTCGCCACCTCGCGGCATTCGGCGATGAGGTCGTCGACCTGCGTATCCACCGGGCGGATCTCGACTGGCGGATCGATCAGTCCGGTGGGGCGGATCACCTGCTCGGCGAAGACGCCGCCGACGCGTTCCATCTCCCACGGGCCCGGCGTGGCGCTGACATAGACGGTGGAGGGGCGCATCGCGTCCCACTCCTCGAATTTGAGCGGGCGGTTGTCGATGCACGACGGCAGGCGGAAGCCATATTCGGCGAGCGTCGACTTGCGGCGATAGTCGCCGCGATACATGCCGCCGATCTGCGGCACGGTGACGTGGCTCTCGTCGACGAAGACGATCGCCTGGTCCGGCAGATATTCGAACAGCGTCGGCGGCGGCTCGCCCGGCTTTCGCCCGGTCAGCCAGCGCGAATAGTTCTCGATCCCGGCGCACGACCCCGTCGCCTCGATCATCTCGACGTCGAAATTGGTGCGCTGTTCCAGGCGCTGCGCTTCGAGCAGCTTGCCGTTGGCGCGGAAATCGGCCAGCCGCGTGATGAGCTCGGCCTTGATGCCCTTCAGCGCCTGCTGCAGCGTCGGGCGCGGCGTCACATAGTGCGAGTTCGCGTAGATCTTGATCGAGTCGAGAGTGCCGGCGGGTTTTCCGGTCAGCGGATCGAACTCGGTGATCGAATCCACCACGTCGCCGAACAGTTCGACGCGCCAGGCGCGGTCTTCGTAGTGCGCCGGGAAGATGTCGACCGTGTCGCCGCGCACGCGAAACGCGCCGCGCACGAAATTGTTGTCGTTGCGCCGATACTGCAGCGCCGAGAGATCGCGCATCAGATCCATGCGGTCGATCTTCTTGTTGCGCGCGATGGTGAGCGCGGTGCCGGAATAGGTCTCGACCGCGCCGATGCCGTAGATGCACGAGACCGAGGCGACGATGATGACGTCGTCGCGCTCCAGAATCGCCCGCGTCGCCGAATGGCGCATGCGGTCGATCTCCTCGTTCACGCTACTGTCCTTCTCGATGTAGGTGTCGGTGCGCGGGATATAGGCTTCGGGCTGGTAGTAGTCGTAATAGGAAACGAAATACTCGACCGCATTCTGCGGGAAGAACTGCTTGAACTCGCTGTAGAGCTGGGCGGCCAGCGTCTTGTTGGGCGCCAGGATGAGGGCGGGGCGCTGCACCGCCTCGATCACCTTGGCCATGGTGAAGGTCTTGCCCGAACCGGTGACGCCCAAGAGCACCTGGTCGCGCTCATTCGCGTTGGCGGCTTCGACGAGTTCCTTGATCGCGGTCGGCTGGTCGCCGGCGGGCTCGTATTCGCTGACGAGGACGAAGGCCTTGCCGCCTTCGGATTTCTCGGGCCTGGCCGGGCGATGCGGCACGAAACCGGCGAGTTCCGCGCCCGTGGCGCCGTGCAGCGGCAGGTTGCCGATCGGTTCGCCGACGAACTCCGCCGCAGCTTCCTGCAAGCCCTTCGCGCGCGCGCCCTTGCGCGGAATCATGCCGTTATTGTGCGCCATGGCTGACAATATAGGCCGCGTTCGCGCCTTGTGCAGCCCTCCTGCTGACAGCAGGTGTCAGGAGGCCGACGTCTTTCTGATGAAACCGAGGTAGAGGGTGACGAAAAAGAGCACGGAATGCACCAACGCGCGCGCGCCCAAAAGCTGGGGCGTGACCACAGTGAATCCGAAGACGGCGAAGGGCAGGGGAACGGCGACGGCAAGCCAGTAGAAGTACCAGTTGGTGCCCGCCGAGACGAAGAACGCGCCCGAAAGAAACTTGCAGACTTCCCGCCAGTGGATCCGCATTGGCCCCTCTCGCGCTGCAACCGCCGACACGATATCACCCAACTGTCATCCCCGGCGAGCGTCGCGAAGCGACGCGAGGGAAGGGGACCCAGGCGTTGAAACGCTTATGTTGGTGGAATCCTGGGTTCCCTTCCCTCGCACAAACTTCGTTTGTGCTCGCCGGGAATGACAACGGTGTTCAGCGCGGCGGCAACAGCTTGCGCGCCTGCAGCGCCGCAATGGCGTTCTTCAGCATCACCTCGCTGTCCAGCATTTCGGCAAAGCCGGCGCGGCGCAGCTTGACGGTCGAGACCAGGATCGGCACGCGCACCTGATCGCCCGCCATCAGAAGATCGACATAATCGAGCGACTTGCCGGCGAACGCCATCAGCTCGGGCGCCCTCAGGTCGTACTTCTTGCAGATCTGATCCCATTCGCCGGCGCGCGGCGGCAGCTCGCGGGCGAGCAGAGCGGGGCGATCCTCGCCCACCTTCATGCCGAGCGCATCGGCGATGGCGGGCCACACATTCTTCCACACCATCACATCGCCATTGGTGATGTTGAAGGCCTGGTTGCGCGCGGCCTCGCTCTCGCCGGCCCAGCGGATGGCGCGGCCGACAAGATCGGCGTCGACACCCTCGAACACGTTGCCCACGCCACCGGGATAATGCAGCGGCTCGCCCTTTTCCTTGAGCAGCGCGCCATAGAGGCCGAATGCGGCGACCGGATTCATCGCCGCACCCAGTGCATCGCCGAAGATGATCTGCGGCCGGATGATACTGAAGCTCCACGCGGCGCCTTTCTGTTTGCCGCGCAGATAATCTTCCTGGTTCCAGTAGAAGTTGGGCTGCGACTTGAGTTCGTCGCGGTCCTCGCGCGCCGGTACGCTGAGCGCACGCACATGCGCGCCATAGGCCTTGGTGCCCTGGAGCAGCGTGACGTGGCGAAGGTTCTTCGCCGCCGCTGAAAGCGGCTCGAACAGGTTGCGCAGCATCTGCGCGTTGCGCTCGATCTGTTCGGGATCGAGCCAGCTCGCGAGCAAGCCGCCTTCCTTCTCATAGAGCGCGGTGAAGACGAGATGGGTGACGTCGGCGAACTGCGCGAAGGTCTCGCGGCAGCTTTTTTCATCGAAGAGATCGGCGGCGACGAAGCGCACATTGCCAACGCCTTCCGGCGCGCGCCGCGACACCGCGATCACCTCGCAAGCGGAATCGCGCGCGAAGGCGCGGACCGCGCCGCGCCCGACGAGGCCCGACGCACCGGCGATGAGAACCTGTTTCATGTCTGTCTCCTTGCGCTAGGATGCTCCATCAAATGGGTCTGCCGGCGCAAGTCGCCAGACGATGAGGAGCAGTCGTCATGGTCGAAGGAACCTGCGAATGCGGCGCTGTCCGCGTCCAGGTGGAAACCGCACCCGAGACGGTCGGTGACTGTAACTGCTCGATCTGCCGGCGCTATGGCGTGCTGTGGGCCTACTATGCGGCGAACCAGGTCCGCGTCAGCGGCGACACCACGATCTATCTGCGCGGCAGGCGGCAGACGGCGTTTCATCACTGCGTGATCTGCCGTTGCCTGACGCACTGGTCCGCGGTTGACAGGACCCGCAACCGAATCGGCGTCAATGCGCGGTTGTTGCCGCCGGAGGTTTTGCAGCGCGCCAACATCGTCCCGCTCGACGGCGCGAGCATGTAGGCCGTCTGCGAACGAATGGATAATCGCCGCGGGCCCGTGTATCAGATCGCCCATCCATGACCGCCCGCTCGTTCGCCATTCCCGACAAGGTTCGCCGCAATGCGATAGAGCAGGGCGACGTTGGCCTTGCGTGGCTTGCGGGCGTGCCGCAACAGATCGATGAGATCGAGCACGATTGGTCGATCACCGTCGGCGCTATGACGCAAAACGCGACCGAGGCGTTCGTCGCATTCGCGCGTTTGGCCGACGGCGGCGACGCGGTCTTGAAGATCGTCATGCCGGGATACGATTCCAAGCGACAGGAATTGCGCGTGCTGCGCGCCGCCAACGGCAACGGTTATGCGAAGTTGCTTCGCGCCGACGAAACGAAGAACGTAATGCTGCTCGAGCGCCTCGGCCGCCAGCTGCACGTTCTGAACCTGCCGGAAGAGCGCAAGATGGCGGTCATCTGCGCCGCACTCGAGAGGGCCTGGATGCCCGAGCCTGCCGGCCCGCCTTTCGCCACGGGCGCGCAGAAGGCCGCCGAACTTGGCGAAATCATCGAGTCTTTGTGGAGCCCGTTGGGCCAACCCTGCGCCAAGCAGACCTTCGACACCGCGCTTCGATTCGTCGAGCGACGGCGTCGCGCGTTCGACCCGGCGCAATCGGTGCTCGCGCATGGCGATGCGCATGAGTGGAACACGCTTGAAGCGGCGGACGGCGGTTTCAAGCTCGTCGATCCCGACGGCGCCTTCGCCGAACGCGCTTTCGATCTCGCCATCCCGATGCGCGAATGGGGAGCGGTGCTGCCGAAGGGCGATCTCTTCGCGCTTGCCGGCGCACGCTGCCGCCTGCTCTCGGAACTGACGGGCGTCGAGACGCAGCCGATCTGGGAATGGTCGCTGCTGCAGTGCGTCTCCAACGGATTGTTGCTGCTGAAGGTCGGGCTCGACGCACCAGCCGCGGTCGAATTTGCCATGGCCGATGCGTTGGCCGCAAATCTGCGATAGAGAAAACTCTTCTCCAATTGAATCAACCAACTTGTCATCCCCGGCTGAGCGTTGCGTGAGCAAAGCGAAGGGAAGGGGACCTAGGTCGCTTACTGAAGTGCTGCCGATCCTGGGTCCCCTTCCCTCCCATCGCGTGCGTTGCACGCGATGCTCGCCGGGGATGACAGGGTGGCGAGACGGATAGACTTGAAAAAATATTGCGCTGGGTGGCGGGGATTCACGGTCGCCGATGACTATGCGATGCGCGGCAATTGTCTAGACCGACGCACTCCGTTTACGCTGCTTCCGAACCCGACTCGGTGTTTCACGGTCATGCACACGCGCACAGGCATCGAACGGCTGCTCGAGGCCATCCTGTTCAACTCGCGCTGGATCCTGGCGCCGGTCTATCTCGGGCTCATCGTTTCGCTTCTGATGCTTTTGACCGCGTTCGTGAGCGAGCTGGTCGAGGCGCTGCCCCATCTCATCGGCATGTCGAGCGAAGAAGTCATCCTCGTGGTGCTCTCGCTGATCGATTTGTCGCTGGCGCTCAATCTCGTCCTCATCGTGGTTTTCTCGGGTTACGAGAATTTCGTCTCCAAGATCGACACTGGCGACAGCGAGGACCGGCCGCATTGGATGGGAACGCTCGATTTCTCCGGCCTGAAGATGAAGCTGATCGGCTCGATCGTCGCCATCTCGGCGATCTCGCTGCTGCGCGCCTTCATGGCGCTGTCCTCGTCGAGCGAACCGTTCGACGAGGTGCGGCTCAAATGGATGATCATCCTGCACCTGACCTTCATCTTCTCCGGCGTGCTCTTCGCGGTGATGGATTACGTCGCCACGCGCTCGGAGAAGGCCGGCTCGCTCACCGCACCCGGCGCATAAGCATCAGGTTCGAAAAGCTTTTCACCCCGCGCTCCGAAGGTTCGCGCCCCTAGGGACCTTCCCTTGCTGCCATCCTGCTGACAACATGCTGTCAGCAGCGTTTTGGCAGGATGGGCGCATGCGACGCGCGGAACGGCTTTTCCAGATCATCCAGATTCTCAGGCGCAGCAAGCGCCGGCCGATCACCGCCAACGACATCGCGTCCGAGCTCGAGACGTCGCTGCGCACCATCTATCGCGACATCTCGCAACTGCTCGCCGAGCGCGTGCCGATCCGCGGCGAGGCCGGCATCGGCTACGTGCTCGAAGACGGTTTCGACATGCCGCCGCTGATGCTCACGGCCGACGAAATCGAGGCGGCGATGTTGGGCGCGCAATGGGTGATGGGCCGGGCCGATCCCTCGCTCGCGCGTGCCGCAAACGATCTCGTCGCCAAGATCGGCGCGGTTGTGCCGGCGCATCTGAAGCCGCTAGCGTTCGATTCCTCGCTCGTCTCGCCCAACTGGAAACGCATCGAGAGCGACACCGTCGACACGGCGCGGGTGCGCGCGGCGATCCACGCCCAGACCAAGGTTACGTTCGTCTATCGCGACGAGAGCGGGCGCGAGACGCGCCGCACGGTCTGGCCGTTCGCCGTGTCGTACTGGGATACGGTGCGCGTGGTGGTGGCATGGTGCGAAATGCGCAAGGGCTTTCGCAGCTTCCGCACCGATCGCGTGGTGAGCGCGGAGTTTCTCAGCGAACGCTATCCGATCTCACGCACGCGGCTGACGGCGCAATGGCGCAAGGAGATGGCGGCCGCCATCGGCCGCGGCGACTTTGAAAAGCGCAAAGCCGCGGAGCAGGCGCGCACGTAGGACGCGCCGCCTGGTGATCGCCTAGGCTGAATTGGTTCCGCTCATCCTTCGACAAGCTCAGGATGAGGGGTAAATGGATTTCCTCACCCTGAGCGTGTCGAAGGGCGAGGAAATCCCACTCGCTTCCGAAAAATCGCGCTCTATATCACTTGAGAGCCTTGAGCTCGGTTGCGGTGTCGCTGGCCGCCTTCTTCGCGGTCGCCACATCGGAGGTGGCAAGTCCCGCACGCACCGTGTTCGCGGCCTCTTCGAGCTCTTTTTTCTTGGCGGCATCGCTGGTGTCGGGAATGGCACCCGAACCTGAACCGGCGCAAGGATTGATCTGCTTGGCATCGAAGCCCTTGCCGCCCGGGCCGACAAGGCAGTTGAGCGTGTGATGCAGGTGCATTTTGACGCCGTCTAGATCGGACGCCCCGCTCGCCAACGTCGCGTGCGTCGCCGCGGTTGCGACTTCGCCGGCGGCATCAGCCGCGAACACCGGAATGGGCGCCAGGATGAGTGCGGCAAGCGCCGCGCCCAGCATCAGATCGCGTTTCTTGTCGGTCATATTCATCACCATGTGTTTGCGAGGTTGCGTTGCAGAGTTGCGGTTTCGCGGTTGTGCGCGAGTCCGGAGAGGATGCGCGGCACGCTCGCGTCGTGGCCATAGAAATCCTCGTTCCACTCATCGCGCGCCTTGACGACGGAACCGTTGAAGGTGAGTCCGCCATAGGCGCCGGTGCCCGATGCCCACACCACGATGTCGCCGCCCTGGCCACTGGTGGCACCCTCAGCGCCCGAGCTCAACGTCACCACCGTGATGCCCGCGCCGGCGCCGATCTTGAACTCGCTGCGCTCGATGCCCCTCAGCGCACGGTCGGTCATGATGATGAAGACGAGCTCGGCCTGTTCCAGTCCGATCTGCAATCCGAAGGATGCGGAGGCGAGCGAGTAGAACGCCGGCGAGCTCCAAGAGCGGCCGTTGCGCTTGAGCAGGACACCGTCGCCGCCTTCGGCGCCGAAGATGAAGCCGCCCTTGACGAGTCGCGGCACGATCAGAACCGCCCTGGCACGATGCAGCATGTCCCTGGCAACGGAGAAAGCAGGATCGCTTTTCAGATGATCGACCGTGCGGTTGGCATGATCGAGCAATTCGGTCTGATCGGATGCTTGCGCGGGCGCCGCCAGCATGGCGAGCGCGAACGCAGTGGCAATTGCAAATGTCTTGAACATCGTCATCGCCTTCATAGGAATTCACGGTTAACACTAGTCGATTTTACCGCTGGCGAGAACGCCAACCGCGCGCAATTCAACCGATCCGAATGCGTATTGCAGCGCACTATCGGTCGCGAACGTCCTGAAAGTATTGCCGCTTTAGTCCCTCCTTGAAGAGGGGGCTTGGCGGCACCACATTCTGAGCGTCAGAGGGAGTCTTGGATGAGCGATATCACGCCCCCAACGGCCGCAGCGGTTCGCAGCGACGACACGCGCACGCTCGTCATCATCGTCTACGGACTCTATCTCGCGGCACTGCTCTGTGTCGGGCTTTCGGGCATCGCCGGCGTCATCCTCGCATATGTCAAGCGCGACGAGGTGCGCGGCACGATCTGGGAAAGCCACTTCGAAAACGCCATTCACGCGTTTTGGGTCTGGTTCGGCTTGAGCGTCATCGGCGTGCTGACGGTATGGCTCGTGATCGGCATCTTCATTCTGATCGGCGCCTACATCTACTTCGCCTATCGCACGATCAAGGGCCTGGTCGGCGCGCTGGATTCCAAACCCTATGTCTGATGCGCGCGCCCCGGCCGGCGACGACCTGCGCGCAATCCTCATCATCGCCTACAGCTTGCTCGTGCTCGCGACCTTCAACGGCCTCACGGCGATCGCGGCGGTGGTGCTCGCCTATATCAAGCGCGACGCGGCGCGCGGCACGCCGTGGGAAAGCCACTTCCGCAACATCATCCAGGTCTTCTGGATCGCGGTGATCGTCACGCTGCTGGCGCTGGCGCTCGCATTGCCGGTCTTCGGCGGCCTGGCGTACGCGCTGATCACCACCGACGGACATCCGCCGCCCGCCGCGATCGGCTCTGCGGTGCTGCTGGTGCCCGTCTTTCTCGTAGGCGGCACGATCTTCTTCGTCTGGTTCGTCTATCGCACGTTGCGCGGATTGATCCACGCGATCGAAGATAAACCGTTCTGACGCGTTGGGCTTGGCCCTCAACCTGAGCTTGTCGAAGGGCGAGGGCCAGAGGTGCGGTCTGTCAGCTACGCCTTCACCGATGGCCGCTTGCCGACGCGCTCGAACCACGCCGCGAGATTGCGGAATTCCGGATTGAGCGGTTGGCCAACCTGGCCGCCGAAATCGATGAAGCAATAGAGCAGCACATCGGCGAGCGTGAAGCGCTTGCCCACGACGAACTCCTTGCCCTCCATCTGTCCGTCGAGCCATTTGATGCGATCCTGCGCGATCTTCTTCAGGCCGTCGGCGGCTTCCGGCACGGTGACGATGCGGTTCTGGAACAAGGGCAGGCCCTGGCTGAAGCGGAAGCCGTTCGCCATCGGCTCGCAGATGTTGAGATCGATGCGCCGTGTCCACATCCGCGTCTCGGCCTTTTCTTCTGGCGTCGAGCCGATCAGCGCCGGCTTGGGGTTCTTGTCTTCGAGATATTCGCAGATGGCGAGGATCTCCGAGAGGAAGGAACCGTTGTCGAGCTCGAGCGTCGGCATCTGACCGTGCGGATTGCGCTTGAGATGTTCGCCTTCGCGGTTCTCGCCCTTCATCAGGTTCACGTCCTGGGTCGGAATGGTGATCCCTTTTTCCGCCATGAACATGCGCACGACGCGTGGATTGGGTCCGACCGAATTGTAGAATTTCATGGCGTCTCTCCCTTGATTTTTGCGGACCCTAGGGGGCGACGCTGCAGCGGTCAAACACGCCGTCGCGTCAGCAAAAAGGGCGGGCTTTTGGCCCGCCCCTTGCTGTCGCTTGCCGTGAGCGTCAGCCGCCCAGATCGATGACGGCGCGCCGGTTCTGCGGCTCGCGTACGCCAGGTCCGGTTGCGACCAGCGGATCGTGGAAGCTCTTGCCCTCGATGGCGATGCCGCCGGCGTCCAGGCCCTCGCGAACCATTTCGTCCTTCACCGATTGGGCGCGGCGGATCGAGAGCGCCTGATTGTATTGATCCGACCCCACCGTATCGGTGTGACCGGTGACCAGCACCTTGACGAAGCCGTTGGTCTTGGCGGTACGCACGGCTTCTTCGACCACTTCCTGTGCCTTGTCGGTCAGGTTCGATTTGTCGAAGTCGAAGAAGACGATGAACGTCTTCACCGGCGGAGGCGGCGGCGGGGGCACGACCGGCGGCGGCGGCGGCGGCGGTGGTGGCGGCGGCGGAGGCGGCGGCGCCGTCTCGTGCCATGTCACCGTGATGCCGAAGCTTGCCGGATCGCCGGGGAACACGCTGATGGCGGACGCGACGGAGGGCGCACCCGAGGCCTGCTCGGCCGGCGTGTTGAAGGCGACGACGTTGTAGTGCTCGTTGAAGAGATTGCGGCCCCAGATCGCGACCTCCCACTCCTCATCGTTGGAGCGGATGCCGAACTGGCCGTTGACGATGACAAACGCCGGCTGGAGCTTGTTGGGATTGAGGTCCGATCCCGTGTTGTAGCTCGAGCGATAATTGGCATTGAGGCTCAGGAAGCCCTTGGAGTCCCAGAAGCCGAGATCGTCGATGTAGTTGAAGCCACTGTTGATCGTCCACAGCGGCGCCTGGGTCAGTCTGGAGCCGGCGAGGATGGTCGGTGCGCCAGCCGGGAAACCGATCGTCGCAACGTCATGGCCATAACGCGAATCGGCATAGGTGACCGATTCATTCAGCGTCAGCTGGTCAATCGGCTGGAAGGTCGATTCCAGTTCGACGCCGTCGGCGAACACGTGACGGAAGTTGGCGACCGAGAAGGTCAGACCGTTGAACGTGTTGATCTGGAAATTGCGGAAGCGCTCGTGGAACAGCGTCAGGTTGACGATGGCCCTGCCATCCCAGAACTGCGTGCGGCCGCCGATTTCGAAATTGTCGTCATATTCCGACTTGACGAATGGCGAGTTGACGACCGCGGGCGGCGGCGGCGCCAGATTGTTCCAGCTCGGGTCGAGGTTGAAAGGCGGCGCCTTATAGCCGCGGCTGTAAGCGGCGTAGAACATCAACTGGTCGGTCGGCTTCCAGCTGATATTGCCGGTGCCGGTCACCGCCTCTTCGGACAGCACCTTGTCGTAAGGCAGGCGCAGGCAGAACGGCGAAATCGCATAACCGGCGAAAGCGAAGGTCGAGTTATTCGGCGCGAACGGCACGTGGGTGCCGCAGGCGACGATCTGCGCGGGCAGGCTGTGCCAGTGCATCACGCCGCCGTCGAAGATGCCGTGCTTGTTTTCGTGGTTGTAGCGAAGTCCGACCGTAGCCGACAATTCCGGTGTGATGTTCCAGGTATCGTGCGTGAAGAACGAAAAGGTGTTGCCGTGCGTGCTGAAATGATCCTGCACGCCGTCGCCCACCGCGAAGATCGGATCGTGTACACCGCCAAGACCGTTGGCGACGCAGACCGGGTCGGTGTTCGCCAAACCGAAGATGCAGGCGATCTTCTGCGCGAAGATGCCGCTGACCGCGCCGACGGGCGCAGCCGGATTGAGGATGTGGGCCCAGACGAGATTGGCGTCGGCGCCGAAGGTGCCTGGCGTCAGCGCCTTGACGGTCTCATCGTCATAGAAGGCGCCGAGCAGCCATTCGAGATCGCCCCAGGTTCCCTTGAGCTGGAGTTCCTGGGTGATGTTGCGCAACTCGCTGCGCCCATTCTCGGCGCGGATGAAGTCGGCGGGCGAGTAGTCGGTATCGGTGGTGTCGAGCGATTTGAAATCGCGCCACGAGGTGATCGACGCGAACGATGTGGTGTCATCGAGATTCCAGTCGATCCGCGCCGAGACGCCGCCGTCATTGACGTCGGAAACGCGCGGGAAGTTCGACGCGATCTTGTAGGCCTTGAAGTCGGCCACTTGCGTCGCCGGTCCGAAGGGCGGCAGCAAAACGGGTTGCGCGAAGACCTTGCCGAAATTGACCGACAGCGGCGACTGTACGATGTCTTGCAGGTCGCGCGTGCGGCTGGAATAGAGCTTGTACGTTGCGTCGCTCGAACTGTCGGCCTTCTGGGTATAGTCGGCGATGACGCGTACTTCGATGTCCGACGTCGGAGTCCACAGCGCCTGGCCCTTCACCGCATAGTGATTGCGGCTGTTGGAATGATGTCCGTCGTTGACGTCGGTCAGAAAACCGTTGCGCGTGTAGTAGATGCCGGCGAGGTCGAGGGCCAGCGTATCGGTGACGCCGCCATTGACTTCACCCATGATGCGCGCGGTGCCGAGCGTGCCGACCGTGGCGCTGAAGGTGGAAAAGAAATCCTGGGAGGGCTTGGTGCTGATGATGGAGATGGCGCCGGCCGTGGTGTTCTTGCCAAACAGTGTGCCTTGCGGACCGCGCAGCACTTCGATGCGCTCGACGGCGAGCAGATCTTCGAGCACGGCGGCGGAGCGGTTGCGATAGACGCCGTCGACGAAGACGCCGACCGAGGCTTCGAGACCGGCATTGTTGCCCGTCGTTCCGACGCCGCGAATGCGAACGAGGCCGCCGGTGGTGTCGCCCGAACCGGTCGAGACCAAGAGGCTTGGCGCCATTTGCTGCAGATCGTTGAAGTCGTGGACCTGGGCTGCACGCAACTGCTCGCCCGAGAGCGCGGTGATGGCGATCGGCACAGTCTGCACATTCTCCGAGCGTCGCTCGGCGGTAACCACGACGGTTTCGATTTGTGCGAAGGCTGCGGTCGTGATGAGCGCAAGCGAGGCGCCGGCCAGCGCCGCCGCGCGCAGTTTTGCGATTGTCATGTCTGCTCCCCAGAACATTCGTTGTCGTCGGCCCGCGCGTCAGATGCGCCGCTGCGGCAACATTAAATGTTATGCAATGTTGACGGGACGAACGAGTGCGGATTTGCAACAAACCATTTTATTTATGACATAACACGCAATTTAGTTTCAGGAAAATTCTGTAAATCCAATAGCTTACGCTAGGAAAGAAAAAGCCGGGAGGTCTGGGGACCTCCCGGCTCACGCTTCTGCGACCGGCCGCTTGCGCGGCGCTACTCGTGCAACGTCACGTTCAGGCCATAGCTTGCCGGATCGCCCGGGAACACGCTGATCGACGAGGTGACGGATTGCGTACCGCTCGCCTGCTGGATCGGCGTGTTGAAGGCGACGACGTTGTAGTGCTCGTTGCAGATGTTGCGGCCCCAGAGCGCGACTTCCCACTTCTGATCGTTGCTGCGCACGCCGATCTGGCCGTTCACCGTGACGAAGCCGGGCTGCAACTTGTTCGGATTGAGATCCGATCCGGTGTTGTAGCTCGAACGGTAGTTGGCGCTGAGACTGAATATGCCGCTCGCATCCCAGACCCCAAGATCCTCGACATAGTTGAGACCGCTGTTGACGGTCCACAACGGCGCTTGAGTGAGATGGTGGCCGTTGACGCAGACCGGCACGTTGAGCGAGAGCGCGGGCGTCAGCGGCGGACATCCCGCCACCGCGTCATGGCCATAATAGGAATTGGCGAACGTCACCGAATTGTCGAGCGTCAATCCCTCGCTTGGCTGCACCGTCGTCTCCAACTCGAAGCCCTCGGCGAAGGCATGGCGGAAGTTCGCCACCGCGAAGACCAATCCGTTGAACGTATTGAGCTGGAAATTGCGGAAGCGCTCGTGGAAGAAGGTGAGGTTGACGATCGCCATGTCGTCGAGCAGCTGCGAGCGCGAGCCCACTTCGATGCTGTCGTCATACTCCGATTTGACGAAGGCGTTCGCGGCACCCGCATTGTGCCAGCTGGGATCGAGATTGAAGGGCGGCGCCTTATAACCTCGGCTGTAGGCGGCATAGAAGAGCTGCTTGTCGGTCGGCTTCCAGCTGACATTGGCCGTGCCGTTCACCGCTTCTTCACTCACCACCTGATTGTAAGGCTGGCGGCCGCAGAAGATGGCGAGCGCGCCGACCAGTGCGTTGGAGGGCGTCGGCGGGTTGGTCGTGCCGCAGGCGACGAGTTGCGCGGCGGCGCTGTGCCACACGGGTACGCCGCCGTCGAAGGTGCCGTGCTTGGCTTCGTGGTTGTAGCGCAGGCCCACCGTCGCCGACCATTGCGGCGTGAAGTTCCAGGTATTGTGCGTGAAGAACGAGACGCTGTTGCCGTGCGTCTTGAAGTGCCAGCGAACGCCGTCTCCAGCCTGCCAGAGCGGTGTGTGCACGCCGCCCAGACCATTGGCGACGCACAGCGCATTGGTGTTAACCTCGCCCAAGATGCATTTGACGGTCTGGCTGCCGCCGTCCGCGCCAACCGGCAAGGTCGGAAGCAGGATATGCGCCCAGGCGAGCGAAGCATCCGCCCCGAAGACACCGGGCGTCTGCTGCAACACCGTTTCATCGGAATAGAAACCACCAACCAGCCATTCGAGTTCGTCCCACGTGCCCTTGAGCTGAAGCTCCTGGGTGATGTTGCGCAACTCGCCGGTGAGGCCGGGCTGGCGGATGAAATCGACGGGCGAATAGTCGGTGTCGGTGGTGTCGAGATTCTTGAAGTCGCGCCAGGCGGAGATCGAAACGAAATTCGTGTCGTCGTTGAGCGTCCAGTCGATCTGCGCCGAAACGCCGCCATCGTTGACGTCGGACAGGCGCTGGAAGTTGGTCTGAGTCTTGTAGTTCTTGAAATTGACGAACTGGTTCGCTGGTCCCGTCGGCGGCAGGTTGACGGGTGTTGCGAAAATTTTTCCGAAGTTGGCCGAGAGCGGTGACTGCACGATGTCCTGCAGCAGCCGGTCGCGCGTCGAATAAAGTTTGTAGGTCGCGTCGCTCGAACTGTCGGCTTTCTGATTGTAGTCGGCGATGACGCGCACTTCGATGTCGGACGTCGGGCTCCACAGCGCCTGGCCCTTGAGCGAGTAGTGGTTGCGGCCGTTGGCGTGATGGCCGTCATTGACGTCGGTGAGGAAGCCGTTGCGCCGGTAGTAGACGCCGGCGAGATCGACGGCGAGCGTGTCGGTGATGCCGCCATTGACTTCACCCAACACACGTGCGGTGCCGAGCGTGCCGCCATCGACGCTGAGATTGGCGAAGAATTCCTGCGTCGGCTTGCTGCTGATGATGGAGATGGCGCCGGCCGTGGTGTTCTTGCCGAACAGGGTGCCTTGCGGACCGCGCAGCACTTCGATGCGTTCGACGGCGAGCAGATCTTCCAGCACGGCGGCAGAGCGGTTGCGATAAACGCCGTCGACGAAGACGCCGACAGAAGCTTCGAGGCCGGCATTGTTGCCCGTCGTGCCGACTCCGCGGATGCGAACGAGGCCGCCGGTGGTGTCGCCCGAACCGGTCGAGACCAAGAGGCTTGGGGCCAACTGTTGCAGATCGTTGAAATCATGAATCTGCGCGCGTTTCAGCTGATCACCGGAGAGCGCCGTGATCGCGATGGGTACAGTCTGGATATTTTCTGAACGCTTTTCGGCGGTGACGAGGATGGTCTCGATCTGTGCGAAGGCGCCGGTGGAAAAAACCGCAAGCGAAGCGCCGGCCAAAGCGGCCGCACGCAGGTGACGTCGATTCATTTGCACTCCCCAAATTCGCCCGTTCCGACCGGCCTGGCGTCCGGTACCCGCGCGTTGGGCGTTGCGTAGGGTGTGCGACCCTATTGCGATGTTTCCGGCAGTTTCGAGTGCGGTTTTGCAACAAACGACGTAAATGAACCGTTTTTTAGCAAGTAAATTATACGATGGTCCCGAGCGGCAAAGATTGTTGCCCGCACTGCGTCGCCGGGAGCCGGCTCAAATTGGCGCGCTCAGTTGCGGGCGGCAGCGTGCTCGCCCATGTATCAGGAGCCTCGAATCATCGGGTCGTACTTGAAGAAATTCTTCATGCTGGCGCTTGGATGGGTGCTGACCATTATCGGCATCGTCGTCACGCCGATGCCTATTCCCATTCCCTTGATCGGAATTTTGCCGTTCATGGCGGGGTTGGCCATTCTCATCCACTATTCGCGCACCATGCGCCGCGTCATCCAGCGCGTGCGTCATCGCGTGCGCTGGCTTTCCTACATGCTCGAACATTTCGCCCATCGCGCGCCCAAGAAGATCGCACGCATTTTGCACCGCTCGCATCCACGCTCTATTGAACGGCACGAGCGGTTGCAGGCGCGTGCGCCCGCCGACAGCGAAAGCGAAAACTGATGGCCATCCCCTTCGTCAAGGACTTCGAACCGCGCTATGGCGAGCCCGTTGCCGTCACGCCGCTGATCAGCCGCGTCGTCGCCAACAATCCGGGACCTTTCACCTTTAAAGGCACCGGCGTGTACATCGTCGGCGGCAACGACGTCGCGGTGATCGATCCCGGACCCGATCACAGCGAACATGTCGCGGCGTTGAAGCATGCGCTCGCCGGCAAGCGGGTCACGCACATCCTCGTCACGCATTGCCACAGCGATCATTCGCCCGCCGCCAAGCCGCTCAAGGAATGGTCAGGCGCCAAGACATATGCATTCGGTCCGCACGGCAGGGAGCGCGACGAATTCGAAGCCAAGGTCGAAGCCGGCGGCGATATGGATTTCATGCCCGACATCCGCGTCAAGGACGGCGAGATCATCAAAGGCAACGGCTTCACCTTCGAATGCGTGCATACGCCCGGACATACGTCGAACCATATGTGTTTCGCGTTGCAGGAAGAAAAGGCGCTCTTCACCGGCGATCACATCATGGGTTGGTCGACGACGGTGGTGACGCCGCCCGACGGCGACATGGCGGAATACATCGCAAGCGTGAAGAAGCTGCAGACGCGCGACGATCGCATCCTCTATCCGACACATGGCGCGCCGGTCAGCGATCCCAAGCCCTTTCTCGCCGCCTATCTCGAACATCGCTACGAGCGCGAGCGGCAGATTCTGGCCGCGATCAGAGACGGGCTCGACACCATTCCGGCCATGGTGGCGCGCATGTATGTCAACGTGGACAAGAAGCTGCATCCGGCTGCGTCGCGTTCGGTGCTCGCCCATCTCATCCAGCTCGAGAATGAAGGCCGCGTGAAGCACGACGGCGCGCGCTACCGGCTGGCGTAGCGACGTCCGGATTTATTCTTCAAACAATTCGGCGACGCGCTTGCGCAGCGCGTCCGACTCGGCGCTCGGCTTGAAAACGGGAATGGTGAGGAAATCCTCGAGCTGACTGCGCGAGAAATCGCACAACGCTTCGCGCTCGCCGCTTGCGATCGCCGCGACGATCGCCTTGCCGCGGACGAAAACCGGATCGATCAGCTTCAGCTGGCCGGCGCCGTCGACCAGAATGTTTCCCGGCCGGACATCGGAGCCGCCCCAGAGCGCAAAGCGCCGCGCGCCTTGCGCCAACAAAGCACGCAGGCGCCCACGCAGCGCGGCGATGGCGCCGCTCGCATCCGCCATCGGCACACCCGGCGGCGGCGCGTAACCGGAGTCATTCGCGATACCGAGCGCGCGGCAGAAACGCTCTGCCGCCACTTCGTCGGCAGGAAAGAGACGCGCCATCACCACGATGTAGCCGTCACGCGCAAGCGGCAACATGCCCTCGATGTGCGGCAGAAACGCATTGGGCGGACCCGCGCGACAAAACTCCACGAACATCCG
>Ga0070712_100000372_pt1 | contig 25375 bp, 24 predicted proteins | sample LARL81metaG_FD_71396 | JGI IMG/M metagenome (GOLD analysis project Ga0070712, IMG submission 71396) | Corn, switchgrass and miscanthus rhizosphere microbial communities from Kellogg Biological Station, Michigan, USA - LAR L8-1 metaG | ecosystem: Host-associated > Plants > Roots > Rhizosphere ...
CGGCCGCCGACAACCCGTACGTTCCCGGCGAGATACCGTGCTACACCGTAGAAGGCGTGCCGTACTACACGCCTCCCGGCGCCCCCTGCTAGTCAGAGGTCAAGCAGCGCCAGCTCCGGAACCTCGATGAGGCCGCGCAGTTCGGTCAGGAACGCAGCGACCTGAGCGCCGTCGACGATGCGATGGTCGAACGCGCACGTCAGCGACATCGTCGGGCGCACGACCACTTCGCCGTCGACGACCACTGGGCGCGGCTTCAGCGACCCCATCCCGAGGATGGCCGCCTCGGGGTAGTTGATCACCGGAACGCCCTCGTCCAAGCCGAGCGCGCCGAAGTTGGACACCGTGAAGGTGGAGCCTTGAAGTTCCGACGGTTTGAGGGTGCCGGCCCGTGCGTCGCGGATGAGCCTCGCGACGACAGCGGCCAATTCCCGCGTGGTCTTTTCGTGCGCGTCGTCGACGACAGGCACCAGCAGCCCTCGCGGCGCCGCCACGCCGAATCCCAGATGCACGGCGGAGTGCAAATGGATCTGCGGCCCGTCGGTGGTGTCCACCCACGTCGAATTCAGATTCGGGTGGTGCCGCAGTGCGATCGTCAGGAGTCGCAGCGTCAGCACGAATGGCGTGATCGGCGACTCGTCACCTGCGACCTCACGCATCCGGTCGCGCAGCCGCAGCAAGCCGGAGCAGTCGACCTGCACACCGGCGTGCGCATCAGGTATCTGCCTGCGCGACAACGTCATTCGGTGAGCCATCTCCGCCCGCACACCGCGCACCGCCACCATCTCCGGCGTCGCTGCCGACTTTCCCGCCGCGGCAAGGACATCCTCGCGAGTGATCACACCGTCGGGGCCGGACCCCGTCAGCCGGGACAGGTCGACGTTCAGCTCGACGGCCAGCTTGCGTACCGGCGGCTTCGCGCGTGGGCGTTCACCGACCGATCCACGCCTGCTGGTGTCCATGTCCTCGTCGGCCCCGTAGCCGACCAGAACCGGCTTGCGCGCACTGCCGTTGGCGCTCGGCGGCGGCGCCACGGGTTCCTCTGCTGCACCGGCGGTCTCGGCCACCGACGTCGAAATGCGCACCAGAACAGAGCCGACGGCCAGCGTGTCGCCCTCGGCACCGCCGAGTTCCACGATCCGGCCCGTATACGGACTGGGAATCTCGACCTCGGCCTTGTTGGTCTCCACGGTGCACAAGGTCTGGTTCAGCTCGACATCGTCACCGACTGCGACGCTCCAGCCGGTGATGGTCGCGTCCTCGAGACCTTCGCCCAGGTCCGGGACGAGGAACTCCTTCACCGCACTCACGGCCGCTCCATCGCCCGCTCGACGCAGTCCAACAGCCGGTCCGGGCCCGGTAGCCACAGCTTCTCCAGCCGCGCGGGTGGATACGGCGTGTCGAACCCGGTGGCGCGCAACACCGGCGCCTCCAGGTCGTAGAAGAGCTCCTCCTGGATGCGCGCCGCCAACTCGGCACCGAAGCCCAGCGTGCGCGGGCCTTCGTGCATCACGACCGCGCGGCCGGTCTTGCGAACCGAATCCGCGACGGTGTCGAAGTCGAGCGGGTTCAGCGACCGCAGGTCCACGACCTCGAGGCTCCAGTCGCGCTGCTCGGCAAGGTCTGCCGCGCTCAGCGCCGTCGCGACGAGCGACCCGTACGTCACAACGGTGACGTCGGCGCCGACACGACGGACCGCGGCGCGTCCGATCGGCAGTGCGGGTGCGTAGGTGTCGACGGCTTCCCGGGTCCAGTACCGCCGCTTGGGCTCCAGATAGATCACCGGGTCCCGGCTGACGATCGCCTGCCGCAGCAGCCAGTAGGCATCCGATGGCGTCGACGGCACGACGACTTTCAGGCCTGCCGTGTGCAGCCAGTAGCTTTCGGTGGACTCGGAGTGATGTTCCACGGCACCGATTCCGCCGAACGACGGAATGCGGACGGTCACCGGCATGTCGATGTCACCGCGGGTGCGCATGCGGTACTTGGCCAAGTGGCTGACCATCTGATCGAACGCAGGCGCTGCGAAGCCGTCGAACTGGATCTCAGGGACCGGCAGGAAACCACGGATCGCCATTCCGATCGCGATGCCGATGATGCCTGACTCCGCCAGCGGGGTGTCGAAACACCGTTGCTCGCCGAATGTTTCGGCCAGACCCTCGGTCACCCGGAACACGCCGCCGAGCGTGGCGACGTCTTCCCCGAACACCAGCACCCGCTCGTCGGCCGCCATCGCGTCGTGCAGGCCACGGTTGATCGCCTGCGCCATCGTCAGCATCGCCGCCCGCGGCAGTGCGGTCAGCATCGGCCCCCGCGGCTCGGGCACATCGTCGCCGTACATCGGGGGCCGTTCGATGATCTGTGTCATGTCATGCCTCCTTCGCCAACTCAGCCAGCAACTCGTCGCGCTGGTGCGCCAAATCCGGGGTGATGTCGTGATAGACGGTGTCGAACATCTCGGTGACGTCGAAATCGGGAGCGCCGACCACCGCCTCACGCAACTCGCTGCGTAGTCGTTTCGATCTGGCCGCGACCCGTTCTTCGAGCCGTTCCGTCCACACCTCGATCGACTGAAGGTAGGTGCGGTACCGCTGAATTGGATCCAAGGCGGCCCAGTGAGCGACTTCCTCGTCGGACCGGTATCTGGTCGGGTCGTCCGATGTGGTGTGTGGACCCATCCGGTAGGTGACGGCTTCGATCAGCGTCGGCCCGCCGCCCTCGCGCGCCCGCTCGGCGGCCTCGGCCGTCACCGCGTAACAGGCCAACACGTCGTTGCCGTCGACGCGGATACCTGGCATCCCATAGCCGACCGCGCGGTGCGCGATCGACGGCCCCGCCATCTGGTGGCTGACCGGGACGGAGATGGCCCACTGGTTGTTCTGGATGAAGAACACACACGGCGCCTTGTACACCGCCGCGAAGTTGAGCGCTTCGTGCGCGTCGCCCTCGCTCGTTGCGCCGTCACCGAGATATGCCAGTGTCACCGAGTCGTCGCCCAGCCGCTGCGCGCCCATCGCCGCGCCCACTGCGTGCAATCCGTGGGTGCCGATCGGGATCGCGATCGGGGCGACGCACTTCTCGGTGAACCCGAGGCCGCCGTGCCACTTGCCGCGCCAGACCGCACCCATCTGCGCCGGCGTGATGCCGCGCAGCAGGAACGCGCCGATCTCGCGGTACTGGGGGAACAACCAGTCGGTCTTGCGCAAGCACGCCGCCGCCCCGATCTGCGCGGCTTCCTGGCCGCGGCACGACGCGAACAGCGCGAGCTCGCCCTGGCGTTGCAGGTTGACGAACTCGCCGTCGATGTCGCGCGTGACGACCATCAGGTCGTAGAGCCAGCTCAGCGTTTCGGGTGGCAGATCGCGGCTGTAGCGGTCCTCGGCTGTAGGTGACCCATCGGGGTCCACCAGCCGGACCGGCGCAAGATCAACGCCAGCAGATACCTCGGCCATAACGCCTCCTTCAGGTCCCAGTCGCGGCATGTTTCGCCGTTAGACCGTGAGGTGCTCAGCGTGGCGGCGGTCAGAGCAAAACCCCTGGTGAGGGGCTGTCTGCTAGCTACCGGGGTGTGGAGCTAAGCAGACGATGCGCTCTGGTCGTCGCTGCACTGGGGCATTTCCCATTATGCGCGCGACTGGTGAACTCGCCCATTCATCGTGTGCGACCGAGCGGACGTGTCGGCCAGTGACCAGCCGACATACGCAATTCAGCGGCGCTAGCACCGTCCTAGGGCGCGAGCGCGACGATCCGTTCCGCGCGCCGAAGCACCGGGGCATCGACCATCAAGCCGTCGTGTTGGAACACGCCCCTCTCGGTGGCTGCGCGCGTGAGGACGGCGCGCGCCCATTCGACCTGGTCTTCCGTGGGGGCGTAGCCGGCGCGGATGACCGGGATCTGCGACGGGTGGATCGCGACCTTGGCGTCGAAGCCGACGGCGACCGCGTCGTCGACTTCCTTGCCGAGGCCATCGAGGTCCTTGATGTCGAGGTAAACCGAATCCAGCGCCAACCGTCCATAGGCCTTCGCGGCGAGCAGCGTCTGCGATCGCACGTGCCGCGCCACCTCGCGGTAGGAACCGTCCGGATACCGGTTGGCGGTGCCGCCCAGAACGGCGAACAGATCCTCGGCACCCCACATCAACGCGAACGCGTTGTCCATCCGCGCCAACTCGCTCACCGCCAGCGCACCCAACGGTGTCTCAATCAGCACCACGACGTCCAGTGGCGCGAGGTCACGAACCTGCTGCGGATCTTCGGTTTTCGCCAGCATCACGGTCGTGTAGGAGGTGTGCTTGAGCGCTTCGAGGTCGAGTTGATGGTCGGGCGTCGCGCTCGGGTTGACGCGCACGGCGGTGCGGTCAGGGTCGAGCGGCGTCTCGATCAGCGCCCTGCGGGCGGCGTCCCGGTCCTTGGCCGCAACACCGTCTTCCAGATCGAGGATCACCACGTCGGCCGCCGCGGCTGCCTTTTCGAACCGCTCCGGGCGGTCGGCGGGGCAGAACAACCATGCCGGGCCGGTCTGCGTCACCACCACTACTTCTCCCCGCCAGGACGCTTGCGCACCATCGTCTTTCGCGATGCGGTCGCCACGACGGCACCGTGCTGGTTGCGGCCGGTGTGCGCGAACGTCACGATGCCCTCGCCGGGGCGACTCTTGGACTCGCGCTTGTCGGTCACCTCTGTCTCGGCGTACAGCGTATCGCCGTGGAAGAGCGGCTTGGGGAACGCGACCTCACCGAAGCCGAGGTTGCCCACGATCGTGCCCTGAGTCAACTGTGTCACCGACAAGCCGACCAGCGTCGACAGCGTGAACATCGAGTTCACCAGCCGCTGGTTGAAGGGTGGCAACGCGTCGGAGAACGCAGCATCGAGATGCAGCGCCTGGGTGTTCATCGTGAGCGTGGTGAACAACACGTTGTCGGCCTCGGTGATGGTGCGGCCCGGTCGGTGCTGATAGAGCACGCCGGTCTCGAACTCCTCGAACCACAGCCCGCGCTGGACGACGATTCGCCTGTCGGTCACAGGCCAGCCTCCCGGGCGATCAGCATCAGCTGCACTTCCGTTGTCCCTTCGCCGATCTCGAGGATCTTGCTGTCACGGTAGTGACGCGCGACCGCGTACTCGTTCATGAAGCCGTAGCCGCCGAACACCTGGGTGGCGTCTCGGGCGTTGTCCATCGCGGCCTCGCTGGCGACGAGCTTGGCGATCGCGGCGGCCTTCTTGAACGGCTTGCCCGCCAACATGAGTGCGGCCGCGTCGTAGTAGGCGGTGCGGGCGGCGTGGGCGCGGGCCTCCATGCGCGCGATCTTGAAAGCGACAGCCTGATAGGTGCCGATGGCCGCGCCGAACGCCTCGCGCTGTTTTGCGTACTTCACGCACTCGTCGACGCAACCCTGGGCGGCGCCCACCGACAGCGCGGCGATGGCGATCCGCCCCTCATCGAGGATGCGCAGGAAGTTCGCGTAGCCGCGGCCGCGCTCGCCGAGTAGGTTTTCCGCAGGCACCCGGACGTCGTCGAAGGACAACGGGTGGGTGTCCGAGGCATTCCAGCCGACCTTGTTGTATGCGGGCTCAGCGGTGAAACCCTCGGTGGGCACCGGCACCAGGATCGACGAGATCTCTTTCTTGCCACCGGCTTCGCCAGTGATGGCAGTGACGGTGACGAGCCTGGTGATGTCGGTGCCCGAGTTGGTGATGAACTGCTTGGAGCCGTTGATGACCCAGTGCCCGTCGTCGAGCTTGGCCGTGGTCTTGGTGGCGCCCGCGTCGGTGCCGCCGCCCGCCTCGGTCAGCCCGAACGCTCCGAGCGCCTTGCCACTTGCCAACAGCGGCAACCACTCCTGCTTCTGCTCCTCGTTGCCGAAGCGGTACACCGGCATGGCGCCCAGCGACACCCCCGCCTCCAGCGTGATCGCGACGCTCTGGTCGACCTTGCCGAGTTCCTCCAGTGCCAGGCACAGCGCGAAGTAGTCGCCGCCCATGCCGCCGTACTCCTCGGGGAACGGCAGGCCGAACAACCCCATGTCGGCCATCCCCGACACCACCTTGTAGGGGAACGAATGCTCCTCGTCGTGTTTGGCCGAGACGGGCGCAACCACACTCTGGGCGAAGTCGCGCACCGTCTTCGCGAGCTGCTCGTAGTGATCCGGCAGCATTCCGGTCGCCAGAAAATCGCTCATGTTTCGTCTTCCTTCGTACTTGCATCTACTGAACCGCCGGCTTGGCTGGCGGTGATCCTGGCCAGCGGCTGGCCCACCTTGACCTGATCGCCTGGGGCGACGAGTAATTCGACTACGCCGTCGACCGGCGCGGCGAGTGCGTGCTCCATCTTCATGGCTTCGACCGTGACGACGACCGCGCCGGCCTGCACGCTCTGGCCGTCCTGCACACCAACTGCCACCACAGAACCGGGCATCGGGCTAGTCAGCTCCGCGTCCCCACTGTGTTCGTCGTCGGGCCGCACCGGCGCCTCACGAACCTCCTCGACCATCGCGGTGCGGCCGCCCCCAGACAGCCAGATCCCGTGGTTGGTGGCGGCCACGAGGTACTCGGTGCGAAGCCCATCCAGGGTGACGGCGAGCCGATCGCCGTCGAGAGATGCTGTCAGCGAATGAGTTTCGCCGTCCTCGGCTCGCGCCGTGGCAGCGCTCGGTGCGCCGATCAGGTACACGTGGTCGGTGCGCTCTCCGGCACGCAGCCGGAACGTCGTCGGCGCCCGCTCCCCCATTCGCCAGCCCGACGGCACGTCCCACAGGTCGCCGAGCGGTGCCGGCCACCCGCGCAGCCACTTGTAGGCGGCCGCGGCGATCAGCGCCTCGTCGCCGTGCTGCGCCGGAACGTAGTCAGGAGTGCGGCGGTCCAGCAGCCCGGTGTCCAGGCGGCCTGCGACGACGTCGGGATCGGCGAGCAGGAACCGCAGGAACTCGATATTGGTGGTGACGCCCAGCACCGCGGTGTCAGCCAACGCGCGGTCGAGCGCCCGCAGCGCGGCCGCCCGATCGTCGCCGTGCGCGATGACCTTGGCCAGCATCGGGTCGTACTCGCTGCCGATGACCATGCCGGGCGCAAGCCCGGAATCCACCCGGACACTCAGCCCGTCGGGCTCGGCGAGGTCGATCACTTCGCCGCCGGTGGGCAGGAAGCCGCGTGCGGGATCCTCCGCGTACACACGGGCCTCGATGGCGTGGCCCTGCATGGTGATGTCGTCCTGCCCGATCGGCAGCTTCTCGCCCGCCGCAATTCGGACCTGCTGCTCGACGAGGTCGATGCCGGTGACCATCTCGGTGACGGGATGCTCGACCTGCAGGCGGGTGTTCATCTCCATGAAGAAAAACTCGTCGGGCCGGTCCGCGGAGACGATGAATTCGACGGTGCCGGCACCGGTGTAGTCGACGCTGCGGGCGGTATCGCAGGCGGCCGCGCCGATGCGCGCCCGGGTCGCGGGGTCGAGCAGCGGTGACGGCGCTTCCTCGATGACCTTCTGGTGGCGGCGCTGCAGGCTGCATTCACGCTCGCCGAGGTGCACGACGTTGCCGTACCCGTCGGCCAGCACCTGCACCTCGATGTGCCTGGGGTTCAACACGAATCGCTCGAGGAACAGCGTGTCGTCACCGAACGCCGACGCCGCCTCACGGCGCGCACTGGCCAGCGCCGCAGGTAGCTCTGCAGGCTGGTGCACCACTCGCATGCCCTTGCCGCCACCGCCTGCCGACGGCTTCACCAACACCGGATAGCCGACCTCGTCGGCGCCGGCGATCAGGTCGGCGTCGGTGAGGCCAGGCCGGGAGACGCCGGGTACGACGGGGACGCCGAACGCGGAGACCGCGGCCTTCGCGGCGATCTTGTCGCCCATCGTCTGGATCGCGGCGGCTGGCGGCCCGATGAACACGATGCCCGCGTCCTGCAGTGCAGCCGCGAATTGTGCGTTCTCCGAGAGAAATCCGTATCCGGGATGGACGGCCTGGGCACCGGTGCGCTTCGCGGCTGCGACGACGGCGTCGATGTTGAGATAGCTCTGGCGCGCCGGGGCGGGTCCGATGCCGACCGCGACGTCCGCCTCGGCCACGTGGCGGGCACCGGCGTCGGCGTCGCTGAACACCGCGACAGAACGGATACCCAACTCGCGGAGCGTGCGGATCACCCGGACCGCGATCTCACCGCGGTTGGCCACTAGAACGGTGTCGAAGGTCTTCGAAGACATGAGCGTCACATCCGGAACACGCCGTAGGAAACCGACTCGAGCGGCGCCTGCCCGACGATCGAAAGCGCCAGTCCCAGCACGGTTCTGGTGTCGGCCGGGTCGATGACGCCGTCGTCCCACAACCTGGCCGTCGAGTAGTAGGGGTTACCTTGATCTTCGTACTGCTGACGGATGGGCGCCTTGAACTTCTCCTCCTCTTCGGCCGTCATCTCGCCGCGCACCGTCGCCAGCACCGAAGCGGCCTGCTCGCCACCCATCACCGAGATCCGCGCGTTCGGCCACATCCACAGGAACCGCGGCGAGTACGCGCGTCCACACATCGAATAGTTGCCTGCGCCGTAGGAGCCGCCGATGACGACGGTCAGCTTCGGCACCCGCGCGCAGGCGACGGCGGTGACCATCTTGGCGCCGTGCTTGGCGATGCCGCCCGCCTCGTAGTCGCGGCCCACCATGAAGCCCGAGATGTTCTGCAGGAAGAGCAGCGGGGTCGTGCGCTTGTCACACAACTCGATGAAATGCGCGCCCTTCAAGGCGGATTCGCTGAACAGCACCCCGTTGTTGGCGATGATGCCGACGGGGTGGCCGTGGATGCGCGCGAAACCGGTGACCAGAGTGCTGCCGTACTCGGCCTTGAATTCGGCGAACTCGCCTCCGTCGACGATCCTGTTGATGACCTCGTGCACGTCGTAGGGCACCCGGGGATCGACGGGTACGACGTCATAGAGCTCGGTCTGGTCGGCGAGCGGATCGACCGTCGGCGTGACCTTCCACGGCAGCTCCGAGCGCGGCCCGAGCGTGGCGACGATGCGGCGGACGATCCGCAGCGCGTCGCGGTCGTCGTGCGCCAAATGGTCTGTGACACCGGAGGTCTTGGAGTGCAGGTCGCCGCCGCCGAGCTCCTCGGCCGTGACCACCTCGCCCGTCGCGGCCTTCACCAGTGGCGGACCGCCGAGGAAGATGGTGCCCTGGTCGCGGACGATCACCGCCTCGTCGCTCATCGCGGGCACGTATGCACCGCCCGCGGTGCACGACCCGAGCACGGCGGCGATCTGCGGGATGCCTTCTGCGGACAGGTTGGCCTGGTTGTAGAAGATGCGGCCGAAGTGCTCTCGGTCGGGGAACACCTCATCCTGGCGCGGCAGGAACGCTCCCCCGGAGTCGACCAGGTAGATGCACGGCAGCCGGTTCTGGCCGGCGATCTCCTGTGCGCGCAGGTGCTTCTTGACGGTGATCGGGTAGTACGTGCCGCCCTTCACCGTCGCGTCGTTGGCGACGATCATGCATTCGCGACCGGAGACCCGGCCGACGCCCGCGATCATGCCGGCGCCGGGGCATTCGTCGTCGTACATGCCGTCGGCGGCCAGCGGCGCCACCTCGAGGAATGGGCTGCCGGGGTCGAGCAGACCGTCCACCCGGTCGCGCGGTAGCAGCTTGCCGCGACTCACGTGCCGCTCGCGGGCGCGTTCCGGACCGCCCAATGCCGCGGCCGCCAGCTTTGTGCGCAGCTGATCGACCAGCGCGAGGTGCTCGTCGCGGTAGGTACCCTGCGAAGTCCTCATTCAGGAACCTGTTCGTTTGAGTTAATGACGACTAACTCGTAGTATGTTAGTCACGATTAACCGAGTTGTCTACCAGCGAGCGGGAGGAACAAATGGCCCCTTTGTCTGTGTCGACACCTGCCACCACCCGCCGCAGTCGGGCCAAATCGGATCGTCGCACCCAGTTGATCGCGGCGGCCGAACGCCTTGTCGCCGAGCGCGGCTATCTCGCGGTGCGGCTGGAGGACATCGGCGCCGCGGCGGGTGTCAGCGGGCCCGCGATCTACCGGCACTTCCCAAACAAGGAGGCACTGCTGGTCGAGTTGCTGGTCGGGATCAGCACCCGGCTGCTGGCCGGTGCCACTGCCGTCGTCGAACGGGCCACCGACCCTGCGGACGCACTTGACTGGCTCATCGACTTCCACTTGGACTTCGCGCTCGGCGAATCAGATCTGATCCGCATCCAGGACCGGGACCTCGGTCATCTTCCACCGACCGCCAAACGGCAGGTGCGTAAGGCGCAGCGGCAGTACGTCGAGATCTGGGTCGATGTGCTGAGGCAGTTGGACGACAGGCTCGGTGAAGCCGATGCCCGGCTGATGGCGCATGCGACATTCGGATTGCTGAATTCGACGCCACACAGCGTCAAACCCGGTGCCGCAAGAACGGCCGAGGCCAGCTCGCGCGCCGTACTGAGGGCAATGACGGTCGCAGCGCTGACCTCGGCCGGTTCTGCCGGGCGTTAGTACCAAACTCTCCTGCCGCCGACGGGCCGTCCAACGGATCCGAGAATCCAGAACACCGCGCCGATGACGATCAACACCACGCCGATATAGGTCAGGATCGAGAGGCCGAAAATCAGCCCAAGGACAAGCAGAATTGCTCCCAAGACAATCATGTGTCACTCCATTTCTTCGAATTGTTCACTGCCAGTTCATTACTGGCTAGGCTTCGGCAGATTACAGTTGGTTACCTTCGGGTTGACGCCTGCGTAGTTCAAGGGACCGGCGACCACCGTGAGAGCGATGGACCCCGCTGTCGCACAATTGGTTTCAGAGTTCTTGAAGTAATCGCGCTGGTATGCGGCGACCACTCCGATCAGCAACCAGACGAGCACAATGACGCCGAGAATTCCACCACCTCGCATGCTGCGCCTCCATCCGTGTACTGCGCCAGAAACTGGCGCGCAGCAGCGGTTTACCCGGCGGACAATTTGTCCAAACCTTCCGGCAGCTACGGAATGATCACGAAATGGGTGCGGCGGCGAAGGCCGCGACGAGCCAGTCGCTCATGGCTCTGACCAGCACAGTCCGGTTCTCCCGCTTGACGATCTCGTGCCCGTCGTCGTCGAAGACCAGAAGTTCGACATTGCGCCCGAGTCCACGCAATGCGTCGTACATTTGCTGCGATTCGGACGGCGGGACGTTGGTGTCGTTGAGGCCGTGAACCAGCAGCAGCGGTGCGGTCACCGCATGCGCGCGCAGCAGCGGCGACAGACGGTCGAGCAGTTCCCTGTCGCTGACGGGGTGGCCGTACTTCGGGTGAGCCGCCGCGGCGATCCACGGTTCGGTGGTGCGGTACCACGTGTTCAAATCGCTCATCCCGCAGATGCTGATTCCGGCGGCGAAAAGCTGCGGATGAAAGGCGAGCGCGGTCTGCGTGAGATATCCGCCGTACGACCAACCGCAGCACGCGATGCAGTCCTTCGGCGCGAGGCCGTTCCCGACCAGATAGCACGCCGCGTCGGCGACGTCGTCGATCGCCGCGAATCGCCGCTCCCTGTCGTCGGCGTGCATGAAGGTGCGGCCGAATCCCCCGGAACCCCGGACATTGGGAAGGAACACGGCGATGCCGGCTTCCAGCAGCGGCGGGAAGAACTCGTTGTAGCCGGGGCGACCTTGTCCTTCGGGCCCGCCGTGCAGGAAGATCATGGCGCCGATCGGTTGGACGCCAGGAGGCGGGCGGAACAACCAGCCGGTGAACTGCAGCCCGTCGCGGGCGGTGATGGTCTCGAGGGTGGGGTCCGCGGTGACGGGCCCGAGACTGGGTTCGCGGTCGACGGATTCCCACTCCCGGGTGCGGGGATCGACCAGCTCGACCGTCGGCGGCATCGACGGACCTTCCACCGTCATCGCGAGCATCGAGCCGCCCGCGCTGATGCTCAACTCGCTGGCCACCATGCCGGGCAACGGAATTGGATCGTGCAGCGTGTTGTCGGCGTATTCCAGGATCTGTAATTCACTGGCGCCGTTGATGTTCCACAACATCGCCACGGTAGAGAGGTCGTCGCTGACGGTGAACTCGTCGAGTTCATGGCCGGGCCGCTCGGCAACCACCTGATACGACACCCCGTCGGGGGTGGTGATGACCTCCAACAGCCGCGCGTAGTCGGTGCCGTTCTCGCTGCGGATCAGCGCGCGGACGTACCCTTCCGGGCTGTTGACCCCGTAGACCTTCGCGGGCTGATACAGCTCGGTGAGCTCTCCCTCCAGCCCCGCGCGCAGGCGGCGTGGGCTGTGGTCGTCGAGGATGATCCCCGCATCGGTCGTGGAGCCTGGGTCGTATGGCAGCGGCGCGATTTCAGTCAAGCCCCGGAGCATGATCAGATCGCGGTAGCCGCGCGGCCCGACCCGCACCAGCGACGCCCCCGCCCACGCGTCGACCAGCCGGCCGCCCGAGCGGCGGTCCAGCACCACCGCGGCGCCGTCGGACGGATCGATCAGATACGAGCTGCCGACCCCGTCGTCACCGGTGAGAATCGCCGCCACATGGTTGCCGTCCCATGCGATCAGTTCCGCGGTGCCTTCCTGCGCAGGCCAATTGTCGATGCGACGCGCGTCGCGGTCATCGGGATCGGTTGTCACGACCCAGATCTGGCTGCGGGTGGCGCCGTCTGGCGCGAGCTCGCATGCCAGCCAGTGGCCGTCGGCGGAATGAAGGACGCGGGTGACGGCGCCCTCGATCGGCAGTTCGACGTCGCGTGAGGAACTAGCCCGCCAGCCGCGCAGGAAACGCTGCACGGCACGTGGGAAGCCGCCGTCGTCGACAAGATGGGCGAACGCGGTCGCGTCCGGCGACATCGATGCGCCGTATACCCGACGGACCTGCGCTCCCACCTGATCGATTCTGCATGGTCAGCGGTCCCCGGATGGGACCAGACCGGGTAGGCCGAGGTGAAGGGCGGTGCGCGATCGCCTGAGCGGCTGCACAGGTACCCTGCAGCCATGAGGTGGGTATGACCGATTCACCACGCCGCGACGGGCCCGAACCCTTCGGTGACAGCTATCCCGGATACAGCGATCCGGCGTATGCCAGCCAAGCGCCCTCCGGCCCCACCTACCAGGCACCACCGGCGCCGGCGCCCACCGAGCGGCTGCCCGCCTACTCCCCGTACGGCTACGACCCCTACGCGACCGGGCAATATGGCCCTCAATACCCGCCAGGTGAACCGCCGCAGCCGCCCCCACCGGAGGGCCCGAAGTCGCCGCGCTGGCTGTGGATCGTCGCAGCGATCGCCGTGCTCACCGTCATCGGCCTCGTCATTGCGCTGGTGATCGTGAACAGCTCGAAGCAGGACACCGTCGTCGCGCCGCTGCCGTCGCTGTCCGAGCCCACCTCCACCGAGCCGACGCCGACGACGACGCCGCGTACGACCATCCCCGTCTTCCCCCTCCCGGCACTGCCGAGCGCGCCGTCTACGACCGGCCCGACCGGGCCCGCTACGCCGGGCGCCACCGAAACCGTGATGTACAACGTGTCCGGCGATGGCCGGGCCATCAACATCACCTACGTCGACACCGGTGGTGTGTTGCAAACCGAGTTCAACGTGATGCTGCCCTGGAGCAAGGAGGTCGAGCTGGCCCAGCCGGCAGAGGACTCGGCGAGCGTCAGCATCATCAACGTCGGCCGCGAAGTGAGCTGCTCGATCACCGTCAACGGTGTGCAGGTGCAGCAGCGCACCGGCGCAGGGTTGACGATCTGCACAGCGAACCGTTAGACCACCGCCGCCCGCCGGGGCACCCGGACGGCAAGCATCGCGGTGAAACCGGCTGACAGCACCAGCAGTACGCCCCCGATGCCCGCACGGTCCGCCCCGAAGACGGCGACGAACGTCGAGAACATGAATGGCGCGAGGGGCGCCACGGCGCGGCCCGTCATGGTGTATAGCCCGAAAGCCACGCCCTCCTTGCCATGGACGGTCATCCGCAGCAGCAGCGTGCGCGCCGAAGCCTGTGTCGGCCCGATGAACAGGCACAGCAGGAGCCCACACGCCCAGAACGCCACGACGCCGGACAACGCCATCAGGGTCAGGCCCACCACGATCATCGCGGCAAGCGAGCCCAGGATGACGGCCTTCGAGCCGACGCGGTCGTCGAGCAGCCCGCCGAGCAATGCCCCTGCCGCGGCCACCACGTTGGCGGTGATGCCGAACAGCAGCACATCGGCCGCGGAGACGCCGTAGACGATGACGCCAAGGACCGCACCGAACGTGAACATGCCGGCCAATCCGTCCCGGAACACCGCGCTCGCGAGTAGGTAGTAGACGACATGTCGGTCCCTCTTCCACTCGCCGACCAGATCCGACCACAGCTTGCGGTACGCGCCGAGCACACCGGTCGACGTCCGCACCGGCGGCTCGAGATCCGCGGGCGGCGGCGGTGCGAGGAGCACCGGCAGCGCGAACGCGGCCATCCAGGCGGCGGTGACCAGCATGGCCGCGCGAACGTTCTGGCCGCCGGCGGTCGGAATGTCCAGCAGCCCGACCGTCGGTCCGTCGCCCTCGATGAATCCCGCGTAGACCACAAGGAGCAACACCGTGCTGCCGATATAGCCTGCGGCCCAACCGAATCCGGATACCCGTCCATACATGTCCGGTGTCGTGAGCTGTCGCAGCATCGCGTTGTACGGGACGCTGGCCAGGTCGTTGCACGCCGCGGTGAACCCAAGCAGCAGCAGGCCCGCCAGCAGATAGCTCGGATCGTCGCGGATCAGGCTCATCGCCGATGTCAACAGCACCACCATCGTGGTGAGAACAGCGAGCGTCTGCCGCCGTCGGTGCGCTGCGTCAACCCAGACGCCGGTGACGGGGGCGAGCAATGCGACCGTGACGCCGGAGAAGAACAGCGCCCAGCCGAGCCCGCTCGCCGGGCTGGTGTCACCGGACGGGTCGTCACCGACCGAACGGGTCAGGTAGACCGAGAACACGAAGGTCACGACGATGGCGCCGACACCGGTGGATCCGCAGTCCCACAGCGCCCACGCGAGCACCCGCAACCGGCCCGCGGCTGGCGCGGGCGGCCCCGGTTCGCTCATGGTCGCCCACGATATAGTCCGGCCCATGCCAGTACCCGCTCCCAGCGCGGACGCCCGTGCCGTCGTCACCGGCGCCTCGCAGAACATCGGCGAAGCGCTGGCCACCGAGCTTGCCGCCCGCGGACACCATCTGATCATCACGGCCCGCCGCGAGGATGTGCTTCGGGAGTTGGCGGGCAGGCTCACCCAGCAGTACGGGGTGACGGTGGAGGTGCGTCCCGTCGATCTCGCCGATCCGGCCGAGCGCACGAAGCTGTGCGACGAGCTTGCGGCGCGCAACATCTCGATCCTATGCGCCAATGCGGGCACCGCGACGTTCGGACCCGTCGCCTCGCTGGACCCGGCAGGCGAGAAGGCGCAGGTGCAGCTGAATGCCCTTGGCGTACATGACCTGGCGCTCGCCGTACTGCCAGGGATGGTTTCGCGTAAGGCGGGCGGCATTCTGATTTCCGGTTCGACGGCGGGAAACTCGCCGATCCCCAACAACGCCACCTATGCGGCCACCAAGGCCTTCGTCAACTCGTTCAGCGAGTCGCTGCGCGGCGAGCTCAAGCGCGCAGGCGTACACGTCACGCTGCTCGCACCCGGTCCGGTGCGCGAGACGTTGCCCGACGCAGCCGAGCAGTCGCTCGTCGAGAAGCTGATCCCGGACTTCCTGTGGATCTCCACCGAGTACACCGCCAAACTGTCGCTGGATGGCTTGGAGCGCAACAAGATGCGCGTCGTGCCCGGTGTCACGTCGAAGGCGATGTCGGTCGCATCGGGCTACACCCCGCGATCCATCGTGACGCCGATCGTCGGTGCGGTCTACAAGAAACTCGGCGGCGGCTAACCTATTTCGCGCCGAAATGGCATTCCGGCAGAGGAATTGCGAGTACGAGCCTGCTGGAATGCAATCTCGGCGGAGAGTCAGCGCCGGCGGCGGGCCGTGCCGAAGATGCTGCGGGTGATCTCGCGGCCTATGACGGTGCCCGCCGAGCGCATGGCGCTCTTGAACGCCGGACTGGCCATCATCTTCTCGAACATGCCGGGCTCGGCCGTGTCCCGCGACTTCACCTCACCCTCGGCGCTGGGCAAGCCCGTCTGCTCGACCGGCGGCGGCAACGGAGCGTCAGCGGGTGGAGGTGCGACCTTCGCCTGCAGGATCTCGTAGGCCGACTGTGGATCGATCGTCTGGCCGTACTTCGCGTGCAGCGGACTGACTTTCGCGGCCGCGGCGATCGCATCGCTGCCGACCGCGCCCATCAGCGAACGCGGCGCCCGCATTCGCGTCCACGCCACCGGCGTCGGCGCGCCCTGCTCCGACAGCACGGTCACGATCGCCTCGCCGATGCCGAGCGACGTCAGCGCCTTCTCCAGGTCGTAGACATCGGTTTTCGGGTAGGTGCGGACCGTTTTGGTGAGCGCCTTCTGGTCGTCGGGAGTGAACGCGCGCAGCGCGTGCTGGATGCGCGCGCCAAGCTGGCTGAGCACGTCGTTGGGCACATCGGTCGGCAGCTGCGTGCAGAAGAACACGCCGACGCCTTTGGACCGGATCAGCTTGACCGTCTGCTCGACCTGTTCGAGGAACGCCTTGGACGCGTCGGTGAACAGCAGGTGCGCCTCGTCGAAGATGAACACCAGCTTGGGCTTGTCGATGTCGCCGACCTCGGGCAGCGCCGTGAACAGGTCGGCAAGCACCCACATCAGGAAGGTCGAGAACATCACCGGGCGGGCGGCCTGATCGCCCAGTTCGAGCAGCGTGATGATGCCGCGGCCCTGCGCATCGACGCGCATCAGCTCGCTGGGTTCCAGCTCGGGCTCGCCGAAGAACGTGTCCGCACCTTCGGCTTCCAGATTGATCAGCGCCCGCAGGATCACACCCGCCGTCGCCGCGGAGACGGCACCGATCGCCTTGAGCTCTTCCTTGCCTTCGTCGCCGGTGAGGAACTGGATGACGGCTCGCAGGTCCTTGAGGTCGAGCAGGGCTAGGCCCTTCTGATCGGCCCAGTGAAAGATCAGTCCCAGCGTCGACTCCTGAGTTGGATTGAGCCCCAACACCTTTGACAACAGGATCGGCCCGAAGCTGGTCATTGTTGCGCGCACCGGCACACCGATGCCGGAGGTGCCCAGTGACAGGAACTCGACCGGAAACGCCGTCGGCGTCCAGTCGTCGCCGGTGTCCTTGGCCCGATCCTCGGTCTTCTCGTTGGCGTCACCGGGCCGAGACAGGCCGGACAGGTCCCCTTTGATGTCGGCCATCACGACGGGCACACCGGCGGCGGACAGCTGTTCGGCGATCACCTGCAGCGACTTGGTCTTGCCGGTACCCGTGGCGCCTGCGACCAGACCGTGGCGGTTGACGGTGGCCAGCGGAATGCACACCTGGGCGGTCGGGTCGCAGGTCCCGTCGACGACGACAGTGCCGAGTTCCAGCGCCGGGCCTTGGGTGGCATAACCTGCGGCGATCTGCTGGGCGGGGGTGGCTGTCGACTCAGAGGTCATGGCTCGAACATTACTGGGCAGCGGCGTGGCCGGGTGGGTGTAGGCGGCTGGTTGTCGCCCGACGGCTTAATGTGGCCCCTGTGCGTGATGAACTGGTGTGGATCGACTGTGAGATGACAGGCCTCGACCTCAAGACCGACCGGCTCATCGAGATCGCGGTGCTGGTCACCGACGCCGAGCTGAACATTCTTGGCGACGGCATCGACGTGGTCATCCACGCCGACGACGCCGCGTTGTCGGCGATGATCCCCGTCGTAACCGAGATGCATACCCGCTCCGGCCTGATCGAGGAGGTGCGCGCGTCGACCATCGACGTGGCAGCGGCCGAGGAGCTCGTGCTCGATTACATCCGCACCCACGTCAAGCAGGCCAAGACCGCGCCCTTGGCAGGCAATTCGATCGCCACCGACCGCGGGTTCATCTCCCGTGACATGCCGAAGCTCGACGATTATCTGCACTACCGGATGATCGATGTCAGCTCCATCAAGGAGTTGTGCAGGCGCTGGTATCCGCGCATCTACTTCGGCCAGCCCGAGAAGGGCCTCGCCCATCGCGCGCTGGCCGACATCCATGAGTCGATCCGCGAGCTCAAGTACTACCGCCACACCGCGTTCGTCGCCCCGCCGGGGCCGTCGACCAGCGAAATCGCGGAGGTCGCCGCCGAAGTCGGACCGTCCAACGGCAACTCCGAGGTAATCGATTCGGCTGCGGAGCGCCCTAGCGGCTAATATCGACGTCGCCGCATGCACCTGACGGGCGCGCGGCGATGGTGGCTGTAGTTCAGTTGGTAGAGCACCAGGTTGTGATCCTGGCTGTCGCGGGTTCGAGTCCCGTCAGCCACCCCGCTGGCCGGGAGGCGTCTTCGCCTCCCGGCATTTTTTCTCTGGCGCGCTTGCAGTCGCATTGCAACCCGCGACGGAGCCGCACAAGGAATAGACGGGCAGACTCCGGCAACCGACAAACCATCGCCGACGAACCGACCGATTACGCCTAGCAAGTGCGCACTCGGGCTGTCCCGCTGATCGCGGCTGGCGACGAGCTGGAGTCGTGCATCGCGATCGAGTGGGGCGCGCCGGCACTTGAGTGCATGAGCGTTTGCACACGATGGCGCTTAGCTGGTCCGTCAACTCGCTCGGTGAACACGAACGCACAGGCGCGGGCCCGGTCGAAGCGATTGCTCGAAACGTTCCAACATCGTGACGTCGCGCAATGGCCCTGGCGCTTCGTTGGTGAGAACGACCCGCCTGGCCGCACAGCGCCGCAAGGCACTGACATGGCGGCTGATGTGGCGGGTGAGCAGGCTTCGCACGAGTGCGCGAGGCGCCGGGAGTCGCAACCAACACAGAATGGGCGATCGGTGCGGGCGGTCCCATAACAACGCGGGGGACTTCTCGATCCTGGTCAGAGTGTCGGAGTAGCTGCAGAGCAACGCATGGAGTTCTACCGTGCCAATCGCGACGTCAGCGCTCTGACGAATTGGCGTTGGTGGAAGATCGTCGACAGCCATTCCTGGAGGGCGGTCCTGGGGGAAAGCCTGGGCCGGGACACCATCCGGTTCGACCACCAAGGAGTTCCTCCCATCGCCCTCCAGCCGCCGCGCCAGCCACCGCATGCTGCCGGGCCAATGCGTCGCGGTCAGTATGCGCCTGTCAACCGGTCAAGGGCCCGATTTACTCGACTACTCGAACTTCGACCAACGGTGCCCCGCGCATATGCGGTGGCCGACAGCAGCTATAGCTGGAATCCGCGATCAAGCCTATGGCCCTAACTCCACTCCGTTAATAGCAAAACGACACAAACGCTGCGCGACATCCTCTCGCCACGACAGTGGCAAGCGCTGTGCTGCAATCGCATTGGGCCGCCGTCAGATGTTGGCGTTGCCCGCTTTCCACTGCTCCCAGGGGATGTTCCAGTCACCGAGCCCATCCGTACCGGGCAGGATCGACCCCACCGTGTTGGCGATCTCGACGACGTCGCCGCGCTTGGAGTTGTTGTAGTACCACTGGGCGTTGCTCGTGCTCACATTGATGCAGCCGTGGCTGACGTTGCTGTAGCCCTGGCTGCCCACCGACCACGGGGCGGCGTGCACGAAGATGCCGCTGTAGGAGATCTGCGTGGCGAAGTCCACCTCGGTGCGGTAGCCGTTCGGCGAGTTGACCGGCACCCCATAGGTGGACGAGTCCATGACGATGTGGCCGAACCGGTCGCCGACGATGTAGGTGCCGTTGTTGGTGGGTGTGCTGTTCTTGCCCATCGACACCGGCATGGACTTGATCACTTCACCATTGCGCTTCACGGTGAGCGTCTTGGTGCTGTCGTCGACAGTCGTGATGACCTCGTCGCCGATGGTGAAGCGCGTCGTGACGTCCTCCTGACCGAACAGTCCGTCACCCAAATCGACGCCGTAGGTGTTGACGGCGACATCGACGGTCGTGCCCGGCGTCCAGTAAGCCGCTGGGCGCCAACGCACTTCGCGGTTGTTCAGCCAGTAGAACGCGCCCTGCACCGGCGGGTTGCTCGTGATCTTGATCGCTTTCTCGGCCGCCGACCGGTTCGGGATGTTCTCGTCGAAACGGATCGCGACGGGCTGACCCACGCCGACGACCTCGCCGTCGTTGGGCAGCAAGTAGGGCATGGTCAGGTTTTCAGGCGAATGCGTCTCGAAGCTCATCTGCTGACTGGCGACGCCGCCGAGACCGAGCGACTGCGCGTTGAGGGTGTAGCGCTTGTTGTAGCCGAGTGGCTCGGCCGTGGACCACATCAGGCCGTCCGGACTGAGTTGGCCGGCTACCAGGGTTCCCTCGTCGTTGACCATCGTCACCGCTCCGAGCACGCCGTCCTCGGCGCTGACCATCACGGGCGACTCGACGCTCACGCCGACAGCACCGTCCTTGACCGACGCGGTCAGCTTGGGCACCAGCAAGTCCCCGTAGGGCGTGCCCTTATCCGTGATGACCTGAGGCTGCGACGGCGCATGGTTGCCGCCGCAGGCGGACAGCCCGAGCACGACCGCGGGAATCAGTGCCGCGGCGACCAGCCGGTTACGCATCTGACGCGGACGGGCCACCTTCTGGACCTGCCACATTCTTTGCTCCAATTCGCACCCAAGACTCACGGACAGACGATTCTTGGCAATAGTCTAAGGGCAAAAATCGCTAGGGGGGCGACTGCAGCGTCACTCCCAGCGGCGGCGAGCGGTCGAATTTCACCCAGCGCCGCGAGGCCTGTTATTGTCGCACACGCAGCGCCGTTAGCTCAGTTGGTAGAGCAGCTGACTCTTAATCAGCGGGTCCGGGGTTCGAAACCCTGACGGCGCACAGGTCAGCGATGGTGCTTAGTCACGCTCAACGAATCAATCCATCGTTTATTCATCGCTTATGGTGCGGTCCAGCAATGCTGCTACCTCGGTATGGACTCGGCCGCGGGCCATGTAGCGGTCTTGCGTCATCGACACCTTGGAGTGCCCCAGGTGGTCGGCGCCGATCCGGGCCGACAGGCCGTCGTCGTCGATCAGGGTGGCGAGCGACTTGGTGTCGCGATGGAACGGGCAACTCAGGCGCTATTGCAAGCCGATCTGCTACTGGCCGAGCAAGTGATCACCGATCATGACCGGCTGCTCGCGATGAGTACAAAGGCCGAGGAAAAGGCATTCGTTGTGCTGGCGCTCCAAGCGCCCGTTGCAGGTGACCTCCGCACCGTCGTCGGCTCCATGCAGAGCGTGGCCGATGCCGAACGAATGGGCAGACTGGCGCGCCATGTCGCAAAAATCGTTCGTCGCCGCCACCCAGCGCATGTCCTACCCGAAGAGGTCAACGGATACTTCGCGGAGATGGGCGCGGTCGCTGTCGATCTCGGCAAGATCGCAAGAGATGTCGTACTTTCAGATGACCCCGACAGAGCCGCACAGATTCGCCATGACGACGATGCGATGGATGCGCTACACAGCCACTTGTTCACCGTACTCATGGACAGGGAGTGGAAGCACGGCGTCACATCCGCTGTTGACGTGACGCTATTCAGCAGGTTCTACGAACGGTTCGCAGACCACGCCGTCGAGATCGGCAACCGAGTCGTGTTCCAGGTGACGGGCGAACAAGTCACCGAAGACTAATCCGTAGAAGGGTGGGGGGTGTCCCCTTCCTGCGGTTGAACGACGCCTCGCACGGCGAGCGTCCGCTCTCTCTCCGGTCGAAATCGCCGCGAGAAGGACACCATCGTCCGCAGTCCGTCCGCAGTAGTTACAGGTAGAGCGACGATCAGTGTCTGCCCGGTGGGATGGGATAGGCGGCCAAACGCGATCGCAGTGCAGTGCGCGCAGCCTGGTCGCGTTCGCGCCAGGATGCGTTCGAGCGGCGGGTCGGATCATCGCCGGGACTGCCACCACTGCATCAAACTGCAACTCACTGAGATCAACGTGCGGCACTCGCCGCGTTCCGCACGGGGTGCTGTTAGAGCTTGTAACCGATGGCGCGCAGCAGGTCGCGCCGGTCGGCCACGTCGCGATCGGTCTCCACCCCGAGGGGCGCCTGTCCGTCGACGACGCCGACAATGCCACGGCCACGCGGGGTCACCGCGACCAAGATGTCAACCGGATTGGCTGTGGCGCAGTAGATCGTGCAGACCTCGGGCACCGCCTTGACCGGGTTGAGGATGTTGACCGGGAACCCGTCACGCAAGAAGATCACGAAGCAGTGCCCGGCGGCGATGGCCAGCGCATTGCGGGTCGCGAGCTCGACGAGTTCAGGATCATTGCCGGTGCGGCGAACCAACCGTGGCCCGGACGCCTCGCAGAAGGCCAGCCCGAACCGTAGCGACGAGCTCACCCCCACCATTGCCTCATGCAGGTCCTCGACCGTCTTGATGAAGTGCGCCTGCCCGATCACGACATTGAGGTCGTCCGGCTTGTCGACGGGCACCACATCCCAGGAAAGTGTCGTTGTGGTCACACGCACATGCTGCCACCTGCGCGCGACAGCCACGGTAGGACGTGCACCAGCTGCCAACGATGAAAACATTGTCGTGATACTCCAACACGGTGACTCCAGACTTTCGAGCCTCAGGCGCTCCTGCCAGGCACCGGATGGTGCAGACCGCTTCGTCATCCGTGCCACCCAACGAGCGTGGGGTTGGCGTGCCGTCCAGTCGGAGCTTGGCCACGGCATCTCGTGAAGCACTTCTGATTTTACGGTGATTTTACGGACGTCCGCGTCGGCCATGGCTCTTCGGGGCGCTTCTGGTGGAGCTGCGCGGTCGCTAATGCCCAAACAGCGCGGGCGCCGTACTGGGGTGTGCGGCGATAATCCACACAATCCCGAAGGCCCGTATGGGATTTGCAACGAATAGATTACAGCTGGCAGGGGGCTTTGATGCGTGCCAGCGGTGAGGACTCTCTTGTCTCGCAGTGCGATCCTGTGGTCAAGGGAGCATTACCGTGGGGACCGGAATTAACGCCATCACAGCGCCTTTGGCGGCCGCGGCTGTCGCGACAGCGATCGTCGCCGCACCGATAGCGTCGGCTGCGCCGAGTGAACAGCAGTGCTTACGACAGCACTGCTTAGAGGCAGGGGCACCCATCATCCGCCAGGGGCCGGACAACGTGCAGATCTTCACCTCGCCCAAAGCCATGCCTGCGGTGTTCCCCTACACCGACAATCCCAAGTGGCGCGGATTGGGCTATAACGCCAGGTGGCCAGTGCTAGGGCATAACCCGAAGTGGCAGGACTTCGGGTATTCCCCGAGGTGGGAAGGGTTTCAGATCGCGCTAATGCCCGTCCCCGGCATTAGCCTGCCCGGGCGGTGAAACGTCTCCGGGCTTCACTTCTCGCCGATTTCTCGCCACAACTCGACGATCTCGTGCGGCACCGGGAGGACGTTGCCGTGCTCGTCCCCTGCGCCCGTGAAGAACACCGTGCCCGAGAGGGTATCCCGGCCCGCGATCTCGGTGCTAAGCGCGTACCAGATCGCGGTGGCTTTACGGTTCGTCGGGTAGTCCTTCAGCTTTCCCTCTTCGTCGCACCAGATGCGACGGCCGGGACGCCTTCCGAGTTGTGGGCGGCCGGGACGCATGGATTATGCCGTCAGGGACTGACACGTATGACGGCGTCTCGGGCAGCCAAGCGCGCACTTCTAAAGATTGCCATTCGCAGGCCCCAACCAGCAGCCCGCGGGATCTAGGTCCGACAACAGTCGCCGCACCCGAAGCTCGCCCAACCAGGAGGGCACCCAGCACCGCCATGACGGCGTGATGCGCCCGTTTGAGCAGGCCTCGCTGGTTGAATTTGTGCGTCGCGCGGATGGTCCTCCCGAGGCGGGTGTGTGCACTCATCAGGGCTGCCAGGCTGTTTTTCGACCATCTGATGACCGGTTGCCTGCCCGTGTCATGGGCCGTCCTTCTCGCCGACGGGGCAGCTACATCCGGGACCGACAGCACTGGCACCGTTGCCGCGCTTAGAAATTCGTGATGTCAACGTCGCTATCGAGGTATTCGGCCCCGCCGAACCGACGTGTTGGCCGGGCTGCCAGCCCGGTGTAACCCGCATTCCTACCTATGTGGTGAGTACTCATGGCAACGGGACGGCGATCAGCATTCCAACTAGCCAAATGCGGGGTTTGTGGCCTGCCTCAAGCGGTTTGGTAGCTAGCAGCGACGACAACCACGCCCGCATCGAGCAGCCTTGACGTATGCCGAGGCCAGCAAAAGCAATTGGAGGAAAACGATGACGACCGTCAGCCTAGGCCGCTCGACGCCCAACCGGTGGCGGGCACATGCGGCGCTAGGAACTGCCGCGGCGGCCATGGTGGGTGTGGCCACAGTCGTCGTCGGCGCACAGCTCATTGGTGTCAATCCGCCGACTAGCGCTGCGACCTATGCAAGCACGACCGCATCGACGAGGCCGCCCGCAGCCACCTCGCCGTACTGCCCGGGGGCATACCAGTGCCTGCAGCCCGGCGCGGATCCACTCCTCCCATCCGGCCGTGACCCGCTCGTCCCGTACGGACCCGCGACGTGGCACCCCTGAACCCCGTCCGGGCCGGTCTCCGGCTCGTACACCGGCGGGTGCCGTCTGACCCGATGGCCATATTGGGCACCGGCTCAAGCGAGCAAGGATCCTCAACCCGATTTTCAGCCGACATCGTGTCTAGGCGATGTCACCCATATAAGGAGAAAACAAATGAAACTGCGTTATGTCGCGCCACTGGCCATCGCCGCTTCCGCGGCAGCAATTGGTTTGGCACCGATCGCCGCGGCCGATGTCACCGTGCAGCAGAGCCCGGGCAATACCCAAATCACTGCTACCCCCGGCGCCGCCGCGCAACAGGCCGCCCAACAGCAGCAGCCATTCGGCGCGGATATGGGCGCCCTGCTGTTCCACCACTAACAACGACCGTGCGCCTAGGGCGGGGACCTTCTAACCCCGCCCTACGCGCTATCGGCTTAGGCCGCCGGGCAAGCCGGGACGCTGACGACGATCGGCGCTCAACGCGACATCGAGCGCGCGAAGGTGATCGCCGCGCATCACCGATCTGTCGGCGCCGTACCCGGCGAACGTGAACGGGATTGCACTTCTTTCCTGTGGCGCCCCGCAACCAGACGCGCCCATCAACGAGGAGAGCCGTTGGGGATGAATCTTGTCAGGGCAATTAGGTCAGGTGGTGTCAAGTTCTGCACTGCTACCGGCCAGGAGGGCCGCTGGCGCGGGTTCCCGTGGGGCTAACACCGGCACTGACACGCGCCACCGAGCGACGTCGCCTCGGCCATGCCCGTCCGCCCAATACTTGGCCGCAAATATACAGCCACATCCGCCATCAAATCTTCACCAACCGAGCAGCAAACCACTATT